>Ga0302324_100016149_pt1 | contig 14897 bp, 13 predicted proteins | sample Palsa_T0_1_FD_201949 | JGI IMG/M metagenome (GOLD analysis project Ga0302324, IMG submission 201949) | Peat permafrost microbial communities from Stordalen Mire near Abisko, Sweden - Palsa_T0_1 | ecosystem: Environmental > Terrestrial > Soil > Palsa > Peat permafrost | place: Sweden: Abisko...
GCAGGGAGTCAAAGATCATTTTTCAAGATCAAAACAGGCCTCTGACCTGCGAAAACGTGGAGCTAAGGGGATTCGAACCCCTGACCTTCTGCATGCCATGCCTGCCGGTTTCGTCTGGCGGTGTCTCGCTAGGTCGCGTTTCGGCGCGTCAGGGCAATGGTCTTGTCTGGCAGAGTCTGGCTGCATCTGCTGTGGTCTGGACGCATTGTCACTTGGTTCGTCACTGGTAACCGGCCTCTTTCGCGCTCCGTGGGGACCTCGGGGTCGTCGACACCGACAGAGAAGTGGTGCCACTCCGGGCTTAGCTATCCGCCTTCGACGAACCTGAGTACGGGGACGCGCTGGGCGTGAACGTTCGGGATCATGGGCCGACCCGTCTCGCGTCGTATGCTCGGACCAAGGACTGGCACGCAAGGGAGGGACCCGGTGACCGGCTACCGCCCTATGACCCTGGTCGATCTGGCCAGCCGCCTGGTACGGACGGCCGAGAGCAAGACGGGGTGGAAACTTGTGTGGGAGTTCCTCGAGGAGTACCGGTGGGAACCGGAAGACGTTCAGTCGTCCTTGCTGCGGGATGAGCCACCGCCGACCGGCGACGAGCGGTGGGACGCACTGCTAGCGGCAATAGCGGAGCACCTGGCGGCGCAGCACGATCTTGCCCCGCCTGAGCGGGCTGAGATGAGAGTCCTGCGGCAGCCTTGGTTCCCGGCGGAACTGGAAATCCAGCGCGCCGATGCACTGGTCTGGGCACCAGCAGCATTCAGGAAGCATGGCGTGTACTTGTCCGCCAGGGACCTGGAGGCCGCGTGAGCGGGGCCGACAGTGTCCTCTTTTTGGCCGGGCAGAGCTTGAACGGGCCTTCACCGCGCTGAGGTGAGCGCCTCGTTCGCAGAGGCGTCGTGGCAGACATATTCATTGTGGGCGGCGCCGCTATGGCCCTGGCCTACGACGCTGCCCGCGTCACCCGCGATGTCGATGCGATGTTCAAGCCGCATGGAATCGTCCACGAAGAGGCCATGCGGGTCGCGACGGACCTCGGACTCCCCCGCTGGTGGCTCAACGAGCAGGCAAGCACCTATATCTCCGGCAAGGAGGACGCTGACAAGCGCCGCGTATTCGATCATCCCGGGCTGCGCGTCATGGCCGCCTCACCACGTCACATCTTCGCGATGAAGGCACGCGCGGCCAGAACGCGTGACATCGACGATCTTCGCCTGCTCGCCGACATCGTCGGAGTGGAATCAGCCGACGCGGGCCCTGCAGATATGCGCGAACTTCTACCCAGATGAACCCGTATCCCCGAGATCAACCGCCGTGCTCCGCGAACTATTCGGCTGACCACTCCAGCTTCGTGCGTCTGCCAGCCCCGATACTCCCGGGCTGAACCCGCGGCTCAGACAGGCCCACAGTATAACCGGCAGTGGCTCTTAATCGCGCTGGCAGATCGGTTCCTATAACGCCAAGCGTCATCGTGATCTACCACGGCAACAGGAAATCGACAGTAGGAGGAACCCCAGCTACATAGGGTGACCACCGTAGTAATATCTCGCATCCTCCCTGCCGATTAGGCGCTACTACTGGTAGCAGGTTCAGCGCTCGATGGCTGGTGCGGAATTGCAGGTTCTGCTCAGCGCGGGGGCATTCGTCAACCGGGGCGCCGCTGCCGCTCCGATCACCCGTAGCCGAACGGATGCGAGTAATGCAGCGCCAAGCCGATGACGGCGCCGGCGATAGCGACTCCCATTGCGATCGCACCAAGCTTCTGCTTCTCCGTCCGGTACGCGGCCAGGCCGACGAGAAAGCCGATCGGGCCCCAGACCAGTGGTGCCGCGAAGACCGCGACGACGCCCAGGATCAGCGCGAGGATGCTCAGGCCGCCCGCCAGCCGCGGCCCCCTGACCCGGGCGGCGAATGCCCGCTGCTGCGGCGAGAGCTTCGCCGGATTGAAGAACTCGCCGCCCTTCTCCTGCACGTATGCCGTGCTGTCGGCGTCGGCCGGGTACATGCAGCCGCACACCGCGCAGGACCGGAAGTGCACGTGCCGGCCGGTCTTGCCGGCCGCGGTCTCCCGGTAATGGCTCCCGGTCCGGACACCGACCCAACGGCCCACGACGAGCTCGAACATGTCCTGCACGGTCCGTCCGCCGCAGACCGTGCAGTCCGCGACCAGTCGCTGCAGCCGGGTAGCCGGCGTGGCGGGCTGAAACAAGCCGCTGTCGCGGGGATCCTTGACGGGCGGGTGCTTCGGGTCGAGTTGCTGAGCCGCGTCGGCAGCCTGCACCGCCTGATCGCTCTGCATGCGCAGTTCCGCCAGCCCGCCGTCGCCGGGCTGCATCGCGGCCGTCCCGGGATCGCCGTTCATGCACGGACCTCGCTCCTTGCTCGCAGACAGCCTGATCGCCTCAGCGACCTGCCAGATCCTCTGATTCTCGGCAACCCGCGGTGACTGACCGGAGTGTGCCACAAGCTGTCAGGCCACCGCAATCACCGGTCCCCTAGCTGCTCATGCCCCAGCCACTGCCGTAACCGGCTTGCGGCTATCGAACCATCGCACCATCATCCGACCATCCGGTCCCGGCTCGGCCCCGGTCGGCGGCGGCCCTATCGGCGGTCTCTTCGCGCCGGTCGACAGTGCTACGGCGCAGGCCACGCTGCGGGCCGCCTGGTCCGCCGGCATCCGGGCTTTCGATACGGCACCGCATTACGGCGCGGGACTGTCCGAGCTTCGCCTCGGCGAGTTTCTCGCCACCCGGCCACCCAGCGAGTACCTCCTGTCCACGAAGGTCGGCCGGGTGCTTGTCCCTCGGACGGCCCGGTGGACACGGAAGGCTTCTACGGCGCCCCGCGCATGGCGCGCGTCAGGGACTACTCGCCGGACGGTGTCTGGTCCTCCCTGGAGGCCAGCATGCGCCGACTACGCCTCGACCGCATCGATCTGGCACTCATCCATGACCCAGATGACCACGCCCGCGCGGTGCTCGACGGTGCCTACCCGGCGCTAGCGCAGCTCAGGTCGGAGGGCGTCATCCAGGCCATCGGCATCGGCATGAACCGGGCGGAACTGCTCGAGTGGTTCCTGCCCAGGACTGACCTGGACTGCGTCCTCATCGCGGGTAGGTACGCGCTGCTCGACACAACCGCCGGCGCCAGGCTGCTGCCCGAATGCCAGCGCCGGGGGATCGCGGTCCTGGCAGGGGGCGTGTTAACAGCGGCATCCTGGCAGACCCGCGCCCCGGCGCGAGGTTTGAGTACCTGCCTGTCTCCGCCGAGATGATCGGGCGGGCCCAGCAGATCGGGCGGGTGTGCGCGCGGCATGGGCTGCCGATCGGCGCCGTTGCCCTTCAGTTCACGCTGCGGCACCCAGCTGTCACCGCGGCGGTCGTCGGTGCGCGGAGCCCCGCCGAGATCGGCGAGGATGTCCGCTACCTCGGCATCGGTGTGCCCGACTCGGTATTCGGTGAGCTCGCGGACGAGGGGCTCATCCCGGGGACCGCGGGAGGCACGCAGTGATCATCGACGCGCATCGCCATGTGTGGGATCCGCGAACCGCACGCCATGCCTGGCTGGACGAGCTTCCGCGGCTAAACCGGCCCTTTGGCTTCGCGGACTTCGAACATGCCAGTGCGCCGGCAGGGGTCACGGCCAGTGTCCTGGGCCAAGTGCTCCCCAGCGCCGCGGAGACGGCGGACTTCCTCGCCCTGGCTGACGGCGCGGCGGGCCGGATCGCCGGTGTCGTCGGCTGGGCTGACCTGACCAGCGAAGGCCTCGCCGACGAGCTGGCCAGGCTACGGTCACTGCCGGGAGGTGACCGGCTCGTCGGCATCCGGCACTTGGTCCAGGACGAGCCAGACCCTGACTGGCTGCGACGGCCCGCAGTGCGCCGCGGCCTGCAGGCCGTCGACGCGGCCGGGCTCCGCTACGACCTGCTTATCCGGCCCGCCCAGCTGCCCGCGGCGCTGCACGTGACCCAGCTCGACGGCGTGACGTTCGTGCTTGATCACGGCGCCAAGCCGGATATCGCATCCGGCCGCCTCGAGCCGTGGGCGAAGCTGATGACCCAGCTCGCGCGCCGCCCCAACGTGGTCTGCAAGCTGTCCGGCATGGTCACCGAGGCTGCGGCGGCGTGGACGGCGGCCCAGCTCAGGCCATATATGCCGACCATCTGCTTGACTGCTTCGGGACGCAGCGGCTGATGTTCGGCTCCGACTGGCCGGTCTGCACCCTCGCAGCCAGCTACCGTGACGTGGTCGCCGTCGCCCGGGTGATGACCAGCCAGCTGGACCAGGCTGAGCTGGAAGCCGTATTCCACGGCAACGCGGTGACGGCCTACGGCCTGCGGCTGGCAGGCCGCTAAGCCGAAGTTACGTCGGCAGACGTCCCTGACTCCATACAGCGTCGGTGTCCTCCTCGCGGTCGAACATCGAGGTCCGGACGTGGGTGGGAACGCACACCGCAGCTCCGAGCCGCGTCAACCCGGAGTTGTCCTAACCTCGGCCGGGGCCTACTGCATTTACGGGGCCACCCTTTTGGTCGGCAGCGGCTGGTCAGCCATCCTGCCGGACGGAAGCGAGTGGCCCGTGCGCTGATCATCGCGGGTCAGCCTGGGCGGACATTGCCCTGGTCTCGGAGGAGGCCAGGACAGTGCGGAAGATGTCCTGCTCGGCGATGAGGCCCTGGTTCAGGGGTGTTTGCGTGCTGAGCAGGAGCGCCTGTTTGGCGGCGGCGAGTGAGTGGCGGGGCTGGCTGGCGAGGGGAGCAGCCCAGTCCAGGACGGCTTCGAGAAACCCTTCGCCGGGCAGGAGGGCCTCGACGAGGCCCAGCCGCAGGGCTTCCCCTGCCGTGACGAGCTCGCCGCCGAGGATGAGCCGGGCGGCCTGGGGCAGGCCGATCAGGCGGGGTAGACGCTGGGTTCCGCCTGCCCCCGGGATGGCGCCGTCGGCGACCTCGGGGAAGCGGAAGTGCGCGGCCGGTGAGGCCAGCCGCATGAGGCAGGAGAGGGCGAGTTCGAAGCCGCCGCCCCACGCCTGGCCGTTGACGGCCGCGATGACCGGCTGCGGGATGGCCGAGATGCGGGTCAGAGCGCGTCCCCAGGCTTCCGGTCCGTGCGGCCCGGCTGTGCTGCCGTGCACGAGTGCCCCGACGTCAGCCAGGTCCGCGTGCGCGGCGAAGAAGCCGGGGATTCCGCCGGTGAGCACGATCACCCGGGCGCGTTCGTCCCTGCCCCAGCGCTGCAGCGTCGCATCCAGCTGGGCCAGGTCGGCGAACCCGAGCGCGTTCTCGGGCGGGCGGGTGTACGTGAGGATGGCCACCTGGCCGCGCAGTTCCGCGTCCCACATGCCGGGCTATCCAGGGGGACCGGGCCGGGCTGGCCGTTGCAGGAATTCGACAAGATTGCCGTCGGGGTCCCGCACGAAGGCGACCAGGGACACCCCGTCCGGGGCCGTGGTCGGCGCGAGAGAGGGCTCCGCTCCGGCTGCCACCACGGCCGCGAACGTCCCGGCGATGTCCGGTACGGCCAGGGCGAACTGGAACCAGCCTTGCCGGCGGGTGGACTCGATCTGGTGGTGGGGGCCGGTAGGCGCGGAGCCCTTGCGCTCGAACAGCTCGACCCGGGCGCCCTGGGGGTTGAGCAGCACGACGCCCCGCAGGTCGTGCTCGGGGAAGGCGAACCGGTCCTCGGCCGTGGTGAAGCCGAGTACGTCCCGGTAGAAGCGCTCTGACTTTTCCAGGTCCGCGACGGACACTCCTGCGTGGTCGATGACCGCCCGCGAGGTCGAGGCGTCCGGCGTTGCTGCTGTGTCAGCCATGGTCGAGCTCCCCGGCTGGGATCCAGGTGCCGTGGAACCCGTACCGCAGCCGGAACGGGATCTTGAGGGTGGCGATGGGCCCGGCCGCGATGTCGAGCGCGTCCAGGATGATCATGTCGTTGCGGTTCAGCGCGCGCCGTCCGACCAGGGCCAGCAGGTAGCCCTCGCCTTCGGCGGCGTCCGGCCCCTTGGGCACGAACACCGGCTCCTCGGGGGCGGAGTCCTCGCCGACGTAGTAGCCGGTCTGGATCCCGGTGTCGTCATCGCGGTGGAACAGGCTGTTGAACGGCGGTCCCATCGGGCCGAACTCCGGCATCGGCCCCGCCGCCGGGTTCATGCAGCCGATCCAGGAGTGCCGGTTGCGATCCATCAGCACCCGCGGGTCGACCCGCGGCATGTCGCCCGGGTGGTCGAACAGCGGCTCGCTGGCATACGTGGCGTGGCTGTCAGCCCAGTGCGCGGCGCCCTGGCTGACTGTCAGGGTCCACCGCTGCGCGAACGGGGGCGCCTCACGCATCGGCCCCTGAGTGGTCTTCGGGAACTGGGAGAACCAGCCGCTGCGGGCCACGAAATGGTCGGCGACCACGGTGTCGCCCGCTGACCAGGCGTTCAGGCTGTGCGTCTCCATCACCAGGTCGCTGCGGAACCAGCGGATCCCAGCCACGCCCTCACCGCGCGGGATGACCGCGACGTGGGTGCCTTGCGGCGGATCCCACACGAAGTACTGCGGCTCGTCCTTCATCCGTTCCCAGTCCGAGATCATCGGCGAGAACGTGAAGATCATGTGGTCCCGGGTGACCAGCCAGTCGTGCATCATCGAGGAGTACGGCGCCTGGAACGTCTCGGTCCTCGTGACCTGCCCTGCGGGCGAGATCACGAACACGTTGACGTCCCGGTCGGGCCGGCCGCTGGAGTTGTAGGAAAAGGCGATCATCTCGCCGGTCAGCGGGTCGATCTTGGGGTGGGCAGTGAAGGTGCGCCCGGGAAGCTGGCCGTCGAAGCTGAACACGCCGCGGGTTTCCAGCGTCACCGGGTCCAGCTCGTAGGGCAGGGCCGCTTCTTTCAGGGCGAGCAGCCGGCCGGCGTGCCAGATTACCGAGGTGTTCGCGTTGCCGTCGTCGATGCCGTTCACCGCCGGGTCGTCGGTGAACGGGTTGCGGTAGGCGCCGAAGAGCGCCCGCCGGGCCGCGCGTTCCAGCTGGAACCGCTGGGTGCGGACGTACCGGGTGCGAAGGTCGGCGTGGCCCTGGCCGAAGCGGATCATGGTGATCATGCCGTCGCCATTGATGTAGATGTCGTCCTCGCGCCGCGGCGGGAACTGGGTGTCGGCGGCGGCCCGGTAAAACGCGCCGTTCAGCTCGGGCGGGACCTCTCCATCGACTTCGAGGTCGTAGACATCGGCCTCGATCCGCGACGGGGCGAAGAAGCCGCGGAACGCGTTCGTGTCGGGGTAGCCGCGGTGCGGCAGCCATGGTTCAGGCGCGGTGCCAGCAGGGGTGGTGACGGGTGCGGTCATCGTGATGCTCCTCGGGAATCGCAGGTTCGGCGGGTGAACGGGGCCGGTTCGGGGTGGCTGTCCAGGCATCGGGTGAGGCGGGCGGAGTGCAGCCGGAGGGCGGCCTGACCCAGGTCCGCGGTGCGGTATCCGGTGACTGTCACCAGTACCGTCCCGGCGGGAGTCACCACCTGGCCGTCGAAGACGGGGCCGGAGTTCTGCGGCCCGGACCGGGGCCGGGCCACGGCCATGGCACTGGTCCGGTCATCGACGGTCAGCGACGCTGGAAGCCAGTGCACCGCCTCGAAGCCGGCCGGCACCATCATCCGGCCGGTCTCCGCCAGCTCCTGCAGGCCGCAGCACTGGAGCAGCAGTTCCAGAAGGCGCGGCCGGAGCACGGTCGGCCCGCAACCCCAGCTCAGCGGCGGGAGGCCGGGCGCGAGGGCAGCACGCAGGCCGCCGTCCACGCGGCCGAAGCTCCCGACGACCTGGAAGGCGGGACCGTGGAAGAACGGCGGGTACACCAGATCGGGGCCGCAGCTCAGGCAGCCCGCCCATTCGCCTCGCGATCGCGCCCAGGGCGCGGATCCGGCCGCGTGCCCGGCGACCACCACGAGATGCGGCGCATCATGACCCGGGCTGCGCAGTTCGCAACGCCAGGCCGGCGGCGCGGGGCCGCGTGACGGTTCCGGGCTGCACAGCAGGTCCAGGTCACGCGGGCCAGGCCGGTCGAAGCGGACCGCAGGGCCGACCGTGATGTCCCGCAGCAGCAACCCGGCGGGCTGCTCCTGCTCCTGCTCCACGGCGCGCAGCGTGCGAGCCACCAGGTCCAGCTGCATGACGGTGGGCAGGACTGGCGACCCGTCCACGACGTGGTCGAGCAGGAACGTATCCTCTTCAGGATTGATCTGGATTCTCAATCTTCAACCTCACCAGAAGGCTGCGGCGGACTGGTTCGCCTAGCCGGAAAAAGTTTCTCTATTACAATGATTAACAGCGGGAGCCGTATGCTGTCCAACGTTGATGTGAGCACGCAGCGATCGGAAAACCAGATGGATCTTCGCCAGCTGCAGTTCGCCGTTACCGTGGAAGAGGAACATAACTTCACCCGTGCGGCGGCCCGCTGCCATATCGCCCAGTCAGGCCTGAGTCACCAGATCGCCCAGCTGGAGCGGGAAGTCGGCGCCCCGCTCTTCCACCGCACTAGTCGCAGCGTGCGGCTCACCCAGGCCGGCCATGTCTTCCTGCCGTACGCCCGCCGCCTGGTACGCGATGCCGAGGAAGCCCTGGCCGCGGTGGCCGCGCTGCGCGGCGTCGTGCCAGGCCAGCTGCGCATCGGCGCGATCCCGTTCGGCCCCGGCCCGGTCGACCTGCTCGGCCTCCTCCAGGACTTCCGAGAGGGATACCCCGCAGTCGAGGTCGTGGTGTCAGACGAAGGCAGCCTCACCACCATCGCGGCGATCGCGGCCGGCCACGTCGACACCGCCTTTGTCGGGCTGCTCCGCCACCAGGTCCCAGACGGCCTATACCACCAGGTCCTGGCCCTGGAGCCGCTCGTCGCTGTGGTAGGTCCTCACCATCCTCTGCACGGGGTGCCGGCTGTGGACATCCGTACGCTCGCGGACTGCTCCCGCTTCCTGGAGAGCCATCCGGACTCCGGGCTGCGGGCACAGGTCGACGCCTTGTGTACCAGGGCCAGGATCCGGCGCCAGGTCGTCTGCGAGATGCGCAACCCCGCGGACCTGGCCGCGCTGGCGCTGCGGGGACTCGGGGTCGCGATCGTGCCGCTTCGGGTAGCGCAGGCGGCCACGTCGGCGGGCCCTGAGCCCAGCGTGCTGCGCCTGGCCGATCCCCAGGCCGTGCAGCCCATGGCCTTCGTCCACCGCGATCCCGGACCCGCCAATCCCGCGGTCCAGGCGTTCATCCGGCTGGTCCACTCACGGTGGCCGCCCGCCTCGCAGCCCACGCAACTGATGACCGGGCCACCCGACCCTTAACTACGCGGCATTTTGCGCCCCGCCCCAAGCCGCCGTTTTGACCTCCCGGCCCGTCACCTTTCGATAACGATCAGACGCGGACAAGAGCAGACCACAGCCGCCCCCGGCCGCGTCAAGGTCACCGTCCTCGGCGCGACCGCCCAGCTCCCCACAGCGCCCGGCTGAGGGATTGCCGCCGCGCGGGTCGGCACCGGCCGGATCGTGATCGCGGGGTCGATCGAATCGGTAACGGCCGAGATCCGGCGGCAGCGGCCAGCCGTTGTCATCAACACCATCGGACCCTTCACGACGACAGCGGTCCCGATCGTGCGGGCGTGCCTGCCGGAAAGCTACTACATCGACCTGGCCAGCGAGGTGGCCGCGACCCTCGGCCTGAACGGGGCGGCGGCCGGCGCCGACGGGCGCAAGGTCCTCGCGACCGCCTCCCAGGCGGTGTCGTTCGAAGGGCTCGCGGGCAAGCGGGCTCGCCTGCCGCGCTGGTCCCGCTCCTGCTGCGTGTCGCCAGGGGGCAAACGGCGCAGGCCGCAATCCGATTCCGGAAGCAGTCTCCGCGCTCACCTCAGCATCTCGCTGTCCAGGGAGGAATCCGTATTTAGCTCCGGTCAAAAGCTATCCCACCGGCCCAGCTCGCGGGTCTCTTGTCCGCTGGAAACCGCCGCTACGACCGCATCCCAAGACCCTGATTAATTAGGCGCGCGAGTTTCACGGGCCGACTGCCTGCGCAGCCAGGGAACCGAAGCCATTCTTTGGGCAACGCATACGATCGGGGTTGCGCAGGGAGCGCCGAGGCGATCACTCACAAGCTCTCACCTTGCTGAACTGGCCGGACGCTCCTGTCAGCATGGCTGGGCCCGGTCCGGCCTGCTACATCGAGGCGGACCCCGGCGCGAAATCCTGCGCCGTTGTCACTTGATTGTCACTTCGACTCGAACAAGTGTACGGAAAATCGTGGAGCCAAGGGGATTCGAACCCCTGACCTTCTGCATGCCATATAAATCTTTATTGTTTCGCAATGTGGCTGGATGTGGCTCTACTAGCAGCTTTAATCGCTGGACGTCGCCCGGCATGGCCTGATATCGCTGCTCGCTTGCTCCCCGTTTTGCTCCCCTGGCGGGTTCTGGCGAGCCATACCGACGGCAGGGGGCCATGGGGCAAACTTATCGAAGTCTCTGACGAATCATACTATCTGCCTGGCAGCATTACACGGAATGACTTCTGCAAAGGCAACCGCACCGACGCCGTCATGCCCACCCGGATGTAGTCGGCCTACTGCGCGAAGCCCAGGCCTGGGCCTGGGCCGGCACCGAGGTTTTCATGCAGGCTTGCCGTAGGCCGGGACGAGGGAGACGGCGCGCCCGAGCAATTACCTAGCTAACTTCCGGCGGGTGGAGGAGCCCACCGGCCGAGAGCGGGCGAGAACTGGCTCACCTTCGGTGCTCGCTTGGGACGGTCGAAGAAACGCCCGGGTGAGCTGCGGAGCAAGGCGCCGCGGTCCAGGCGGCGTGAACGGGGGTAATCACCACGCCGCCTGGATGCGGGCGATCGCTTACTCGAACTGCTTGCTCGTCAGCTGTCCGGTCGCATCGGGCTGGCTATAGTTGAGGATTTCCTTGGTGTCGCCCGTGGGCAGGCCGGTGAACACCTGCAGCTGCGAGCCTCCTGCGTGCCAGTTGTAAAGCGTCGCGGTCAGGGTACCGGTCTCGTTAGGGCCGCTGTAGAAGTCGACGCGGGTGCTCCACGGATACTGGCTCGAGTCGTCGTTGAAGATCTCATACGAGGTGCTGCCGGGGTCGTTGGCTTGAAGCGAGGAAACCTGTTCCGTTGGGTCGTAGCTGACGTCGTACTGCGAGCTGTTGCCGGCAGTGTAGGTCTCCTCGGTGAGGAGATCGGTAGCCGTGTCGGCGGTCAGGTTATAGCTGGGGCCGTTGACGGTACCGTCTGCGCTGACCGTCGTCGCGTCGGCGGCCATGAGGGTTGCCGTGCTGGCTGCCGGCTCGAATTCCTTGATGTAGTCGGCCGGGGAGGTGGGGGGTGCGACGGTCGGTGTCAGGCTGACGCCGAGATCCGTGGCGTATTGCCCGATCGAGTGGAATAGCAGCGCGGATCCGGCGAGATAGGAGTAAGAGGCACCTTTTATCACCGTGTCGTAGATCTTCACGGCCTTGGTATACGGCGTGGGCGCGATGTCCAGGATCTTGTCGAAGGCGTCTCCGGCACCCCAGTCTTCCCCCACCGCCTCATCGATCAGGCTGTCCGCCGCGAGCTTGTGCGTGTTCGCGGCGAGCAGCGGAAGCGCCGCGCTGGACAGGTTACCGATCTGGTCGACCCGGCCATAATGATCCATGTGCTTAGGGGCCAGTGAGGCCAGGGCACTGCCCGGGTCCGAGGTCCAGTTGCCGATGCCATCACCGTAGTCGACGAAGTTGACGAGGGCGCCCTGATTGCCGGCCGCCTGGTTGCCAGGCAGGCCTGGGGCCCCGAAGGTGGCACCGCCGGCCACGCCGGACTGCAGGGCCTGCGCCTGGGCCTGAGCCTCAACCCCGCCGAGATCGAAGCCGGTCACGTAGATCGGAGCTGACTTGGTGTCGAGTCCCTGCACGTACCGTGCGAACCGCACGGCGTCGTTGAGGGCTACAGGCCAGGCGCCCCCGTAGATCTCGACATCTGCTGCAAAGGACCAGTTCTGGTACGGGGTAGCCGTGCCGAACGGCGACGCGAGATCAGCGCCCTCGTCAGCGATGATGATGTTGCCGTTGGCGTCCATGAACGCCGCGGCCGCGAAGCCTTCCTGCGGGATCACCTGGTGATACAGCACCGTCATCCCGGAGGGAGGCTCGATGTCCGCGCCGGTATCGAGGGCGGACACGGCGTTGGAGGCCAGCAGGCATTCGGAAGGATTCTGTACAGAGCAGTCCGGTTGGCTGGAACCAGCAGAGGGGAGCGCGGCGGGCACGGCTGTCCAGTTCCCATTCTGCGGCCCAGTACTGGTGTCGCCGGCGTACGTCCCGCTTAGGGAATCTTGCAAACCAATTGTTCCAGTAAAGGTGCCAGATGTCTCATTAACGGGATTTGGCGTGCTCTCAACTGTGAACTTAATAGCATTCCCGTTGACGGTTCCCGTGAACGGGCCACTGCCGTAAAGCGGCGGATCAACGGTCAATTGGCCGCTGATGTCTCCTGCTGCATTTTCTGTTACATGCGTGAGGGTTCCGACAGAGCTTATGCCGTAAGTGAGATTATCGAACGTCGTATTGTATGTCGTGGCGAGCCCGGGTGCATACGTTGCGGCGGGCGCCCCCGTACCGGAGGCTGGTGCGACAGTCGTACCGGAGGCCGGGGTGGCGGCCGTACCGGAGGCCGGGGTGGCGGCCGTACCGGAGGCCGGGGTCGCGGCGGTACCGGAGGCTGGGGTAGCGGTACCGGAGGCTCGGGTAGCGGTACCGGAGGCTGTGCTGGCGGCCGGGGTGGCGGCGCCGATGGCCGTGCTCCTACAGCCTGCGACTGCGAGTAGGACAACGAGTCCTGCAAAGATGCTCTTGCTTTTGCTCATGGTTTCTCCTTGGTTTGATCCAGGGCCCGGAAGTAGCGGCGCAGGTCACGGTGGGAGGGAGCGCCGGGCGCCTCACCGCTTGCCGTGGGGAGAGGGACCCGGCGGCGCTCGGAGCCCGACTGCTGTCCGCCAGCGATTTCCAGGCGGCCTGCGTGGGCTGGTCGTGGCCGGGACTGGAGTCAGCGGGTTTCGCTCAGCGCGGGGATGCGGGTGCGGAGCATGACGGTCGCGGCGATCGCGCAGGCCACGCATCCGCCGATGGAGAGCAGCGCGCCGATGCTCGGGTCCCACGAGACCTGGGCAGGGCCGTAACTTGCTTGCACAGTGATGTCAGCGACACCGATCAGGGTAAAGAGGCAATAGCCGACGAGCCCCAGCATGCTCACGACGAGCGAGGCGATCGCGATTCGCCGGCGGAATGCCGGGCGGTAGCGGGTCCATAGTGCCAATCCGGCCAGGAGGAGCCCGAACAGCAGCGAAATGAACCGGTCCCCAGCGCTGATCACGGATCCGGATCCGGTAGCGAACGGGGTTCCTTCGACCGCTTCCTGGACGTTGTAGATGAAGGGCAGCAGTGCGCCGGCGGCGATAGCCATGCCGCCCCACAGCGCCAGCACGAAGCCGTTCTCTCGCATTGCTATCTGTTCTAGCTGCGGGGGCACGACACCAGACCAGGAGAATTGTCCGCTGCCGGTTTCCGGAGCGGCTGTCGGCTGCTCAGATGACTGCCTTTGCGTTCCGCGGTCAGAAAGGCCGGGGAATGCCGCGTTGGGGCCGGGGAATCCCGCGTTCCTTGGTGAGTACTCCATCGGTGCGCTCCGTTCTGTGAAGGGTAAGGAATTTCTTGCCCCACGGCTTGGCCAGGTCGAAGTCAGATATGGTTGGCACTTGGCCGCCATGCCGTCGTCCTGTGTCGTAGGTGCTTCACTTACGGGAGGCAGGAGCCGATCGGTTCGCTCGGCCGGCATGTTTTTCCGGGGCAGGCCCGTCATACTGAAATCAGGCAGAAAGCCGGTCATCTGAGCGAACCGATCGGCAGATTGATCTCGTAGTACTTGGTTGGGGGCGGCCGTGTCGAGGAGTGACAGCGGGGCACAAACCGGCCCTCACGAGATGGGCTTGATCGCCAGGATCGCCGCCGCCGGCGACGACGACGCGGCACGGCGGTTCTACCGCAAATACCGCATGGAGCTGTTCAGGTTCGGCTTTCATGTGCTCCACGACCAAGGGCTAGCCGAAGAGATGGTGCAAGAGACCTTCATCAAGTTCTGCCAGCAGGCCAGCAAGTACGACCCTGGCCGGGGCCCGGTACGGGGCTGGCTGTTCACCATGGCCCGCTCGGCCGCTTACGACATCGCCCGCCGTCCCTCGTCCCGGCCGTTCCTGCCTGTCGAGGACTTCCAGCTGCCCCCCCAGTACGACAGCGTTGACCAGGCACTCACGGTCCTCACCGTCGACCGGGCCCTCGACAAGCTCCCGTCGATCTACGCTGATGTGATGCGCCTGGTCCGGGACGGCTGTACCCAGTCCGAGATCGCCGGGCGCCTCGGCATCCCGATCGGCACCGTCAAATCCCGGACGGCCAAGGCAGCAGACACGCTGCGAGCCGAGCTGGCCGGCCTGCGAGGGGACGCCGGTGCTTTCTGAGCGGGACATCGAGCTGGCCCATCCTGACTCCTTCGACTTCGTATTCGGCACCTTGCCCGCAGGTAATGAGGTCTTGTTCCACCGCCACCTGGACGGCTGCCCCTCCTGCCAGAAGGTCATCGACGAGTACACCGGCATCGGCCGGATCTTCCAGAACCTCCCCCCGCACGTCGAGCCGCCGGCCGGCCTGGAAGGCCGGACGGTGGCCGCAATGATCACTGCCCTGGCTGAGCAGCGGGCCCACAGCGGTCACCGCTCCGAGGGCGACGACCAGACCGCCGCCCGGGTCTACCCGATCCCCGGGGTTCGTCGTCCGGCTGAGCCCAAGACTGTGATCCGGCCCCGGCCGCAGCTCCACCCTCAGGCCGAGGACGACACCGGACTCCGGCGATCACCCGAGC
>Ga0302324_100016150_pt1 | contig 14897 bp, 15 predicted proteins | sample Palsa_T0_1_FD_201949 | JGI IMG/M metagenome (GOLD analysis project Ga0302324, IMG submission 201949) | Peat permafrost microbial communities from Stordalen Mire near Abisko, Sweden - Palsa_T0_1 | ecosystem: Environmental > Terrestrial > Soil > Palsa > Peat permafrost | place: Sweden: Abisko...
GGAATCTCGCTCGCTCTCAACCCCAGCCGATGCTCGGCCTTCAGCCCCGTCGTCGTCGGCGTGGACTCGACCGAATACAGCCGGTTCAGCTTTTCAGGATCCTTGCGCCGCTCCGCATATTCGCGCACCAGCTTGTGGAAGCCCGGATAGCTCGCGCCCGAAAGAAAATCCGCGTCCAGCGAAACAATTACATCCGCGTCGCTGAGCGCATACTGCGTGTTCTGCCAGCCTTCGGCCCCGGTCCCGGCAACCGCAGGGTCGTACTGCACCAATTTCAATTTCGGGTACGCCGCCTGCGCTTCCTTCCACTGCCGCGCCAGCGTAGGCGAAGTAATGGTCGAGCTCAGGAAGTAAATCCCCGTCCCATCCTTCGACGCCGCGACCTTCAACCGCAATTCCTGCGCAAACTCCGCCCATTCGCGCGTTTCGCCGCGATACGTCACATGCTGCGAGCGGTCAGGATCGTAGAGGTCCAGCAGCGTTCCCTGCGTAAACGGATCCGACGAGCCTAGGTTATATGCGTGCTCGGGATTGCCGTCCACCTTGATGGGCCGAAACTGGTCGCTCTTCACCAGCAGCGGCACTGCACCGGTCACAAACGGATGCGCAGTAGCAAAATAATTCGGCTTGCCCAGAATCAAATCTTCCGGCGCCTTCACGTATGCATAAATCGGCTCATCGGGCTGCTTGGTGCAACCAGCCAGCCCGGCCAGCGCCATCGACGCACCCATTAACTTCATGAACCCGCGCCGCGACACCGGATCGACCCACTCCTGCGCCGCCGACGGAAACTCCCGCTCTACCGCCGCCTGAAACTCCGCTGTATTGGCAAGCTCATCCACCGACTGCCAATATCTCTTGCCCTTCAAGCCCTTCAACTGCTGCCGCACCTGCACCAGCGTCATCGGCGCGGTGCCGCTCTTTGCCTGCCCATTCACGCCGATCCCGGTCGTCCCGGTGCCCGGGTTTTGAAAGGGCACGACTTCAGTCGTGCCGTAAGGCGCCGAAAATGATTCCTGGGCCTTAGCCCCTGAGGCACGCTCGCCGGCCGCACGATTCATCACCGTCTTCATCTCGTTCCCATTCAAAGGTGCGCTCATCGGTGGCAGACCTCGCAGCTGGTCAGCTCTTTCGGCGTCCGAATCTTGTAATGCTCCACCAGGAAATGCCCCAGCTCATCCTGGCTCGTGAACTTCTCAAACTTCGGCGCAACCGGCAACGAAGCAGCCGCAACATCGCCAACCAACCCATGCGCTCCGGTCAAAGGCAACTCAAGCGTCGCCACTTCCGGCCCCGATCCGCTTGGATCTTTCGTCGTGCAACTCACACTCTGCGCCGTCGGCACGCCGGCCTTCTCATCGCCAATCGAACACCACACCGGCCGATCCTCGACCGGAGCCTCCCAGGCCATGTTGTAGATCTCGCCCGTTGGCCGAATGTTCTTGGCCGGATTTCGGTGGCAATCCAAACACCACTCCATCTGCAGCGTGTTCTGCTTGTACATCAGCGGCATCAGGTCCACGCGGCCGTGGCAGCTCGAGCAGCCCAGCCCCTTGTTCACGTGAATCTCATGGCTGAAGTACACAAAATCGGGCAGGTCGTGCACTCGTGTCCACGTCAGGCTCTTATCCGTGGCCCAGCTTGAGCGCACCGGCTCCAACAACTGAGCGTTTGTCCAGATCTGTGCGTGGCAATTAATGCAGGTCTTCGTAGGCGGGATTCCGGCGTAGCTCGACTTCTCCACTGTCACATGACAATACTGGCACTGCAGTCCCAGCCCCTGCACGTGGTGCTTGTGGCTGAAAGGCACCGGCTGATCCGGCCGCTGGCCCTGCCGCGTCACCCAGGGCGAGCGCTGCAGCTGGTTCAGAGTCACCCCCAGGGCGATCACGATCAGCCCCGTCAACACCAGGCTCGCGCGAGCCAGAGCATTGGAGCTACGATCAAATATCTGCGCCATGAATGCAATCCCTGCTTGTTTTTCGTTTCTTGAATGTGCCCGCTAAACGCGCGGTCACCCGTGTTGCCTCTTGGATGCGCCGAAGTGCCGGCGGTCACACAGGTTGTGTTCAAAAACTGTTCTTGGGCAAGATTCGCCCGAGAGGTGGAGAACCCCGAAAAATCAATATAGCAGCCAGCGGTCATTTCGCGGGAGCGCAAGACAGCAAAAAAATAAAAAAAGTTCATTGCGGAACTCATTTGTAATTTGCTGAAAAGATTACCCCTTGTCATATCTCCGGTCATATGTCCGCATGCAGGGAAAGAAAACCCGTGCCTCTGGCGCCGTGCGTACCAGAGACTGGGATAACGGCAACAAACTATCACGCCGCCCGCCTCTTCCGCCACTCAACATCCTTTTTCCTCAACCCTTCCAGAAGGCCACGATGAGCCCGCCCACCACAATCAACGCGCCACCGGCGTAGATGGGCGGTGTAGGCGATTGGTGGAACCGAACTCGGTTCAGCAATTGCGCCATCAGGAAAAACAGCACCACATACGCGCCCAGCAACTTGCCGAAGTCCCATCGAGGAACGTTGACCACCGAGCCATAGGTTGACAGTACAACCGCTCCTGCAACCAGCGCCAGCACGCGGCCCAGGCCCGACGAGCGATAGAAACCAACCTGAAAAAACGAGTCTCCCCAGGCCTCAAGAAATGCCGCCAGGGTAAGCACTGCAAGTGCACCCAGCGGGTTTTGAACCAGCCGGTCAAGAATACTCATGAATTCAACCTCCAGTTAAAAAATGGGAAGATCATTTAGACCGATCGATAACCGCAGAACCTCCCTTTGGGAGGACTCAAATGGTAGCCTTTTACGTCAAGATCAATCGATCCCGCGAATCCTCCCGGAGGGAGGAGATGAAAATAGCCCAGGGTGAAGCGCAGCGCAACCCTGGGAACGCATTTCAACCCAGAGGTCCCGCCCCGTAGGGGCGATATGAATAGAGCTCATGCTCCCGACCCTTGCGAATGCGATCGCCCTGCTTTGCAGCCCTTCGTTGCATCATCGTAACAAGGCGATGCTTTAGAATTCGTAAGGGCGTCGCCGCCAACCTTAAGAAAAAACCACCATCAAGCGGACCTCTGCACAAACCGCAGCTTTGAAGGGTACGGGCTTCAGCCCGTACATAGCAGCAGCCAAATCAAATGGGCTTCAGCCCCTGAGCGAATGCGCAGTCGTGAATCGGAACCTAATCGGAACTTGAATAAGGAACGACCATGAAACTTGCCGGATTGCTGGTCATGCCAGCCGGTTTCTTTCTCGCCATCGCCGCTCTTGTTCTCTTTCCTGGGTCGAATGCTGCCGCGCGCGCAAGCTTCGTCCTGTGCGGCCTGGCCGTTGAGGGGCTGGGCCTGGCTGTCGCCGTACGCGGACACATGGAAGCTCGCGGAGAAAGCCGCCCATGATTCCAAACCCACCGCCAGTCTTGCCCGACGCCACATTCGTGCTGGTCCTCGTTCTCCTCGCTCTGGCCCCTTTGGCAATCGCCGGCGTGGCGATCATCAACACCGGCTTCGGACGTTCCCGCTCGGCCGCACAGTCCCTTCTCGGCAGCGTGGCCATCGTGGCGGTCACTGCCATCGTCTTCGCCTTGGTAGGGTCCGCCTTCGCAGGAACAACGGGAGGCACGAGCCACGTGTTTCACCTGGCCGGCAAGCCATGGAACTGGCTCGGCGCGGGTCCAATCTTTCTCACCGGCCTTCGCTCCGCGCCGGCGCAGTCCCAGCCGCAGTCCCAGCTTGCCCTGCTGTTTGAATTCCTGGCCGTCGCTCTGGCCGCCCTCATTCCCTGGGGCTCGGGAGCGGACCGGCTGCGGCTCACGGCAGGCTGTGCAGTAGCCGCAATCCTCGCCGCATTCGTCTTTCCGCTGCTGGCCCACTGGGTCTGGGCCGGCGGCTGGCTCTCGCAACTGGGCTTCAATTTTTCCCTTGGTTCAGGATTCCTCGACCCCGCCGGCGCAGCCACCATTCACGTCCTCGGAGGCTTGAGCGCGCTGGCCGTGGTTTGGATTACTGGGCCCCGCAAGGGCAAGTTCCCGCAAGGCGGCTTTGCCACCGCCATGCCCGGCCACAACGCCGTCTACATTCTTTTCGGCTCTTTCGTAGCCCTCGCCGGCTGGCTGGCCTTCAACCTCGCCGGTGCAATTCTCTGGCTCCATGCGCCATTGACCGCGCTGCCGGTCACTGCCATCAACACGTTGCTTTCCGCTTCCGGCGCTCTCGCAGCCACCTTTACCGTCACGCGCTTCCGCTTCGGCAAGCCCGACGCCAGCCTGTGCGCCAACGGCTGGCTCGCGGGTCTCGTATCCTCGAGCGCCGCAGCAGCCGTCGTTTCACCGCTCCAGGCTCTGATCGTCGGCATCGTTGCCGGCGTCCTCACACCGCTGCTGATCGAAGTGCTGGAACTGGCCGTCGCCATCGACGACCCCTCCGGCGCCATCACTGTCCACGCCGCCGGCGGCCTCTGGGGACTCATCGCCGCCGGTGTCTTCGCCCCGCAATCGGGCCAGCTCCCCGGGCAGCTTCTTGCCCAGCTTGTAGGCATTGCCGCTCTGCTGGGGTTGATCCTGCCTCTGCTCTATCTGCTCTTCTGGCTGCTCAATCGCCTGATCCCCTTCCGCGTAGACCCCGACGGCGAACGCATCGGCATGGACCTCCACGAACTAGGCGGCGGCGCCTATCCGGAATTCGTAATTCACCGTGACGACTCGTACCGGTAAAGCAAAACCAGCGTATCATCGTATCTATGGACACGATCCATATCTCGGAAGACGAAGCCGCCCGCGACTTTGCAGGATTGATGGCCCGCGTCCGCGCAGGCGCTGAAATTCTAATCGAGAATGCTGGCTCGCCTCCCGTGGTGGTGCGCGTAGCCGAAAATCCGCGCGGACGCTTGCTGTCGGAATCTATTGCGATTGCCGAAGCCCGCACAAAAGAGCGAGGCTATGCCGCAGTGATGGACCCCGACTTCGCCGCCGACATCGAAGAGAGAGTTCGCAATCGGAAGCCCCGCGACACATCGGCGTGGGATTGATTCTGTGGGTCTGGTCCCGGACACCAGCGTGCTCATCGACGCCGAACCGCGTGGCCAATCCGTGGAACAGCTAGTTGACCGTCTGCGGTTTGCATTGGGCGATGCTGAAAGCGCGATCTCCGCGATCACGGTGATCGAACTGACCCATGGCATCTTTCGCGCCAGAGGCGCTGGCAGCCGTGAGCGACGCCGCGTATTCACAGAAGATGTCTTCAGCGGGTTGGTCGTTCATCCAGTTTCCCTGCCCATCGCTCAACTTGCCGGACAAATCGAAGGCGAACAAGCCGCAAAGGGAATCTCCATAGCCGTTGAGGATTTGCTCATCGGAGCCACGGCCCTCCATCTCGGCCGGCCCTCCATCTCGGCTTCGATGTAGCCACGCTGAACGTAAAGCACTTTCGCCTCATCCCTGGACTAAAGACTGTCACCCTCTAGGCTGCGGAAACCTTGACCTGGAATAAATATCTTCCCCCAAATGTGTCATTTCCATCTCGTTCAGCCAGTTGTATTGTCTCCCTAGGAAAGACTGCGCATGGGAATCCTCAACTATCTCCTTTACCCTTGGAGCCTGGTGCTTCAGGTGCTGGCCATCATCCACTTCATCCGGCGTCGCCCGGAGGGATTCTGGCTCTGCGTCATTATTTGCCTCGGCCCTGTCGGCGCGCTGATCTATCTCTGCGTCGTTGCGCTCCCTGACTTTTCCATGTTCAGCATGTCCTTCAGCGGCATCCCGCGCCGCAGGCGCATTGCTGGACTCGAAGCGTCCGTGCGAGACAATCCTTCTGCGGCAAACTACGAAGAGCTGGGCGATCTTTACATGGACAGCGGCAGCCTGGAGCTGGCACGATCCGCATTCGACAAAGCCATCGCCGCCCGCTCCGATACGCAGGACTCCTTTTACCGCCGTGGCCTCTGCGCTCTCAAATTAGGCGACGCCACAGCCGCTGTACCGGATCTGGAGCGCGTGGTCCGCGAGGAACCCGGATACGATTTCAATCGCGCTCAAGGATTGCTGGCCCACGCCTGCGCAAAGGCCGGACAAAAGGAAAAAGCCGAAAAGCTTTTCCAGCAGGCGATCCAGAATTCCACTCTGTCAGAGACTTACCTGAACTTCGCGGATTTCCTTGCATCCGAAGGACGCCACGCCGAAGCCCGACAATGGGCGCAAAAAGTTCTCGACAAAGAGTTGACCATGCCCAGCTACCTGCGCCGCCGCGAGCGAACATGGTTCCAAAGCGCCAATGAAATGCTGAAGCGGATTCCCGCGTGACGACTTCGCCGACCCGCTGACTTGCTAAATTGCTAGTATCGCGGCCGCGTGATTTTGTAATCCGACCTCAAACTACGGGTGCCCCAGGTCTCGCTTTTGAGACCTGGGAGGCGACTGATCCACACGGTTACGGCACGACTTCGCTATCTCGCCGCCTCACCGTCTCGCCAGCATCACCATCAATCCAAAAATCGCAATCGGCACCAGCGCCAGCCCCGCATACAGCAGCCACCGCCGCGCATTCGGAAGCCTTTCCAACTGCAACGCCGGCCGCCGCTCCCCATCCTCCACGCCCACCTGCTCCGGATTTTCCAGTTCCCACGCCATCTCGCTGGCCGTCTGGTACCGCCGCCGCGGATCCCGCTCCATGGCGCGCATCAGAATCTCGTCCAGCTCCACCGAAATCTCCGGCCGCCGATTCCGTGCCGGCTCCGGATCGTGCAGCAATCTCTCATTCATCACCGCCAGCGGATTCGGTCCGCTAAACGGCGCCTCGCCCGTCAGCATCTCGTACAACATCACTCCCAGCGAGTAAATGTCGCTGCGCTGGTCGCCGCGCTGCCCCTTCACCTGCTCCGGAGAAATGTAGTCCGGCGTACCCAGCGTCGGCGACATCTCAACGAACGTGATCCGCCGCGCGTCTTCCTTCATCGCAATTCCAAAGTCGATCAGCTTGATGCGGTCCTGATCGTCAACCATGATGTTTTCCGGCTTCAGATCGCGGTGCACCACGCCGTGCTTGTGCATGGTGTCAAGCGCATCCAGAATCTGCAGCGCGAAATTCGTTGCGCGCCCAATCGGCAGGCCGTGCTCCTGGCTCGGCAGTTGCCGCTCCTCATTCAAAATGGCCCGCAGCAGCCTCCCATCCACCCACTCGATCACCATGTAAAGCCGGCTGCGTTCTTCTCCGTCAAACGTCTTCACCACGCCGGGGTGGTCCAGCTCCTGGCCAATCTCCCGCTCCCGCTGGAAGCGTTCCACCAACACCGGATCGGCCTCCATCTCCTCATGTGGAACCTTGATCGCCACCTGCCGGCCGTTCCTCTGATCCGTAGCCTTGAACAGCGTAGCCATGCCGCTGCGCGCCACCGTCCGATCCAGGCGGTAGTGGTCCAGCGTGTCTCCGGCTTCAAGCGAGGTCATCAGGGCGCACCGCATAACACTCTAATTCTTTCACCCGATTCGTAAGAAAACCCTCAAGAGTATCGATAAGGTTACACAGCATCCCCTTCAAGATCACGGTTGCAAAATAAAATCGCTTGACTTTTCCAAAGGTAGATTTGACTCTGTAAACTCCCCGGAAGTTTTAACTAGAGTTAAGGACCCCCTAAGACTCCCATGGGTTTCCCCGCATTCGAAGGAGGTTCGTGCATGAACCATTTCTCCTCGCTGAAGAGTTGGCAATATATCGTCGCATGTACCATCCTGCTGATTTCCGGAGTCACCGCAGTACCAGCTCAGGTCAAGGCAGGCCCAAACCGCCCGGCGGCAGTACCTGAGGGATATGTAATTACGCCAATGGGATACTTCCACCAGAGCTGTGTGAAGCAACTGTCCGAGGGAGACATCCTTCGCAAGGACGAAATGGCTATCGAACACAAAGATGGTTCGTTCGATTCGATTCCGGCTTGCGCATTTCCTCACTACACGGCCGCTGGAGAAAAGGTGTCCTTGGACGGCGAACCCGACCAGACGCCCGCGATCGACCATGAGTGGATTGTGGCCGCGGATGTCAAAACAGGTGATTCTTATGGGGAGTTGAGGGCCAACTGGATTGTGCCGCATGCTCCAACTCACACCAGCGGCCAGACCATCTATTTTTTCCCTGGCCTGGAGGATTACCGGCACGTCAAAACGATCCTTCAGCCCGTGCTTGGGTGGAACTCGGATTTCAAAAATGCCTGGGGCCTTGCCAGTTGGAATTGCTGCACAGAAGGCACCGTGTTTGAGAGTAAGCCCATTCACACTGAAACGGGCCATAACATATATGGTGCGATGGGGCACACGTGCAAGCCCGGAACTCTTTCCTGTGGCTCGTGGGACGTTCTTACGGAAGACTACACCACTCAAAAGTCAACCCAGCTTATACACACTTCAAGCCAGGGACAAACCTTCAATTGGGCATTTGCAGGCGCGCTTGAGGTCTACAACGTCACCCGATGCAACGACTATCCCTCAAACGGCTCGATTGAGTTCCTCAAACTCGGTCTCTGGGACGACAAGTTCGAAGTCGTTCCTCATGACTGGATCGTGACGAAACTTTGGAAAGGCGCGGTGCAATGCGGCTATGGGGGTTCCCCTCAGCCCGACGACGTAACTCTGACTTATTGACCTTACGGCTCCGCGAGGTTGACGAGGCAAATCCAAAGTAGCCATGCCGCTGCGCGGCGGAATCAGCGGAACCTGCAAGCCTCGACGTCCGCCACAATCTTCGTGTACCATCCGCCTCATGCAACCCACAAACCATGGCCTCAAGCGCGAACTCAAGCTGCGCGACCTTGTCCTGATGCAGATCCTGGTCGTACTGGGCTTGAATCTTTCCGGCTTTGCCGCCAAGCAGGGCCGCACCCAGGTGGTGCTCTGGCTGCTTGCAATTGCTCTCTTTTACCTGCCTCAGGCTGCGATCGTCATCAAGCTGAGCCGCGTCATTCCTGTCGAGGGAGGGGTCTATCAGTGGGTGAAGCAGGGCATTTCGCCGTTTGCCGGATACATGGCAGGTTGGACTTTCTCTCTCTACATCGTCTGCTGGTATGCTGCGGTGGGCTCCCAGGTGGCAAGCGGGATAGCCTATGTCGCGGGCTCCAACAGCGCATGGATGGGCACCAACAAAGTTTTTGCACTCTCTCTCACCGTGCTTCTTTGCCTGCTCGTTTTCGTCGTGAACGTGCGCGGATTGCATCTGACCAAATGGCTCAGCGGCGCAGGATCGTTGCTGAGTGTCGCCGTCTTTCTGGTCATGGCTTACCTGCTCGTCAGCCTTTGGATAAAAGCAAAATCGCTTCCCGATGTCGCGTTCTCATTGGCGTGGCCAGGCTTCTCCCTGCTTACTTTGAACGTATTCACCAAAATGGCGCTCTTCGCTTTGAGCGGGTTTGACCAGTGCTCCATCCTCTCCGAGGAATGTCGCAAGCCCAAAAATGACGTGGCGCGGTCGGTATTCATCGCCGTCCCATTGATCGCCGTAATGTACATTGCAACCACCAGCGCCATACTTGCATACGTCCCTGTCGCGAAGGTTGACATGGCCGCACCTGTTTCGCAGGTCATACAGGCCGGCTTTGGCCCCACGGCCGTTGGTGCGGCGTTCGCCGCCATCGCCGTTATCGCGTTCTGCCTCGCATTGATTGCGGCCCTCATCATCACGGTTGGAATGGTGGCCCGGCTGCCCATGGCGGCCGGCTGGGATGGACTGCTGCCCGCATGGTGGAGCCAATTGCATCCCAGATTCGGAACCCCAACCAAGGCGATTGGCGCTGTTGCCGCCGCGCTTCTGCTCATGGGCGGTCTCAGCCTCCTGGGTGCAGGAAATCAGGAAGCCGTGCAGGTGCTCGCAGCGGTCGGCTTCGGATCATATTGCATCATGTACATGCTGTTGTTCGGAGCGGTGGTTTTCGGCTTCCGCACAACCGAGTGGCGTCCGGGTATCGCCATTCGCCTCGGAGCATTCCTTGCGCTCTCGGTCTCAGCTTTGGCTTTCATCTTCCAGCTTCTTCCCATCGGGGAAGTGGCCAGCCCTTGGCTCTTCGCGATGAAAGTAACAGCAGCAATCTGCGCGACCAATGGACTCGGGGCGTTCCTTTACTGGCGCGGAAGTCTGCGCGCCCAGCGGTTGCCCGCATTTCAAGAGATCTGAACCAACCTACCCGCATTTCAGGAAATCTGAACCAACCATCAACGCTCCGTGCCCCATCCATTCCGCTCTTTTCTGCGGAATGGGTGGGATTCCAATGAAGCTCAGAGCTACGCTGTTGCCGAAAATTCTCTGGCCCAATTTCACAATCCCACCTCCTCGACCTGCGCGCCGGATAGAATCAAAGCGGGACCCCCTCATGCTTCGCTCTCTTCGATTTCTGCGCGCCTGCCTTCTAGTGGCAGCGTCAGTAGCTCCCGCCCTGGCCATCGCCCAAGGCGCGGCCGGGGTTGGCGCGGCAGGCGTTGCTGCGTCCAAGTCCCACCAGGCCCGGCCCGAGCCTCCTCAGGAGACCGGCTTCCTGAATCGCAAAGTCGAACTCCACGGTGAAACCTACCGCTTCGTCGTCTACCTTCCCGAAGAGTGGCGGCGCGACGACCACAAGCTTTGGCCCATCATCCTCACCCTCCACGGCCGTGGCGAGCGCGGCTCCGAAGGCATGTGGCAGACCCAGATCGGCCTTCCCCAGGCGGTGCGCGACCATCCCGATCGCTGGCCCTTTGTCATCGTCATGCCCCAATGCCCCCTGCCCAGCGTTTGGACCGACCCGGAAATGCTCGATCTGGCCATAGCCGCCCTCGATCAGGAAGCCGCCGAATTTCATGGCGACCCAGAGCGCACCTACCTCACCGGCCTGTCCCTCGGCGGCTACGGAGCCTGGGAACTGGCGCGAACGTTTCCCCATCGCTGGGCGGCGGTGGTCGTCGTCGCCAGCGGCGTCTTCTGGAGCTACGCGCCCGAGCGCTGGCAGCAGGTAGCAACCCTGCCCGCCGAATACGCCCATGCGCTGGGCCGCACCCCGATCTGGCTCTTCCACGGAGCCGACGACCCCGTCATCCTCTCGCGCCAGAGCGAACTCATGTTCGAAGCCCTCAAAGCGTCCGGCGGCCATGTGCGTTTCTGGCTCTACCAGGGCATCAAACATGACTGCTGGACCCGCGCCTACGGCGAGCCCGATTTGCCGCGCTGGCTGCTCGCTCACCACGCCGCGCCGCCCGCCGCTCCCGGACCAATCGTCGCCGAGCTGCCGTCCGGTGCTGACCGCCAGATCATTCCCTTCCACCCCCCAGCCATCAAGCTGCCCCCCGCGGTGCTCGACTCGCTGGCCGGAGAATACAACGACAAGAATGGCAACATCGTCAACACCATCTACCGGCAGGGCGAACAGCTTTACCAAAAGAACCTTCAAGGCGAGGTAGCCGAGCTGGCCGCGGAGACGCCGAGCGTGTTCTTTTATGTAAATGGCTCCAGCACCACCCGCCTCACCTTCGAGCGCGATGCCCAGGGCCGTATCACCGCGCTCGTACTCCAAGACGACCGCCACGAAGAGCGCTGGGAGAAACGCCCAACAACCGAACCCCGCTAGGAAACCGGGCCCTACCCTAGTCCCTAGTCCCTAGTCCCTGCTTTTATTGAACCGCCCGCCCCGCCCCTGCGTAATACTCTCCGTATGCCCCTTCAGGAGGCGTCATGTTTTGCAGCGGATGTGGTCACGCTTTAGTCCAGGGTCAGCCGGTTTGCCCGCAGTGCGGCCGCCCCATCGCACCGGTAGTCCCCGCCGTGCCCGGCTTCCAGATCCAGTTGGAAAACTACGCCGGCAAAGTCAGAGCTCTCAGCCTTGTCTGGTTTGTATACGCAGCCCTCTCTCTCCTGATGGGCTTGGCCGGGCTCACCTTCGCCCATGCCTTCTTCTCCAACCACTTTGGCCACTGGGGACACGGCCCCTGGTCCGACGGGCCGCCGGATTGGCTCGGTCCGGCAATCATGCATTTCGTCTGGGTCGCAATGGTCTTTCGCGCCGGCCTGGCGCTCGTAGCCGCCTGGGGACTCTACGAGCGAGCGCAGTGGGGCCGCATCGTGGCCATTGTCGCAGCCATCCTCAGCCTCATACGCTTCCCCTTCGGCACCGCGCTCGGAATCTGGACCCTCGTAGTCCTGCTCGGCTACCAGAACACCACGCTCTACGAGCAGTTGAGCTGGACCCCACAGCCCGGCCCCAACCGCTAGAGGCGTATGGACAACGCCACCTCTGGGAAAGGGGCCGCCGGAGCCGGCGGCCCGAGTGGATTCGAGAGTGTGTGTTACTGTACGCGGACGACTGTGCGGATTTGGAACGATGAGCTGTTGACGAGAACGTAGTTGCCATCAACCATGCGCCATTCGTACCCGTTTGGCGGCGCGCTTAGATGATATTGGTGGTAATCGACTTTGTCGCCGCGGTCCCAGTCTTCGTGTTTGATGACTGCGCCCTTCTTCCATTCTTTGTGCTCGACGTAGGCGTGGTTGTCGTGATGGTCCTGGGCAACGGCGACACCGCCACTTAGGCTCGCTGAAAGAATCGCCAATGCTAAAGCTGTGTGAAGCTTCTTCATAAAGAACTCCTTTGGGATTTGGGATGCAAACCGAGGCTTTCGGGTTCGTTCAGCGCGGAAATTGCCATAATCCCCACCGGGCTACCGTGCCGGGTGCCCCATCCAAGCGACGCGCTTGTACTTGTCGATTGGGTGGGAAGCCTCGAACCTCCGTTCCGCCCATCACATCGCCCAGAATCCCGCTCAAGTACAATCGTCTCCATGAGTTTTCCCGAAACACGGATGCGCCGCCTGCGCCGCACAGAATCGCTGCGCTCCCTGGTCCGAGAAACCACCCTCGAGGCCGGCGACTTGATCTACCCCCTATTCCTCTGCCCCGGCGAGGGCGTTCGCCGCCCCGTCAGCTCCATGCCCGGCGCCTTCAACGTCTCCATCGATGAAGCCGTCCGCGAAGCCGAGCAAGCCGCAAGCCTCGGAATCGCCGGCCTTCTCCTTTTCGGCCTTCCCGAAACCAAAGACGAGCAAGGCTCCGGCGCATGGGACGAAAACGGAATCGTCCAGCAAGGCCTGCGCGCCATCAAACGGTCTTCAGCAGCCAAGAATCTGGTCCTAATCGGCGACGTCTGCCTGTGCGAGTACACCAGCCACGGCCACTGTGGCGTCGTAACCAAAGCGCATAACGAATGGCTCGTAGAAAACGACTCCACTCTCGATCTGCTAGCCCGCACCGCCTCCAGCCTGGCCCGCGCCGGCGCAGACATCGTAGCCCCCAGCGACATGATGGATGGCCGCGTCGCAGCCATCCGCCGCGCCCTCGACAGCCAGGGCTGCACGGATACCCCCATCCTCAGCTACGCCTCCAAGTTCGCCTCAGCTTTTTATGGCCCGTTCCGCGAAGCGGCCGACTCCGCGCCCCAGTTCGGCGACCGCAAAACCTATCAAATGGATGGCGCCAACCTCCGCGAGGCCATGCGCGAAATCGACCTCGACCTCGCCGAGGGCGCCGACATGATCCTCATGAAGCCGGCCATGCCCTACCTCGACGTTATCCGTGCCGCCCGCCAGCGCGTCGATGTGCCCATCGGCGCCTACCAGGTCTCCGGCGAGTACTCCATGCTGCAAGCCGCATTTGAAAAAGGCTGGCTAGACCGCGACCGCACCATCCTCGAATCCCTGCTAGGCATCCGCCGAGCCGGCGCAGACTTCATCGCCACCTACTTCGCCAAAGACGCCGCCAAGCTATTGAATTAGCATCGCTTCGATCCTAGACTTGGGCGATGCACAGGCCGGGCCAGTCGCAGCTCTATAAGCTTATTCTTCTTATATCCATTATTTCTTATATTCTTATAAACTATGCATATCCAACCTTTCAGGATACCCCTCACGTTTCTACCAAGTTATTCTAGTTCTTTTCTATATCAAGATAAACTTGATAGAATCAAGAATTCCACCTCTTCAGAACAGCGCTACCCGCCTATTCAACATTTCCCCCTTTATATCCAAATCTTCCTATACCCTGCTAATCTTCTCATATGGACCCCCGCATCAACCCCTTCGCCCCCGGTGCGGGCTCACCCCCGCCTGAGCTTGCCGGACGGGGCCCGATCCTCGATCACGCAGCCATCTCCCTCGACCGCCTCCGCAACCGACTGCATGCCAAAAGCATCATCCTGGTCGGCCTGCGCGGGGTGGGCAAAACCGTCATTCTAAACCGCATCCACATGCTGGCCCAGGAGGCCGGCTACTACGCCGCCTTCATTGAAGCGCACGAAGGCAAATCCCTTGCCGAACTACTTCTGCCCGCTCTGCGCCACATCCTCTATTCCCTCAATCTGCGTGAAAACGTCAGCGACAAGACCCGCCGTGCCCTCCGCGTTCTGCGCAGTTTTCTGGCCGGCCTGGGACTGAAGGCCAAGGCCGGCCTCGGCGATTTGGAGCTTGAGCTGGCCATCGATCCTGAAACCGGGTCGGCCGACAGTGGAGATTTCGAAGCCGATCTTTCCGAACTTCTGCAAGCAGTGGGAGAAGCCGCCGCTGATCGCAATCGTGCCATCGCAATCTGCCTCGACGAGGTTCAGTATCTCCACCAGCGCGAGTTCGGTGCGCTCATCATGGCCCTGCACCGCGTCTCCCAGCGCCGCCTACCCCTGGCTCTCATCGCCGCGGGCCTGCCCCAGGTGCGCGCTCTCGCCGGTCGCTCCAAATCCTATGCGGAGCGCCTGTTCGAGTACCCTGAGATCGGTCCGCTGCAACCTTCCGATGCGGAGGGCGCATTGCAGATTCCCATCCGCAACCAGGGAGCGGCCATTTCCGCAGAAGCCCTCAACGAGATCATTCACGTCACCCAGGGCTATCCATATTTTCTGCAGC
>Ga0302324_100016151_pt1 | contig 14897 bp, 11 predicted proteins | sample Palsa_T0_1_FD_201949 | JGI IMG/M metagenome (GOLD analysis project Ga0302324, IMG submission 201949) | Peat permafrost microbial communities from Stordalen Mire near Abisko, Sweden - Palsa_T0_1 | ecosystem: Environmental > Terrestrial > Soil > Palsa > Peat permafrost | place: Sweden: Abisko...
TGCTATCGAGTGTCTCGGGGTGTTCCGGCCCGTGCTGCTTACGATCAGAATCCAGAACCGCTTCGCGCAGTTTGAGGGCCTCGTCCAGACGGCCAGCCTGGTCGTATGAAATCGCCAGATTTGCCATGGCCGCGATGGTGGCGGGATCAGTTGGCCCGTTGATTTTTTGACGCGACGCCAACACCTCTTCGCGTAATTTGAGGGCTTCCTCGCGCCGTCCCAATGCGTAATAAGAATTGGCCAGGGCGTGCATGGCCCAAAGTGTATTAAAGTGTTCCGGGCCAAGCACCTTGCGGCGAAGCGCCAGGACTTGTTCGCGAAGCTTGAGGGAATCATCCCATCGGCCAGCCTTTTCGTAGGAAATGGCCAAATCGTACATGACCCACAAAGTGTCCGGATGTTCAGGGCCGCTCACCCTAAGACGGATGGCGAGGACCTTCTCTTCCAATTTTAGGGCTTCCTCCAAACGCCCTACATTGTTGTAAGAATTAGCCAGACACTCCAGCGCCAGAAGAGTATCGGGATTTTCCGGGCCTTTAATTTTGCGATACGACTCGGAAGCTTCCTCTCGCAGCTTCACGGATTCGTCCCAACGCCCGGCATAGTCATAAGAAAAGGCCAGGGCGTTCATCGCCCAAAGCGTATCCGGGTTCTCCAGACCGCTGACTTTGCGGCGGAGAGCCAGCGACTCCTCCCTTAGCTTAAGGGCCTCATCCTTTCGACCTGCTTCCTCGTATGAAAACGACAGATTGTTCATGGCCCACAGCGTATCGGGGCTTTCCCGGCCCAACACTTTGAGACGAAGCGCCAGCACTTTCTCCCGCAGATCAAGAGCTTCAACCCGGCGGCCCGTGCCCTCGTAGAGGATCGCCAGGAGATGCATGGCCGAGAGAGTTTTGGGATTTTCCTGGCCAAAGCTGCCTCGATAGTAATTTAAGACCTTTTCTTGCAGCGGAATGGCCTCCCGATCCAGCCCAAGCGCGTGGTAAGTCTTGGCCAGAGCGTTCTCGAGCCTGACCCGCTGCGCAGGTTGTTCGGCCAGATCCGTTTCCAATTTCCTGGCCGCCGCCGCCAGCGCTTCGGCAACGGTGATGGTGCGGGCGTCCCGCGCTGGGTCCGGGCTCTGAAACACTTCGGTTAGGAATTTGGATAGGGATTCGGACTCCGCCAGCCGTTGTCTGGCCAGGGCCGCTTGCCACGCGCTCACGGCCGTGGCGGCCACGAGCACTAAAGCCATCAGCGCGGCGAAGGAAAAAGCCAGTTTGTTTCGACGCACCAACTTTTGGAATTTATAAAGATTGCTGGGCGGACTCGCTAGAACTGGCTCATTTTTTAAGTGCCGTTGGATATCTGCGGCGAGGCCGTTGGCGGTTTCATACCGGCGCGTGCGATCCTTTTCCAACGCCTTCATCACGATCCAATCCAGATCTCCCCGCAGCATGTGAATCAGCTTGGGTGCCTCAACCTTTCGGCCCTTGGCAATCAACGTCAGATCCGCGCCCACCATCGTGCTTAAGCGAGTCGAAGGCCGCAGCGGTTCCTCTTCGCGGATAATGCGCCGGGTCTCATCCAGCCCCACGCGCTGCAAAGCCTTCGAGTCGAATGGGGTTTGGCCGGTCAGCAACTCGTAAAGCAGCACGCCCAGGGAATAAATGTCGCTCCGAGTATCCACGCCCAGTTCGCTCATTTCCGCTTGTTCGGGACTCATATAGGCGGGCGTGCCAATGAATTGCTGGAACGCTGTGAAAAGCGTCCTATCCGTCAACCGCTGTTCGGTCGTGGCCTTGGCGATGCCGAAATCAATGACCTTCGGCACCGCAGTGCCATCCCGCAAGGTCACAAGAATGTTCGAAGGTTTGATGTCCCGATGAATGATTCCTTTTTGATGGGCATGTTGGATCGCTTGACAAACCTGGATGAACAACTGCAGCCGCTCCTCAGTCGAGAGGTTATTTTGGTCGCAGTAATCGGTGATTTTAATGCCGCGTACCAGTTCCATGACGAAGTATGGGCGCCCCGTTTCTGTCGCCCCGGCATCAAGCACCTTGGCGATGTTGGGGTGATCCATCAGGGCCAGTGCCTGGCGTTCAGCCTCAAAGCGCGAAATGACGATCTTCGTATCCATCCCCAGCTTGATGACTTTGATGGCTATCTGCCGTCGCACCGGCTGTTCCTGCTCCGCCATATACACCACGCCGCAGCCTCCTTCCCCGATTTGCTGCAACAGTTTATAGCGGCCGATGCGATCCCCTGGCTTTTCCAATGCCGTCAACGGCTCCACCTTCAAGCCGCGCGGCTGCATGAACTCGTCGTTTTTGTGGTGTTTCAGCAATTTCTCCACGGTGAGGCGAAGCTCAGGGTTGCCGGGACAGGCTCGATCCAGAAACGTGGCAAGTTGTTCAGAGGTGACGCATTCCAGCGCCTCAAGAAAAATTTCCCGCTCGACGTCGGTTTGGTTATCCGCTCGGTCACTCATGTCATTGTCAAATCTAACAAGCGCAACTCAAAGCCAAAGTCCGCAAAGTTTCCCATTTAAGCGCGGCCTTCATCAATGACTTGACGCAACCAGGCTCGCGCAAAGGTCCATCGGCCCTCGGCGGTTCGTTTGGATATGTTTAACGCGGCCGCCGTTTCCTCCATCGTCAAACCCGCAAAGTAGAGCAGCTTAACCAATTCGGCCGACATCGGGTCCTTGGCCGCGAGACGGTCCAAGGCTTCATGCACCGCCAGCGCTTCGTCTGGAGGCGGAGCCAGGATGGCATGCCATTCCTTGATCTCCACCCGCTCCGCGCCGGCGCCACGCTTTAGACTCTGCTTGCGCCGCGCTGATTCCACCAGGATTCGGCGCATCGCCTCCGCCGCGCAGGAGAAAAAGTGCGCGCGATTATCGAAGCCAGGCGCGCGATTTCCGGCCAGCCTGAGCCATGCTTCATGCACCAGCGCCGTGGGTTGGAGGGTATGACCTTCCGCCTCTCCCGCCATCTTGACCGCGGCGATGCGGCGCAATTCGGCGTAAACAATCGACAACAATTCCTCGGACGCACGGCTGTCGCCAGCACGGATCGCGGTCAGAGCTTTTGTCACGTCGCCCATGGTGTAATCATAGCCCGCTACCGCACCGTGTAAAGCGCGGCCCGCCAGGACAAATTTGCCGAAAAAGAAATTTTACCGAATGCAAGGTCTGGGCGGAAAATTTAGATCTGCTGACAGGTTGTCACATAGCCCGCCAGGGCTATGTTCGAATCACTGAGTTGAGTAGTTTACAAAACGGACGCAGATGCTAACCTCACTCCGTGAACTTGACATTCATGCTGGTAAATCACTAAATACTTTGAGCCAGATTGCTTACTTCTGCCTCAGCTTGTCGCCTCGCTTACGGATGCGCGTCTTGCATCCTCCAATAATATGAAATTCCCGTTTCGATACACGCATTTGGCCATTTTGGCCTGCCTCATCACGACCGTTCTTCAGGCTCAGACGCCAAAGCACACCGTTGCACCCCCTCCAGCCGACGCCAGCAATCACATTGTGCTGCCCCCGACGTTTGCTGATCCCATCGAACCGGTCAACCGCGCGATTTGGAATTTCGATAAAGGGCTTTTGACATCGGTAATCAAGCCCTTTTCCGAAGGCTATCGATTCGTCGTCCCAAAGATTGTGCGCAAGGGGATCGGAAATGCCGGTAGAAACCTGCTTTTTCCGGGACGCTTCATCAACGAAGGGTTGCAGGGCGATTGGGCCGATATGAACGATGAAACGGCGCGCCTCTTTTGCAACACCACCATCGGTCTGGGTGGATTTTTCGACGTCGCTACGACGTGGAATATCCCCAAAAGAGACGCCGATTTCGGCCAAACTTTCAAGAAATGGGGATTTCATTCCGGTATTTTTCTCATGCTGCCCCTTTTTGGGCCCAACGACGTTCGCGATACCTCTGGCCTGGTGGTCGATTACTTTGCCAATCCACTCAGTTACTTTTATCCGTTTTACTACATAGGCACCGGAGTCACGGCCAACAATCTGACGGATTCCGTGGATGGGGCGGTTCGTTTTATTGAGACTCAGCCGGATTCGTATTCACTCCTCCAAGGCGCATGGTCATTTAGCCACGAGAACCGAAAGGCTGATCTCAGTCTCAATGGAAGCCAGGACCAAGCCGCGCTGGAAACGATCCAATCCTTCTTTTTCTCCTACAAGAATCCAAAATTTATGGACCACGCGAAAACGCGGTCCGTCCTGATTCCGGCCACGGGCAAGAAGTTGGCCTATACCTATTGGTTGCAACCGCATGAGGCTCCGGTGGTTTATATTATTCCTGGCTTTGGCGCCCATCGATTGGCGGGAAACGAGCTTGGCTTGGCCGAACTACTTGTCTCCAACGGTTTTTCCGCCGTGTGCATTAGCAGTTCTTTCCATCCTGAATTCATGGAGAACGCCTCGACATCGGCTCTTCCAGGCTATCCGCCGACCACTGCGGATGAAGTTCACGTTGCTTTGACGGAAATCGATCGTCAACTGGACGCGGACTATCCGCATCGCCTTGGTTCGAGGGCGGTGATGGGGTACTCGATGGGGGCCTTCCAGTCCTTGCTCTTCGCCACGAAGGAAAATAGGAACGCCGGCAACCTCATTAAATTCCAGAGATTTGTCGCCATCGACTCGCCCGTGAACTTGCGGTTTGCTGTGACCAATCTGGACCAGTTTTACCAGGCTCCTTTAGCCTGGCCTGCCGATCAGCGTCAGAAGAACATAGAAAACGTCCTGCTCAAGGTTGCGGCCCTGGCCAGCAAGGATCCGAAGCCCGGAGACAGCCTGCCGCTCAACACCATCGAAAGTAAGTTCCTGATTGGTCTTGGCCTGCAATTGAGTTTGCGCGACATCATTTACAGCAGCCAGTCCCGCCATAACCTAGGCGTCTTGAAACAACCGATCAAAAATTCAAGAAGGCGCGAGACTTATGACGAGATCATGCAGTATTCGTTCCAGGATTATATTGTCAAATTTGCCACCCCGTACGAGAAAACGCGGGGCATTGATTTGACAGATGCGGAAGTCGTCCGCCGCGGCACGGATTTGAGAGTCTTTGCCGACGTCTTGAAGGGCAATCCCGACGTTCGGCTGATTTTAAACAGGAACGATATTGTCCTGAATAACGAGGACGTTCATTGGGTTGAGACCACCTTCAATCCTGCCCAGGTGACCTTATTCAAAGAGGGTGGCCATCTTGGCAACCTTGGTCAACCTGCCGTGCAACAGGCTATTTTGAGGGGGCTCGATGGATTGGGTGCCGTCGCTTCGCAAAAGAATTAGAGCTTGTCCAGTTAGAGATCACTCGCAGGTCGTGGGTCGTTCAGGAACGGCGGTTATCGCGCAAGCTTGTTCCGTAGGAACAATTGACAGTAGCCCGGCGATTTATCGCCGGGAAACCGGCCGGGCTGACCCTCAATCCCGAAGGGACGACCGATGTCCAGGCCATGATCTTCGACCGTTCCTGCGGAACTCATACCACCAGACACCCTTCTTCCGGGCGATAAATCGTCGGGATATTTTCGGGCCTTCCCTCCAGAATGTGCGAAAGCCAAACCATGACCTCGCCAACTTTAGTCGCCACCTCGTAGGCCCTATAGTTGACTCTCTGCGGATAGCCCGATAAGGGGATGCCTGATTAGCCTAGTCGAGGAATTCACAGGGAAGGGCAATTAGGATATTTTTGGAGCATGAAGAATCGGTCCAGACTACAACGACTCGAAACTGGAAGCCGGCGCGCGGTGGAAATGTCCAGCTTGCTGCCCGGCGCCACCATCAACGTTTGCGTGTTATCCGACGGCGTGGCCAGCGCCCAAAATGCCACGGGTTTTATCCACCGAATAAGCGACGTTGCGAACGTTGTGCCGAGAACATTGCGAGTGAGTCAAGAGGAAATAGCGACAGGCGATCATCATCTGATCCGACTCGCTGCTAAGGCCGATCTGCTCATCGTCGCCAGGCAAACAGATGACGATTTGCCAGATTGCGTTAAGGAGTGGCTGGCGGCCTGGTTGAAATGCCGTGCGCCAGAACTGGAAGGCGCTTTGGTGGCATTGGTGGCAAACAAATATTGCGCGCCCGATAAAGATTCGCCGCTGGTCGCGCACCTCGAAACTTTCGCTGCGGTGGGAAATCTGGCTTTTTTTGGCGGCTGTGTGGGTCTTTCCGCCTCGACTCATCTTCCGAAGTTGCCGCGCAAGGATTTGTTGGACGATGCTGACATTCACGACGAAGAAATCTTTGTTAAGACGCACGTGCCTGATGAGCTCTTTTTTTGTGAACACGACTCATGACGAACTCGCCTCGTTGAGCGGGCGAATTTCTCGCAAATACTGTTCATCCAGGGCAGAAGTATGTTCCAAGCACCATCGCCAAGCGCCTTTAAGGAAACTTGAAAGCGCGACGACTCATGGTGAAATCCATGACGCGGAAGATTGAATCGCGCGCCAGTCCCGAATTCGGAAGCGCTACCCCAGGCCGAACGCACGCGACCGGAGTTTGACAGACCTCTTTTTCTCTGGCGGCAAAACCCGTTGCCAGGCGGCCCTGCTTATTGGTGTTCTTCCTCAAGCGCAGCCACCTTGCGCAGCCGCCGCAGGTGTCGATCAGCGCCGCTAAACTTTGCCGCCAGAAAAGTCTCAACCAGGTCCCACGCCAGCTCGGGTCCTTCGAGTCGTCCGCCCAGGCAAATCAGGTTTAGATTGTCATCCTCCACTCCTTGTCGGGCTGAAAAGTGGTCTTCAATCAGGCACGCGCGCGCGCCTTTGACTTTGTTCGCGCACACACAGGCGCCCACCCCGCTGCCGCAGACCGCCACGCCTCGGTCGACCTTTCCGGCGGCCACAGCGCGCGCCAAAGGAATGACAAAATCCGGATAATCATCCTGCGGCGTTATCTGATGCGCGCCGAAGTCAACAACATCATGATGCGCCTTTCGCAGTTCGAGAATTAACTTTTCCTTCAGTTCAAATCCGCCGTGATCGGTGGCGATTCCTATGCGCATACTTTATCCTTTCCTTTCAATTGGAACACTTACTGGAATGCAACGAAATCATCCTTATTTCTCTGGCGTTTTTTCCAAATGACCGCCAAAACCAAAACGCATGGCGGAGAGAAGTTTGTCCTGATAATCCGCCTCACCGCGCGACGCGAATCGTTCATACAAAGCCGTCGTCAGCACGGGCACTGGCACGCCTTCGTCAATCGCCGCCTTAATCGTCCAGCGGCCCTCGCCGGAATCAGAGACGTGCCCGGCAAATTTCTTTAAGTCTTGATCGGCCGCTAGCGCGTTGGCTGTCAAGTCAAGTAACCAGGATGCGATCACGCTGCCCCGCCGCCAAACCTCGGAGACATCGGCCAGATTCAAGTCAAATTGATAATGCTCCGGGTCGCGCAGCGGTGTCGTTTCAGCGTCGGTCGTAGATTGCTTGTTGCCAACGTTGGCGGCTCGGAGGACGTTCAATCCTTCGGCATAAGCCGCCATCATGCCGTATTCGATCCCGTTATGGACCATCTTGACGAAATGTCCGGCGCCGTTCGGTCCGCAATGTAAATAGCCTTGTTCAGAGGTGCCGCCGAGTTTTTCCCGTCCCGGAGTGCGAGGGATGTCGCCGATCCCTGGGGCCAACGTGTCGAAAATGGGATCCAAACCTTGCACGACCGGCTTTTCTCCGCCGATCATCATGCAATAGCCGCGTTCCAATCCCCAAACGCCTCCGCTGGTGCCCACGTCCACATAGTGAATTCCCTTGGCCGCGAGTTCCTTCGCGCGACGCATGTCGTCCACGTAATAGGAGTTACCTCCGTCAATAACAGTGTCACCTTTTTCCAGAAGGGGCACGAGATCGGCGAGGCTGTGATCTACCACCCCCGCGGGAACCATCAACCAAACCGCGCGCGGCTTTTCCAATTTCTTGACAAAGTCGGCCAGCGAGTCCGCGCCCGTGGCCTTGTCCTTCACCAAATCCTGCACCGCTTGGGGTGAGCGGTCATAAACTACGCACCGATGCCCGTCCTTTATTAGGCGCCGCACCATGTTCGCGCCCATACGACCCAGGCCCACCATTCCAAGTTGCATTTTTGATTTCGTTTTCATAAGTAGGTTTAATTTTTCGTTCACTTGACAATTTAAAAATCTGCACGAACTCCAGGTAACGCTTGGAGATTTCGTCCACCGCCATGCCGCGAGTAAATTGTCTCGCGCGAAGATTGGCCAGCGCTTCCCAAAAATCGGTCCGTCCCAGCGCAAAGCCAATGAATCCTTTAATCTCGCCCGCCAACTTCAACCTTTCGCGCACTTTCTGATCGTTTTCCCCGGCTCCGAGAACGATGCAGCCCACTTCTTCGCGGCGCTCGCGCCGGGCGGCGGCCACAACGGCCTCGCCATCGGCGCGACGGTCCAGGCCTTCGACTTTCCAGATGTCCGGCTCCACGCCGCCACTCTGCAATTCCTGGATGGCCTCGACCATCAGTTGCGGACGCAAATTAAGATCGTATGCTTTCGTGTCGCCTTTGAATTTTGCCAAGTGCGCTTTTTCGGCGGGCACCAGCAACTCCAACATAAAACGACTTTGACTTTCCCGCCGCAGATAAAACGAAAGCCGCCTAAGCCGTTCCGCCTGCCGCAAGTTCATGGCCGTATCGCCCTCGGGATTGTAACGCACCAGCACTTTGCAAAACGCCGGCTTAAATTTCTCAATGTGCGCGGCAAAATCATCCCCGTACTCGAAATCAAATTCTTCCTGACCGCTTTTCTCTACCGGATACGCGGTAGTGATGCCATTTACTTTGGCATCGCGAAGAATAGCCGCGCCAAATTGTTCGTCCACCAGAATGGCCGACTTTTCTTTCGACGCTCCCTGGGCGATCGCTCTCTTAAGGCCATCGTAAATCACCTGCTTGGCGGCGGCGATTTCGGACGTTCGCGCCGTGTTCAAATCTTCATACCTGCCGAAGATCTTGGTCTCAACGGAGCCACGCTGATCGAAAGGCAGGATGTAAAGAGGCTTGTTATACCCAAGAGCTTTCACATCATCCTTTCATCTTTCGGTAACGACCAATGAGATTGTTCGTCGAACTGTCGTGCTTGAGCGCCGGCGTTTCCTTGCTCTCCAATTCAGGAATAATGCGCTGGGCCAGGGCCTTGCCGAGTTCCACACCCCATTGATCAAAGGAGTTGATATTCCAAATCACGCCCTGAGTGAAAACGCTGTGTTCGTAAAGCGCCACCAACGATCCCAGTATCTCCGGCGTGAGGCGTTGCGCAAGAAGGGTATTGGAGGGACGATTACCGTCAAATACACGATGCGGCACCAGCCAATCGGGGGTGCCTTCAGCTTTGACCTCTTCCGGCGTCTTGCCAAAGGCCAGAGCTTCCGCCTGAGCCAGAACGTTGGCCAGCAATATGTCGTGATGCCGCCCCAGCGGCGTGAGAGCTTCGCCGAACGCGAGGAAGTCGCACGGAATCAGGCGCGTGCCTTGATGGATCAATTGGTAGAAGGAATGTTGGCCGTTGGTTCCGGGTTCTCCCCAAAAGATCGGGCTCGTATCGTAAGCAACCTGCTTCCCATCGAGCGTGACGTGTTTGCCGTTGCTTTCCATGGTCAATTGTTGGAGATAGGCGGGGAAGCGCTTCAGATATTGTTCGTACGGCAGCACGGCCACGGTCTGGGCGTTGAAAAAGTCGGCGTACCACACCGTCAGCAAACCCATCAGCACCGGCAAGTTTTTCTCAAATGGCGCGGTGCGGAAATGTTCGTCCATTTTGTGGAACCCGTCGAGCATGGCGCGAAAATTTTCCGGGCCGATGGCCAACATGGTCGAAAGCCCAATCGCCGAATCCATCGAGTAACGTCCGCCCACCCAATCCCAAAACCCAAACATATTCGCTGTGTCGATGCCGAAGGCGGAGACTTTTTCCGCGTTGGTAGAAACGGCGACGAAATGTTTGGCGACGGCTGCGCGGTCACCGCCTAGTCCGGCCAGGAGCCAATCGCGCGCGGTCCCGGCATTAGTCATGGTCTCAAGGGTGGTGAAAGTTTTGGAAGAAACGATGAACAGCGTCTCCGTCGGGTCGGCCCCGCGCGTCGCTTCCACAAAATCAATGCCATCCACATTCGAGACAAAACGAAAGCTCAACTTATGATCGCTGTAATGTTTGAGGGCCTCATAGGCCATCACGGGACCCAAATCGGAACCGCCGATACCGATGTTGATAATGGTTTTGATTTGTTTCCCGGTGTGACCTTTCCATTCCCCGCTACGGATGCGATTTGAAAATGCTGCCATCCTGTCGAGCACGGCATGAACATCAGGCACGACATTTTTCCCATCGACCAGAATGCTGGCGCCTTTGGGCGCGCGCAGAGCTACATGCAGCACGGCGCGATTCTCCGTGATGTTGATCTTTTCGCCGCTGAACATCGCCGCGATGCGTCCGGCAAGGTCGGATTCTTCGGCCAGTTGCAGCAGCAGCTGCAGAGTCTCTTCGTTAATGCGGTTCTTGGAATAATCCAAAAATAATCCAACCGCCTCGACCGTGAAGCGCTCGCCGCGCTTGGGATCGCTGGCAAACAGATCTCGAAGATGCAAATTTGCGACGGCTTTATGATGCGCTTGGAGCGCTTTCCAGGATTTTCGTTGTGGGAGAAATTCGACAGTGGCTTTCATATTTTCCTGTAGTGGTTATAGGTTAGGCAGCCTGTTTGAGTTTGGCGCTTTTTTGCTCGATGACTTCCAATAATTCATTCCACGATTTTACAAACGATTTTGCGCCCTCATCCTGAAGTTGGGCCGCCAGGGCATCGACGTTGATGCCCGCTTTGCCGAACTGCGCCAGCACGGATTCACAATCGCCCCCATCCGGAGGTATAATTGAGCCCACTTCGCCATGGTCGCCAAAGGCTTTCAACGTCGCCTCGGGAATTGTATTCACCGTAAACGGAGCCGCAAGAGCTTTGACGTAAAGCGAATCGGACGCTTTTGGATCTTTCGTGCCGGTGCTGGCCCAGAGCAAACGCTGGGGCAGGGCGCCCTCGTTACAAGCGCGTTGGTAGCGCGACGATCCTACTAACTCGTGATAAGCCTTGTAAGTCTGGCCGCCCACCGCGATGCCGAGTTTGTTCACCAGCGACGGCGGAACCTTGCCGGCCACGGCTGCATCCCAACGGCTGATAAACACCGAAGCCACAGAACCAACCTTTGGATTGAGCCCGGCTTCAATGCGGCGTTCGATGCCGCGCAAATATGCCTCCGCCGCAGCGATATATTGTTCCCGCGAAAATAGCAGCGTCACGTTCACGGGCACTCCGGCGAAGATCGCCTCTTCGATGGCCGGAAGACCCTCTTTGGTGCCCGGAATCTTAATGAAAAGATTGGGACGTTTCGCGCGGGCAAAGAGTTCCTTGGCGTCTTGAAGCGTGCGGGCGGTGTCGTGCGCAAGGAGCGGCGAGACTTCCAGCGACACCCAACCATCCACGCCGTTGGTGCGGTCAAAAATGGGCCGGAACAAGTCCGCCGCCCTGGTAATATCGTCCAGAGCCAGGTCAAAGAAGAGGGCCTCGCCGGATTTCCTGGCGGACAATTCGCTGAGGATCGCGCTGTCGTACGCGCCGCTGTTTTTGATGGCATGATCAAAAATAGTCGGGTTGGAGGTCAGCCCCGTGACCGAGAGTTCGGCAATGTAGCGCTTGAGCGTGCCGTCGTTAAGCAAGTCACGGGTAATGTTGTCGAGCCAGAGACTCTGGCCGAGATTGTGCAAGAGTTGTGTCGCTTTCATATTCGATTCATTTTTAATTAGTTTTGACTTTCAATTTTGTCGGGGCGGATAGGCCACACGGCCATGCGGTTTAACAGGCGGTCGCGAATAATCAGTGTATGAAACAGCACCGCCGAAATGTGTCCGAGAAACGCGGCGAAAAGGAGATAGGCCAGAACCGTATGCGTCTTGCGCAAGGCCGCGTAAAGCATGGGATTTGCTGGGAGAATCGGGGGTAGACGCCATGCGCCAAACATGACCACAGGGTAATGACCGGCGGACAACATGCCCCAGCCGACTAGCGGCAGCGCGAGCATCAACGCGTATAACAGCCTCTCGGAAGCCGTGGCTATCTTTCGCTCTAGCTGAGACATGGTTGTAGGGAACGGGGGCAGCGTGGTCATCATCCTGTTTATGATACGCAGAATGGCAAAAATTAGAATCATGATGCCCAAAGGACGATGGATGGAAACGAGTTTGTAGTAATCGCCCAATGAGGTCACCATCGCGACACCGATGAACAACATGGCCAGAAGCATTGCTGCCATCGACCAATGGAGGAGGCGCGACAAAATCGCGAATTGATTGGGTTGTTTCGTGGTGTCCATTTTCATTTCCCTGTTTCAGCCGCAGAAATGGCACTGGCCTCTTTGTGCTCGCCTTCGCGACGAGTGAAGGACTGCGAATAAACCGCCGAGCGCGCGCTTAGCAACGGATCATCGGACGCGGCGATTCCGCTGGGCAAAACTAAGGGATCAAAGTTGATGTCACGCGCGATGCTGGTGTCGTCACTCTCCACGCGGTCGATGGTCAAAGTTCCAACTTCAATCTGTTGCCGTTCGTGCGGCCACGGGATGGTCGCATCATCCGTCGTATCGCCCGGTTGAGCGAGGGTGATAATTAGACGCCAGGCCAGAGCGTGATTGTGAATGCGGGCGATCAAAGAATCGAATAACTGATTTTTGTTCGTGGATTGGACGTCCGCGGCCGCAATCGGCTCGAATGCTTCCAAAGGAGCCAACGACCAACGAACCGCAGATACTGCTCCGTCAACATTAATGAAACGAAATGAATTTATGCTGTTGAAGGAACTATTGGCAAAGCCCGAAGATTTCTGTTTGCCGCCAATCAATGGAAAGGCCTTGGCGGATTCCGGGTTGTTCTCGATGAATGTTTTCATCTTAGCCGGGTCTGGTTTGCCGCTCGCCGGATCAGGGGCCGAGGCCAGCAGCAGCTCGTAAAAGGCCTTCGGCGTTTTCACCGGAAAGACCGGGAGGTCAATCATGGCCGTGCGCCATTCCTCGCCGTTCGGAAGCTGAAAGAGAATTCCGAGGCCGCGCACGTTCTGGGCTGAATCAGCCGCATAGGGCAAGCCGCCTCCCAGCGAAAATCGCCCAACGACCGGCACGCGGCCCATTTGGAAAATGAGGGATTTGCAGAGCGCGGCCCCTTTGCCATTGCTTTCGAAGTAGCCGCTGACGCAAACGCCCTTGGCGTGATTACGACGAAATCCGGGATGGACGCCATTCAGCGCTTCGAACCGGTCCGCGATTCGCGTTGGCGTGAGAGCGCGCGGGGTCAGCCAGCCGCCAGCATACGCGAACAAAAACGCTACGCCAAAAACGATAACACCAATGACCACCAACCTTGAAACCAAACTGGACGCCGGCAACTTGCCAGGCGCCGGCGTTGCTTTATCCGATTCGACAAGGCTCATATATCTTTATGGAGAAGTGTCCTGCGCTGCTTTCGCGGCGATCACGCTTAACGCGCTACTCATCGCCGAAACGATGTGAGTTGCTCCTCCGATGCCGTGCCGCTTCGCCAGCCAATCAGGAGCGTTGTAGGAGAGCCAGGTTTTTCCTGATGCGTCCTCCCAGACCAAAGTTTTCAACGGTAAATCAATTCCTATGGTTTGGTTCTGCTGCATCAAAGGCGTGCCGCCCAGTGGATTGCCAAACAGAATAAGGTTGGTCGGTCGCAGCGTCATCCCGGCTTCCGCCGCCAATGCCGCATGGTCCACTCGCGCGAACACAGTCATACCGTGGGCCAGAATTTCTTTTTCGAGACGAGCCATCGTTTCCGTCGGACCGAAATAACTCTGCACACTGGTTAATCCATCCATAGGCGTTATTCCAGGTTTAAGCCGCCGTCTTTCTCTGGAACGGCTGAAAATAATGACACCAGCCCTTCCAGTAAGGTTGGATGCGTGAACACTGTTTCCCGCAGTTTAGTATAGGGAAGGCCAGCCAGCATCGCAACTTGGACGGCCCCCATGATTTCTCCCGCGCCAACGCCAAAGGCCGTAAAGCCGATAACGAGGTCGTCCCCATCAATGAGCGCTTTCATGAATCCACGAGTCTCGGAGAGCGTGCGTGTTCGTAGCACCGCCGCCATGGGAATCTTTGCCAGCCGATATGCAATTCCTTGCGCTTTGGCTTCCGTCTCGCTCAGGCCGATTCGCGCCAATTCAGGATCGGTGAACATGCAGTACGGCACTTGTCGACCGGTGGTTACATGGTTGCCGCCCAAAATGTTATCGCGCACCACCCGAAAATCGTCGAAGGAAATGTGAGTAAACATTGGGCTGCCAGCGCAATCGCCAATGGCCCAAACACCTTTCGCCGTGGTTTGCAATCGCTCATTCACTTTGACAAAACCATGACTGGTTGTTTCCACGCCCGCCACCTCCAACCCGATGCCGGCCGTGTTGGGCGTGCGGCCATCTGCTACCAGTAGGTGCGTTCCTTCTATCGTGCCTCCATGAACCATATTCCCGGCTCTTCGCACGACAACCATTTTTAGTTGCTGACCGGATTTACCAGAAAGTTCCATGATGCGACCACCGGTGATGACTTCAATTCCCTCATCCCGGCAAAGTTCATGAAGCGCTTCCGAAACATCAGGATCTTCTCGGTGAGCCAGACGTTCATTGCGTTCGATAATGGTCACTTTGCTCCCGAAACGAGCCATGGCCTGCGCGAATTCCAGCCCCACATAACCTCCACCGACAATGAGCAAATGTTCGGGAATCTGGTCGAGTTCCAGCGTTTCGATGTGGGTGAGGGGATTGGCCTCTTGCAAGCCCGGCACGTTGTCAAGGGTCGCCCGCGTG
>Ga0302324_100016156_pt1 | contig 14894 bp, 13 predicted proteins | sample Palsa_T0_1_FD_201949 | JGI IMG/M metagenome (GOLD analysis project Ga0302324, IMG submission 201949) | Peat permafrost microbial communities from Stordalen Mire near Abisko, Sweden - Palsa_T0_1 | ecosystem: Environmental > Terrestrial > Soil > Palsa > Peat permafrost | place: Sweden: Abisko...
TTTCCCGATGCCAACGAGGACTGGGTGCTCGACGGCATTGTCTCCGCGATGCGCTTTACCCGGCAGAGCCAGTCTTGCACCGCGGGCTCGCGGCTGTTCGTGCATCGCGATATTTTCGACGGCTTCCTCGACGGGCTCGGCCGCAAGGTCAAAGCGCTCAAGATCGGCGATCCGCTCGATGAGGCAAGCGACATCGGCACCATCATCAACGAGAAACAATTCAAGAAAGTCTGCAAGTATGTCGAGGAGGGACTCAAGCAGCGCGCCGGGCGAGTCGTGATCGGCGGTCTGCCGCCGAAAGATGGCCCGCTGAGCGAGGGCTATTACGCCATCCCCACCATTTTCGCCAACGCCGCCAACGACTGGCGGCTGGCGCGCGAGGAGATTTTCGGCCCGGTGCTGGTGGCAATTCCGTGGACCGACGAGGCCGACGCCATTCGCATGGCCAACGACAGCCATTACGGTCTCGCCGCCTACGTCTGGTCACACGACATCGGCAAAGCTTTGCGCACCGCGCACGCCATCGAGTCCGGCTGGGTGCAAGTCAATCAGGGCCTCGGCCAGAGCCCCGGCCACTCCTATGGCGGCTATAAGCAAAGCGGCATCGGCCGGGAATTCTCGCTCGAAGGCATGCTCGACAGCTACACCCAGGGCAAGAACGTCACCGTTAATCTGACACACTAAAAAAACCTGAAACGGAGACGGTATGGGTCAACGCCTGCTTGTGCTCGTGCGCCACGGCGAGAGCGAGTGGAACAAGAAAAATCTGTTCACCGGCTGGCGCGATGTCGATCTGACCGAGAAGGGGATCGCCGAAGCGCGCGACGCCGGGCGCAAACTCAAAGCACAAGGATTGCGTTTCGACGTCGCGTTTACCTCTGCGCTCAAACGCGCCCAGCGCTCGCTCGATTTGATGCTCGAAGAGCTCGGTGAGAAAGCCGTGCCAATCGTCAAGGACGAGGCGCTCAACGAGCGCGACTATGGCGATCTCGCCGGCCTCAACAAGGACGACGCACGCGCGAAGTGGGGCGAGGACCAGGTGCACATTTGGCGCCGCTCCTATGACGTCGCGCCGCCCGGCGGCGAAAGCCTGAAGGATACCGCGGCGCGCGTTTTGCCCTACTACATTCAGGACATTCTGCCGCGCGTTCTCAACGGCGACAACGTGCTCGTCTCCGCGCATGGCAATTCGCTGCGCGCGCTGATTATGGTGCTCGAACGTTTGTCGCCGGACCAGATTGTCGCGCGCGAGATCGCGACCGGCGTGCCGCTGATCTACCGCCTAAATGCCGATTCCACGGTGGCGGAGAAAAAGGATTTGGCGGGGTAATTCGCGCGGCGTCAAAAAGCGCGTCATGCCCGCGCTTGTCGCGGGCATCCACGTCTTTGCTTCGGGTCGCTGAAGACGTGGATGGCCGGAACAAGTCCGGCCATGACGGTTCGCTTCGCTCGCAATGACGAGTCAGGCCGCGGCGCCGACGCGGCCGGCCTCCCAGCCGAGCATGGCGTGCTTGCGGGTGATGCCCCAGTGATAGCCGGTCAGCGCGCCGGACTTTCCGATGACGCGATGGCAGGGCACGACAAACGAAATCGGATTCTTGCCGACCGCGGCGCCGACGGCGCGGGCGGCCTTCGGGGCGCAGATTGTGCTGGCGATATTGGAGTAGGTCGCAACGCGCCCCATGGGAATCTTGAGAAGCGTTTCCCACACCCGCACTTCCCAGTCGGTGCCGATCAGCACGACGCGGAGCGGCCGGTCCTGCTGCCATTCGCCCGGATCGAAAATGCGCCGCGCGATCGAGGCGGTGCGCGCGTCGTCGGCGACGTACTGCGCCTTCGGCCAGCGCTGCTTCATATCGGCGAGCGCGGCGGCTTCTTCGCCGGAATCGGCAAAAGCAAGACCGGCGAGTCCGCGTTCGGTCGCCATGATCAGCGCCTTGCCGAACGGCGAGGGATGAAAGCCGAACCGCACGATGAGGCCTTCGCCGCCTGATTTCCATTCGCCCGGCGACATCGCTTCGTGGGTGACGAACAGATCGTGCAGGCGTCCCGGCCCGGACAGGCCGAGCTCATAAGTGGCGTCGAGCACGCTTGCTGAATCGCGCAGCAGCTGCCGCGCGCCGTCCAGCGTCAGCGCTTGCAAAAACGCCTTCGGTGTGATTCCGGCCCAGCGGCGGAACAGGTGATGCAGTTCGGTCGCCGTCACGCCGGCGGCTTCGGCGATAGCGCCGACGTTGGGCTGCGCCCGCCAGTTCTCGCGGATATAGCCGATGGCGCGGCGGACCACGTCATAATCGGCGGCAGCGGATTCAAGCGGCGCGAGATCGGCAACGCGATCGGGCGAGAGCATAGGGACCTCCATCATTAGCTCCTGATGTAGGCCGCGGCGCAGGCCGTAACCACCCGATTTCTGCGCCCTTCGATCGTTCACGTGATAGTTGTAATGTCGATCCACTTTTCGCATATTTGCGCGCGGGCGCATAGCTCAACCCGGGCGTCGTTGGGGGAGTGAACCATGGAGATCAAGCCGATCGAGACCTTCAATGGTATTTCAGCTGGCCGAGAGTATCTGCTTAAGGAGCTTGGAGGTAGCGTTCGGCTCGCCTCGTCGGTCGCAGCCGCGCTTCCGTTGTCTGCCAATCGCGAACTCCATCGCATTGCATTGCTCTCCGCGGTTCATACAGTGAATGCTCTCCTCGGCGCCGCGAGCGCGAAATGCGACTTGGAGCCGCCGCCAGCCGACATCGACATGGTTACGGACAGTTCGGGCGAACTGATCCTTCGTTGTCAGCACAAGACGCCGCACCGATGGAAATTGGACGGCGAACGGATAGGCGTGTGAGCAGCAACATCGTCATCGGCCTGCCGGCGCTTTTGGGAGTTGTTCTCGGGCTTCAGCTTTACGCGGACGCTCGGCACGTTACGATTTATGTCGCGCTATTATTCGTGATTTCGACTGTCTGCCTGATCATCGGTTATCGCACCATGCGCCGATGGCCGCGGGTGGCGTGGGTGCTGATCGAAGTGTGGATCCTCTCGGCCATTGCCGTCACCGCAATTGCAACGGCCGTGGTCACATGGATTTCGCTGAGCGCGCCGATTGACTTCATCGTTCCGACGGAGCGATTGGCTCCGGAGCAGGTGAAGACTATGGCCACGGCATTGATCACCGCGATTACCACCTATATTGCGTTGGTTTGGACGAAAGACATTGGCGATGCGACCGGCTACTTCTGGCCAAGCACGCACTTCAAGAGTGCGATACAAAAGACCTTCGAAAAGCTGGCAGTGAAACCCGCCAGCGATACCAAAGCTTATCAAGCGATCTATTCGGAAAACTACATCGAAGGCTACGGCCCTGTCGGCTGGGATTTTGCGAGTCGGCGCATCCGAGCAAAGGTGCTGGCCGAATTTATTTTGAGGCCGCACGCTCCAGCGGCTTAAGCACCGCTAGGGCATCCTTAGACCACCCGTCCGAGTCGGGCCGCGCTTGGCTTCGCCGAGCGCCGACGACAGCGCCTTGGCGAAGTCCGCCTTCTCGTCGGGGCTGAGGCACGACGCGACCGACAACCGCCGCCCGCGCGAGACCAGAAACAGCCGCTCGATGCCGAATTCGTCGTGCACAATGCGCTCGAGCCGGACCCACAGCGGATTAAGCGTCCATTGCCGCACGCGCCCGCCCGGATTGATTTTGCGCAAGGTCAGCTCCGATGAGGTGACGATCACCTCCTCGTAGGCGCGCGCCGCGCGGAAATTGGCGCGGAAGGCGACATAGACCAGCAGCACGTCAAGGCCGAGGAAACCGAAGATCGGCCAAGCGCCGAGCAGCAAAAACACCATGCCGGAAACAAAGCTCACGCCGCCGATAGCGAGCATCAGAATCAGGAACCCGGTCGAGCCCAACGAACGGTGCGGCGTGATCACGGCCGAGAAAATCGCCGGCTCGGCGGATGGGACGATGCTGTGGCTCGTGTTGTCGGACGTCATGGCGGCAATTATACGGGAAAGATGGCGCGCAAAACCAGCCAACGGAAGACCGTTCAACAAAGCCTGAAGGCGGCCCGCAAGGGCAAAGCGGCGCACGTCAAAAGCGCCAAGACGCAGATTGAGGCCGACCAAGAAGCCGCCCACGGCGAGCTGCCGCAATGGAGCAAAGCCGAGATCGAGGAAGCGTTCCGCCGCTTCCAGGCCGCCAATCCCAATCCGAGCGGCGAATTGCAGTACATCAATCCCTTCACTTTGCTGGTGGCGGTCGTGCTGTCGGCGCAGGCGACTGATGCCGGCGTCAACAAGGCGACGCCGGCGTTATTCAAGCTCGCCGATACGCCGGAAAAGATGAGCAAGCTCGGCGAAGCGCGCGTGCGGGCCCTGATCAAGACCATCGGGCTTTACCGCACCAAGGCGAAGAACGTGATCGCGCTGTCGAAGAAGCTCGTCGCCGAGCACGGCGGCAACGTGCCGGACGATCGCGACGCGCTGGAAGCTTTGCCCGGCGTCGGGCGCAAGACCGCGAACGTCGTGCTCAATATAGCGTTCGGCGAACCGACCATCGCCGTGGACACCCACATTTTCCGCGTCGGTAATCGCACCGGCCTCGCCGTCGGCAAGACGCCGCTCGACGTCGAGCTGAAGCTCAACGAAGTGGTGCCGGAAAAATACCGGCTGCACGCCCATCACTGGCTCATTCTGCACGGCCGCTACACCTGCATCGCGCGGCGGCCGTTGTGCGAAAAATGCATCATTGCCGACCTGTGCAAATGGCCGGGGAAGACGACGCTGCTCTCATCCGCCCCCGCGTCAGCGGGCTCGGCTTCCTCCTGATGTTCGCCTCCGATCTCGCCCCGGGTTTAGTCGCGGCCTGCGCCATCGCGCCGGCGTTGCTGTTGTTGTGGCTCGTCATCGCCGGCGACAGCCGTCCCGAACCGCCGCGGGTGGTGTGGACATGCGTCGCGCTCGGCGCGGTCAGCGTGTTGCCGGTGGCGGTGGTGGAGCTATGGCTGCTGCATCACCTCACCTTCTCCATCAATCCGTTGCTCAGCGCCGCCCAGAACGCGCTGTGGATTGCGGCAATACCGGAGGAAACCGTCAAGGTCGGCATTATCGCCGCCGTGGCTTTGCGCTCGCGCGAGTTCGACGAGCCGATGGACGGCGTGGTCTACGGCACCGCGGTCGGGCTTGGCTTCGCCGCGGTGGAGAATTTTCTCTACGTGATCCACAACGCGCATTTGGTCGTGGTGGCCGGGATGCGCGGCATTATGAGCGTGCCGTTTCACGGCGCGGTCGGCGCCATTGCCGGCGCCTATACTGCCCGCGCGCGGTTCGGCGGCGCGCTCGGCGCGCACCGGCATGACGGCAGGTGGCGCACCCGCATGTTTGTCCTGGCCTGGCTGATACCGGTCGTGCTGCATGGCCTGTTCGATTGGAGCGTGTTCTCGCTGGGCGCGCTGGGCCAGCTGAGCGCGACCGCGCCTTCCGCGCGCATCGGCGGCTTGATTTTGCTGATCGTCGTCATTTGGCTCGCGGTCGGATTTGGCGCCATCGCGTTTGCGGTGCGGCTGGCGCGGCGGATCGCGCGCCGGCAAAAGGCTTACTTCGACACCAAGCGGCTGCCGCCGGTCCATTGGCGCGCCATCTGGGCGCGGTCCCTGAGCGGGCTCGGCTTAAGCGTCGTCGCTGTCGTAATGCTCGTCATCGGTGACTTCACCGCCAAACTCGGCGGACTGGTCGTCGGCGCCATCGCCGTGGCGATTTCCGCGCATTGCGCCAAATATCTGAACGAAGTCGCGCAAGCGGCGCATCGCCGCCGTGTCGCGGCGAATCCTGGGTAACCGATCGGCGCTCCGCTTCCCTGTTTATCGGACGCGCTTCGTTTCGTTGTTCGTGGAAATGGCTTAGCAAAACTCGGACGCGCATGCGTCGCGAGAACGGATTTTCTTATCCGCCCCCGCGTAGTGAAACGGAGCGGGGGAGGGGGCATGGGCGGCCTTTGGCCGCCGGCGACTTTAAGAACGCGACGCGAAGCGTCGCTGTGGCAAAGCGCGGTGGAGGGGGCGCCCCTCCCACCATCGCTCGCTCGCTTCGCGAGCTTCGGATGGTCCTCCCTCCCCGCTAACGCGGGGCGGGAGGAAGGCATCTCGTCGTTGGCTCGCAATGACGAGGGGCGCGAGCCCCAGGATCAAACTAAGCGTGGGAAGGCCAATGGCGGTCGCGGAACCAGTTGCGGTAGCCGATCATCTTCGCCCGCTGCGCCTCCGGCGCGTGCCGCTTGCAGGTCGACGCTTCCTCGCTGCCCTCCGGCGCCGCCCAGCGGAGCTCGACGCAGTCGTTCGGGTTGTACGCCATTTCCAGACTGGGCTCCCGGTCGACGACGTCCTTGAGGCTGAGCGTCCAGGCCGAGCCGTCGCTGCGCGTATAGGAAAACTTGCGCGCGGCAAGTTCGGAGGCGAGCGCGCTCTGCAACTCGGCCTTCACCTCGGCGAGGTGCCTGCCGGAGGCGATCGCATAGCGCTCGGGCCGCCGCGCCACCCGATCGGGAAATCCGCGCACCACATCGACGGCAATCAGCAGCCGAAAATCGCGCGCCGGCGTCGAGAAATCTTCCCACGCGCCGGTGGTTTCGAAGATTGCCGCGCCGTTCGGCATTTCGGCTTCGCCCTTCCCGCTATTCTGATACTTGCGCCCGTTTTCCACGGCGACGACCCGCGTCTTCACCTGCTCTTCGAGCGATGTGATCGCGTCGGTCATGGCGCGCAATGGATCGAGTGGTTGCGGCGACATCACCTCATCCATGCGATCGTAAAACGCTTCACCGTCGAGCTTCGATTGCTCGAGCGAAAAATCGCCGTACTGCGGGTTCTTGGCGATTTCGGCGTTGGTCAGCCGCCGCAAGCCGCCGTTTCCCTCGCGGACGATCGGCCGGAAACGCTTGAATCCGGGGCTGCCCAAAGCGGGCTCGTGGACAAACAGGAAGTTGCCGCGCCAAAAGCGCTTGCGCGTCACGGTGCCGTCAGGCTCGGCGTCGACGGCGAGGAAAACGCCGGGCGCGCCATCGGCTTCCGGCACGAGCCGCACCAGCATCATAACGTGACCATACGGATCGGCGTAGACCGTGCCTGGGCGCAGCGCGTCCTGCGTGAGCGGCACTGTGTAAAAATCGGTGTTGTCGTCGGTTGCCGACACCCGCACCGCGCCCGATTGAACGACGTCGCCGACGTCGCGCAAATAAGCGCCGAACGAGGACGGCGCCGCCGGCCGCTTTGCCGCCGGCGATGCAACGCCCGGAGCGGGCGCTGCTTCAGTCTCGGGCGCCGCGCTTTGCTGCGGAAACATCTGCTGCAACAGATTTGGCGGGGGCGCCGGCGTAGCGGCGGGCGTGGCGTTTGCTTCCGCCTTTTGTTCGCTCGGCGGCGAGGGGCGTGTTCGCCCCGGATGCTCGATGTCGAACCACTGGTAGCATTTCGGGGGGCTGCCGCCGAAGCCGCGCGAGCAATTCGAATAGGCGAAGGGCAGGCCGATCTTGTAGGCAAAATAAGCGCGCAAGAAGTAGACAAAGTCGGCGCAATCGGGGCGAACCCGCCCTACCGCGCCGTCTTCGCCGGCGCCCAGATAGTCGAACAGGAAATTGCGCGAACGGTCGCGCAGCACGTCGTTCCACGTCTTCCACGACAGATCGGCGTTGAGCGGCGCATCGAACAGCTTTTCGATCCAGGCCGAAAACAGATTCTCCGTCGCACGATCCCAGGCGGCATGGATCGGCCAAACGCTGCTCGCCGTGCCATGTGGTGCCGGGGGCTTGCTCTCGCTCACCACAATGTCGCGGGTGATGGTGGCGCATTCGCCGGTGGCGCCGTCGCGGACGAGTTTGGCGTGCCACGTCCCCGCGGCCGGCGTCGCGACTTCTGCGAACCAGAAGTAGGGCGGCCCGCCCTGGCGGTTGCGGGTCGTCGCGGCGGCGCTGCCGTCGGGCGCGATCAAAATCAGCTCGCCGGCAAACGGCTTTTCCGCGGCGAACAGGACGTGCAACGGCGCGCCCTTCCACGGCGACAGCGGCGACGGCAGAACCGCGACCTCGGCGCTTTCTTCGCAAGGCGAGGCGGCCGCCCGCGCCGGGGACGCCCCGAGCAAACAAACAACGCCGAACAGGGCGATCGGCAGAGCCTGTGCAGGAGCAAGCTTCAAGGTCGAAAACAAACCGAAACCCCTCAATGTACGCCCCTCGCCAAACACCATTAAATCATATCGCGCGGCGTTTGGCGCAATCATGGCGAACACCGGCTCCGTGGGAAGCCAAGCTGGTCACCCGCCAGCGGGTTTTCCAGTCACATTCAAGGAATTTCGTAGACCGGCACTTCGCCGGCGACGCCTTTGAGCGTCGCCTGCTGCGGGCGCGGCGTAATGCCGGCCTTGGCGAGCAGCGCGGCCGTTTGCGGGTGGTCGATCACCGGCTTGGTGGCGAACATGGCGTCCGAGACCGCGAGCCCCTGCACCCGCGCGGCGATATTCACCGTCTGGCCGAAATAATCGAGCCGGTCATTGAGCATGACGGCGAGGCACGGCCCCTCATGGATGCCGATTTTGAGAATGAGGTCTTCGCGGCGCGTCTCTTGGCCGACGGCGCCGATCGAAGCGCGCATGCGCAAGGCGGCCGCGAGCGCGCGCTCCGGCGACGAAAACGTCGCCATCACCGCGTCGCCGATGGTCTTGACCACGGCGCCGCGCTCGGCCGCGACGATTTCCGTGAGCAAGCGGAAATGCCCGCGCACCAGTTCGTAAGCCACCAGATCGCCGACGCGGGCGTAAAGCTCGGTCGAGCCTTTCAGGTCGGTGAACAGGAAAGTGAGGCTGACGATTTTCAGGCCTTGATCGACCGCGAGCGTGTCGGTGCGATAAAGCTCGCGAAACGTCTGATTGGTGAAGATGCGCTTCGCGGTGAGATGCGGCCGGCGCTGGCCGACCAGCGCGTCGTATTCTTTGGTTTCGAGCCACACCACCGGCAGCGCGCGCGTTGTGGTGCGGTTGGCCAGCGTGAGCTCGACCGATCCGGATTGCAACTGGGTTGTCGTCGTCGGCGCATGTGTGCCTTCAAATGCGAGCGAAACCTTCTGCAATTCCTGTGCAGGCTCCGGCGCGATTTTCAGATAATGCCCGAAGTGCGACACCGGATCGAAAATCAGCACCCATCCCTCCGCCACCTCGAGGGTCACGGTCGCAGCTTCGGCGGGTTTGAGCTCGCGCGCGAAAAGCGTGAATTCAGAAATCAGCTTTTTGAGCCCGTCGTCGGACAGGTCGACGGCGGAGCTCCAGAACACGTGGCGGTAATAATCCCAGAGCGGCAGCGTTCCCGGATCGTGCGCGGCAATCTTGCGCACGCGCGGGCTCACGGTGAACACGATCTCCACCAGCTCGTCGAGCGAGACCTCGAACGAGCGGCCGCACAGCGCGCAGTCGTAGGGCTCGTCATGCACATCCTGCAGCGTGGTCGTGACGTCGAGCACGCCGCGGCAGGTGGGGCAGAGCACGTCCCAGGACAATTCGAAAATGCCTAGCTGTGCGGCATGCAGGAACGCGGCGATGGTCTTTTCTTCGTCGAGATGATGCGCGGCGGCGAACGACAGCACATTGATGCGCGCGAGATCGCCGTCGGCGCCGGACGTGACCAGGCGCTCGATCGCCGCCGCGGCGTCGGCATCGGCGCGCACGCGCAAGGCAGCGAACAGGGGTGCAGTGTCGGTCATGGCGCGGAGATTACGCGAAAATTTCCTCCCCCACGACAGCGGGGGAAGAGCAAACATCAAAACAGAAAATACCGTTGCGCCATCGGCAAGACTTCCGCCGGCGCGCAAGTGAGAAGCTCGCCGTCGGCGCGCACCTCGTAAGTCTCCGGATCGACTTCGATGTCGGGGGTGGCGTCGTTGTGGATCATGCTTTTCTTCGAGATTTTGCCGCGGGTGTTCTCGACAGCGAACAGTTCCTTTTGGATGCCGAGCTTTTTGCCGAGCCCGGACTTGACCGCTACTTTCGAGGCGAACACGACCGACGACGCGGTGCGCGCCCGCCCAAACGCGCCGAACATCGGCCGATAGTGAACCGGCTGCGGGGTCGGGATCGAGGCGTTGGGATCGCCCATCTGCGCGGCGACGATCGTGCCGCCTTTGATGATGCAATCGGGCTTGACGCCGAAGAACGCCGGCGACCAGACGACAAGATCGGCGAGCTTGCCCTTTTCCACCGAGCCGATCAGCTTCGATACGCCGTGAGAGATGGCCGGATTGATGGTGTATTTGGCGACGTAGCGCTTGACCCGCGCGTTGTCGTTATCGCCTTTTTCTTCTTTCAACCGGCCGCGCTGCTTCTTCATTTTGTCCGCGGTCTGCCAGGTGCGGATAATGACTTCGCCAATGCGCCCCATGGCTTGCGAGTCCGACGACATCATCGAGAGCGCACCGATATCGTGCAGAATATCCTCGGCGGCGATGGTCTCCTTGCGGATGCGGCTTTCGGCGAAAGCGAGATCCTCGGCGATCGACGGATCGAGATGGTGGCACACCATCAGCATGTCGAGATGCTCGTCGATGGTGTTCTTGGTGTAGGGCCGCGTCGGGTTGGTCGACGACGGCAGCACGTTCTTCAGGCCGGCGACCTTGATAATGTCCGGCGCGTGGCCGCCGCCGGCGCCCTCGGTGTGGAAAGCGTGAATGGTCCGGCCTTTGAACGCCTTGATGGTGTCCTCGACGAAGCCGGACTCGTTGAGCGTGTCGGTGTGGATCATCACCTGGACGTCGTAGTCGTCGGCGACCGACAGGCAGCAATCAATCGCCGCCGGCGTCGTGCCCCAGTCTTCGTGGAGCTTCAGCGCGCAAGCGCCGGCCTCGATCATCTCCTCAAGCGCCGCGGGCCGCGAAGCGTTGCCCTTGCCGGAAATGCCGAGGTTGATCGGAAAGGCATCGAACGACTGGATCATGCGGCCGATGTGCCACGGTCCGGGCGTGCAGGTGGTCGCGAACGTGCCATGCGAGGGGCCGGTGCCGCCGCCGAGCAGCGATGTGACGCCCGACATCAGCGCGTCGTCGATCTGCTGCGGGCTGATGAAATGGATGTGACTGTCGAAGCCGCCGGCGGTGATGATTTTGCCTTCGCCGGCGATGACGTCGGTGCCGGGCCCGACAATAATGGTAACGCCGGGCTGGATGTCCGGATTACCGGCCTTGCCGATGGCGGAGATTTTTCCGTCCGTGATGCCGATATCGGCTTTGACGATGCCCCAATGATCGAGAATCAGCGCATTGGTGATGACGGTGTCGACGGCGCCTTGCTTGTTGGTAACCTGGCTTTGCCCCATGCCGTCGCGAATGACTTTGCCGCCGCCGAACTTCACCTCTTCGCCGTAGATGGTGAAATCCTTCTCGACCTCGATGATGAGGTCGGTGTCGGCAAGCCGCACGCGGTCGCCCGTCGTCGGGCCGAACATATCGGCGTAAACTGCGCGGGAAATGCGGGTCGGCATTAGTGAGCTCCTTCGTGAGCGGCCGTTTTCGCCGCGAAATGTTCGCGCAGTGCCGTAAGCGTAAGCTCGTAACCGCGGTCGCGCCGTCGCTCGATGCCTTGTTGAGAGAAGTCGTGGAAATCGTAGGGGTATGCCAAGGAATCGTCGGGTTCGAGCGAGATTTCGATCGTTTCGACCTCTTTGTAGCGTCTTACTACGTCCTCCACATCTTTGGGCAAGTCAGGCAGGCGCGCGGCGAGCTTTTGGATCGTTGATATTAGCTTGTTGAACTGTCTTGCGGTGCTGACATCCTGGCGCAAGCGGTTGCCGAAGCGAAGCTGGTCAACGCGTTCACTGACTTCGGTGTAGGTATTCGGCAACCGTGCATTGAGCGGAAACAGATTCATGATGACCAGAAGCTTGCGGATATTCAGTTCGGGATCGAACGCGTCGATTGCAGCGCCGAGTGGCGTATTGTCGATAAGCCCCCCGTCCCAGTAGTGCCGCTCCTTACCGCCGTAGATGATATCGGTCCAAGGAAACTGAGGTGCGATGCTTCCACTCGCCAGCACGTGATGCGGCCCGATTGCCGTTGGCGCGATGTCGCCGAGCTGCCGGTTGGCGAACCAGGTCAGCGTCCCGCACTCGACATCGGCCGCGGTGACGACAAAGGCCGTCTTGCTGGCATTCAGAGCCGTAAAATTCACGTGCTTGCGAAGCGTCTTCAGTAGCTCTTTGGTCTGATAAAAATAAATGAGGTTCCAGGCCGGCGAGAACCGATAAAAGTTCGGCACCTCGTAGAACGCAAAGTTAGAAGTAAGTACTTGAGGTACAAACGCTGGGGCTTTGATCATGAAATCGTTCCACAATCCCTCAAGCCTCGTTCGCGCATCAGCTTTTTCGTCCGCCCCGACGACGCATGCCGCATTGATCGCGCCGATCGAAACTCCGGTTACCACCTCGAGCACCATCGACTTGCGTTGCGCGCGTTGCCCGTCGATGAAATCTAATAACGCAAGAATCGCGCCCCATTCGTAAGCGCCGAGTGCGCCGCCGCCCTGCAAGACAAGTCCGACTTCGGTTGTCGCGCTTTCGTTCGTTGCACCGGCCATGGTTTGTCCTCCGGTTTCAACAAATCCCCAACGTTATCCCCACTGCATTGCACCGCTATGTCCGTGCACGCTTTTGCTTGCATCGGGCCGCGCCGGCGATATTCTCACTTTCAGATCCCTCGCGTTTGGTTCGCCAGATGAGAGAGGTCGCCAAGATCGGGTCGGACCGGGGCGCCGAAGCCGCTACCAGCGTCGCGCCAAGCTGCCGATAGATTTTGGTCCCAGCCGCGGTAGCAGCGCTGAGAACGTGACGGGCGGGCTTGCGCAAGCCGGCCCGTCATGATTTTTGCGGCCGCTTTTTTTGTGGCGGCTTTTTTAGTGACGGCTTGGCGCCCTTCTTGTCGAGTTTTCCCATGACGTCTTGCCGGAAGCCGTAGACCGTGCGCGTCCCGGCAAGCTCCACCAATTTCACCTCGCGGGTTTGTCCAGGCTCGAAGCGCACGGCGGTACCGGCGGCAATATCGAGCCGCATGCCGCGCGCTTTGTTGCGATCGAATTTCAGTGCCGGATTGGTCTCGAAGAAATGATAGTGCGAGCCCACCTGGATCGGCCGGTCGCCTGAATTGGCGACGGTCAAGGTGAGACTCTTGCGGCCTATATTGAGCTCGATGTCGCCGTCTTTGATCAAGTATTCGCCGGGGATCATCTCTGCCTCACCTGATCGGCTCGTGGACGGTGACGAGCTTTGTGCCGTCAGGAAACGTCGCCTCGACCTGAATTTCCGGAATCATTTCCGCGATGCCGTCCATCACCTGCGCGCGGGAAACGACATGGCCGCCGCGCTCCATCAGTTCGGCGACGCTGTTGCCGTCGCGCGCACCCTCGAGAATGAAATCGGAAATCAGCGCCACCGCTTCCGGATGGTTGAGCTTGACGCCGCGCTCAAGCCGCCGGCGCGCGACTATCGCCGCCATGGCGATCAAGAGTTTGTCTTTTTCGCGCGGAGTGAGGTTCATGGTGGAGCCCTTAGTTTAGCCATAACCGCGGCAGCGGCATATCACCCAAGGCCGTCAATAGGCCAATCAGATCGCGGCGCAGCGCAGCCCCTTCGCCGGCGACGAGACGCGCCAGCGCAAGTCCATTAAAGCATGAGATGCCGACCTCGCCGGCGAAGGTGCTTTGCTGTTGCCGGACGGCGGCGATGTCGGTTTCGCTCGCCGGGAATTTCAGCACGCTGGCAATGGCGCAGCCGCCGCCCGCGGCCGCGCGCCGGGCAAGACTTTCGGCAATCGCGCCGTCGAGGCGGAGGCTCTCGGCGAAAACCAGCGCGCCGCCGGCGCGAATGCGCCAGCGGTCGAAGAGCTGTCCCCGTTCGACCATTTCGCCCATGGCTGAGCGGCCGAACACCAGCATCTCCGCGATAATCAATTGCGCGTCCGGCGCCAGATCGGCCTCGATGGTGCGCCGAAGCCGCATCCGGTCGAACAGGATTGTCTCTTGCGGCAGCCAAGCCAGCGTCGCGCCGACGCCGACCGTGAGCCTCACATTGACAACGGTATCCGGCCCCAGCGAGCGATAGATTTTTTCTGCCGCCGCCGTGCCGACGGTCAGGCGGGCGTTTGCGCCGACTTCGAAATCGAGATCAAAGCGGTCGCCGCCGGTCATGCCTCCCGCGGTGTTGATGATGACCGCTTCGAGCGGGCCGCCGGGGGCGACATTCGGAAACCGGACCCGCAGTGAGCCTGCTTCGCACACGCGGCGGCGGCGGTTACCGCGCACTTCAGCGCCGACTGAAAGCTCAATACGTCCGACCGCCCGGTTGCCGGCAAAAGTCGCACTGTCGGCCGGCAGCTCGGCAAGCACGTTCTCGCCCCGTGGCATTAGTGGAGTCCGGCGTCAGATCGCCATCGCCCGATGCAGCGCGCCTTCATCGAGCGTATCGCGGTCGCAGGAATAGACGATAGCGCCGCGCTCCATCACCGCGAAATGGTCGCCGAGTTCGCGGGCAAAGTCGAGATATTGTTCGACGAGCACAATGGCGATTTTACCGAGCGAGCGCAAATAGCTGATGGCGCGGCCGATGTCCTTGATGATGGACGGCTGGATGCCTTCGGTCGGTTCGTCGAGCAACAGTAATCGCGGCCGCATCACCAACGCGCGCCCGATGGCCAGTTGCTGCTGCTGGCCGCCGGATAGATCGCCGCCGCGGCGCCGCAGCATTTCCTTGAGCACGGGAAACAGCTGAAACACGTCGGGCGGCACGTTTCGCTCGTCGCGTTTGAGCGGGGCAAAGCCGGTTCGCAGATTCTCCTCGACGGTCAGAAGCGGAAAAATCTCACGGCCCTGCGGCACGTAAGAGA
>Ga0302324_100016157_pt1 | contig 14894 bp, 13 predicted proteins | sample Palsa_T0_1_FD_201949 | JGI IMG/M metagenome (GOLD analysis project Ga0302324, IMG submission 201949) | Peat permafrost microbial communities from Stordalen Mire near Abisko, Sweden - Palsa_T0_1 | ecosystem: Environmental > Terrestrial > Soil > Palsa > Peat permafrost | place: Sweden: Abisko...
GGGCCAGTCTGGGGGCAAGGTCCAGACTGCGGGCCCGCTGCTGTGGACGCTGCTGCCATTGCAGCATCGTTGCCGCTCAGAGATGGTGGGTCGGTGGAAGCAGCCTGCAAGAGGGTGCCGCGGAGCTGCTGGTAGGCCATACGCATCGCTGCGGCGGCCTGTTGCTGTTGCAGGACCTCGTCCTGAGACGTCATCGCCTTCTGTGTGGCGTCGGCGACTTGAGACTGATACTGCGCGAGCTGCTGGTCGGTGAGCTGCTGCTTGCCCTCGAGCTCCTCCGCCTTCTGTGTGGCGGCCTGGTTCTCGGCGACGGCTTCTTGGAGCTTGGCTCTCACGAACTCGAGCTGCTGCTGGGCAGCTGCGTTGTCCCCCTCCTGCTCCATGGCGAGCATGGCCTGTACCTCCGGCGGGACCTCGGGGACGATACCCTGTTGCTGAGGTGGAGGTGGTTGTGGACGGGCCTGCTGTTGCTGGGGCTGGCCTGGCTGAGGCTGTTCGACACCAGCCTCCTCGAGGGCGAGCTTGAAGGCCGAGGCGTACTTCGAGAGGTCGGGGACGATGACTGTGCCCCTGTTGTTGCCGTGTAGCAACGCATGACGAACGGCGTCGCCATGGTAGTGCAACGTGTCTGGGAGGAAGAGTTCGACTGCCGCTGCGTGCTTGAACTTGTGTTCGTCGGAGACACGCCCTGCCTGGCGACCGACGGAGCTGCCCACATGCTGCCCGAGTGCTGCACCAGCGATGGACGCCAGCGGGTTGCCCTTGCCGATGTGGTGGGCGGCAGCTGCACCGCCAGCGAGACCAACGAGCTTGCCGAGTGTGGCCCCGCTCCGCTCTCCATGGCGGTGACTCTCACGTTCGAAGTGAGCAGCAGTGGCTGTCTCTCCACGCTCCTTGCCGATCTCCGCTGTGGACTTGCTGGCCACCTTGGCCGGAGCGTTGTTCATCCCCATAGCCGTGTTGGGGAGGTTCGTCGGCGTGACCGGCGGCATAGCCTTACCAGTGGCGCTCGGCGGAAGAGAGGCCGCACCGCCCACAGTTGCCGCTCCACCCATCGCTGCGTTGGCGCTCTTCACGTACCCGACGGAGAGAAGAAGTGGAATGACTCCGCCGGCCTTGATGGCTTCTTCTCGGTCCTCCTTCGGCAGGGTCTCGATGGCAGCCAGTACTTCTTTCGTACTGGCAGTCTTCTCCCCGCCCTTGAGCTTGATGAGGAACGCTGCAGCATCTCCCATTGGGATGCGGTTCTGCAGGAAGGATTCGAGCTGGCTCATCTGGGGTTCCTCACTCGTATGTGAAGATCACATGCATGTTGTCGTTGGTGGAGTAGGCCCACGTCCAGTACGGAGCGGTGGGTGGATCGGCTGACGAAGGCGGCGGGTAGAACAGCCCGATGGTGTCATTTCCGCCTGTCGCATCGAAGCCCAGAAGAGCATTGGCTGTACCAGTCTTGGAGATGGCGACGCCGTGGTCTGGAGTCGCCTCCACGATGACGAGGACACCGCCCTGAAAGGATACGGTGACGCCAGACATTACTGTCTCGATCTGCGCCTTGATGTCAGACGGCATCAAGGTGTTCGGGTCAGGGTTGCCTGACTGCGTGGATGCCGAAAAAGTCACTGTCCCTGATGCCGGCTCGGAGAAGATGAGCGTCTTCCCAACGAGGCCTTGAACGCCGAGGAACAGGTTGCCGGGATTGCCTCCCTGGCCCTTCCCAGCGACGACGGAGCCACCGATGATGCCGCCGTTGAGGAAGAGTTGAACCTCCCAGATCTCTCGGAACTTGCGAACTTTGTTTGAGGCCACTTGTAGTCTCCTGAATCAGTAGGCTGCGTAGGTCGCGTTCACCGACCAGAGCTCAGAATGAATTCCCTGATTGCTCGGTCCCAAGATGCTCCCGATGTTCATGGCGACCTTCACACGCTGCTTCATCTGCTCGGTCTTGGCCATGAAGTACTGCAGCCAGTTCATGAGCAACGGGGTCTTGTCGTTCACGCCGACGTTGATGCCACCGTTCGAGTAGTTGATGTGGTTCCTCGTCTGAAGAAGGCCCACGGACTCGATGAGTGAGATGGTCGTCATGCGAAGGAGCAAGTTGTGTTGGCTGAGACCAAAGAGCAGGTCCTCGATGGTGACGTGCGTGAAGTGGGGGGTGCCATTGAAGTCTGCGATGGCATCAGCCACAGCCCACGCAATCTGCCTGTCGCTGGATTCCTCGTTGGCGACGATGCGATTGAGCTCAGGGAAGTCCCGATGGTAGAGGCGGACCAACTGGACGAAGTCCCGAAAGGTCTGCGACATGCCTGGGATGCCCTGAAGCATGCGTTACTCTTCCTTCTTGGAAGCCTTTGGCGGCTTGGAGGGAGTAGGCGCTACAGGCTCGGGCTTGGCCGGTGCTGGGGCAGGCTGCTTCGACTTGGCGACCTGGTAGGTCGGGGGCAGCTTGTCGACTGCGAGCACGCCCATGCCCACCAGCTTGTCGATCCCATCGCGGATCATCTGGGTTCGGTTCTCCTGAACCTCCACCATGTCGCCTGGGCCGAGGAGCTTGTTGGCGACGACAACCGTGTGCCCGACGAGCTTGTGCTGCTCGAGTTGCTTGGTCGAAACGTCGGTGAGATTGAAGACCTTCATTTGTCACTCCCTTTGGGTTCCCCAGAGGATACTGCGTCCGCAGGAGAAGTGGCAGTCTCGTCGTCTGGACCGTCTGTGGTTTCGTCCTCCCCCATCTCTGAGAGCTCCGTCTCGACCTGATGGGCTGCGGCTTCATCGTCTGCAAGCTTCTGCAGAACTTCAGGGAGCTGACCCGGCGGAAGAACGTTTGGCAGTGAGTGCTGGTCGTCGCCGACATACGGCGGAATGACTTCCTTGCCGAGGCGGCTCTCGTCGTTGGCGATCGAGTTAGGGGGAAAGTGTGGCTTCGGCGGAAGTGCCGGAGCGGCCTGTGCCTCCATTGTGGAGAGGTCCACCTTGCGGCCATCCATCGTACGTACCTCGAGGAGATGAGCTGCAGCCCGAGCCTGGAGGTCGGGCAAGTATTTCTGGAACATCTCCTCGGTGAGGAAGACTGGGCGTCCACGAATCAGCCTGTGCTGGCCGTCGCCGATGTGCTGCCGCAACCCACGGTGACTGGCAGCAGCCGCCCGCTTGGTGCGGTTGTGCCTGGAGCGGCACGTGCTGTGAACTGCGTACATGGCCTGAGTCATCGATCTCTCCTGGTAAATGAAACGAAAAAGGCGGTACGGGTGATGCCCGTACCGCCCTTCGGGCCCATCGAGGCCTGCGTTCTAGTACTGGACGATGTACGGGAACGTGAGGCCTTGATCCACTTGGTTGTTTGGCGTGCCGAGCGAATCCTCCGTCACCGGGATGAAGTCGGTGAGCAGGCTCTCCGCGTTGGTAGCCGGGTTCGCATCCGCCGAGTAGAGCTCGAGCTTGCGCACGGATGCGATGTTGATGATCGCCATGCCGATGTCTTCCCACGCTTGGAACGTGATGACGTTGGCGATCTTGTCGATGTAGAACTTGGTGTTGTTCAGGACGTAGAACTTCCCGAAGAACTCCGGCTTCGTGAAGACGTAGACGTTGCCTGCACGCAGGATGTCCGTCTTCACCGTGCGGATGTACGCACGCCCCATGAGGGTGTTGTACTTGAAGCCGTCGACTGCCGTCTCTGACTGGAGACGATCGCCGAAGTCTTCCACCGTCCACTGGAGGATGTCGTCCCAGTCGACCTCCGTCATCAGCAAGCGCTCCGAGCGGAGGCGGTTGCCGTCGAGGAGCTTGAACAAGTTGACCAGGTCCGGCCGTTGAATCGGACGGATGGTCGCATCGTTCGTTGTGGCGTTGCGTGCGAGCTCGCCCTTGCGGACCGAGAACTCCACCACCGTGCCTGCCTGGAGGCTGGAAGCGTCGAGTGCATGGCCCGAGCCACCACCGTTCGCCTGTGCCTGGAGGGCCTGGACGGCCGCTTCGATGTTGACCGTGAACTCGCGGTCCTCCACCTCTTGGATGTCCTTCACCGAGTTCTCCTCGATGATCTTCGTGATGGGCATCTCGTAGGCGAGAAGCTCCTGCTCGGTCTTCTGGAAGATCTGCGAGCTGATGGTGAAGAACCCGATCTCGGCCTTCGGACCACGGATGAAGTTGGCCGTGGGCTGACCGCGGAACGAGATCGTGAGGGCGCGGCTTTGGGGCTCGACGTCCACGATCTTGACCAGCGTGTCGTGGTTGACTGAGCGCTGGCAATCGCTCCTGGTCACCTGCTCGGGTGGGAGGATCTTGCGTGAGTACGCAACCTCACGAAGACGGTCACGGATGTACGACCCACCGTACTCCGCCATTTTCTCCTTACCCTCGCTCGAACCGAGCTTCTGGGTGAAGAGTTCATTGAGGACTCGTGCCGGAACTGCGCTCATGATGTTCTCCTTTCCTTTCCTTGTTTCCGGTCACGAACGCCAGCCGGAGATGAACCGGAGCTGGCCGCCGTTGGTTGTCGGAAGCTTGGTGACGTATCCCACGATGGGCTTGAGGTTGGTGCTCGTGCCATCGTGACCGATGAGACCCACGTAGTTGCGGGAGCCGATGGTGAAGGTGCCCACCGTGAGAGGCTGGAGGATGGTCGAGATGGCCGCTCCGCCCTGGGTGGACGCAAGAGCGAAGATGCGGGTGTCGAACTCGTAGTCGCCCCTGTAGAGCAAGGGCGTCTTGTGGAGCGACATCGCTTGGACGTCGTAGCGTCCACGCTCTGCAAAGAGCGGGAAGCAGCGGAGCGAGGCGTACGCCGAGGTGCTGGTGACGTCGCTGGCTCGAATTGCTTGGTAGCTCGAGTTCAGCGTCATCCACTCACCATCCACCAACGCAACTGCGTTGAGGGGATTGGCGAGCGTCGGGTCCGCCAGTGGAAAGTCTCGCCGTTGGATCGGAAGGATGTCCGAAACGGGGGTGAAGTTGATGATCTGCACGGTCGACATTGTCTTTTCCTCCTACGAATCAACTCGGAGCGGCGGTCAGCCCGCGTTACCGAGAATATAGCGCTCCAGGTCGTTCGAATCGGAGGAAGCCCCCGATACGTCATTGTTCACATGACCGATCTTCGACCCCATGTCGGGACCGACCATGTCAACGGCTTGCTCGATGGTGGCGAGCTTGGCTTCACCAACCTTCTCGAGACGATCGGCGAGCTCGTCGATACTGACATCGAGCTCCAGCCCCTTGCGATGCATCTCGGCGGCGACCTTCTCTGCCTGGTCGCGCTTCTCTCCGGATGCCAACTTCTCTTCGAGCTCGTTGATGTACGCCTGCTGATTGCGGAGCGTTCCAGCAGCATCCTGGAGCACTTCGACAATCTGCGCGTCGCTGATCTTCTCCATGGTCTTGTCCTCTCAGGCGATAGCGCCTGTCTCCTTCTTTTTGCTCTCCTCTGCCGCTGCGGCGAGCTTGGACAGGAGGGCACTGGCGGCTGCCGTCTTCACGGACACCTCCGCGGGCGGAGGAGGCTGATCGGCTCCCTCTGCCGAGGCGATCTTCGGCCCGGCTTGTGAGGTGTGCCCGAAGGCGACTTGAAGAACGTTGTCGTGGGCGGCGGCGAGGGCTGGCTCGTTGAAGTACTTGCCCAAGTCCTGCTTGCGATTGGCGTAGGCCTGACCCTTGGTGTAGTGGCGGGCGGCGTCCGTGCTGGCGACCATGCCGGTGGGTCCCTGAGGGGCTCCACCTGCAGGTTGCTGCTTGGCCTTCTCACCAGCGGCTGATGTGGCCGGGGGTACTGCTGCCCCCGCTGAGATGTGCGCCGGGTTGATGGCGTCTTCGGCGGCCTTCATGCGGCCGGTGATGTAGTCCGTGAGAGAGGCTTCCTTGTTCTCCGGCTCGGACTTGTGGGCCTCTTCGACTTTGGCGAGGCCCTCTTTGGCAGCCGCAAGACCCTCAGTCTCCTTCTTCTCGTGCTCGTCGGCGGTCTTCTCGCCTGAGAGCTTCGAGCGAATGAGCTCGAGCGGACTGGCGGTCTTCTTGCCGTAGTTCGTCTCGATCATCTTCTGGTGCTCTGCGGGAGCGTGGGACTCGTTGGTCTCCATCGCTGTCCCGCCGTGCTCCGGCTTCAACACCTTCTCTGAACCTGGGTGCATCGGAGTGACGTGGACGCCCTGACCCTTGTGGTCGGGGAGGGAGGTGGAGGCGGTTGCCTGCGACACTCCCGGCGGGTTCGTGATGAGGTGCTCGGCCAGGTGGTACGGACCACCGAGCGAGGCGCCTTCCTTGATCTTGTCTGCGAGGAAGTCGAGGGAGCTGGCAAGCTTCTCCACCATCTCGGCAGAGGCCTTCTTCTCGGACTTCTCGTGCTTGTGGGCGCACTCCGACATGGGGCAGTCGTGCTCTGAACACTTCTCGCCAGCGACCTTGGCCGTCTGGAGCGAGGCTTCACGAGACACGTTCACACGACGTGCAGACTCCGCCATCGCGGTCTTCACCAGGTCTTGCAGCATCGGTCGTCCTGTCATCTTACCCATGGTTGGTTCTCCAGCAGAAGCTCTCTTTGGCAGCATCTCAATGCCGCGTGGTGGCATGGACTTTTGAATCTGAGCTCCGGCGTCCGCTACCGGTGGTGTCCCTGTGTTGACTCGAGAGTAGTTGGTTGGTGGGGCCATTCCTGCTGGCCCCTTCTTGACGGTGGGTTGTGTTGGCTCGATTGAGGGAGTGGGGAGAGGGGCGGCTGCGGTGGCACCCGTAGAAGACGACGCGGGCATGTTGGGTGCCGCTCGCTTCTGAAGAAAACCGGGTGCCATCACAACCTCTCATGGTGAACTACTTCCAGCTGACCGGGTAGCCGGCCTTCTCGAGCATCTCGAGGGCGCGGATTTCAATCGCCGTCTGAACGTCGGGGGCCGACGCTGTCTTGGTGGACTCGGGCAGAAGACCAAGCTCCATGACTGCAGCCACCTTGCGGGCGGCCTGCGCCTCGTCGAAGTTGGCCTGCTTGGCCATGGCCACTGCCTTCTTCGCGGAGAGCTCTTCGAAGGCGGAGCCCTTCTTCTCCTCCTTGTGTTCGTGCTCTTCCTTGTGTTCGTGCTCTTCCTTCTTCTCCTCCGGCTTGTCTCCGTGCTCCTTGCCCTTCATGTGCTCGAGGAGAGCGGGCGGAAGCTCGGCGACCTTGGTACCAGCTGGAGCTGCAGGAGCTGCTTCGGCGGCGATCTTGCGGAGCTCTTGGACATACGCATGGGCCATGATGCGCCCCATGGAGTCGGCTTCGGCAACCTTCTCGGCCGCTGCCTTCTTCTCCTCGTGTTCCTTCTTCGCCTCTTCGAGCTTCTTCTCGTCCTCTTCCTTCTTCTCATCCTCGGCCGTCTTGGTAGCCGTGGGTGCCGGAGGAGCGGAGGCCATCTTCTCGACGAAGCCGTTGTAGAGCTGCTGGACCTGTGCGTCCGGCATCTTTGCAAGGTCGATGTTCTGCTCAGCGGCGAGCTTGAGGAACAAGTCGACCGTTGCTTGCTTCTCCAGGTCTTCTTGGGGAGCTGAGGCCTGCTTGTTGGTGCCGTAGTAGTCGGCGAGGAACGCGTCCATGCTCATGATTGAATCCTCCGGTGGGAGTTGAACTGGTCCACGTGTTCCTTGAAGGCGGAGCCCTCTCCACGGTGACGTTGTGGTTGTTCTACCGAGTTCTCAGGAGAAGCGCAAACATCCAGTTCGTCCATGAACGCGATCTTGAAGTACTGAGCGGAGAGAGGAGTGAACAACTCCTCCGTCGGCGCAGAGGCGAGCTTGCTCAGCTCGGCACGCGCTGCCGTCAGCATCAAGTCTTGTGAGTGGGGAACTAGTTCCATAATCCCGAGCCGGTATCCGTTGTACGCAGACCCTATCTTACGCAGTAGGACTGATGAAAGGGAAGAAGAGGACGCCTTCTTTTCTGAGGGGGTCTTATCGGCCACCAGAACCCTCTTCTCGATGAACGGTCCGAGAGCAGAACGGCTCGCCATCAGAGGAAGTAGTAAACGCGCCAAAGCGGCTGAGAACAGCCCTGGCGAGAGGTCTACTGGGTCGGTCTCTTTTGACTTTGAGAACACTTCCCCAGCTCGATCCATGCGGTCTGCCTCGGGACGCATCCCTACTTGTATCAGAAGAATTCTTTGGAACTCTCTTGGGCGAAGAACCATTCCGAGGCCGCCGAGGGTGGAGAGCGCAGACTCAATCGGCACCGTGCTGAGGGCGTCAAGTACGTCCTTTGGGAGGTCCTCTTCACTCTTGGTGAGGAGAGGAACTGCTTTGCCAGTGAACTGACTGGGCACAACGTCCTTGATGATCTCTGCGTCCTTCTTCTTCGCCAGCTTGCCTACGAAAGCCTCCTTCAACGAGTCTTCTGCGGAGGCAGTCTTCTCCTGGACCTCTGTCTCTGCAGGGGTTTCTTCGTAGCCGAGCTTCTCTGCGAGCTGCGCCGAGGGCAAGCTCCACATGCGTCCGCTATCGGCGATCTTCATCATCACCTTGGCAGTCTTGTCCGCACCGACGAAGACGAAGCTGATGTCGAAGAACTTAGGGTAGTCGTTGTAGACGAACACTTTCCTGCCATCAGGCAGGATGCGGTTCATCATCTTGCTGGCGTGCTCGCAGTAGTCATGACGGGTGATGGAAAGCCCACGGATGCCCTTGCCGTTCTCGGCCTTGAGTTTCTTGTGGTACTCGAGCACTGCAGAACCTGGAGAGGAGTGCTTGAGCGGATTGAACGTCGCCTGCGCTTTGCGGTAGGTGGCCCAATCCAAGCAGATGCTACAATTGTCGTAAGGAACCTTGCAGTTGTGAACCGCCACGCCGTTCACGAGGTAGGAGTTGTCTCCCTCAACCTCGAAGTTGTAGACGTCCGCATCGTCACAGAAAGACTCGTACGACCTGATTGGGACGGCCCACAGGTCCCCATAATCCGCCAGGATGTTCTTGGTCTTTCCGACTTGAACTGAGCGGGCCTTCGCACAGTAGCCCTCAAATCTACCAGCCCACTGCCGACCGATTGAGACCACCCACTCGAACGTGTCCACCTTGGACATGCCGCTCCCAGCTTTATGCCGTAGCAGTTGGTACGAAGTCGGGATGCCGAGCCTGAAAAGCACCTCTCGGATCTGATGTGCGAGGTCTTGGGAAGAGGTGCTGGCGCAGAGCAGCCCATCAGCAGTGGAGTAACCGTCCCCGTTCAAGTACGCCCCAAGCAAGTCGAGCTGGTGTTGTGCGGGCCAGTACAGAACCTCCTCGTTCAGCTTCTTCGTCTTCGAGTAACGACCAGCATAGCGCACGCACATCTCGGCGACCTTGGGGTCGTAGATCCCAATTGAAACGGCCTTCGCGCTGTTCTCCCGCTGCCGCCATACTGGCGCATTCCGCGTTCCGATCTTGGCACAGAGCTTGTTGAGCTCCAGGTTGATGGCGTCGTCGATACCAACCGTAAGCTCAATGCCGGAGTACTTCCCCTTCTTGTCAAAGACAACGTGCCCTTCGGCCAAGTAGTAGCCGATAAGACGGGCCCACTCCCTAGACACTTCGGGGGCCACCTCCGTGGTGACCTTAGGATGGGCGAGAACAGCACCATCCAAGCTCCCAGCCTCCACCCAATCGAAATTGGGCTTGGCGTTCCTCCACACGCGGTGAGCGTCCTTGCTGTCGAGCGCAGCCCAGAACGGATGTTCGCGTGTAGCAACAAAGGCATCCTCGTTCGCAGGCTGAATCTCGAAGAACTCCCCTCGGTACCGACGACGGTGCAGCTCTGTGACTTTGCCCACTCCACCGGTATGAGTACGCACGCGATCTCCCACAGCAATGTCCTCGATGGGCTTCCGCGTACCATCGGCCAGCGTCACCTGAGCACCTGCTTTGAAGCAGCCCATACTCACGTCCACGTACTCGCCAGCCTGGAGCTTGTCCCAGACGCCGAGGCCACCGAACTGTTCGCACTTGTCCTTGTCGACGCGAGTGACAAGCTCCACCCGCTTCATGCGTGGATGCCAAGCTGCGAGCTCGACATCACCGAAGGCTCTGGTCGCATCCTTGTTCCGATGGTGAGCGTATGGATGGGCAAAGTAGAACGTGGGGAAGCCGAATGCCCAGCCCTCTGCCTTCGGCTTATCGAGTAGAGGATTGCCAGTCCACTTGTCTGGACGGTGAATGAGTGAGGCTTCGGGGAAGATGTCGCCGTTGACGTTCGAGCCCCACCACTCACCCGCGCCCATGGCGTTGAGCAGAACGTACTGAGCGTCCTTCCTCGGCTTCAACCCGGAGATGTACTTCGCTACCTCAGGTAGCAATGAGCTCGAGGCGTTCTTCTCGAACTCCTTGTCAGCCGGACCGAAGAGGGGCACGACTGCCGCGCCTGCAGGCCCAACGCCTGGGTAGTACGCGACCTTGATCACTTCTACTCCTACTGGCCGCCGTGCTTGTGCTTGCCGCCGCCCCCGTCGCTGCCATCACCACCGCTAGGCTTGGCGCTTCCCAAGGCTCCCTGCTGCATCATCGGGCCGAGTGCGGGTCGAAGCTTATCGCGGCTCTGCAAAACCTCCCCCATCATCCCAGGGACACCTTGTGGGGATTCAACCATCTGGCCAACCATTGCACTCGCCACCGCAGGGTCTTTGGTGAAGGACGGATTGAAGGTGCGCAGCGTCGAGAACATCTGATTGACCATGCGAGGGTCTTCCTGATGTCTGGCTGCGAGGCCAGCATCGAAGGCAAGCATAGCCTTGAAGTCCTGAGCCTTGGTCGCTGCATCGTACATCTTCTGCGCGGCCAGGCCCGTAAGGCCGACCACACCTGCAGCTCCCGCGCCCATGAGAGCTCCGCCCATTGCGCCGCCGGCATTCCGCAAGTTCACCTTCTTGCTGAAACCCTGAAAGAAGTCACCAGGGCCTGCAGTCTTCATCGTCAAATACTCAGAGAGAGGGTTCTTCTCAGGACTGGCCATACTGCAACCCCATCTTGTGTCGGACGTTAGCCGATGTGCCTGGGATCTGTTGCAGCCCAGCGTCCACGACTTTGTGAAGGGGCTGGAGAGAAGGGTCGTTCTCGTAATGGGTGTGAGCCTCGTTGGCCGCTGCAGCGAGGGCGAGTTGTGGCGACCAGTTGACCGTCGTTCCCACCACCTTGCCGGCAGTCTCACCTAGGTGCTTCGAGACGAAAGGGGTCACCGCGCCGGCTGCCCTCCCCGCACCACGATTGGCTGCGCGATAGATGTCACCGACCGTTGAGGCCGTCTTGAGGTAGTTCGTGAGGTGCTCATGGTGGAAGAGAACCTCTTCACGAGCTGCTCGCTTCTCCGCCAAGACGGTGAGCGACTGGCAGAACTCTGAGAAGTCCTGGACGAGCGGGTGCACTGTGTTGGCCACGCGGGACTCAGCCACCTTGTCGACGGAGTTCTCCATCTGCTCGAGGGTGTGGAAGACTCCCTCATGCAGAAGCCTCGGCGTGATGAGCTCGAAGGCAACCTTGATGTAGTCGTCGTCGGGGGACACTTCCTGCCAGGCCTGAAGGATGTGGCCGAGCGGATAGCCTTCGAGGGCCGCCTGCTTCACCTGGTGGTAGACCCGTGCGCCAAGCTCGCCGAACACGATCTCGAGGCCGCTGATCTCCGACTGCAGATGGTCAGCGGCGGCGGCGAGCTTGTCCTTCAGGTCGATGACCTCGGCGTGCGGATTTTCGTAGGGGATGCTCTCCACCGGAGGTCCGCTAAAGAGCTCTGAAAGGGCGCTCTCGTCGTGGACGGAGGCAGTCTTCTCACTCGCCTCCTTGGGTGGCGAGTGGTAGTCGGAAGTCCCTGCGTCGAAGACGGTTCCACCTCCACCATCGTTGAGGTCTTTCAGGATCTCCGAGGGATCGGCTGGGCCGCCGCTGAACTCGATGACTCGGTGCGTGGCACCTTCCTTCTTGAACTCATCGAGGTAGGCTGCTGTATTGGTAAACTCGATGACGCGCTTGACCTGCTCGGGTGACAAGTGAGCCGACTTCACCATGGAAACGACAGCCTCGGTCAGCGAATCAAACTCGCCTGCGTGCCATCGAGCAGCCGCCTGCTTACCGAGCACTTCAAGATGCTCGCCCGTCACGTTTCGGGAGTGCAGCTGCTGAAAGAGACTCTGACTCAAGGCGTCGCCACTCATGACGTTCAGAATAGACCAGGTCCGCCCTCTGCGGAAGTACCGCAAGAGCACAAGCCATCGAGAAGGCAGCGGCCCCTCGGAATGGTCTCACAGGCAGGGGCTGCGGAGATCCTCAACATCGATAGGAAAACTGTACGGACACTTTCCAAAAAGATGGTACTGGTCCCGCACCTCAACCCAGAGTCACTGGACGAGCTCCTACTCTACCAGTCCGATGTGGAAGCTCTGGTGCAGGCCAAGCAAGAGAAGAAGCTCACGAACCTAGAGATCCGCGTGCTTCTGAGGCAGGCCCTCTCTGCTTCCCGCTCAGCGGAAATGCAGGTGGCCCAGCTAAAGAGCCGACTCGGGCTTGATGTCGCGATGCTAGATCGCAACCCAGCCGCTGTACGACGACTCTATGCAGATGCGAGGCTCGAGGTATCTACCGATGACCTCCAGGATGTAGAGTGGCTACGCTTCTGGGCTAGCTCGTTCCTCGCCATCGACCAGAACTATCTGTCTCTCGCTGGCACGATCATGAACACGGAGGAGCCGTGGCTGCATCTGCTTACCTTTGCAGGGGCGGTAGCTGCGAAGCTAATCGAGGAGTGTGCCGACACCCTACAGTTCTCGAACAAGCTGTGGGACGCCTACCAGTACTTCAGGGCAGGGCAGCACCACCTTTACGCGGTCAGCTGCATTCTGTGCAGGGCTACCTTGGGTAAGGCGGTCGCCACCAAGCTCTTCCCAAACAACGTCCTTACAGCCAAGCAGATGTTGCGACAGGTCCTAACTCAGCCTTAGCCTTGGTTGATTGGGCCACGGTAGAATGAACGGAGCGGACCCTGGCCAGGGATCTCCTTGTACGGCGCGATGATGTCCGGCCTTGGGTAGACGATCATGGACGCCAAAAAACAGTAGAGGATCGAGTGGAAGGCGTCGTCAGGACGGTCGACCTGGTGGTCGTACTGGAGCATCCGCAGCTTGTTGTTGTACTCGCTGTAGATGTTGAGCATGTCGTTGGCGTACGGGTCCTCGAACTCCTCCCAGTTCGGGAGCTCGAACTGCTGGCGCTTGATGGCGTTGAAGACGTCGCTCATCACTTCGGTACGCACACACTGCCAGCGTCGGAACATGGGGTTCCAGCCAATCTTCCGCTTGCCCCTGGCCAGGTACTGATACTTGTGGACGCGCTTAGGTCCAAACTTTCGTACGAGTTCATCATTGGGGTAGAAGCCACCACCGTAGTCAGCACCGATGATGCGTGTGTTGAAATAGGAGATGAGCTCGATGATGCGGAGGATCTGAATCTTGGGGTCCACCTCTTCCCCTTGGAAGCGGTGGATGTAGAAGACGCGGAACTTCTGGTTGATGTACGTGCCGAAGGTGATGACGGTGAACGAGTTCTCCCCCGTGTTGCCCTGAAACGAAACGCAGCCGTTTCTCTCTGTGACGATGTACCCAGATGGAACTGCGCAGCAGTAAACCTTGCCCTTGTAGGGGATGTGCTCCACAGCAGACGACGGCGTGTTGAACTGGAAGTCGCGCCCCTCCAACCACAAGGCTCGGTACCTGGTCTGCCTATTCCCCTCCGCGGGCTTGTGGAGCCGCACAACACACCGCAGCCCAAGTCTGATGCAGATCTCTTGGAAGTCCTCGCAGAGGCCTCTGGAGGTTGAGTAGAAGGCCCCACCGGTACAGCCCTCTCGCGGGTCTGTGTAGCCATCCCCATCCACCATGGCCGCGAACAAAATGCGTAGCTGTCTGACGGAGAGATCCAGAAATTGTCTCGGAACGCGTTTGACCGAGGAGCCATCACCCACGTTCTCGCAGTACCACTGCCAAAACTGCTTCCCGTAGATGGTCCAGTTCACATCTCCAGTCTTCATGTTTGGGAACACTTTGAATGGGATGTTCATGCGGTCCAAGCAGGACTGCATCTTCAAGTAGGTCTCGTGATTCACGGTCTCCCGCTGCGACATCTTCAAGCAGGATGGCCGCCCCTCGTTGTGGCAAACACCGCCCTCTGTGATCAGGTAGCCGAGGAGTTCTAGCCAATCATCCATCTTGAACGTACGAGGGTCTGCGCCGGAGAAGCCAGAGCTCACCGGCATCCCTGGGAGCGTGAAGCTCTCCTCTTCTCGGCCCTCCCAGTTGATGTGCCCAACGAAGTTGATGTTGCCGCCTCTTGCCGCAGTCTCCCCAGCCGACTCCGTTACCCACTGGTCGCGACCTGCTGCCGAGATCCGCATGCGGTGCGTGTGCGTGACCATGAGGTCAACACCGCCACGAGTCTGGAAATGCAGCAGGGGCTGATCCCAATCGCGCACGGTGCGAGCCTTGGGCTGGACGAAGGTCATCGCACGACTGTCGGGGTCCCACTGCGCAACCTTGTCAGCATCAGTCAGATCACGGAAGTACTTGAACCCGCTCTCGGTGAGGATGCGGGTTTCTTCGTCATGGCAGCCCCAGTCGACGCCGCAGAAGATGGGGTTGTCAGCGCCATACGTCACGTACTTCTTGAGAGACTCCAAATCCATGTGGACTTCTGGGTTGCTGCAGGCGCGTACCTGCGCTCGTGTAAGTGGGCGGAGACCAGAGTCGTATGAGATGCCGAGGACCTCGTTGTAAAAGCGCTGGCGGTCGTAGCGTCCGTAGTCGAGCATGATCTCATCCCACGACCTCCAGGGCACCATGAGCTGGGGGATGCGATAGCTCTCGAAGATGCCGTCATTGGCCTGCGCTGCCCATTGCGAGTCGGAGTGCATCGGGTTGATGAGCTTGCGGCAGCGT
>Ga0302324_100016162_pt1 | contig 14888 bp, 10 predicted proteins | sample Palsa_T0_1_FD_201949 | JGI IMG/M metagenome (GOLD analysis project Ga0302324, IMG submission 201949) | Peat permafrost microbial communities from Stordalen Mire near Abisko, Sweden - Palsa_T0_1 | ecosystem: Environmental > Terrestrial > Soil > Palsa > Peat permafrost | place: Sweden: Abisko...
GCGAAGTCGGGGTAGGTGGCTGCCCTTGCAAAGCCCCCGTGAGTCAGGTTCATCCAGGCTTGGTATTAGGTCTGCTTTGACCACATTGCGACGAGCGCATGCATGTAGGGGCTTTGCAAAGGCCGGCGCGACCACCGCGGATGGGCGAGCAGACTGCCCGGCGGCCCGACTGGATTGGCGGGGCTGTCGATCTTATTCGGACTGTTTGGATAGGCAGCTGAAACCGCGATGTAAAGCTTGAGCGACACAGAACCGATCTGCCCCGAGATACCTGCAAACGCCTTCCCGAAAATTCCGTCAGCCCCGCCTGGCTCGTCCATAACCGTTCAGCCGGCGATTCCCGCAGAGCGAGCGGAGAGCTGGTTGTCGCCTTCCGTCACGCGGCAAGTGCCGGCGCGCGGCTCGTCGGCTTGCGCCAATAACGGCCAAAACCTGCGAGATCGACGATGATCACGCGAGCGCCCGGCGACAACGCAACCGCGCCATTGGTCCAACGGTGCTGGAAGCGCCCGTCCGCGGAAGTCGCCTGCTGCCAGCCTATTCCGCACGCCCCATCGTCGTCCAATGCTATTGTTTCACCGTCTACTTGCAATCGCTGCACGCAAAGTCCGAGTTCACGTAAATCTGCGCTGGCGCAATTCATGCTCGCGGGCACAAAAACTGCGGACCTCAGCGCGATCATCCTTCCGTTCTCCGGCAACACGAACTGTAGCCGGCTTTCCGACAGCCAAGTTGGCTCGATCCTGCGGTTGTCGACGAGCACATGTGCTTCAGCGTCCTCCGTGATTTTATAGCCTTGCGATTCCAGCCGTACGTCGAGTCGCACCCGGGCGCCCAAAATCTCCGGCCCTTGCAAGGCAATCGGCAAACACGTCTCCTGCCACTGTTTCGGCCGGAAATCTGGATGCGCGTCGATGAAGGCGCCCCCATTGGCGAACCCCGAACGATTGCCGCAATCGAGGTAAGACTCGGCCGGCAGACCATCAGCGAGCAGAACGTCGTGCTCGTCGAGTTCGATGTGCCAATATTCGACGCTTTCTCGCTCGACCTGTGCGACCGAGACACCGTTGAGCAGCTTCGAAATCGGTATCAGCACGCCTTCAAACAGCACGCTGTGGCCAGGCGAGAGCCAAAGATCGCGCCGCGGCAGACCCTCGCCGAACGCGCCGGCAGAAACGCGAACCGGATACACGGCAAGGGGCTCGGGATGGCGCGAAATGTCAACGCGACGATGCCCAATCCAGCGAATGGGCCGCAAACGCCCGGAGACCGTTTCAGCGCAATCGCCGACCGCCAGATGCTCCACCGCGATCTCGCCGCGGGCGGTGAAGATTCGTGTGCCGCGGCAATAGCATGGCGGATCGACGTTGCCGCTGACAGTGTCGTCGGTCGACTGATTGAGGAAAATCTCGGAATTGGCCTCCGATTGGACGTTTTCCGTGTTGTCGCCATAAAGCGTATTGTCCGTGATGACCGCGTTGTTCGTCAGATAGGCTGCGATCCCGGTGCTGCCGTTGTTATCAACCGTGTTGTCGCTGACCAGGATTTCGCCAGTATAGTTGGTGTTGGTGTCCAGAATGATGCCTTCACCGTCGGTGATCACGCCCGCGCCGACCGTCGGAACTTCTTGAGCATTGCCGTAAACCGTGTTGCCGCTCACGATGATGTGGGGGCCCGCGGCCGTGTCCAGGTTAACCGAGGTGCCAATCGAGATGCCGCTGTTGCCATAAGCCGACCAATGCGCATTGTCGTAAACAACATTGTTCAGGATTTGCACGTAGTCGGAGCCTTCGGTATAGATGCCGCCACCAGGCTCGTTGTACACTGTGTTGTTCTCGATGGTGTCATGATTGGGGAGCGTAGTGCTCCCCCCTGGGACGATGGCTATCCCGTTCCCGTCATAATACGGGTTACCTGTGCCGTAATTTGCGATTGCCTCCACGAGCGTGATGTTGGCCGCATCGCCCTCAACCGTAAAGCCCTCGACGACGTTATAGGACGCCATCAGCTTTATGCCTGCCCAGCCGCCGGTGTTATCGATGACCGGGGTCGCTCCAGGAGCTGCCTCGAAGGTGATGGGGGCGCTCGCCGTTCCACTGGTGGTTATGTCCAGTACGTCGCCCCCGTAGGGCGCGTCGCCGGTATAGGTGCCGTTCATTACCTCGACAGTGTCGCCGGGTTGAACCAGCGCTTCAGCCGCCTGCAAGGACGCCAGCGGATCGCTTGTAGATGTACCGGCGCTGGAATCGCTCCCGGAGATAGAACTCACAAAATATGTGGTCATGAATCTTCCCCCAATCAGGCTAGAATGTAACCAAGCCGCTTGCATCCTGCATGCGGTGACGCATAGCTGTCGGGACGCGCCGTTTCAAAGTCGCGCACCGTTGGCGCCATTTCGAACACGAAATTTCTCCGCAAGGCGCCTAGCGGGGTCCGCGACCAAAACGGGTCGCGCGGAACTTCCGCTCGCCGCATGCTCTCGGGACATCGATTGCCTCGTCGGTTGATGGAGGCCAACACGTTACCGTTCGCCGGGTCGCGAGAACGGCCAACAGGCCGGCGCTAACGCTTACAAACGCACTCCAACTCGGACGCCTACTACAGCTGTGGGGGGCGACACAAGTCTAAAATGACGGATGGAGACCGTGGAAAAAGTCCAGATCAACACTATCGCTTCGCCAACAACGTAATTTTCGTTTTAAAATCCAAATCTTGCGAAACATTGCCATATTAATTCGCCAATAGCCTAGATTTGAGCCACCTACCAGTCCGAGCTATTCTTTAAGCGCTAAAAGCTCTTCCTCGCCCGCGACTTTGGTCCGTTGTCGAAAATTTTTTTGCGAGTTGACGCGCCACGCGCGCCAGCCATGTCGCGACGGACCGGCAAAGGCGCGTGTATGAGACAATCGCGCCGCGACTCGCGTGCTCGATAGTCGCCAGAAAACATGGCCCCGGCTTGCCCTCGACCGCATCAAATTGAAGCATCGCACGGCGCCGGCCATCGGGATCAGGACAGCTGCTGATTCATCGCTGCATCGCAGCAATGATGCGAGGTTCAAGTAGACCGACCGCCGCAATCGATCCGGCAGCCGAAAAATGTCCGTAGTCGAACTGCAGCGGAACGTCTCGCGCCGCCCAATGCTGGCACCCGTTCTCGCCGCATAGCGTCTCAAGCAGCGAAATGTATGTCGCCCCGTGCGTTTGGGCCAAAGAGCGCAGCTCTTCATCGAGCGCCTTCAGGCCCGGGACCAGAAATTTGTCCGGCATGCCCGGATCGTCGTTTTTGTCCGCGAAAGCGAGTAGCCGAGGCAGGGCCACCGCGTATTGCGGCGCGGGACCGACCAGAATGATCCGGGTTTGAGCGAGCGTGAGGGCTCCGAGGGTTTGGGCGAGTAGCGAAAGATCGCTGGCCTGCCACCGTCCCGCAATCAGGATCGCATCTGGTCGATGCTGGGGGATCCAACGAGACAAAATGTCGCGAAAGAACGCCTCGCACCTAGCGCCCCCAGCGCCAGGATATAGCAGTGGCCGGCAGCCGACCATTGTTGCCTGAAGCACATCGAGCCGGTTACGCAGGCGCTCAAGGCCAGGCCAGAGATGCGCAGCGTGGCTGTCACCGACCAGAAGCAAAGATGGCCTTGCGTGTCCGGTGAGACGCAGACAATCATCGTAATCGAATTGGCCGCCGCCAACAATGAAGCAGGTGCCTCGCCGGTAGCTCGCCTCATCGTCGCGATCGGAATAGCTCGCCAGAGCAACCTGCGCCGGAGTGAACCGGCCGGCGAAGCCGGAGGTGGAGTCGAGCAGCACGCTTACCCCGAGGCAGGCAACGGTCGCACTGCCAGCGACCGCGAAAATTGCCGATGTCGACCAGTGGCGTCCGTTGGAACGGAAGGGTCGCTCCACCAACCGCCAAGTGAGGATCGAGAGCAAGAACGAGACGGCGATCTCACCGGAGATCGTAATCCAATCTGGCGTCCGAAACAGCCAGATCGTCGCAAAGACGACGACCGGCCAGTGCCAGAGATAAAGCGAGTAGGAGATCCGGCCGATGAAGACCGTTGGTGGCAGCGACAAGACGCGCCCTGCCAACGTCCCAGTATTGGAGGTCAGAATCAGCGCCGCCGCCCCTAGGCATGGCGGCAAGGCGGCAAGACCGGGAAAATCTGTTTCCGGACCGTAGCGCCAGCAGCAAAGGAGAATGGCGAGCAGCCCCCCGATACCTAGCCCCTCACGGATCCACCGCGGCTTTGGCGCGGCCGGAACAACGGCCAGCAAACCGCCTACACCAAGCTCCCAAGCGCGGCTCGGGAGGAGATAGAACGCAGCACTCGAATCAAGCGCTTGAATGACTATTCCGGCGACGAAACTTAACGTCACGACCGCAAGCACCGTCAGCTGCAATCTTGCTCGAGAACCCCTGCCAATCCAATAGAGAACCAGCGGCCAGACGATGTAGAACTGCTCCTCGATCGCGAGGGACCACGTGTGAAGGAGCGGCTTGACATGGGATTCAACGTCAAAATACCCACTCTGCGCGTAGAACAGAAAATTTGACGCAAACAAAGCCGTGGCGGTTAGGGATCGCCCGTAATTAACGAGCTCTCCGGGAAGCATGGCGTGGCAGGCCATCAAACTGGTCGCGCATAGAACCACGCACAACGCCGGCATGATGCGCAAGATCCGCCGTCGGTAGAAATCAGCGACCGAGTAGCTTCCCTTGCCAATGTCTCGAGCGAGGATGCCCGTGATCAAATATCCCGAGATCACGAAAAACACGTCGACGCCGACGTAGCCGCCGTTGAACCCGCGAAGTCCAACATGATTGAAAAGAACCGGCAGGATACCGAGCGACCTAAGCCCATCGATGTCGGCGCGATAGGAAGAATCGTGCGCAGGCGACTCGGCCAGCAACTCGCGCCCACGCAACGGTCCTGTGTGCTGCATCACGCGCCTCTGCGCCTCCGCGGTCGCCGCTGTCCAACCTCATCGCGCCGGAGGGAGCGTCGTTCGATCGGGCAGACGGCTCTCGCCATTCGGGTCGGAGTCATAATGGCTAGATTTCGCAGCATAGGGGTCCCGGCGGTTTGGCTGACCCGCTCCCCTAAACCGTTTTACAAGACGATGAAACTTAACGCTCAATTTAATCCGCTTAACGATGAAATTTAACGTTGAAATTAACCTGATCGAGGCAGGAGGCGGAAAATCCTTTGGCCGGATAGACGCTGCGCGATAAACGCGCGGATTGACGAATATAAGCGATCACCGGTAGGATATTTACTAAGAATGCGCTTCACCTCTAGCGGATTGCGTATTCGTCGTTTAATCGCAACCGTATCGCCGCGGCGCGGAATCTGCAATTAACAAACGTCCGTGACCATATTGATGAAGCGCCATCAAGGAGAGCGCCTTATGAGTCTAGGATTTTTAGATCCACTTGGATTTTTTTAGACATCTGGACTGTGGACGCGATGGGACCGCCGCACCGTGGACATTTGCTCGCCCCGAAAGCGCAACGGCAGTCGAATGGAGCTGGACCTGAGCATGTTAGCACCGCGGGGATCCATGTGGCTCCGCCTATGCGTGGCCTTCTTTCTATTCTGCCAGACCCAAGCCGTAAGCATAATCGATCGGGAGGTGTACGGCGAGTGGACGGGAAAGCAAGGCGACAAACTTACTCAGACCATCTTCTTATCCCAATTCGTACTTAGCGCCGTTTTCTTTTACGCGGGAAGGCGGCGTTGGCGACTACTCCGTGAGGGGGCTTTGGTCTGGTTGTTCCTGGCCGCGTTCCTGATCTGCTCGGCGATGTGGTCAGTAAGCGCGGGAGCAACGGTGCGCGCCGGCGTTCAATACGCCTCCCTTATCATCGCGGCGATCGGCGTGGCAGAGACGCTGGAAGCCGATGAATTTATGAATATACTTGCGCAGGTTTGTTTTTTCTCTGCGCTTGCGTCTCTTGTATTGCTAGTCAGCTGGCCGGCTACAGTATATAGCGGAAGCGGCGACTTCCGCGGCGTCTATTCCCAGAAAAACTCACTTGGTGAGGCGATGGCGTTGGGCGCGCTAGCGTGCCTGCATGGGATTTGGGCGGAAAGGCGTCGCAGAATTCTTCGCATCTTCATGTTGCTCACCATAGTAGTCGCTACCGTACTTTCGAAATCAACTACATCATTGCTGGCTGTCCTTTTATTTATTGGTTTTGGGACCGCGATAAAAAAAGCAGGAATGAAAGCGTTGCTGATTGTGACACCCGTTGCTTTGGTCGGTTTCTTTGGGCAAGACTTCTTGATTGAGATGCTCGGCAAAGATCCGACGCTCACGGGGCGGACGGACATCTGGACGCACGTTATTCCCGATATCTGGCAATCGCCACTGTTGGGATGGGGTTATGCGGCCTTTTGGACGAGAGAAAACCCAGCCGCCAATAATATTTCAATTGCTCTTGGCTGGTGGGTGCCGGAAGCCCATAATGGCGTTTTGGAGATTCTTTTGAGCGCAGGACTTGTTGGAGCAGCTTTATACCTATATATACTTATAAGAACATTTCGACTTTCGATAATATTATTAAGAACTCGTAAGTTTGCTTGGGGGCTAACCTGTTTCGTGAACTGCGCTGGGGTCGTATTGATCGGAGTGAGCGAAGAAGTGTTAATTTATGGCAGCGCGGTGACCGTTGTGTTCATTGTGACAGCCCTTTTCTGTGAGCGGTATGTGCGGGAATTGCGCTCGCCAGTTAGATATTCGCCCGCTTCTGCTGCGCTCCATCTTCACGCCCAGGTGCAAACATTTTGAGATCCTTTCGTAAGCTTCGAAAACCTTGGCTCCCGTGCGCTGTTCGACGGGTGAACACCTGTGCAGAGGTCACCTCGTTACCCGAGCGCGCAGGCGTCGTCCGGAGTTGCCAAGCCATTGTTTGCCCGAAGCGTTTTTTGCGAGCCTTAGATCTCGTACCGCATCTCGGCGTGACTTGGTTTGTTCTAGCAGCCCTTGCGGCGATGGCTTCGATCGGCATGTCGTTAAACGCATTCGCGAGTCCTTCGCCCGCAATTGAAGTAGGGGGCGCAGGCGGCAAAGGCGGCGATGGCGTCCCGTTCTCGCTGCCGGCTGGCGACCACGTCCGGTATATGTCCCCGACTGGTCGCGACACAAATAATGGGACTTCACCAGCCACGGCCTGGGCTACGCCCAACCACGCTCTGCGCTGTGGCGATGTGATCATCGCGGAGCCTGGCACCTATTCGGAAGGCGGCATCGACGTCACCCGTTCTCCGTCATCCTGCCCATCGACGAGCGGCGGGATCGACGGAGCCGGGGGTGTCTATTTTGTCACCGTTCTCTGCGCGAAAGCGTTCGCGTGCATGATCAAGTCGGACGATCGCGTCGGGAGCGGTCACGGAGCAATACAGGTCGAAGCGAACAATTGGGCCTTCGAGGGCTGGCAGGTTACGACCCACGACAAGAACGCGTATTGCTTCGAGCCGTTTTTTGGCGGCGGTGATACAATATTTCACCATGTGGCCGCTATTAACAATATTTGCTCCGACGCGGGGGAGGCTTTCTCTACCGGCGGCTACGGGACCGGAGGCATCGACTATTTCGCGGTCGTTGGAAATATTGCCTACCGCGCAAATCAGCGTTCCGACTATCCCAGCGCCGCAATCACCTCGGTGGCGCCAAAAAATATTGACGACAATGCTGGCACGCATATTCTTTTCGACGGCAATTTTGGCATCAATAATACGGTTGCCAACTCTGCGGTCTCAGATCTTGAATGTATGATGTTCGACTCTTGGGATGTTCATAAATACACCGGAAGGGGCGTAATCAAAAATAATATTTGCTACTATACATCTGCTATTACGTTAAATATTTTCCAGCAAACATATGGAGATAGTGCACTTGACATGGATATTTTGCAGAACACTTTTTATGCTGGTTTTCAGTGCGCACAAAACTTCAATGAGGGTCTTGGCGAAATCAATCTTCAATTGAACGGCGGCTACCCATGGACGATCAACGTGCTAAACAATATCGCAGTAGCTGCCCGGTCAGGCGTAGGATGCCAGCCGCGTGAGCCCAAGCGTCCGTGGGCATTGCTCATTGGCGGCGTTGGTGGAGTTGGCCGCTTGAAGGTCGAGGTCGGTGGGATTGGCAAAGAAAACGTGCTTCACGACAATTCTCTGGTTCCTAGCGAACAGCAAAAATTCTGGTTCTGGCATCGTATTCACTCGAGCTGCCTTGGAACCTCCTGCGATTCAGGGCTCAACGCTGTGGCCTTTAACGGCTTCTCCCTCGGGAACAATCTTTACGTCGATCCAGTCTTCAGGGACGCGAACGATCTTCTCTCAAGCCATTTAGGTCCCACTGATTGCTCAACCTTCGCCAATGCTGCAGCCTGCATGGGTTGGGATTATCAATTGCAAAAGCCGGCAAGGAATTCAGTTATTGACGACCTGACGCCGACGGCCGCGGGAACCAGCGACAAGGGTTACAAGCCTCCCGGCCCCTGTGCACCCGACCCGCTCTATCCGGCATGGCTAAAGGGCATCGTTTACCTTCAGTGGAACGGCGCCTCAATCACAGAGGATGCCGGCTTGATTAACAAGCCGTGCGGGATGTAGAAATCCAAACCCGTTCGGAGCCCGATGTTTTAAGCCTGATCTATTTTAATGTTGATTTGCATTTAATCTTGGCGGCGACTATGGATTTCACGTTGCACGAAAATTTTATTCGGCGGGAGCGGGCATCCTCGTGAAATTGGTTTCCGTCGTCATACCTACTTTGGACCGACCCACGCTGCTCCTGCGGGCGATCGACAGCGTGCTTCGCCAAACCTATTGCGAACTGGAACTCATCGTCATTATCGACAAGGTGTCGCCCGACCCGGAAACGCTTGCTGCCTTAAGAACGGTTACCGATCCCCGGCTGCGCTTTATGGCCAATCCGCGTCCGGGGACAGCCGCTGGCGCCCGCAATTTCGGCGTCGAGCAGGCCGTCGGCGAATGGATCGCGTTTCTGGACGACGACGACGAGTGGTTGCCAGCGAAGCTCGAGCGACAGCTTGCTTTCGCCTCTGGCCGTCCTCCAGCATTGCTGACTTGCCTCAGTCGAGTGGTCACGCCCTATGCGACCTTCGTTACGCCGCAAGTCGTTTTCGACAATTCCATTCCGCTCGATGAATACATGTTCGACCGGTGCTCGGTTTTCGCAGGATGGAACGGTATCCAGACCTCGAGTTTTCTTCTTCCGCGGACGCTGTTTGAAAAGGTGCGGTTCAATGTCGAGAGCGCCCACGATGACTGGGAGCTTGTTCTGCGTCTGTCGAAACAGATCCCGGCCCGCGTCGAAACTGTTCCAGAGGTTCTGGTTGTTAACTATTTTGAGGGGCCGCAAGCATCGCTGACTGAACGGTCGTCTTCTTGGGCGCGATCGTTTGCGTGGGTCGAAGGTATGCGGCCCATTCTCACCCCACGCGCCTACAGCGCATTCTGTCTTGGGGCAGTCGGCTCTCGGGCCGCGAGGGAGAGAGCGTACAAAGCGTTTCCCCTGCTACTCCATAAGGCCTTTCAGAACGGCCGGCCGCGTCCGACGCAGCTGCTGCCGTATCTAGCTTATTGGATCTTGCCTTTTGGCGCTCGGAAAAAATTGCGGGGCATGTTCCGCAAAGACGTGTGATCTGATGGCCCCTGGCAGCCAAGCGGCAACAATCGGCGGGTTCGGCGCCGGTATAATTTTCACTGAAACGATTCGGTTATTTCACGATTGGCTGATACGCTGTGAGGCCGATGACACTGGAAGGTAGCCCATTCCGGGAAGCTGCAGCCAAGCAACTGCGCCAGTTCGTCCGTCTGCGGCGCTTGCGTGGCGCGCAAGAAGGCGATCGCATCCACCACGTCAACGTCGCTCCGGCGCACCTCCCGGGTTGTTAGGCGGTGCAGCGCTTGGTGGGCCGCCTGCGGAATCCAATTGATGGCGCGCTGCAGCGCCGGCGTCTGCCGCAATCGCCGCGGCACGCCGCCCCAAAGCGGCATGCTGACCACCTCTGGAGCCACGTTCTCGGGCTCGCCGAAGCCGGAGAAATCGGCCGCTGCAGCGTCGACGCCAAGCCATTCATACACGCCGCGCATCACGCTCGCCGGATCGACGATCAGCCGCTCGTGAACGATGACCCGAACGCGGTCATGTCCGAACCGCTCCAGGAACGGTTTGATTTGCATCGCATAATAGCTGACGTTGATGTATTGAGGGTCGCACCTGAGGGCTTGGAGGATTGGCCGGTGCTCGTCCCCGTGACGAACCATATGCCAGTAATGGCTGATCGCACGTTCGGCCGGGTCTCGCACAAGGTAAATGAAACGGGCTTGCGGGTTGAAGGCGGCGATACGATCAGGCACCCCGGCGACAACGGGCAGTTTCGTGTAGTTGGTGCTCGCCTCGCCCAGGATCGGCGCGTCCCCGGCGTCGCGAAACAGATCCAAATAGAGGTCCTCGCTCCGCCAGAACCCGCGCCGCCACATGTCCGGCCACACGGCCTTGAGATCGCGCGGCTCAACAAAGTAGCTCGGCTCGTCGGGCTCGCACATGAAGATGTCTGGATGCGCCTTAAAGCGCTTGCACAAATACGTGGTGCCGGACTTCATGGCGCCGATTAGAAACAGATTGGGCTTGCGGCCGCTCATCGACCCGAGGCTCCGAATCGGAGTGTCTCGGGCCGCGACGGGAACGCCATTGGCTCGGGTCGCCGGCGGCCCGTGTTTTGTCGGAAGACGGCGACGTGACGATGCGAACCCACCCTAGTCTCTCTCTACATACCTCTCAAAAGTAGTATGTCACCCCTGGCCTTTCCGCAATCATCTGCCGCATCAAAGATATTAAGTGTGGTTACTCGCGACATTCCCCTGTGAATTGTGCGTTCGTTCGAAATTGTTCGCAAGCGAGAACGAGTGAAGTCCTTTGCGCCATTCTTATCCAAGTGAGGTAAGTAAACTCAATCTTTCGTGCACCCTTGAAGACGCGGTCATGCAGCCTGCCGCGGCGCAGTTTATTCATACATCGTAAGTGTGTTCTGATGGCTGCTGACCGCTTTGCGATGGCCGGCAAACTGGCGCCGCAAATCCGGTGGAGCGATCCATCCGCAAGATTTTTGGGTTGTGGCCCGAGCTGGTTTAACAAGAATTTTGGGGAGAGCCGGATGAAAGTGGTGCTTGGAGTGCCTTGGTATCTCCCCGAGTCTATCGGGGGAACCGAAATTTTCGTTCATACACTGAGCGCCCAACTGGACAAACTAGGCGTCGATTGCGCAATTATGACACCTTCCATGGATGGGAAGACTAGTGTCTCCAGCTATTCCGGCATACGTGTGGTTCGTTTTCCGGCGATGACAGTCAAAGATACGACCAGATACGGTATATTAGCTTCACAGCATTCCGACGCATTCACGCGACTGCTGGAAGCGGAATCCCCAGACATCTACAATCAGCACGAGTGGTCACAGAATCTCGGTTTCTCGGCGTTTCGCGTCGCGAAGGCGCTAAAAATTCCGACCATTTTCACAATTCATATGGGGCTAATTATTTGTCGAATACAGACGTTGTTATACAGGAACAAGGTCCAGTGCGACGGGGAAATCATCGAAAATCGCTGCACGAATTGCTTACTTGAGACCCGCGGGGTTCCGGCGCAATTTGCGCGCGTTATCACGCAAATACCTCCAAAGGCATTATCACGCCTGTCGAAATTGCCGCGTATTGGTCCCTTGTTTTCCGGCCGTGATAGCGTTCGCGACATAGCCTTGGGGTTGCACTCGGTCGCGGGCGCCGTCGATCGAATAGTGACCGTATCGCAGTGGCTGAACGACGCTTTGTCCAGAAATGGCGTCTCAGCTAACAAAATCCTTTGCATTCGACCCGGCGTGGATCCGGAGATCGTAGCTTCCGCTCCCGTCGCGGAAACACAGTTGGTTTCGGAAAGGCCCGCAAATCCAACGTTGAGAATTGGTTTTTTGGGTCGGGCCAATCGCGCAAAGGGACTGCACGTCCTCGCAGCGGCTTTATTGCGAATGCCACAATCGGCGTCATTCAATCTAAAAGCGCTCGTGATCGCAGAGGAGGCGCAATATCTTGCGGAACTAGAACGAGACATCTCGGACAGGTTCGCATTCACAATTCTGCTTAACCAACCTCGAAGCGCAGTCAGAGAATTCTTTCAAACCATCGACGTGCTGGCCGTCCCCTCTCAGTGCCTGGAAAGCGGACCGCTTGTGGTTCTCGAGGCCCATGCGTGGAAAGTTCCGGTCGTTGGATCTGATCTCGGTGGAATCCGGGAACTCGTGCGGCGCGACGTGGACGGGCTGCTGGTAGCCCACGATGACATCGCAGCCTGGACCCGTGCGTTCGTCCAGCTGGCGCGGGAGCCAGAACGCTTGCTTGGTTTCAGGGAGAACATCGGCGTGGTGCGCACGACCCTGGAAACGGCCGAAGACACACTTAGTCTTTATAAGAGCGTTCTTGAGGCGTCTGGGCGCCGTACAAAAGTCTAGCGAGGATTTCCCATCAGTAGGCGTTGCATCCGGCGGCGATGAAAATAATTTTCTGACTCTTGTTGGGGTTAACCGTTGGGCGATTATTGCGTTCCAGAGAGCGTCGATGGCCCGGCTAAGAATACACTCCCAACGGTTAGTAGCCGGATGCGCGATTTCTCAGCGGGCGGTACGATTATGAATAAATGCTCCGCTGTCACACGAAGTTAACGTCTCCCGGGCTACTACTTGTTGATGCGAAACTCGTCGATGCTACGACCGGCTTCCGTTGCCGCTATCAGCCAGCGCGGTTGCTTCCCGCGTCCTGACCATGTCTCGTCCGTATCCGGATTGCGAAATCTGGGCAACACCTTTGGGTATTTGCGCCTAGGTCGATCACTGCCGGCGGGACGAAACTCGCTGGATTTACGAAACTCGCCAGGTTTGTCGATCCACGGTACCTCCGGATTGAGCAGAGCGAGGCGCTTTTCCAGCGCTCGCTTCTGCTCGAGAATCTTGGTCGACAAAACGGCAATCACTTCCTCATGAAGCGACCACAGCTCGTCGATGGTCATAGAATTTAAGCCGTTCGCACTCGTCAACATTAGTGCCTCGCCGCATCGCCGCCGCGCAATCGGTCGATTCTCATATTAGATAGCGACCGATTCGATTAGCGCAAGCTATTACACGTTTTGTCCACCAGAGGCCATCCGACCGCTGCGTCAGGGGTCTATCGCACGCAATTCGTTATATTTGGGTTATCGCACTCTCTTGCATTCTCTGCTTCATAAAAATAACTCCCTCGGTCGTATATAACCTGAAATGGTAGAATCAGGGGCGGTCGCTCGCGCGCACGGAAGATTGAAACCGTCTGTCTCTGTGCTCAAATCATGAGAGGAACCGTCTTCCAATGGACGGTGCGTCAAAGCCGGTCGCGATACCAAAACGGTCCGTCTTTCGCACAAGGCGAACGCCGCGATCGACTGCGCTGATGCGCCGGGCTTTCGCGTAACTCGAGCGTTCCACGCGGCATTTTGTCCGACAGGTCGCGGGGCGAAATCGACCTCTTCCCGATCGTCTCTCGACGCAAATCGCGCGATCTGTTCCTAAGAAGCCTGAGGGTCGCACGCAGCGAGTTCAATTAGCGGAGATGTTTTGGGCCAGAAATTAAAAATTAATGTTTTTTTAATTAATTCGATTTAAGGCCGCAACATTCCATCAATTTATAAGAAGGTTTTGACCACAAGTCGTGGACCGGACCGAACCTGTGCCGCAAAGATTATCCGCTGAATGCGAGCTCATTTCTGCAAGCGTATCTAGAATTAAATCGCATAATCTAATTTGCCTAGCAAGAGCAGTTGGCGTTCCCGGCGTGTCTCTCAACGCATGGAGTAGATAAAACGCATCCCTCATCGCGCTTATGGAATGTTCAATGTCGAACATTCCCACATTGTCCAAGTCTTCGGGACCATACATTTCGTTTACCTCAAGGCAACAAAACCAAGGAGCACACCATTTAGATTTTCTCCACCAAATCTTCCCCTCACCGATCTACGGAAGAGTTGTGAGAAAAGTCTATCTGTCCTGCTCCTTAGCCCAACATTACAGGACTATTTGGGCCGGTCAAACACATTTATCGTGGCCATACTAATATCGTTGCCAGCCTTCTATCCCCTTGTCGCGAAATCTAAATGTCACAAAAACCTATAACCGGAATTAAGGACGGGATTGCAGTAGACCTGTGTCGATCATATGAGGCAATCTCCGAAGTCGCACAAACACGTCAAGGTATAAAATACCGCAAGTGCAAGCAACTATCGCGAAGCTGCCGATCTTAGGCATATCGCGTTGAAGTGATCTATTTGTTTTGCTACCTCGAGGCGCGCGAAGGCGAAATCAGAAGTTCGAATTTTAGAGGCTGTATTCGAGCGAAGAGCTAGTTCGCTAGCTCTAGCTCCGGACGCGGTTAACGAGGGTCGATTCACCTTAGCTTCCGAATCTATAAAAGGATTGTCAGCTTGCGCGATATGTAATTCACAGCTCGACTACGGTTCCCGGCTCTCGCGCGCCGCGTTCTATCACCTTCGATGACGCAAAGGAGTTGGCGAAGTACGAGAATTTGACGCCGGGGCCTATCCCGGAACGACGGCGCGGAAGGTGAGCGCGCGTCATCGAGCAAAGCCTCTCAACACCCAAGCAATTGCAGCGGCGAACGCCGAAAGCAAAGTTGCGGATACGCGAGTGGGCACGACGAAATGGAAATGTCGTCACGCTCTTTGTGCGCGAAGAGAGCGTGAGTGTACTTGCAGGCGAGCGACGAATTCGAGGCGCGATCGCCTGAAGCCCAGGCGAGCACGCTGATCCGGGC
>Ga0302324_100016163_pt1 | contig 14888 bp, 14 predicted proteins | sample Palsa_T0_1_FD_201949 | JGI IMG/M metagenome (GOLD analysis project Ga0302324, IMG submission 201949) | Peat permafrost microbial communities from Stordalen Mire near Abisko, Sweden - Palsa_T0_1 | ecosystem: Environmental > Terrestrial > Soil > Palsa > Peat permafrost | place: Sweden: Abisko...
CGGGGAGGGTTCAGGGTTCGGGGTTCAGGGATCAGGGAAGAAGAAGAAGAAGATGGGACATCGGCGCTTTCTGTATTTCCTGAACCCTGAACCCTGAACCCCGAACCCTCGCGTTTCCCTGAACCCTCGTTCCCGGTCAGATAGAAGTTGTCCAACGGATCCCTGGCCGGATGGCTCTCGGGGATATTCAGGGCGATGAAGTTGTGAAACTCATCCTCGACCTCGGGACCCGAGGCAATCGAAAAGCCCATTCGGCCGAATAACTCGGTCAGCTCGTCGACCACCTTCATCAGCAGGTGGCGATTGCCAAGCTGCAACGGCCGGCCCGGCTCGGTCACGTCCACCGCATCGCTCGCCGCCGCTTGTCGATTTGAAAGCGACTCGCGGCGAGCTTCGAACGCGGCGGTGATCTGCTCCTTGGCGGCGTTCACGCGCTGGCCCAGCACCGGCTTCTGCTCGCGCGGCACCTTGCCCAGCAGCGCCATCAAATCCTTCACCGCCCCCTTGGTTCCCAGATACTTGATGCGAAACTTCTCCAACTCGTCGCTGTTGGAGACCGTCGCAATCTCTGCCAGTGCCGCTTCGACCAGGGCGTCGATCTGTTTGAGTTCCTCAGCCATCTGCGGTTATTCTGTCGGCGGCTTGGGGCTGGTCAAGCGGTCCCCTTGGCCAAGGAGGATGACGCGATGGATGTATCCAAGTTGCCGCCGGCTTCGCAGACGCCTCACGTGCCGGCTCCGAATCATGATCCGGCCGCGCCGGTCGTCACGCACGTGCCGCATTTCGCCACTCCCGTGCCGGGGGCGTTTGTCCCCGCCGAGTTCTGGCTGAGCCTTGTGATCGGCATCATTGTCCTGTTCATGTTTCCGACGTTTCGGCAATATCTCGTCTATCACTCACAGCCTGAAAAATTTGACGCAATTACCACATTTACCGACAAGAGCGGCAACGTCATCGCCTACGAGGACTCCGCGTTCTTCTATCCGGGCATGGGAATCACTGTCTTCGGCGTCGTTCTCATCCTCGATGCCCTGGCACTGCTTCGGTCTCGCTTTGCCCCGCTCATCTGGTTGACGTTCATTCTCACGGTGGCCGCGCTGGCGCTGAATCTTTTCGCGGTGATCAAGGCATACGATGAAATCGGATTCCAATTCGTCAATGCCCTGGCCGTCGCGTTCAGCGGATACATCGCCCTCTACGACTGGCGTCTGCTGCAAACGATAAGGCTGCGGTAATAGGCGCACAAAAAAGCTCCGGACGCGGGGAAGACGTCCGGAGCACAGGGAAGGACAGAAATCCGAAACGAGAAGCCGGCGGCATCGCCCGACCGGCCCCTCGGTTTTGTTTCAATTCAGCCAGATCATGATTCCACAGATTGTCAGATAGCCCAGAATCGCAATGGCGCCGATCACGCCGCTCGAAACTCTCGGCCGCATGGCATTCCTCACCTTTCCAACGCGCCGCCCCGCCGGTAGCGGCCGCTCCACTATTATTGACGCGCGACGAGGCCAAAGGTTAGCGGTTATAAAGAAAACCAGCGGTCGTAAGCCGATGGCCGGATCACCGACGCGAGGCTCATTCCTGCGTGGCGGGAACAGCCGGCTGGGAGGTGGGCGGCGAAGGTTCGGCGACGGGCGGCGCTGGCTCGGCAGCGGCGGCGGGCGCGACGGGCTGGGTAGTGGGAGCGTCAGTGACGCCAGCCTCGGTCGGCCGCACGATGATCAAAAGTTGCAACGGCTCCTCGGTCGATGCGACCGCCGAACTGGCCGGTGCGGTCGTCGGAGCGGTGGCCTGATCGGCCGCGCCCGGAGCGAGGGCATCGGCAGGGCGATGTTCGTCCAGAGCGCCACCAGCTCGACCGGCAAATGCCAGATCCGTGCTGGGCTGCGTGGCGGCTTTCAGTTCCTCGGCGTCGCGTTTGCCATTCGACGATACCACCGGCGCCGTGGTAGGCCCGGCAGACTGGGCGAGGCGGGCCCGGAAGCCGCCCCCACCGCCGGCGCCGCCCCCGCCTCCTCCTCCCATCGCACCGCCGCCACCACCACCGAACGCTCCGCCCATGGCCACGGGTGAATCCTTACTCTTAGCCGCCGGCAGAGCGAGCATCCGCTTGTCAGCCGGCAGCGCGTCCATCGAAGCGCCCGCTTGGACAACGCTCGCGCGCAGCGCCTCGACTTGGCCGGCTGTCATCCGGCACGAGACGGAAAAATCGTTCATGCCGAATGGAGGTGCCGTGGTGATGTTGCTTGTGACGATGTCGGCCGAATCAGGCTCGGCCGGCCGCGTTTGCGCGGCAACCGGCGCGGGCGCTGCCGCCAGAGCTTTCTGAGCGTTCTCAAACCGCCCCTCGGGCGGTGCCATGGGAGCCGCCGCTTCAGCGTCGTCGTCAACGGGGCGCGTTGTTGGCACGGAGGCCGCCAGCCCATCGACCGCCATCGGAGCGACGGCCGGCTCCCAGGTGACATTCTGCTCCACGAGATAAGTGACCAGCGTTTTGCGGGTTTGGCCCGGATCGCTGGAGCGAACGACCAGCACGATCGGCCCGGCACTTCGATCGACCGGCTTGGCTTGGGCCTGCTGCTCGACCCGGCGGAACGACGCCATCTGGTCAGTTGCCGACGAGGGCATCGCCGCTACCGCAACCGGCGCCGCGGCGCCGCTGAGCGCAGCAGCCGGGGACGGCACAACCTCCGCTCCAGCCGTCGTCTCGGATTTCGCCTGCTTGTCGAATTCCATCGCCTTCGATGCATCGGCCAACGCCTGCGGCTGGTCCGCGACCGAAGTTGCGGCCCCCGCGCCGGTCCGGACGGCGGCTTGAACGAGTTGCGGACGATTGCCGATGCCGGGCAATGCGAAATAGACCACGACCGCCAGGCCGACGGTCAGCAGCGTGATCGCCGCCAGGGCCATGATCTGCGGCCAGCGCCGCATCTTCATGTCCGCCCCCGCCACCGCTTCCGAGACGCCCTCGAGCAGCACCGATCTTTCGAGCTGTGCGTTGAACGCCTCGGCCAACTCCGGCGGAGCCGATTCGTGAGGCAGATCGTGAACCAGCGCGCTGGTCCGGCGCAGCTCTTCGATCAATCGCCGATGCTGCGGGTTGGCTGCCAGGTGCTTCTCGATGTCGGCGCGGCCGGCCGCGTCGAGCTCATCGTCGATGTAAGCACAAAGCTTGGCTTCGATGATTTCCTGGTTCTGGGGCATGGGTCAGGGGAAAATAAGGCATGGAGGCACGAAGGCACGGAGGCACGAAGGGGGCGAAAGGGAAATGCCAATAAGGCACGGAGGCACGAAGGCACGAAGGCACGAAGGGAAAGAGGCACCGGTGATTCGTGTATTGCGACGCATGTCCATCATCCTGCCTTCTGTCGTTCCGTCTTCCCTTCGTGCCTCCGTGCCTTCGTGCCTTCGTGCCTTATTTCTCATCTTTCAGCCTTCCCCCAAATACGCTCTCAACTCATCCCGCAACGCCAGGCGGGCGCGGAAAAGCCGGCTCTTCAATGTTCCCAGCGGCAGACTCAGAAGCTCGGCCATCTGCTGGTAGTCGAAACCTTCAATGTCACGCATCACCAGCACGGCGCGATACTCGGCATCGAGCCGGCCCAAGGCAGCCAACACCGCCTCATCGCGCTCGCGGTGCTCGGCCTGCCGCGACGGGTCGGATTTACCGTCATCGGCTAATCGATCCACCAGCGCTGACGCCTGGCTTTGGTCGCTCCCGCGCCCGGTCGCGACGCCGGGGCGGTTCAGCGAAAACACCCGCTGCTTCTGCACCTTGCGCAACTGGCTGACGGCCAGGTTCACGGCAATGCGAAAGAGCCACGTGTACACCGCCGAGTCGCCGCGGAAGCTGTCGATCTTGGCCAGCCCACGGGTGAACGCTTCCTGCGTCAGGTCCGCCGCTTCGTCGCGGTCGCCGACCAGGCGGAGCACGGCGTTGAACAACCGGTCCTGATACATCAGGACGACCTGCCCATACGCGGCCCGATCACCGGCCTGCGCCCGGCGCAGAAGCGCGATGTCCGGGCGGATGCCACGGGTCGTGGAATCGGCACGCGGCGAGGTAGCCTCTTGATGTGCTCCGCTCACGCTCGACATCGTTTTGGACGCAGGAAGGACGGAAAAGTTCCGAGAAAATCGCGGGCGAACAACTCGGCTCAACAACCCTGGCGGCTCGACTCCCACCCGACCATCCGTGGCCGGAAAAACCCACGTCTCAATATGCCAATCACCCGCCGCTCCGTCAATCACAACCCCGGCTCCGGGGCGTAGGGTTTTTACCGCCGTATTGCGGGAAGAGCGGGCGTGTCCGTACCATCGCGGTTCGATGGCAACCGAAACTTTCTCCGACTTCCTGACGCTCCTGGAAAAGAATAACGAGTTGCAGCGCATCACGGCGCGCGTGAATCCGGTTTTGGAGATCGCGGAGATCGCCGATCGCGTCAGCAAGTCGCCCGCGCCGCATGGGCACAAGGAGCTGGACCAGACTGCGCCGGGAAAACTCGGCGGCAGGGCGCTGCTGTTTGAAAACGTCGAGGGCTCGGACATTCCCGTTGCCATCAACACCTTCGGCAGCTACTGGCGAGTGAACCAGGCGCTGGGCACGGAAAATCTCGAATCGCTGGCCGAGCGCGTGCAGCAGCTCGTCAAGCCGGAAATGCCGACGACGCTGATGGAGAAGATGAAGAAGCTGCCGGAGCTGATGAAGCTCGGGACGTTTCCGCCCAAAAGCGTGCGCAGCGGGATTTGTCAGCAGGTGGTGCACGAGGGAGACGCGGCCGATCTGAATCGGCTGCCGATCATTCAGTGCTGGCCGCTGGACGGGAATCTGGACAGCGGCGAGGTGTTCGACAAGGCGGCGTGCGCCGCCGTCACCGAGCGCGGTACCGGGCGGTACATCACCTTCGGTGGAGTCCACACCAGAAACCCGGTCGCTGGCGACCGCAACATCGGCATGTACCGCGTGCAGCAATTCGGGCCGCGCAAGTGTGCCATGCACTGGCACATGCACCACGACGGGGCACGGCATTTCCGCATGTATCAATCGCGCGGCGAAAAAATGCCCCTGGCGATCGCGCTAGGCGGCGAGTCGGTGCTCCCCTACGCAGCGACTGCCCCGCTGCCGCCGGGCATCGAGGAATTGCTCTTTGCCGGCTTCCTCAACGACGGCGGCATCCCCTTGGTCCGCTGCAAGACGATCGATCTGGAAGTCCCCGCCAACGCGGAGATCGTGATCGAGGGATATGTCGATCCCACCGAGACATTGATGGAAGGCCCCTTCGGCGATCACACCGGCTTCTATTCACTGGCCGACCGCTATCCGGCGTTTTATGTCACCGCGATCACGCACCGCAAAAATCCAATTTATCCGACGACGATCGTCGGCAAGCCGCCGATGGAGGATTATTTCCTCGGCAAAGCCACGGAGCGCGTGTTCCTGCCGCTCTTGCGGATGATCATCCCGGACATCGTCGATTACAGCCTGCCGATCTCCGGCGTGTTTCACAACTGCGCGTTCGTGAAGATTCGCAAGGAATATCCGTATCAGGCCCGGCGGGTGATGCACGCCATCTGGGGAGCCGGGCAGATGTCGTTCACCAAATTCATCATCGTGGTGGACGAGCAGGTGAACGTACACGACGAGCAGGACGTTCTGTTCCACCTGTTCAGCAACTGCGACCCGGCCCGCGACAGCGAGATCGTGCACGGCCCGGTGGATATTCTCGATCACGCCAGCCCGGAACTCGGGGCCGGCAGCAAAATCGGATTTGACGCGACCGTGAAATGGCCCGCCGAGGGAAAAGTGCGCCGGTGGCCGACCGAGCTGGCGATGGATTCAGCGACCAAGGAATTGGTCACCCGTCGCTGGAAGGAATACGGGTTTTGAGGCCTTCCCCGAACGCCCACGGAGCTTGCTCCGTGGGGTTCCGCGTTGTTACCAACCCGTGACACAAAACCACCTCGATTGCACCTATCCTCATGGCGGTTCCCAACAGGAGTCCCGCCATGACCAAAGCATCCGTTGCAATTCTGGTAGCCCTCTCAGCAATCCTCACCTGCGCACTTCGCACCGACGCCGCGGACATAACCGGCATGGGGCCGTTCGATGCGCAAACAGAAATTGTAAGGCTTCGCAATTTCGGCCCCAAGGGTCTTGAGTCGTTGTTGCAGCAATACGACAAGAGCCGCGATCCGAAATTGATCCCGATGATCGACGCCGTGGCCGCCCAGCACGATGACGTCTGGTCCCGGTTATATTGGTACACGGACTTGAGCAAGGCGGAAGCCGCGGCGAAGGAGCAGCACAAGCCGATTCTTTATTTGCGGTTGCTGGGGAAGCTCAGCGATGAGTATTCCTGCGCCAACAGCCGGTTCTTCCGGACGATCCTGTATGCCAACAGCACCGTGTCGAAAATGCTGCGTGAGCAATTCATTCTGGTCTGGTGCAGCGAGCGGCCCGTACCGACGGTGACGATCGATTTTGGCGACGGCCGCGTGCTAAAGCGGACGATTACCGGCAACAGCATTCATTATGTGCTGGACTCCGATGGAAACGTGATCGACGCGCTGCCGGGGATTTACGCCCCGAGGAAATTCGCCGACCTGCTCTCCCGGGCGCGCTGGCAGGTTCTGACCGGCGATGAGAGCACCCACAAGGGCTACTGGGTCCAGTCGCAAAACGCGCTGCTGGTGGAATGGAATTCTTCATCGAGCTCGTCGTCTTCGCAGACCAACAACGGCGAGGCGGAACGCTTCGGGCCACCCAACGCGGTGGAGGCCGGGAGAGTCGCCATCTCCAAGGGGGCAGTCGAGCAGCCTATGTTGGCGATGTTGTCGCCGGATTTTGCCAACCAAATCCAGGCGTCCATCGATAATGCCGATTCGGTGGCCTGGCAGCAGATGGCAATGCAATATCAACAGCAATCGATGCTGGATGCGCACAGCATTGCCCTCATCCGCAGCCAGAACCCGGCGAAATACGCCGATTCAGCGGTGTTGCAGAAGACCGTCGATCAATTCCAATCGCTGATCGCTCAGGACACCGTTCAAAACAATTACAAGCTCCGCCGACAGATTCTCGATTGGCTGATGGCGGGAAAAGGTCAGGTGGCCTTGGACGACCTAAACCGGCGGGTGTACAGCGAGTTGTTCCTGACGCCGCGCAGCGATCAGTGGCTGGGCATGTTGCCGGAATCGCAGTACACCGCGCTCGACGGCGACGGCGTCTGTCCGCTGCCGCAGTGATGGGCTGGCGTGGTAGGATGACGAGGTGGCAAGCGCGCAGCGTGTGCTGGTGATCGAAGACGATGCGGCGATCCGCCGGGGGTTGGTCGATGCGCTGCGCTTCGAGTCATACCACGTCTTTGAAGCCGCCACGGCCAAGGATGGCGTGGAGTCGGCGCTTTCGGTCGATTGCGATCTGATTCTGCTCGACCTGCGATTGCCCGGCGGGGATGGATTGTCGGTTCTGAAACAGGTCCGCGCCAGCAAGCCGACGTTGCCGGTGATCATTCTGACGGCGCGCGGGGATGAAGCCGATCGCATCGCCGGCTTGCGGCTGGGGGCCGACGATTATGTGGTCAAGCCGTTCAGCGTGAAGGAGTTGATGGCGCGGATTGCCGCGGTGCTGCGCCGGTCGCCGGCCCGACCCTTGGATATCACGCGGATCGCATTTCCCGATGTGAAAATGGAAGTGGACTTGCTGCGGCGGGAGTTGCGGTTTGACTCGGGAAGCCGCGCGGAGCTTTCCGAGACGGAGGTCGATTTTCTGCGCTATCTGGCGGCGAATCCCAGCCGGGCCATCAGCCGGGATGAATTGCTGCGGCACGTCTGGCACATCGAGCCGCGCGGATCGGACACGCGCACCGTGGACATGCACGTGGCCCGGCTGCGCGAGAAGATGTGCGACAACGGAGCCGAGCCACGACTGCTGCTAACGGTTCGCGGCAAGGGATATATGTTCAGCGCCAACGCAGTGATTGTTCAGAGCCGGCCATGAAAAGAACCACGCTCACCTGGACGCTGTTTTGCGCGGCCCTGCTGCTGGTGCTGGGCGTGATGCTCTATTTCACCGGGCGCATGCTGAAATTTGAGAAGTCGATGGCCGAGGCTGAGGCGCGGGCGGGGCTCGAGGAGAAGGTTCGGCTGGCGCTGTGGCGAATGGACTCGGCCGCGGCGTTGATGGCGCCGCAAAAGCAGCGGCCCGCGTTCGCCTCCAACGCCATCGCGAACGGCCCGCCGGCCCAATCCGCCTACGAGAGGCTCGACATTCAATCGCAAAATGGTCTGAGCAAACAGGAATTTGATAATCGCCGGACATTAAACGGAATCCCCATCCCAGATTGGCGGCAGATCGAGCCGGCGCTGTTGGATCGCATCAGCGACATTCTTCCGGGGGCGAAACTGGAAGCGGTTACCGCGAACGATTCGGCCGAGACTGACACGCGGCGCCTGGCGTCGATTCCCGCGCGGCTCGTCGTGCCGCCGGATGCCATGCCCAGCACGGCGCTGCCGTGGAACACACCGGTGCGGATTTCGCTGATGATCGCCTGGGCCTGCGCGCTGTTGGCGGCAGGGGCGATCGCGTGGCTGCTGGGCGCGGCGGTCTCACTGGGCGAGCGGCGCGGGGCGTTTGCGGCGGCGGTCACGCACGAGCTGCGAACGCCAGTTACCACTTGCAGAATGTATTCGGAGATGCTCGCCAGCGGCGTGGTGCAAAACGAGCAGGACCGCCAGCACTATCTGGAAACGCTGGTCGCCGAATCGGACCGGCTCGGACACCTGATCGAAAACGTGCTGGCCTATTCGCGGCTGGAGCGGCGGATGTCTGTCAACTGCCAGCAGTCCATCGGCGTCAGCGATTTGATCGCGCAGATCCTTCCATCGCTGCGGCGCAGGACGGAACAAGCGAAGCTTCCGTTGGTCGTCGATCTGCCGGAGCCGGTCGGCGGTCTTTCGTGCCGAACCGACCTGACGACGGTGCAGCAGATTCTACTGAACCTCGTTGAGAACGCCTGCAAATATGGGAAAGCCGAGATCGCTCTCTCCGCGGCGGCGACGGCATCGTCACTGTGCCTCAGCGTGAGTGATCGCGGGCCGGGCATCGACGCTGCGCGGGCCTCGCGGCTGTTCGTGGCATTCGACAAATCCAAAACCGACACGGTTCCCGGCATCGGCCTGGGGTTGTATCTCTCCCGGCGACTGGCCCGGCAATTGGGCGGCGATCTTCAGAATGTCCCGACACATTCCGGGGCGACATTCGTCCTGAGTTTGCCGTGTGGGACCGACGTTGCATAGAGCAGCGCTCGTTCAAATGTAGCATGTGCCACCCGGAGCGCCGGATATACATCCGGGGCTTATGTGCGATGAGTCGCTACCGTTGCGCGAAGCAAGCGCTGCGGCCGTCATGCCGACACGACGCCGATGGCAAACCCGTCATATCCCTTGCTGCCGACCGTCTGAATCACCGTGGCGTCGAACCGGCGCTGCTTGCCCATGGCCTCGATGCAGCGGCGGACACCTCTCACGTCCGCATCCGGACTGCCGGCGTCGGCGACCGCCCCTTTGCGCACGACGTTGTCAACGATAATCACGCTGCCGGGATGGGACAGCTTCATCGCCCAAGCGAAATAGTTGGCGTTATTGGCCTTGTCGGCATCGATGAAGAACAGATCGAACGGCCCGCCAGCATCCCCTTCCAGACGCGGCAATGTTTGCAATGCAGGTCCGACAATCACCTCGACCCGATCGGCCAGGCCCGCCTGGGCGAGATTCGCGCGGGCAATCCGGGCGTGCTTTTCCTGGTATTCGAGCGTGATGAGCCGGCCGTCAGGCGGCAGGGCGCGGGCGAGCCAGATGGCGCTGTAACCCCCCAGCGTTCCAAGTTCCAAAATGCGACGGGCGGCGCACAGGCGAGCCAGCAGATGCAGGAGTTTGCCCTGCGCCGGCGACACCGCGATCGACGGAAGTCCCGCGGCCGCGCTCGAGCGGATGGTCTCGTCGAGCACCGGATCGCTCGCCATGAGCTGACCGGTCACATAGTCATCCACGGCCGACCAGAGCTCCTGGCTCATCGCTCCTCACATTCAACCGCCAGCCCGCCCGGCACGTCTGATAACTCATCGGGCCACGGGTACCGGCTGGTCTGCGAACCGCGCGGGCGGCAGAGCCTCTCCATTGTGTGATGGCGCGGCTCGACGTTCCTCCTCTTCATCGCATTTGTTATTGCCGGGGTCAAGAAGCGCGTCCACATTTGTCCTCCAAAGGCGGTGGCTGAACGTGTGGAAGCCATCGAGGAGGATCAGGATCATGAAAACCCAACGGAGACGTCAAAAGAACGGCGTCGTGATGATTTACGTGCTGGTGGCGATGTCGGCGATGATGGGCTTCTGCTCATTGGCGGTCGACCTGGCCCGCGTCGAGTCGGCCAAGACGGAGCTGCGCCGGGCCGCCGACGCCGCCGCGCTGTACGCCTGCAAAGGCATTGCTGACGGCACGGCCGTGAGCAAGGCGATCCAGTCCGGCACCGACAACAAGGTCGATGGCCAGCCCCTGGCGATCCTGCCCGGCGATGTGACGGTCGGCACCTGGTCCGGCGGCGCCTTCACTGCCGGCGGAACCAGCCCCAACGCCGTTCGCGTCAAGGCCTATCGCACCAAGGCCCGCAACTCGGCCATTTCGCTGGTCTTCGCACAGTTGATCGGCCAATCCAGCTGCGACGTGACGACAACCGCCATCGCCGAAATTACCTCGTCGGACTCAACGCAATACGTGGCCGCCACCAGCAATCCCTATCTCGCGGGCGAGCCCACCGGCACCCGCGCCAGCGTGCCCGACCCCGGCTATAAGGGCCCCAAGGTCAATCCCGAGCACCCCTGGCAATATGACTGGGCCGGTCCCACCGGTTCCAAGTTGCCCAGCGGCCAGGCCTATGGCTCGCCCGTGCAGTTTCCAGTAACCCTCTCGCCCGGCACCGTCCTGCAACTGACCAATGTCACCGGTCAGGCGACCAACGACCCGACCCTGCCGCTGGTTGACGCCAACGGCCAGTTTCCCCAGGGTGGTGATCTGGGCATCTATGATGACGAAGCGGCCGAGGCCACCGGGTCGGAGCATGGCATGTCGAATATTCAGGCTCCGCTGAACTCCTTCATCGGCGTCTTCCTGGACGACAACGTTCCCGACGATGACGGCCCGATTCCGCCGGAACTGGACTTCGGCACCTCAACCGAGCAAAACTACACCTCCATCAGCCCGGAACTTCGCCAGCCGTTCTACATCGGCAACGGCCAGACCAGCGACGGCGAGCAACAGTCAGTGGTCGTTCCCAAGGGAGCCACGCGGTTCTATATCGCCACGATGGACGGCCACGAATGGAGCAACAACGTCGGCGGATTCACCGCCACGATCTCCACTTCGCACATCCGTCTGGTGCAATAGCCCAACGTCGCAATCCACCTCATCAGAAGCCGTGAACGCGGAGTCACCCGCGTCACGGCTTCAGGTGTTAGGTCTCCGCGCCTTGGGGTGGATGAGCCAATCGGTAGAGTTGGAAAAACTCCTCCGGCGTCAGCTCCTCGGGCCTGCGGCGGGGATCCAAGCCGCTCTGGGCGAGAATGGTCTCGGCGGCGTAGCCCGCTTCGCCCAACGCTTTGCGCAGCGTCTTGCGACGGTAGGAAAAGACCGCGTGAACGAACTGGCCGAAAGCCGCGGCCTCTTCGCCGAGACGATCTTGCCGCGTCAGGCGGACCAACGCGCTCTCGACAGTCGGGGCTGGCCAGAAGGCTTGGGGAGGCAGCGTGCGCAGCACCTCGACGCTCGCCAGCGACTGGGCCACGACGCTCAGCGGCCCATACGCCTCCTCGCCCGCTTTGCTCCGCAGGCGCAGAGCGACCTCTTTTTGCACCGTGAACGCCAGCAGATCGACGCCACACAGCAACAGCTCGATCGTCAGGGGCGAGGCGATGTTGTAGGGGAGATTGGCGACCAGGCGAGTGCGTTGGCCGCGCGATCTGGCGGATCGAATCTGCCGCAGCAGCTCGGCGTTGAGCGCGTGCTTGCCCGCGAGGGCGTCGCCTTCGATCAACGCGAATTGCGGGCGATCGGCAAATCGCTCACGGAGGAGTGCGGCGAGATTGCGATCGATCTCGACGGCGAGGACCATCGGGCCGCGCTCCAGCAACTCCTCAGTGAGCGTGCCGGTGCCGGGGCCGACTTCGATGACCAGATCGCCGGGCGAGATCTCGCCTGCATCGGCTACAAGCCGAACAAGATTGCGGTCGATCATGAAGTTCTGCCCGAACCGATGCAGCGGACGAGCGCCGGCCGTCGCGAGCAGGGCTTCGATCTGGTGCTTGGTCTGGGACATTGTGGCAGCTGGAGCATCCTCCGTCCAAGTGTAGCGGCTCATCGCACATAAGCCCCGGAGCTACATCCGGGCCCCGGGCGCACACGCTACGTTTGAACGAGCGCGGCTCTAGTAGCCGGTGGCTCGAAACCAGGTGGCGTAGATACCACTGCGAGTTTAGCCGCGGCGTCCACGCCGCGTCTTCTTCTTCCTCAACGATACACCCCCACGTTACACTCTCGCCCATGAAATCCTACGAAGTGATTCGACAGGCCGTGGAAGAACCCGGCGTCAAAACCGTTGCGGCCGCCCTGAAAATCTCCTCGGCCCTGGTTTACAAATGGTGCGAGCCCCCGGCCGAGAAGGAAGACCCCGAGCAGAGCGGGGCGAAGAATCCGCTGGACCGCGTGCGGGAGATGTATCATCTGACCAAGGACATCCGCCTGATCCGCTGGCTTTGCAACGACGCCGGCGGATTTTTCGTCGCCAGCCCCAAGCCGGATACGACCAAGAGCCTGGATGAGTCGATCTTCGCCGAGACCCGCGAGATGGTTCGCGATTTCAGCGAGTTGCTGGAGACGGTGACGCAATCGATGGAGGACAAGCCCGGCATTCAGTTGGACGAGGCCGACCGCATTCGCCAGAAATGGGAAGACCTCAAGGCATGCGTCGAGCACTTCGTGCTGAGCTGCGAGAAGGGGTATTACGATAATCCCGACATGACCAAAAAGCCGACAGGTCGAGGGAATCCCGCGTCTTGAGCATGGGTGCTGCGAAACCGCAAGCGGTGGGAAACGATGTTTCCTCCCGCTTGCGGTTTCGCAGCGCGGGTTACCCTGAAGCGTCCTGCGCTCTTCTCACATGCCCGCAAGAACCCTTCACGTCATCGCCGGCGTCGCCTGGGTGATCGGCAGCTACGGCCAACCGGGCCTGCGAATTAGCCGGGTTTGCGCCGGGTGTTGAGCGGACCCGTTGTCCACTGTAGTATTCTGTCCCCGCGAATTGCGGGATTTTTGAAGCTTCAACGAGGTTAACAATGTCTTTGGATCCCAGCCTGAAGGGCGCCAACGCCCTGATTCGCCACCGCAACGTTCTGACGCGCGATGAGCGCCTGGCGAAGCTGAAGGAAGACGAGAAATGGCGCGAGGGGATGAGCGTGTTCGGGCTGCCCAAGGTCGCCCATCGGAAGATGGCGCTGGCCAAGGCGGAGAAGGCCGAAGCGGTTGAAGGCGCGGAGGGCGCCGCCGCCGCGGCTCCGGCCGCGGGCGCCAAAGCCGCCCCCGCCGCCGGCGGCAAGGCTGCCGCCGCCCCAGCCGGCAAAGCCGCCGCCGCCCCGGCGGCGAAAGCTGCCGCACCGGCCGCCAAGAAGAAGTAGCGCGGGAGCTCTTCTTTTTATAGCCGCGGGCGGAAGCCCGCGGGCTTCCGCCCGCGGCTATTATTCATCTTGCCGTTCTCTGCGTATGCGCTCCCCTTCCGATTACATTTCGCGCCGGTCGCTTGGCGTGGATGCCTCGGGCATTCGCAAGGTCTTCGACCTGGCGGCGAAGATGAAGGACCCGATCAATCTTTCGATCGGGCTGCCCGACTTCGACGTGCCGGAACCGGCCAAGATCGCGGCCATCGAGGCCATCCGGGCCGGGCATAATCGCTACACTCAAACCCAGGGGATCGCTCCGCTGCGCGACCGGCTGCGCCGGGACATGAGCGCGGAGTTCGGCCGGGACATCGGCGAGGTGCTGATCACCAGCGGCGTCACCGGCGGGCTCATGTTGGCGATGCTGGCCACCATCGATCCGGGCGATGAGGCGATATTTCTCGATCCGTACTTCGTGATGTACAAGCATCTGCTCACCCTGATCGGCGGGAAGCCGATCGCGGTGGCCAGCTATCCCGATTTTCGCTTTCGGGCTGAGCGCGTCGAGGCAGCGATCACGCCGCGAACCAAGCTGCTGATTCTCAACTCGCCGAGTAATCCCACCGGCGTGGTGATGAGCCGGCAGGAAGTCGCCGCAGCCGTCGAGGTGGCGCGGAAGCACGACCTGCTGATCATCTCCGATGAAATCTACGAGCCGTTTCTCTATGGCAGCGAGCGTCTGGCCTCGCCAGCCAAGGCGTATGACCGGACCATCGTGCTGCGCGGCTTTTCCAAGAGCCATGCGATGACCGGCTGGCGGCTGGGATACGCGGCGGGTTGCGAATCGGTCATCGCGGCGATGACCAAGCTGCAGCAATACACATACATTTGCGCTCCGTCCCCCCTGCAATACGCGGCTCTGGCGGCACTGGATGTCTCCATGGCCGATGCCGTGGCGGCGTACGGGCGCAAGCGCGACATGGTCGTGCAGATGCTGGGGGGCAAGTTCCAGATCGTGAAGCCCGACGGCGCGTTCTACATTTTCCCCCAAGCGCCGACCGGAGCCAGCGCCAGCGATTTCGTGACCCGCGCCATCGAGAACAACGTGCTGATCATTCCGGGCAACGTCTTCTCCGAGCGCGACACGCACTTCCGCATCAGTTACGCCACCACCGACGAAAAAATCGC
>Ga0302324_100016164_pt1 | contig 14887 bp, 12 predicted proteins | sample Palsa_T0_1_FD_201949 | JGI IMG/M metagenome (GOLD analysis project Ga0302324, IMG submission 201949) | Peat permafrost microbial communities from Stordalen Mire near Abisko, Sweden - Palsa_T0_1 | ecosystem: Environmental > Terrestrial > Soil > Palsa > Peat permafrost | place: Sweden: Abisko...
CAGGCCATCATTGGTGACACGGCGGCGGCAGGCAAACTGTTCGCGGTCGGCGCCGTGATCTCGGGCGGGGCGCATCTGCATGCCGTGTATGGTGACCGCGTGCTGATCGAACGCAATGGACGGCTCGAGACCCTGATGCTGCCGCGAACCCCATCGAAAAATGCCCCCGTCGCACCGCTGCCAACGAAGGCGACAGTCGCGCTGCAGGACAATGCGTCCGTGCTGGCCGGTCTGGTGCGTGTGCAACCGGTGTTCAATCAGGGCAAACTCAGCGGTTATCGCATCTTCCCCGGTGCCAGCCATGGCACCAGCGCCTTCAACCAGCTCGGATTGCGGGCCGGGGATCTGATTATTGCGGTCAACGGCACGGCACTCGATGATGCCGGAAAGGCAATGGACGTGCTGCAGACCCTGTCCTCATCGGCCACTGCCACGGTGACCGTTTCGCGCAACGGCCAGCCGCAGGAGCTGAACCTGAATCTTGCGAACCTGAACACCGACTCGGACACGCCCGCAGCGGACAATTCCACGGGCGCTGGCGGCGTCGATCAGTCGGTAGGCTCACCCGGGCCGTTGCCGCTACGCGGCGTGCCGCGCGGTGCGTCGGCGCAGGGTGCGCCAGGCGGGCCTGGCAGCCCGCCGGGCAGTGCAACCACGGCGCCCGGCGATGCGCCGCAAGCGGCCAATGGCGCCGGCGGCGCCGGCAGCGAGCGCTAAGGCGCCACAGGAAACGTACAGTAATGTCCCACAGCACATCGATAGGGTCAGCGCCGCGACGGCAGCCGCGACGGCCGCACCGTTTGACTCTGGCGCTGGCCACCCTGGTCCTGAGCGCGCTGGCCGTGGCGGAGCAACCGAGCACGCAGCGCATCACGCCGAACTTCAAGGACGCCGACATCACGCAGATCATTGAAGCGGTCAGCATGGCGACCGGCAAGAATTTCATCATCGATCCGCGCGTACGCGCCCAGGTGACGATGCTGTCATCGACGCCGATGACGCCGGACCAGTTCTACCAGGCGTTCCTGGCGATCCTGCAGGTGCACGGCTTCGTCGCCATCACGGACGGTAACGTGGTCAAGATCGTGCCCGACGCCAATATGCGCCAGTACGCGTCCAACGACCTGCCCGACCGCGTCAGCTCCACGTCCGACGAAATGGTCACGCAGGTGCTGGCGGTGCAGAACATCAGCGCCTCGCAGCTGGTGCCGGTGCTGCGGCCGCTGATGCCGCAGAACGCGCAGCTCTCGGCCGTGACCGGCGCCAATATCCTGATCCTGTCCGATCGCGCCAGCAATGTGAACCGCATGATGCGCATCATTGCGCGCATCGATCAGGTTGGTAATTCCGATATCGATGTGATCCCGCTGCAGAGCGCGACCGCCGCCGACACCGCGCGCGTGCTGACGACCCTGCTGGCGCAGACCGGCGAGGCCGCCAGCGGCGTCAAAATCGTCGCCGATGATCGCTCCAACAGCATATTGGTGAGCGGTGATGCCACGCTGCGCCTGCGCATCAAGACGCTGGTGACGCATCTGGATACCCCGATCGACACCGGCACCACCACTCAGGTGCGCTATCTGCGCTACTCGGACGCCGAGGACCTTGCAGGTCGACTCAAGGAGCAACTGTCGGGCAGCGGCGCCTCGAGCTCGGCCTCGACCATGAGCAAACTGCTCGAGCGCAACCAGAGCTCACAGCCCATCCCCAATGCCCAGGGCAACACGCCGCGACCCGTGGCCGCCGACACTACTGCCAACGCCAACACCGGCGGTGCCGCCACGCTCTCCCTGGCTGGCGGCACGGCGACGATCTGGGCCGACAAAGCCACCAACTCGCTGGTGATCACTGCTGGGCAGCGAACCCTGCGGGCCGTCAACGCCGTGATCGACAAGCTCGACATCCGCCGCGCGCAGGTGCTCATTCAGGCAATCATCGTCTCGGTGTCGGTCGACAAGACCGCGGACCTGGGCGTGAACTGGGCGGTCGATGCCGCGGCCACCGGCATTGGCGTCGGCGGCTTCATCGCGCCGGTCGGTGGCACCTCGATAATCGATCTGTTGAACGATGCCCAGAGCACCACCAATCTTGCCGCCTCCCCGCCGAGCGGAACCATCCTCGGCATCGGTAAACTCACCGCCAGCGGCGTGAACTTCGCGGCGGTTCTGCAGGCGCTGCAAAGCGACGTGCGCACCAACATCATCGCCACCCCGCAGGTGGTCACGCGCGACAATCAGGAAGCGAAGATGGAAGTGGCGCAGGAGGTGCCGTTCCTGACCGGCCAGTACTCGACCACCAACGGCACCGGCAGCGCCTTTCAGACCATCGAGCGCGAGGAAGTCGGCACCATCCTGACGGTGACGCCGACCATCAACGAGGGCGACGCAGTACTGCTGAAGCTGCAGGTGGAGAGCTCGAGCCTCGCCGGTGCCACCGCCGGCGCGGTCGACCTGATCACGAACAAGAATGTGATCACCACCAGCGTGCTGATCAAGGACGGCAACACACTGGTGCTCGGCGGCCTGATCCAGGACAGTGTCAGCAACAGCGACTCATCGGTGCCGCTGCTCGGGCACATTCCGATCATCGGTGAGCTGTTTCGCGCCCGCAATACCGACAAGACCAAGACCGACTTTCTGATCTTTCTGCAGCCTCACATCCTGCGCGATGATCGGCAGGCGGCCATCGAGACCGACGCGAAGTACAACTACATACGCGACGAGCAGCGCCGACTCAACAAGGATCAGGACTCCAAGCTGCCATTGCTGCCGTTCCAGCCGGCCGACGTGATGCCGGAGATCCATAATGGCGAGACCCAGAGCGGCGTGCTCGGCGCGGGCGACATCGGCGCACCGGACCAAAAGCCAACCGGTGATGCGACACCGAAGCTGACCCCGTCGCAACTGCCGTTTGCGCCGTCTCCGGCCACGGCCGGCCCGGGTAACAGCAGCGAGCTGACCATACCGGCTGGGCCCGGAGCGAATCCATGAGTGCGGTGGCTGACAGGATTCAGAGCGATAACCGGCTGCCCTTTACCTTTGCACGCCGGCATGGAGTGCTGGTGCGCAGTATCGAGGCCGGTGTCGCCGACTGCGTCTATCGCCTGCCGGCTTCGCCGATGGCGCTGGCCGAAACCCGGCGCTTCCTGCGGCTGCCCTTGAAGCTCACGGCCGTGGAAAGCGAAGTGTTCGATGACCTGCTGCGCAAGACCTACGAGGGCGGTGGTGAATCGATGCAGATCGGTCTCGAAGACACGACGGATCTGGCCCATCTCGCGCAGGACCTGCCCGAGCAGGCGGATCTGCTCGAGAGTGACGACGATGCGCCGATCATTCGCCTGATCAATGCGGTGCTGACTCAGGCGATCCGCGAGAACGCCTCCGACATCCATGTCGAGCCGTTCGAGAACCGGCTGGTGGTGCGCTTCCGGGTCGACGGTATCCTGCGCGAAGTGCTGCAGTCCAAGCGCGGGGTGGCGCCACTGGTGGTCTCGCGCATCAAGGTCATGTCGAAACTCGACATCGCCGAGAAACGTCTGCCTCAGGATGGCCGCATCAGCCTGCGCATCGCCGGTCGCGCGGTCGATGTGCGCGTCTCGACCATTCCGTCCGGACATGGCGAGCGCGTGGTGCTGCGGCTGCTCGATAAACAGGCCGGGCGCCTGGACCTCGACTCTCTGGGCATGGGGGCGCACACGCAGCGGCTGATCGACGAGCTGATCCACAAGCCACACGGCATCCTGCTGGTGACCGGGCCGACCGGCTCGGGCAAGACCACGACGCTGTACGCGGCGCTCGAGCAGCTCAACGACAACACCCGCAACATCATGACAGTCGAGGATCCGATCGAGTACTACATCGACGGCATCGGCCAGACGCAGGTCAACACTAAAGTCGAGATGACCTTTGCGCGCGGGCTGCGCGCCATCCTGCGCCAGGATCCCGACGTCGTGCTGGTGGGCGAGATCCGCGATCTGGAGACCGCACAGATTGCCGTGCAGGCCAGCCTCACCGGACACCTGGTGCTGTCCACCCTGCATACCAATACCGCCGCTGGGGCGCTCACACGCCTGCGCGACATGGGAATCGAGCCGTTCCTGCTGTCCTCGAGCCTGGTCGGCGTGCTGGCGCAGCGGCTGGTGCGGGTGCTCAACCCCGATACCCGTCAGGCCTTCGCAGCCGGGGAGTATGAGCGGCGGCTGTTGGGTCTGAGCGCCGAGGATCCCTCCCCTACGCTGTATCGCCCCGGGCGCGATGCCGGCGGCGGCTATCGCGGACGCACCGGCATTTACGAGCTGATCCTGATCGACGATACGCTGCGCACCATGATTCACGACGGCGTCGGCGAGCACGATCTCGAGCGCTATGCGCGCAAGTTCACGCCTTCGATCCGCGACGACGGCCTCGCGCGCGTGCTCAAGGGCGAGACCACCATCGAAGAGGTCCTGCGCGTCACGCGCGAGGATTGACGCCCCAGCGGGGTTAAACTGCTTCGATGGGTGCATTCGAGTACACCGCGCTCGACGCGGCCGGCCGCTCGCGCAAGGGCGTTATCGAGGGCGACACCGCGCGCCACGTGCGCTCGCTGCTGCGCGAACGGCAATTGCTGCCGGTCACGATCGAGGAAATCGCCGCACAGGAGTCACGCCGCCAGCGCCGCGGCGGCTTTGCTTTGGGACGCGGCGTCTCGGCGGCGGATCTGTCGCTGATGACACGACAATTGTCGACCCTGGTGCGCGCGGGCCTGCCGCTGGAGGAAGCGCTGCTGGCGGTCTCGGAGCAGACCGAGAAGCCGCGGGTGCAAAGCATCCTGCTCGGCGTGCGCGCCAAGGTGGTCGAGGGCCATACGCTTGCGGCCGGCCTGAACGACTTCCCGAGCGTATTTCCCGAAATCTACCGCGCCACGGTCTCGGCCGGCGAACAATCCGGTCACCTCGATGCGGTGTTGGAACGCCTGGCCGAATACACCGAGACGCGTGAGCAGATGCGCCAGAAGGTCATGGGCGCCATGCTCTACCCGATCGTGCTGACCATCATGTGCTTCACGATCGTATCGATCCTGCTGACCTACGTCGTGCCCAAGGTGGTGGAGGTATTCGAAGCCAATCGCGCCAAGCTGCCGTTGGCGACGCAGGTGCTGGTCGGGGTCAGCGGCTTCCTGCGCAACTATGGCCTGTGGCTGTTGATCGGGATCGGAGCGGTCGGGTTTCTGGCCTGGCGCGCGCTCAAGGCGCGCGCCACGCGCCTGCGCTATCACCGCCTGCTGCTGCGGCTGCCGATCATCGGGCGCATCGCGCGTGGCTTCAACACGGCGCGCTTTACCCGCACGCTGAGCATCCTGACCGCCAGCGCGGTGCCGGTGCTCGATTCGCTGCGCATCGCCAGCGAGGTGGTCACCAATCTGCCGATGCGCGATGCCATCAACGAGGCGGCAGCCCGGGTGCGCGAAGGCGCGCCGATCGGCCGCTCGCTGGCCGCCAACCGCCTGTTCCCGCCGATGACGATTCATCTGATCTCGAGCGGTGAGTCCAGCGGCGAGCTGCAGGCCATGCTCGAGCGCGCCGCGGTCAATCAGGAGCGCGAGCTCGAGGGGCTGCTTGCCGCCCTGGTCGGGCTGCTCGGCCCGCTGCTGATCGTCGGCATGGGTCTGTTCGTCATGGGCATCGTTTTTGCGATGCTGTTACCGATTTTTGAAATGAATCAGCTGATTCGTTAACGACGGCGTTGCATCGGCATTTGATTCGCATTATTTTCGCCCCGACTCGAGACTTTAGGCGGCACCAAAGGGTTAACCACTTAAGACCATTGCCATGGGCGGAAATCCGGACTCGGACGAATACGAAGAGGACGACGCGGACGAGATCCCCGACGATGATCTCGATCTCGACCGCGCCATCAAGGACATGGAGATCGCCAAGCGCCGCAGTATCAAGGTCGGCGAGCCGGCGTGGCGTCGCCTGGAACAACGGCTCGAGCAAAAGCGCACCGCCGAGCTCATCAGTGATATAGAGGACTACGACATCGGCCAGGTCGAGGATTCGCCCACAGCCGAGCGCGGCGGCGACAAGGCGCGCCGTCGCTAGACACTCTTTGCCCTGCCGGCACCGCGGCGCAGTACCCCGACCACGACGCCTTCAATCAGCAGCGCTTCATGCTTGAGATCGACCCGAATGGGCTCAAAGTCGGCATTTTCAGGCATCAACCACACCACGCTGCCTTCCTGCCGATAGCGTTTGACCGTGACTTCGTTCTCCAGGCGCGCCACGACGATCTGTCGCAGCCGCACCTCGCTGGTGCGGTGTACCGCCACCAGGTCACCATCCAGAATGCCTGCATCCTTCATACTCATGCCCACGACCTTGAGCAGATAATGCGGCCGCGGCTGGAACACGCCCGGATCGATCCGCAGGTGCTCGATGATGTTCTCTTCCGCAAGTATGGGACGGCCGGCCGCGACGGAGCCGATCAGCGGCAATCCCATCTGTTCGCGCAGTGTGTCCTGCAGTTGAATGCCGCGCGATGCCCCTGGCACGAGCTGGATGACGCCTTTGCGTGCCAGGGTACGTAGGTGCTCCTCGGCGGCATTGGGGGAGCGGAATCCCAACTCCGCGGCAATCTCCGCGCGTGTGGGCGGCATTCCGGTCTCGGCGAGGTTGCGTTGAATGAACCGCAATACCCGTGTTTGGCGAGGTGTCAGGTCCGACATACTGTGATTATATACAGTATTCGTATCGGCACCACAATCCCCGCGCCTGGGCCTGTCGGCGCCGTGCTTGCGTGTGCCAGCCCACACTACGCAGCGCGCTGTCCGAGCGCCGTGTCGGTATCCGCCGACATACGGATTGCGAACTCGCTATTGCATTAATAGGTTAAATTTGGTCAAGTTGGCAGCCGCAAAATCGTGCCGCAGCGGAAAACGCTCGGCGCGGTGCGGTTTTAATCCTGTGAAAGTTAGTAAAGGGGCTGAAAATGAACAGAAGTATCGTTGTGAAGCTGGCCGCGGCCATTGCGGTCGTTGCTCTCGCCGGCTGCACTGACCTCAAGCCACTTCAAGCTGATGTCGACAGCTTGAAGCAGCAGGTCAGCAAGCTGCAGACGGAAGTAGAGGCAGCGAAGGCATCGGCTGATTCCGCTTCGCGCGCGGCCAGTGCGGCTCAGAGCGCCGCGAACCAGGCTGCCCAGGCTGCGAGCGCCGCGCAGAGCACCGCCAACCAGGCGCTGTCTGCCGCCCAGGCTGCGCAGTCCTCGGTTGATGCGACCAACGAGAAAATCGATCGCATGTTCAAGAAGTCGGTATCGAAGTAGTCCTGCCGGCCCCTGGGGCCAAAAACGCCGCGGTAGGCGCGGCGTTTTCTTTGATGCGAGAGTGATTGGCCGCAGCCGCTGCGACTTCGGTCGCAGCGTAGCGGCGTGCGCGTGAGCAATTGGCTCTGGCCGCCTTACGTGCCCAGCATCGCGCTGATCAGGCCGTACATACCTATGCCCAGCGCGGCGATCGCATCCCCGGCGATCAAGCCCCCGCCCACGAGCGAGGTGAGGCTCATGTCACTGGGCAGCAAATCCGTCTGCGCCCTGCCGCGCCGCTTCATGCCCCATTCGTAGCTATCGGCCATGATGCTGCCGGCCGCAAACCAGGCTGACGTGGGCAGGTTGACGAAGCCGCCGAAGGATGAGGCGTACGGCGAGGGCAAAATCACGGCGTAAATCGCGAAATCCACGACGCTGCCAAGGCCGCCCCGCTGCGCGTAATCGCGGTAGCGTCGACTCACGACGATCAGCTTGCGCAGCAACTCGGTGGCAAAGCCCAGCGCGATCCCGACCACGATGGCCGTGCGCTGATAGGGCTTGGCATCAGTCAGGCTGCGCAGTGCGCCGACGAATTTGTAGGTCATCGCCGAGGTCCACTGGGTCGGTTGTTGGGATGCGCTCATGACCGTCTGGTCCTGAAGCAGCACCGGGTAGGCCGCCATGAACAGCTTGGCGAAGGCCACGGCGCTGATTGCGCCCATGACTATGCCTGCAACCTGGTAGCGAAACTGATAGCTGCGATTCGTTCCCAGGCGCCGACCGGTCGAGCGGTCCTGCTGCATGTCGGAACCCACGCTGATGGCCACCAGCAGTGCGGTGCCAGCCATCAGGCCAACGGTGGCGTCCTTCAATCCCAACGTCGCCATCAACAGCACGGTAACGACGAACGCGGAGGAAATCGGGTTCCAGTCGGTGAGGCCCTGGGAAATGCCGTTCACCAGCGCGAACACGAACACCAGGACCAGCGCAAACAGGATGTACCCCGCCGGTTGGCCCAGCAGCTGCGTGCCGACCCATTCGACGCCGGCGCCCCAGCAGATGACCCAGATGATCAGACGCGACACCTGGGTCTTTTTCCAGGGCTCGACGTCCTGCCTGACTGGCTTCGTGCGTACCTGGCGGGCGCGCTGCAGCACGTCCCAGAGGATCAGGCTCATGTCGATCACCGAGGCGCCCAGAATCATCCCCAGCGCGATCAGAAACGTGATCTTTCGAAACGGATCGCCCGGTTGCAACCAGCCGATGCTGACGAAATACGGTATCAGCGCCTTGCCGGCCAGGCCGCCGATCAGGGCGGGCACACCCACGCGCGCGCCCACAACCATCCCGGCGCCGATGGTGGACATCGACAGGCCGCTGGCGCCGAGCCAGGCGATCTTGGCAGTGCCCAGGCCACCGGCCAGACCGGTGAGCATGCCCCCACCCAGGGTCGCGACCGATCGCCTGAGCAGTTCGGGATCGGTCAGCGCACGCAGGATGTTGGCGACCGCAAGGCCGCTCGGATAGACCAGGTTGAGCCGGTCCACGAGGATCGGCGTATAGAGCATGCCCACGCCGGCCCCATACATGCCGATGCACAGCATGTAGAGCACCAGGTACAGCGTCGGCGGCTGCGGCATCCCCATCCAGACCATGGCCTGGATCACGACCGCCATGGCGCTCATGCCCGCCACCGAGGCGGCGGTGGTCTGGATGTAGTTCGCGCCATGCTTGCCCTCGGCCCCGTAGCCGTAGGTGACGGTCGAACCCAGAATGCCGGCCAGAACCTGGCCGCCGACGAAGAAGCCCAGCGAGAAATTCATGTACGAGGCAGTCACACCGCCCAGCGGCCCCAGGACCAGGATGCCGATCGCGCCCAGCAGCAGGTGGTAGCGCCAGCTGTTGACCGCGGGCAACCACTTCCAGCGCGGTGCGCTGGACGCGGCGCCGGTATTGCGAGCATTGAGCACAGGTTCCGGCGCCGCCATGCTTATCGCTCCCGCGCGCCGTGACTAATAACGCAGCAGCGCCGAGCCCCAGGTCACTCCGCCGCCGAGCGCCTCGAGCAGCAATAGATCGCCGCGTTTGATGCGGCCGTCGCGCACGCCGACATCCAGCGCCAGGGGCACTGAGGCGGTCGAGGTATTGCCGTGCTCCTGCACCGTGACGATGACCCGCTCCATCGGCAGCCCGAGCTTCTTCGCGACCGCCTGGATGATACGCAGATTGGCCTGATGCGGCACGAGCCAATCGATCGCCGAGCGATCCAGATGATTCAATGCCAGCGTCTCATCGACGATGCGTCCCAGCAGCGTCACGGCCAGCTTGAATACCTCGCTGCCGGCCATGCGCACAAAGTCGCCGCTCGGCATGTCTCCCGGCGCCGGACCACGCGCCGGTCCCCCCGTACAGTAGAGCAGATGTTGATAGCTGCCGTCCGCGTGCAGGTGGGTCGATATGATCCCGGGCTGCGGCGAAGGCGTGAGCACGACGGCGCCGGCGCCGTCACCGAACAGAATGGCGGTGCTGCGATCGCTGTAGTCGGTGATGCGTGAGAGCACTTCCGAGCCGACCACCAACGCACGCTTGGACTCTCCGGCACGCACGAACTTGTCGGCTACGCCCAGGGCGTACATGAAGCCGCTGCAGGCGGCCTCCAGGCTGAAGGCCGGGGCACCACGACAGCCCAGACGAGCCTGCAGCAGGCAGCCGCAATTGGGAAACACGAGGTCCGGAGTGGTGGTGCCGTACGAGATCAGATCGATCTCGTTCGGCTGCAGTCCGGCCGCGGCAATCGCCGCGCGCGCGGCATGTTCGGCCATGTCGACGTTGAATTCAGCGTCGCCGATGATATGGCGACGCTCGATGCCCGTGCGCTCGCGAATCCAGGCGTCGCTGGTATCCATGCGCTGCGCGAGATCAAAGTTGGTGACAACTTTCGCCGGCAGATAACTGCCGGTGCCCACGATCCTGGAGTACACGGTCTGCTTACGCGCAGCGCCGCATTATTCCTGGGTATCCGGCTCGGCCTGTTTTTCGATCACGCGCCGTCCGCGGTAGAAACCGTCAGGCGTGATGCAATGACGAAGGTGCTGCTCACCCGACTGCGCGTCGACCGACAGCGCCGGGGTCGCGAGCCCATCGTGGGAACGGTGCATGCCGCGTTTGGACGGCGTCTTGCGGCTTTTTTGTACGGCCATGATCCCGACTCCTCGAACAAATCCTGACTATTTCGTGTCTTTCCCGCCGCGTTCCAGCAGCGCTCGCAGATCGGCGAACGGTCTTGCGCTCGCGTTGTCCGGCGCCGTCCCAGCCTGCTGTGCGGCCGCCGGATTGGCTCTGGCGGCCGTCGGCGTGCAGGGCGAATCCGCGCCATGCAATGGCACGATCGGCACAGCCAGCAGCAATTCCTCGGCCGCGAGCGCCGCCAGACTCAAGCGACCTTCCGGCGCCAAAAACGTCTCCCAACCCGCCGGGGCCTCCTCCGCTTCACGCTCGGATTCCACCACCAGCACGGGCGAACTCGTCTCGACCGCGAGCGGCATCGGTCCCATGCAGCGCTGACAGATCACCTGCAGCCGCGCGCGCAGCTGCACCTCGGCGATCGCAAATCCCTGCTCACGGCCGAAGCGCAGCTGCACCTGCACTCGTCCGTCACCTGCTAAGAGCTCAACCGGTAGGCCTGGCAGCTCCGCCACCGGCAGTTCAAAATCGAATGCCGCTCGCGTCTCTGCCAGCTTTCTGACGTCGCGTAGCTTCAAGGCGCCGCCCGACATGGGGCGCGTATAATAGGTTCAGTGCCGCGGCAAGTCAAAAGTTCCAGGACTTTCAAGCCTTTGAGTCGGGTCGCGCATTTCGGCCCAGTATGCCGCGCCCGACCCTGATCCTCGCCTCCAGCTCACGCTACCGGCGGCAGTTGCTCGATCGGCTGCAGCTGCCCTTTGAAAGCGTCTCGCCAGGGGTCGATGAATCGGCCCAGGCACCGGAAATGCCGCTCGAGCGCGCCCGGCGCCTGGCGCTCGCCAAGGCCACGGCCGTGAGCGCGCGATGGCAGCAGGCCACGGTCATCGGCAGCGATCAGGTCGCGCTCTGCAAGGGTGAGCTGCTGGAGAAACCCGCCAGCGCCGAGCGCTGCCGGGCTCAGCTGCAGTGGCTGTCGGCTTCGGCCGCGACCTTCCACACCGCGGTGGCCGTGCTGCACGCGGCAAGCGGCGCGAGCATCCAGTTTGTCGACACCACCACGGTCTACTTCCGGGCGCTCACCGGCGATGAAATCGAGCGCTACGTGCTCGCCGATCAGCCGCTGGACTGTGCGGGCGGATTCCGGGCCGAGGCGTTGGGGATCAGTTTATTCGCGCGTATCGTCAGTGAAGATCCGACCGCTCTGATCGGACTGCCATTGATTGCGGTCAGCCGCGCCTTGCGCCAATTGGGCTACGAGCTGCCTTAGCTGCGCTGCCGGGCACGTGCACCGCGGCCGCGCGGCAACCGATCCAGCACGGCGCGCAGCTCATCGGGCAGCGGCGCACTGAAGCTTTGCTCGCCGCCGTCCGGCCAGGAAAATGACAGGCTATGGGCGTGCAGGAACATGCGCTTCAAACCGAGCGCAGCGAATTCGTCATTGATCGGCTCGGCGCCGTACTTCTCATCCCCGAGCACCGGGTGGCCACAATAGGCCGCGTGCACGCGAATTTGATGCGTGCGCCCGGTATGGATGATGGCCTCGACCAGCGAGGCTCTGGCGCCGTAGTGCTCGATCAGTTTGAACTCGGTCAACGCCGCCTTGCCCTGCGCATCCACCTTGACCGTGCGCTCCCCGTGCAGGCGCAGATCCGTGCGCAGCGGCGCATCGATGCTTTTATGGCCGAGGTTCCAGCGCCCGGCCAGCAACGTCAGGTAGCTCTTCTGCACCGCCCCGTCGCGCAGCAGCGCGTGCAGCGTGCGCAGCGCCGAAGCGCGCCGCGTGACGATCAGGCAGCCGCTGGTATCGCGATCGAGCCGGTGCGCGAGTTCGAGGGTTTCGGTCGGCCGTGAGGCGCGCAGGGCCTCGATCACTCCGAACGACAGGCCGCTGCCCCCGTGCACGGCGAGCCCCGCGGGCTTGTCGAGCACCAGCAGGCGCTGATCCTCATGGATGACGGCTCGTTCGACCGCCTGCAGCAGTGCCACCGGCACCCGCCGCGGCACGTCCGCGGCGACCTCGCGCACCGGCGGCAGGCGCACCGAATCTCCGGCCGCCAGACGTTGTTCCGGCCCGGCGCGCCTCCCGTTCACGCGCACCTCGCCGCGCCGGATGAGCCGGAAAATACGGCTTCGCGGCACACCCAGCAGCAGCTGTCCGAGCAGTTTGTCGAGCCGTTGTCCCTGGTTCTCGGCATCGATCTGGACGTGTCGGACCGCGCTCCTCGGGCCTGGGACCGCGGTCGGTTCAATCTCGGACAAAGTGCTCTCCGGTCACACGGCGAAGTATAAGTGTTTGTTTCCAGTACCGTCTGTGTCTATAATCGGGGTGTTGCTTTAAAGCCGGCCACCCCAACTTCAAGGAACTGGGTCCGGCGCCACGGCAACAAGACTGCGGCCTGAAGCGCCGCATGGTAGTTGGTCCTCGATATCGAGGCCATCGCGTATGAGTCGGCCGATCCGGTCCGCGCTCGCTTACGTTGCTCCTCCGAAAGTTCGAGCCCACGAGCGCGCCGCCGGTCAGTGGACCTCAAGAGTTTTCCGGCGCGCCGCCGACCATGGCGGCCACGAGTCAATGATACCCAGTCGATGACAAAAACGACGCGCCAATCAATCTTCGAGCTCTCCGCTGCCCAACGCGGCTTCGCAAGCCTGCCCCCACAAGTGCATGCTGCGAGACCCACGGCCTCTCATTCAATTCTGGCAGAGGCAAATGAAAAGAATGTTAGTCAACGCGACCCAGCAGGAAGAACTGCGGGTCGCCATGGTCGATGGACAGAAGCTCTATGACCTGAGCATTGAGATACCGTCAAGAGAACAGAAAAAAGCCAATATCTACAAAGCGCGCATCTCGCGCGTCGAGCCCTCGCTCGAGGCTGCCTTCGTCGATTATGGGGCGCAGCGGCACGGCTTCCTGCCGCTCAAGGAAATCTCCCGCGAGTACTTTCGTGCCCAGCCGCAAGGCGGCCGGCTCAATATCCGTGAGCTGGTGACCGAAGGCCAGGAACTGCTGGTACAGGTCGAGAAGGAGGAACGCGGCAACAAGGGCGCCGCGCTGACCACATTCATCAGTCTGGCCGGGCGCTTCCTGGTGCTCATGCCCAATAACCCGCGAGCCGGCGGGGTTTCGCGCCGCATCGAGGGCGAGGAACGCGACCAGATGCGCGAGGTCATGAATCAGCTGATCGTGCCCGAGAGCATGGGTGCCATCGTGCGCACCGCGGGCGTCGGGCGAGCGGCCCCCGAGCTGCAGTGGGACCTGGACAATCTCAAGACCCAGTGGGAAGCGATCGCCGAGGCGGCGCAGAGCCGCGGCGCACCGTTTCTGGTCTATCAGGAGAGCGATGCGGTCACTCGCGCGCTGCGCGATTACCTGACCGACGACATCGGCGAAATCCTGGTCGATGACGACAGCGCCTTCCAGAAGGCGCAGGAATACATGCAGCGCTTCATGCCCAACGATGCGCATCGCAAGCTCAAGCTCTACATCGACGACATCGCGCTGTTCACGCGCTACCAGATCGAAAGCCAGATCGAATCGGCGTATGCGCACAAGGTGCAGCTGCCTTCGGGCGGCAGCCTGGTGATCGATTACACCGAGGCGCTGGTCTCGATCGACATCAACTCCGCGCGCGCAACGCGCGGCGGCGACATCGAAACCACGGCGTGCAATACCAATCTGGAAGCCGCGGAAGAGATCGCGCGCCAGCTGCGCATCCGCGACATCGGTGGTCTGATCGTCATCGATTTCATCGACATGGAATCGACCAAGAATCAGCGCGATGTCGAGGACCGGCTGCGCGATGCGATGAAGATGGACCGGGCACGCATCCAGATCGGGCGGCTGTCGCGCTTCGGGCTGCTGGAGATGTCGCGCCAGCGCCTGCGGCCAAGCCTCGGGGAGTCCAGCCATCTGGTGTGCCCGCGCTGCAACGGTATCGGCAGCATTCGCAGCGTCGAGTCCATGGCGCTGTCGATCCTGCGGCTGATCAGCGAGGACGCGCGCAAGGACCGCACCGCGCGCATCATCGTGCAACTGCCGGTGGACGTTGCCACCTATCTGATCAACGAGAAACGCGAGGCTCTGCGCGCGCTCGAGGACAAGGGCCACGCGCAGCTGGTGCTGGTGCCCAATCCGCACATTCAGACCCCGGAGTATTCCATCCGGCGTGTGCGTGATGATGAGACTGCGCTGCCCGAGAACGCCCAGATCAGCTACCAGATTCCGGCGGCGCCGGCGACCATCGATCCGATCGCCGAGCGCGAACGGCGCCCGGCCGAGCAGCCGGCGGTGGCGGCGCTGCTGCCCAAAACCGCCGCACCGATCACGGCGAGCCCGGCGCCCGTGGCGAGCGCCATTGCCAGCGCATCGGACGCCCAGAGCGGAGGATTCTGGGGTCGCGTCAGGCGTTGGTTCGGTA
>Ga0302324_100016166_pt1 | contig 14885 bp, 17 predicted proteins | sample Palsa_T0_1_FD_201949 | JGI IMG/M metagenome (GOLD analysis project Ga0302324, IMG submission 201949) | Peat permafrost microbial communities from Stordalen Mire near Abisko, Sweden - Palsa_T0_1 | ecosystem: Environmental > Terrestrial > Soil > Palsa > Peat permafrost | place: Sweden: Abisko...
CTTCCCGGCGCTGCAGGCCATGATTAAACACGGCCACCTGGACGTGCCTGTAATCGGCGTGGCCCGGTCGGCGAAAAATGTAGATGAACTCAGGGCGCGGGTAAGGACGAGTCTTGAAGAGCATGGGGGACTCGACGCCGCGGCGTTCGACAAGCTCAGCTCTTTGCTGCGCTACGTGCAGGGCGATAACTCGGCCCCGGCAACCTACAGGCTGTAGAGTCTATGCGCTCTCTATACGCTTCTCTTCTGATGGGCTTTCGACACAGCGAGCCCTTCGTCGTATGCGGCCAAGAGATCCGGGCCGGTTTTTGCGGCACGAAGTACTGCTTTCACAACCAAGCTGTCATTGATACGCTTCCGATGCGGCGCAAGATCAACTTTTCATCGGGCTCGTGGAGATAAAACTGGATTGCTTTACCGCGCGAATGTTTTGACGGAGCCGGTCGCTCGTGAGGCCGCTTGGGTCTCGCGGCTGACTGCTCTCTACGCGCGCTCGGTCTCGGCGTTGCTGGTGCAGGAGACGACTTTACCGCTGGCGCTGTCGGGGCTTGTTGTCCTAGAAGCTTCAAGAGATCCGCCGCTTTGTTGCTTTTCGCCAGGTTGAGTGTGTTGAGTCTATGGAGTGTAACCCCACAGCACAATTCCAAAGAAGACAGCCCATCCACCGAAGACAGGGTGGCGGCTATTCCTCCACCTACAAAAAATACTAGTGAGACCAAGAATCGCAGACAACCAAGCTATCCACGACGCACGCTGAGCAAAAAAGCATGGAGACTCATCAAACGAGTATTTCTGAAGAAGGACCGACTCGAAAAACTCGGAATAGCGGCTGGTGTCGTCTATGCCGTTATCACGATTATTCAATGGCGCGATTTGAGGAGGAACTTCGCCTACGAACAGCGGTCTTGGATTAAGGTAGACTATCTTGTTCCACTTAAGCTTGACCCGTCCGCCAGTATCCAAGTTATTCTGCATAACGTAGGTAAGAGCCCAGCGTTGAGACTGGAGGGCGGCGTTATGGTTCAGGTTGTAGACGCCGACAGCAGCCCCGCTTTTCCTCCGGGAACAGTTAACGTGCGGAAAATCGTGGGTAATGTGATGTTCCCGTCCGATGAAACGTCTTTCAGTAGCGGCAGAACGCCAAATAACCCCGACGGTACGGTTCGCCCTTTGGATACCGATGAGGTCGGCAGACTTTCTTCTGGAGATGCATATCTCGCTGTATGGGGAATAGTTGCCTACCGAGATGGTTTCGGGGATCACTGGACACGTTTCTGCACGTGGAAGACCTACCAGTCGGGGCCCAAAGACTTTCACACAGGCGGCTGTGTGGATTGGAATTCCGTTGGTGATGGAATCACTAAGTGGGAAAGCCCCCACAAATGAACTGATGTCCATGGCGTCGCCGTGACTGTACACGATTTTGTACAGAGAAACCGCCAAAGCTGCAAAACAGTTGCAGCGGCTCAACACCCCGACGTGTTTCGACCCCCACCTCGGCCACCAAAGACATCACCTCCTGGCGGGTCATATGTTACCCAAGTTAGGCTTCTTTGGTGTATGATATGACTCAGTATGCCACGGACCATTCCCGCCACACTTCCTCGGCTGGCCCGCTTGATGGCCGGCCTAGGCGAGAACATTAAGAAAGCCCGGCTTCGCAGGGCGTACTCATCCGAAACGCTCGCGCAACGTGCGGGTATCGCGCGAAAGACGCTATATCGTGTTGAGCGCGGAGATCCGGCAGTGGCTTTAGGGATCTACGCGAGGGTGTTGCAGGCATTGCGGCTCGAGAACGATCTTGGGTCGGTTGCCGCGGACGACGTACTGGGCCGTAAACTCCAGGACGCCAAGCTGAAGCCGAAATCGCGCGCGCCCAGAAGATCCCATGCCGGGAGCGCGACCAACCGGTCGCCAGAAACCGGAGATTTGCCGTGACTCGCAGCCTGGACACTGTGGCGGTGTACGTCGACCTGGAGCGCTTCGATGATCCAGTGTTGATGGGTTCCCTACGGCGTCAGACCAGCCGGACCGGCGACATCTTCTCGTTTGAATACGAGCCTACATGGTTGCAGAAAGCTGAGGCGTTCACGTTTGATCCGGATCTCGCGCTAGTCCGCGGACCGCAATATCCGGTATCCGGCCGTGCGAACTTCGGTATTTTTCTCGATTCATCGCCCGACAGATGGGGCCGCGTCCTGATGCAGAGGCGCGAGAACATGCGCGCGCGCCTGGATGGACGCAGGGCACGGTCACTCACGGAATGGGACTTTCTGCTCGGAGTCCATGACGAAACCAGACTGGGCGCTCTTCGCTTCAAGATCCGGAGACTGGGCGATTCATCGACAGCGACGATCAATTTGCGGCGCCGCCGATCGCCTCGCTGCGCGAGCTTCAAGCGGCAAGTCTGGAATTCGAACTGCATGGTGATGAAGCAGAGCACCCCGACTATGAACGGTGGCTGGCGCAATTATTCGCTCCTGGAACATCACTGGGCGGCGCGCGGCCGAAGGCGTCGGTAAGAGATGAAGCGGGCGCACTTTGTTTAGCCAAGTTTCCCAGCCGGCAGGACAGGCGGGACGTCGGCGCATGGGAACTCGTCGCGCATAGGCTGGCGGCTAAAAAAGGCGATTCGATCGCACTCCGCAAGGCCGTCGGCTAGCGTTCGTGTCCGCGATGACCCTCACGCAGCGGACCGACAGCGAATCTGGCGCAAGCTATTTGGAACTCGTCGACCTGCTGCAATCCCAAGGTTCGAATACCCGCCACGATTGCATAGAACTTTTTCGGCGTGTCGCGTTTAGTATCCTCATCCACAACACGGACGATCACCTTCGAAATCATGGATTCATTATTGGCGAGCAAGGTATCTCGTTGTCGCCCGCGTACGATCTTAATCCTTCGAACGACCGCAACGAACTCTCCCTCGCGATCAACGAAGTGGATACCACCTGCGACGTTTCAATCGCATTGGAGGCTCGCGCCGATTACGGCCTGTCGAAAAGCGAAGCCGACGCCGTACTTGCGGAAGTCACCACAGCCGTAGCGTCGTGGAGGAAGGAGGCGGCCGAGCTTCGCATTCAAAAAGCCGAGCAGGAACTCATGGCGGCGCGTTCGAGCCGTGATTCAGTCAGATCTCCAGCGCCTGTCGGTCGCTCGGTCAAGAATTCGAAAGGCTCCATGAAACGGGAATTGAGTTCGCTCGTCTCACAACAGGAGGAGTTACTCGAATGTTAAAAAGTCTTAGTCTACTGGCTGTTGGTATTGGTCTTGCTTTAGGTACCGGTAATCGTGCACAGGCGCAGGTTGCGGTTAGCATTGGAGAGCCGCCGGTCTGTCCTTACGGATATTACGAAGAGCCTCCTTATAACTGTGCCCCGGACGGTTATTATGGGCCGGAGTGGTTTACGGGCGGCGTATTTATCGGAGCGGGACCTTGGTATCACGGGTCAGGCCATTTCTACGGACACGTCGATCATCATCTCGATTATCGTAAGGGTTACCACGGGCCCATGCCAGCGCGGGGCGAGCGTCCTGCGGAACATCGGGCCGCGTTTCACGGCAAAGCCATGCATGACGAACATGGCCATGAGGCCCCACGCGGCCACAAATAGCTGGGGGAAGCTAGCCCTCAGACCACCAGCACCTGGTGATCCGGACACTCCAGCCGTACGTGCGAATACAGCGTGTCCATCAGATCGCTGACGCCGTGTTGAGCGATGAATGGCAGGATCGAATAATAACGCTCCTGCAAATGCTTGTCCGGGAAAATCAGCCCCGACATATAGCTCGCATCGGCGGCGGCGCGCTGGTTACGATTCAATGTTTCACGCGCGGTCTTGCGCTCCATCTTAGACAACTGGTGCGTGATCTTCGCCAGGCTTTTGTTGGCCGCCGCGGCCAGGGTCGCGTCGAACGCCGCCAGATCGTCGCGTAACCGTTCCACCGATTGCGAAACCGAGCGGCGAACCTCGCTGAACTCCTGCGTTAACGCGGGCGGGACCAATTTCTGGGCGACCGCCTCGCGCACGCCGTCTTCGCCATGGAAAAAACCAGGCACATTCAGCCCGTACCGATCCATCAGCTTGGCGGTGCGCGCGTCCAACAACGTGAATCCGCTGCGCGACACCATCACCGGCATGCGGCCCAGCAACTCGCGATACAGCACCTGCGATTGCGCCATGTACGCCAACTCCGCGGGCCCGCCGACATAGGCTACCGTGGGGAGCACATAATCCTGGACCACCGGCCGCAACAATGCATTCGGCGATAATTGTTCGGCGCGGCCGATCAGCTCCGCCGCCGAATACTTGCGTTCTCCCGATGCTCTTCGTTCTTTGGACGCGTATTCGCCATTCTGCCGGCGCAAAGTGGCTCGACGCTCGCCATCCAACAAAAACACCAGCGATGTTTTCGCTTCTACGTGCACCTGCGCGTGATACCCAGCCGCTTCCAACTCTTTTCCGCGCTCGATTAGCTTCGCGTGCAGGCTTTCGTCCTGCCGCACGGCCTCTTGCAGCAAGGGCGCGGCCAACCGGCGCACCGATTCGTCCAACGGATCGACAAAGAGCAAGCCGCGGCCGGCGAGCAATCGCTCCAGCAACGCACGGAATGCCCGGCCGAAAGTCACGCCGGCTGGATATGCGACGCGTACCATCTCGGCCACTTCCTCGCCGTACGGAAAACCCGACAGAGCTTCTTGCAGGCGATCCACGGGAGGCGACGGGATCGGAATCGCACCGACAGGGCGCTCCGGCGCGCCATCGGCGTCCACACTGAGTTGAACTGGACGATGATCCGGACCGAATACGAACGTGTGGTTCACTTCCGCGACGTCATGATCCTCGGTCGCGAGCCAAAACATCGGGACCGCCGGGATACCCTGCGCGCTCAACTGCGCAGCCAGTCGAACAGCCGTCAGAGCTTTATAAATGGTGTAGGCTGGGCCCGAAAACAACCCGACTTGCTGCCCGGTCACCACCGCGACAGTTCCCGGCCGAGCCAAAAGGTTGAGGGAAGCGCTTTCAGCGTTGCTGGCGCGCAACGCGGTTACCAGCGCGGCCCGGCCGTCCTCGGAATAGGCGATCTGCCCCGCGGCGGCGGCGTAGCTTCGGCTATCGTGCGGATCGTGTGCATAGAACCGCGCGACCTTGTCGAAGTGGTACTGAAAATCGGAAAACAGCGCCGAGTTATGCGGGATCTCAGTGTGTCGAAGACAGGCCGACTCCATCATGCGCAACGTTCCAAGAGTAGCAGATGCGCTAAGCCGGCCCGAAGTCTCGAAAAATCGCGAACTTCTGGGAGCCAGGCCACTTCAGTTAGAATCAAGATGCGGGCGAAGGTTTCCATGGACGATCAGGATTTCAAGAACCGGGCCGAAGAATCGCTTCAGGCGCTCTATCGCCGGCTCACCGCCGCGTCCGACGGAGCCGAGTTTGAAGCGGATTTCAACTCAGGCGCGCTGGCCATAGAATTCGAAGATCCGCCCGGCAAGTTTGTGATCAGCCCCAACGCGCCGGTTCATCAGATTTGGGTTTCGGCGCACTCCAAGAGCTACAAACTGGATTGGGATAGCGCCGCAAATGATTTCGTTTTGCAGCCCAGCGGCCAGACCCTGACCGAGCTGATTCAGGACGCGATTACCAAACAACTCGGGGCCGAAGTTTCGCTGTAAATGCCGGGCGTCTACATCTCTTATCCGTTCTGCGCGCAGAAGTGCACGTACTGCAACTTCGCGTCCGGAGTCTTTCCGAGCGAGTTGGAGCCGCAGTACGTGAATGCGCTCACGGCCGAGATGGGGGCACATGCGTGGACCTGGCAACCTGAAACGGTATATCTGGGCGGTGGCACGCCCAGCGGGATGGCGCCGCGCGATCTCAATCGAATTCTTAGATCACTCCCTGACGGTCGTGGTTCAGAACCGCGCGCGTCAGCAAGCGGCAGCCGGTGGGTAGAAGCGACCCTCGAAGCCGCGCCCGGCACCGTCACTAGCGAGCGAGCGGCGGCGTGGGCCAAGGCGGGAATCAATAGAGTCAGCCTGGGAGCACAATCGTTCGTCCAGCGTGAACTGGCGCGGACCGGCCGCAAGCACACGGCGGAAATTGTGGAGCGCGAAGTGGCCGTGCTGCGCGCCGCCGGCCTGCAGAATTTCAATATCGATTTAATCGCCGGACTGCCCGGCCAAACGCGAGCGACGTGGCTAGCGTCCCTCAAGTGGGTCGAGCGCCTTCAGCCCCCGCACGTCTCGGTTTATATGCTCGAGATCGATGAGGACAGCCGTCTCGGGTCGGAAGTGCTGCTCAACGGAAAGCGCTACGGCGCGCCGGATGTCCCCGGTGACGAACTCACTGCCGAGCTTTACGAAACGGCGGTCGCGGCGCTCGGGCGCATGGGAATCGAGCGCTACGAGATCTCGAACTTCGCGCGGCCCGGTTTCGAATCGCGGCACAATCTGAAATATTGGCGCTTGGAGCCATACGCCGGTTTCGGCGCGGACGCGCACTCGTTCGACGGCGTGTTGCGGAGGCAGAATATCGAATCGCCTGGCGATTACGTAGCTAAGATCGAGAGCGGCGCGCCGGCCTGCAGCGGCGAGACGCCGGCCAATCCCGACGAAGAGCGCTTTTTCGTTGGCCTGCGCCTGACGCGAGGCATTCAGCTTGAACCAGACGATTGGCGCAGGTTCGAGCGGCCGATTGAGCGCTTCCTCGCGAACGGCTTGCTGGCGCGCGACCACGAACGCCTGCGCCTCACCGACCGCGGCGTGCTGCTGTCGAACGAAGTTTTTGCGGAATTCATCACCTAGGTCAAACCAGCATGACGATCGATCTGAGAAGCGACACCGTTACCCGTCCCACGCCGGCCATGCGGCGCGCCATGGCGGAAGCCGAAGTCGGCGACGACGTTTACCGCGAGGACCCAACCGTCAATCGCCTGGAGCAACGCGCGGCCGAAATCATGGGCAAAGAGGCCGGTCTTTTTGTGCCCACCGGCACCATGGGCAATACCATTGCGGTGAAGATGCATACCGATCACGGCCAGGAGGTGATTTCGGAAGCGCGCGCGCATCTGCTCGATTGGGAGCTTTCGATGCTGGCGTGGTTTTCCGGTTGCCTGATCCGGCCCGTGGCAGCGAGCGATGGCATTCTGCACTGGAAAGACATTGAGGCAGCGATCCGCCCCACCAGTTCGCATTGCGCTCCTACGACGCTGATCGAAATCGAAAACACGCACAACATGGCGGGCGGCGCGGTCTATCCCATGGATGTCTTCGAAGACATCTGTGCGAACGCGCACGATCGCGGCCTGAAAGTGCACCTGGACGGCGCGCGCATCTTTAACGCCGCTTGCCATTTGAAGCGCCCGGTTCGCGATCTCGCGGGTCCGGCCGATTCGGTGATGTTCTGTTTGTCGAAAGGTCTCGGCGCGCCGGTGGGTTCCATGCTGGTAGGAACGGCCGAAGCGATCGACCGCGCGCGCGGTTATCGCAAACGGCTGGGAGGCGGCATGCGCCAGGCTGGAGTGCTGGCGGCGGCCGGACTCATCGCGCTGGAAGAAATGCCGCACCGGCTGGGCGAGGACCACGCTAATGCGCGATTCCTCGCGGGCGAGCTCGCGAAACTCCCCGGCATCCAGATCGATCCGGCGCGCGTCCAGACCAACATCGTCATCTTCGACGTCACCGGCATCGGGCTCGCGACCACGGAGCTGACGGCCGCGCTCAAGACCCGTGGAGTGCTGATGAACGGCATCAACCCGCGTCAGATGCGCGCGGTAACGCACTTCGATGTCTCGCGCCAGCAATGCGCGGCGGCGGTTGCTGCCATTTCCGAAGCGCTCGCGGAAAAGCACTAACTCTCCGCTGTAGCGCTCACCCGCCGGCCCAAGGGTTGAAGACATGAACTTCGACCCCTGCAAAGTCTTTGACGTTTCGCGTGACGATCGTGAGTTCGTGCTCAAGTGCTGTAGCGGCAATCATGCCGTCCGCCGTGTTTAGAGGCGTTCCACTCAACTGGCATTGACCATCTAAGACACCCAGCGGTCCGCGATCGAATGGGTGACGGGCAGGATGCGATCGCGAAACCAACTCAGCAGGTCAGTGTGAAACCACGTCTCCAACTCGTTTCGTCTACGGCCTTGCGGAAGGATGACGAGCCCCTTGCGGATTTCCCCAATCGTGACTGTGCTGAGAAAGAGCATCCTTACGGGTTGTGCTTTGAGCCATTGCACGACCCGGGGCTCTGGACGATCCCGTAAACTCGGAAGGAATGTTGGTGTCGAGTAAATAGCCGCTCACAGGTCTACGCGCCGTCCGGTCGACGGGTTGCGACTGAATTCAAGATTGAGGCCTCGCAACGGCGCAAAAAGCTGCTCAATGTCTTTTGCCGGTGGCTCCTCTGGTTGGGGCGGCGGGCCAGATTGCAGCGCCTGCAAGATGACGTCTTCGGCATCCTTAAACGCGCCGCTCCGAAGACGCTGATTGATGAGCGCCTCAACTTCGGGCCTGGTGATCTGAATCGTCATGGGATGCCTCTTCCTTCTTTATCATCCGTCCGCCTCAGTTCGCCCCAACGCCGTCGCCGCTGGGTGCGTCATCATAAGTAAGTGGACCTCCGGCCGCGGATACTGAAATTTTGCCTGCTCGCGCTCGGCTGTCTGGTTCCCGTTCTGGGCCAGGATCCGCCGCCAGTCCCGCCGGCGATATCTCCGCCGCCGACCACCGAACCACCGGAGGCGCAGGCACCGGGCATGATCCAAGGAACGGTGCTCAGCGGAGCCACGGGGCAAACGCTGCGGCGCGCGCAAGTAGTACTGAAGCCCACGGACGCGAAGGCCAGCTCCATCTTTCAAACCACCGATGATAGCGGCGGCTTCTCGTTTCTCAAGGTGCCTACCGGGCGCTACACGATCACCGTTCAGCGCGACGGCTATCTCCCGCTGTCGGCGGGCCGCATCGGTTCCTACAAGATGCCGCCGATCTTTTCCGTTCAATCGGGCCAGACGATCAGCTCGTTCGTTTTTACCTTGACGCCTTCGGGAGTGGTCAGCGGCAAAGTGAAATTCGACGACGCCGAGCCGGCCGTCAACGTCGCCGTTCAGCTCTACCGCTCTTATTACGATCGCGGACGGCACGGCTATGCCGCAGCCGCCAGCGGACGCACCGACGATCGAGGCGAATACCGGTTGCATGGCCTGGAACCTGGTTCCTATTACGTCGCGGCTTTGTATCAGGCGCCGCCCCGGCCCTCGGACGCCCACGAACAGGAGCGCACGGACGCGCAAGGCAATCCCCTGCCCGACCTCAGCTACGCGGTTACGTTTTTTCCGGAAGCTCAGAAGATGTCCGAGGCCGTTGCGGTGAAGATCGGCCCTGGCGCGGAAGTGGCCGGTATCGATATTTTCCTTACCCTGGTGCACACTGTGCATGTTCGCGGGCGCGTGACCGGCAAGGGCGGCGGCATTTCGAGCCCCAACGTCACGCTGCGCTGGAACGATCCGGACAACACAGCTTCCGTCAGCGCGCCGATTAACGTGAGCATCAACCCGGATCAAGACTTCGACATCCAGGGCGTCACTGCTGGACCCTATTTGCTGCTGGCCTCGGGCGTGGAGGGCGGCGTCACGCTGACCGGCCGCACTCCGCTGAATGTCGGTGACGCGGACGTGGCCGATATCAGCGTTGTGGTCGACGCGGAAAGCATGTGGAACGGCAAGATCCGTGTCGATGGAGACGAAAGTTCGCAGACCCAGGGGCTTCCGTCCCAGCTCCCTCCGGGATTGGCGATTTCGTTGCAGCCGCGACGGCCGCTCACCTCGGCTACGCGCGCGCAAGTGTCGGAAAACGGCGAGTTCAGCATTCCGTTTGCGGCGGATGAGACCTACGACCTGTACGTCGTCAATGCCCCCGGCAATTTTTATCTGAAATCGGTGCGTTTAGCGAACGCCGAACGGCTGGATCAGGGTCTGGAGGCTTCCTCCGGCGAGGCGCCTTCCGCGCTGGACGTGGTTCTGGGATCTCACGGCGGCCAAGTGCTCGGCAGGGCCGTGACTGCCGATCCTAAGGTAGTCGCCAGCGGCGCCACGATCGCGCTGCTTCCCGATCCTCCAGCCGGCCGCGTCCAAGCCTACCAGACTACCAACGCCGACGAGTACGGCAATTTCACGCTGCAAGGACTCGCACCCGGCAAATACCTGCTGGTGGGATGGCTGGATCAGCCGCCCTGCGACATCTACAATCCGGGCGATTTCGCCGCCTGTCAGGTTCAGGGATACAGCTTCACGATCGCGGAGGGCGAACAGCAAAGCGCCCAAGTGACCGCCAACTAACCGCCAACTGGAGGCCCTGGCCGCCCTTATGCTTTTCATTTCCCCCGCCGATAGAAGTGTGGAGTGTCTGACAGAAACGAGCAATTGGCTCAGCGCGCCGCCCTGAGCCTGCAGCAAGACGCCGATATTGCGCGCCGTTCGTTGGCCGGCATATGGGCCGGTCTGGGTCTGGCACAGTTTGCTCTTTTGACGGGGAGTTATCCCAACGGGCGCCTGCTGGCCGTAACGCTTTTCGCGGTCGTCGCGCTGGCCGCCTACCTGGCGCGCCTGTTTCTCGTCCTTCGCAAGGCTCAGATTTATCCTCGTAACCCGCGCGCCTGGCGAGCCGGATTCTGCGCCTGCCTGCTATGCTTTTCCAGCGCCTGGGGACTGCTCAGCAGTTACAGCTACATCTCTTATGGGTTCGCAAATTGGAACTCGCTGCTGCTGACATTCTGCGTTCTGGCAATCAGTTTCGGAGCACTGCTGTCCCTGACACCGCGCCCCCTGTTTCTCTACTGCCATGTGCTGCCTTTGTTGATTCCACCGATCGTGGGGGACCTTTATATTGGCCTGCACGGGTATGAAGGCGGACAAGGCTACGGAATGGCGCTTCTCAATCTCGTCTGCCTGGTGTTCCTGCTGGCGCAGGGAAAGCAGCTCAGCGCACAATATCGCAAAGCGATCGAACATCGCCGGATGCTGGAATCCGCCAAGAAACTGGCCGAGGCAGCCAATGAAGCCAAGAGCAATTTCCTGGCGAACATGAGCCATGAGTTGCGGACGCCGATGAACGGCATTATTGCCATGACAGAACTGGCGCTCGAAACCGAGCTTTCCGCCGAACAGCGCGATCTGCTGGAGACCTCGCGCACCTCCGCCAGTTCATTGCTCAACCTGCTCAATGACGTCCTGGACTTTTCGAAGATGGATGCCAAACGAGTGGAGCTGGATCGTTCCACGTTCGATGTCCACAAATTGATCTCCGAAACGGCTCACGTTTTCGAAATCCAGGCCCGCCAGAAGGGCTTGTCGCTGACCTGCGAAATCGCCCCCGACGTTCCAACGACGGTGGTCGGCGATTCGGCGCGCTTGCGCCAGATCCTGGTCAACCTGCTGGGAAATGCTCTCAAATTCACTCCACACGGCGGCGTATGGTTGAACGCGGCGGTGGAGCGGAGCGGCGCATACGACGTCGAGGTTCATTTTGCCGTGAACGACACGGGCATCGGCGTTCCGACAGAAAAGCAGCATCTTATCTTCCAGCCGTTCGCACAAGCCGATGGTTCGATGACCCGCAACTACGGGGGCACGGGCCTGGGCCTTAGCATCTCCCTGCGGCTGGTGGAGTTGATGGACGGAAGACTGTGGGTGGTCAGCGAACCGGGGAAAGGCAGCGCTTTTCACTTTACGGCGCGCTTTGGTCTGGCGCCCGCTGCACAGGCTATCGCGCCACAGGAGCAGGGCGGCGAGTGGTCCGTCCTCACGCCCGGAAGTCACAGCCACTGAGAAAATAAATAGCAGCGGTTTTCTTCAATTCTTCCTAGCGTTTCGCGAATTAAAGCGCGCCGTTTTCGTGCCGAGCTGCCGGAATTTAGTGGAAAACGTTGTACACTCCAACCATCAGAATGCAGGAAATCCCATCTGGAATCGACTTCCCCAGGCCGGGCCGCGAATGGCTGGCTGCGCCCGCTGAACGGAGCCCGGCGTTCTTTCCAGCCTTCGCCAGAATCTCAGCCGCAATTCAAGCTATATTGCGAGAGCAGATTCCTGCGCAGTATTTCGAAAAGACGCGGAGTTTTGCGAACGTGAAGACCGCCTATCCGATGCTGGTGTACCAAGCCAGCCGTCCATTTCGCGGAAAGATGCGTAGCGAACTCAGCTACGATGTTTTGAATCCGGCTACGCTGGCCGCGTTTTTTAGAACAGTTCGACCGGTATTGGGCGACGTATTGGAAGCGGCTAAGATCAGGCTGATTGCGGAGGGGGCGAACGATCTGGCCGGCATGTACGAAGGCAGCCGCGCCAGCGCCATCCTGCAATCCGTGCAGAAGTTGAGCAAAAGCCGCAAGTGCCTGTACGTGCTGATCCGCGCCGAAGGGGTTTTGATTAACACGCTGGTGGAACTGGCCGGATTAGGAGGCCTGCCGGCGAAACAGCAGGCGCGGCGCGTGGCGTCATTCCAAAAGAAGTGGCGATTTCAGCTTCGCCGGATGTATCCGGGAACCGACTTCACCTGGCTTGCCGCCGAACTCTTGCATGGGGCTACGGAGGCCCTGGCAGCGCCCGAGGAAGCTATTCTACAAAACCCAACCCCCGCAGCGTAGCCGCCGGCTGGCCGTCCGTTTCAAACGTCCCGACATCAATGACCGCCTTTTGGTGGCCGCGCACCAGAGCTACGCCGTAGGGAGCAGTGGCAAACTTGAAGGTCCCGCGAAGCAAATCCACATCGTTCGTGGTTCCTGCTTTGAATCCGGTATCGTGCAGAAATGACGCTGCGTATTGCGGCGTATCAATTGGAATCGATATCACCTTGGTGTCCTTCCAGTTCAGCTTCGCCATTTTCCGCGCGGCCGCTTCACAATGCGGGCAGGTGGGGTCATAGAAAAAGAGGAACGCGTTGCCCTCGCCGAGCGACACCGGCTTGCCGTCGACGGTGATGGATGCCGGAGCCTTCACGCCGGACTCACGCGCCGAATTTACGCCAAAGGAAACACCGGCGAAGACCAGCACCGCGCCCAGTATGACCAGGGCGCCGCGTAGGTTTTCCGAGCTTCGCGCCCACCATCCGGCCAGCACGGCCATCAGCAGCATTGCGCCGTCTTCCAAAAAGAAAGCCGGGTTGACTGCGCGCTTGACCAGCGGGAAACAAGTGCAGTCCTTGCCGACCAGGTATCCGTAGTTGGCTCCAATGTAAGCCATGAAGACGACCAAAAGGAGGCCGAGCAGCAAAGCTCCCCAGCGGCGAAATCGCGGAACCAGGATGAGGACGGCCCCGACCATTTCGCCGACGCCCAGTGCCAGCGCGCCCGGTAGGGCGATGCTGCCCGATACGCGAAACTCTTCCAGCATTTGGGACCAGCGGAAAGGATCGGAAAGCTTCCAAGCTCCGGAAGTGAAGAACAGAATCGCCAGTAGCACGGCGCAAACGCCGCCGATGGCTTTCTTCCAGGCTGGCAAATCAACGCTTGCGAGATCCAACCCTAAGTGGGCCGGGCTCGCTGTGGTGTCAGACATAGGTACCTTCAATTTTACCGGAAGCGAAGAACTCGTGGGCGGCCTCCACCGTGCGCGCGACATCCTGCTCGGTGTGCGCGGCTGAGAGAAACCCGGCTTCGAATTGCGATGGCGCCAGGTAAATCCCGCGATCCAGCATCCAATGGAAGAATTGGCGAAAACGGCCCGTATCCGCCTCCTTTGCGGACTCCCAATTGGTCACCGGGCCGGGTGTGAAGAAGAAAGTAAACATCGATCCCACGCGGTTCACCGTAATGCTCGCAGGCACATTCGCCGTCAGTTGGGCCGCCCGATCCTCCACGATTTCATAGACCTCGGGATGTGACTTCAAGTAGCGCAGCATGGCAATTCCGGCGCTCACCGCCATGGGATTACCGGACAGCGTGCCGGCCTGATAAATGGGCCCAGTCGGCGCGATTTTAGTCATGATGTCGGCGCGCCCCCCGTAGGCTGCCAGCGGCATACCGCCGCCCACGATCTTGCCGAGCGTCGTCAGATCGGGCCGGATTCCGAAGAGTTGCTGTGCTCCTCCCAGCGCTAATCGAAACCCAGTCATGACTTCATCAAAAATCAGGAGAGCTCCATGCCTCGCAGTGATTTCACGCAACGCTTCGAGAAATCCCGCCACCGGAGGCACGCAGCCCATGTTGCCGACCACCGGCTCGACGATAACAGACGCGATTTTGGCGCCGTGCTCGCGGAAGGCCGATTCGACCGCCGCGACGGAATTGAACGGCAGCGCAATGGTCGAGGCCGCGAAAGCTTCCGGCACCCCGGCGGTGTCCGCGATGCCGAGCGTGGCCATGCCCGAACCGGCCTTGACCAGCAGAGAATCCACGTGGCCGTGATAGCAGCCTTCGAACTTGACTGTGAGGTCGCGGCCCGTGAATCCGCGGGCCACGCGCAGGGCACTCATGGTGGCTTCGGTCCCGGAACTGACCAGACGCAGCATCTCCATGGAAGGCACGCATTCGTGAATCAGCTCGGCGAATTCGACCTCGCGCTCGGTGGGCGCGCCAAAGCTGGTTCCGATTGCGAGGGCTTCGCGCAGCGCCTCGATCACAGGCGGAAAACAGTGACCCAGGATGAGCGGTCCCCAGGACAAAACGTAGTCGATGTATTCGTTGCCATCGACGTCGTAGATGTGCGATCCCTGGCCGCGCGCGATGAATGGCGGCGTTCCGCCCACGCCGCGGAATGCGCGAACCGGTGAATTCACGCCGCCTGGGATCAGCTTTTGAGCGCAGGCAAATAATTCTTCGGAGCGGGAGTGGTTCATATTGTGGCGCACGCACTCTTGCGTGCCGTGTCGAGACTCTTCTTGACACCGTGGATGAATCTTG
>Ga0302324_100016167_pt1 | contig 14885 bp, 11 predicted proteins | sample Palsa_T0_1_FD_201949 | JGI IMG/M metagenome (GOLD analysis project Ga0302324, IMG submission 201949) | Peat permafrost microbial communities from Stordalen Mire near Abisko, Sweden - Palsa_T0_1 | ecosystem: Environmental > Terrestrial > Soil > Palsa > Peat permafrost | place: Sweden: Abisko...
CCAATAGCCGCCGCACCAAAACGAGTTGTCCTAAGTGGTAGGCGTTGTGATCCGCGAGCACCAGAGCCTCGCGCAAGATGGTTTGTCCCGAACCGTGAGGGATGGGCGCGAAAAGGTCCGTCTTGGGATTTGCCACCAGCTTGCCCATTGCCTGGAGATTGCGTTCGAGCACCTTCACGCTTTTACTCCACGCCGCCGCGTTCGGCGGTTGAGGATTCTTCGGCCAATAGCCCGAGGGCCAGTCCGGCGATACGTGCTTGGCGTCGCGCGAAAACTCGAGAATGTCCCACGCCGCTAGCCGCATGTGTTCGAGCAGCTCCCACGGTGAATGCGCTGCTCCCGCGGGGCGCTTTCCGCGAAACTTTTCCGGCAGATTTGCCAGAGCGGCCTTGCCGTCCACGTGCGCCTCATGCCAGGTCAGAACGCGGCGAAGATACTCGCGTAAGCTCTTCTCATGCTTCATGGTGGGCAACAATCCTAAGCTGGAGCCGCTGCGGCGTCAATTGCAGAAGATTCCAAGGGCCAGCTGCATGCGCACACCTCCACGCCGACGGAGGTAACTAAATAGGAATATCCGCTCGGACGATGCTCCACGCCCTCGTGCGCTTAGGCGACCCGGAGCCCTGAGTTTTTCTCCCGCTCGCCCGGCCGTCGATCGGCGGGTCTCAACTAGATCTAGACTGTCGCGTTGTTGACAGTCCCGATCGACCTTCGCTGCTGGAAGCACTCCCGGCAATACACCGGTCGTCCTTGCGTGGGCTTAAACGGAACGGTTGTCTCCTTGCCGCACTGCGAGCAGACCGTTTTTGTCTCAACCCGTTGGATGCTTCCTGTGCCGCTGGTCATTCCTTGTGCGCGATTGGCTTTGCACGCCCTGCACCGCTTGGGCTCGTTCCGGAAGCCCTTGTCGGCGTAAAACATCTGCTCGCCGGCGGTGAATACGAACTCAGCTCCACAATCCGCGCACTTCAGAACCTTGTCATGATATTCCATGGACGGCTCCGCGAGCGGATTCGCGTAGGACCAGCGGCGGCGCAGTCTGTTCCGACATACCGCACGGCTTCGCAAGACGAACTTCTAGCGTTCACCTGCTTGCCACAACAGAACTGCTTGGGAAGGATTTGGTGAATTACTCGCCTAGTCTTGCTCACGCCGCTGCTTTTTACGGAGACGCTTACGCGAGAGAGCTTCCTTGGCCCGACGCTTTTCCCCCGGCTTCATGTAGTAGCTGTGCTTCTTTATTTCTTTGATGATGTCTTCCGACTGCACTTTTCGCTTGAAGCGGCGGAGAGCGTTCTCCAAAGATTCACCCTCTTGAATTACAACTTCTGCCACGCGTATTCACCCCCGTCCCTGTCCCTGAGTTTTGCCTAATGAATGCCCCAGCCAAATTCACGCGAACCCGGCTATTGCGGTCACTTCTATCGGACGCCATGCCGCAAGTCAAGGCCTTAATTTCTTTTTCCGTCTGTAACCCATTTCTTTACTTCCGGCTACGTACATTTACGGATACGTTATTTAGAAACCATTCATTTCTATCCGTTGGGCGTTACCCGTGGCTGGGTTAGAACACGCGTCCTAACCTTCAAACACGCCCTGCAGCCGGCTTCGATACTTGGTAAGATACGTTGCTCTATTCTCTGTCATATGTCCGTCATGCGCAATGCGATTGGCGTGCTCTTGGCCGGCGGCCAGGGGGAACGCTTGTGGCCGCTCACGCGCGATCGCGCCAAGCCCGCCGTGCCTTTCGGGGGCGTCTTTCGCATCATCGACATTACGCTCTCGAATTGTCTCAACAGTGATCTGCATCGCGTTTTTGTTCTCACTCAGTATAAGGCGCTGAGCCTGAATCGCCACGTTCGCCGCGGATGGTCCTCGCTCATGGGTTACGGCAGCTTCATCGAGGTGCTCCCGCCGCAAATGCGCGTCTCCCAGCACTGGTATCAGGGAACGGCAGACGCCGTGTATCAGAACATTTATTCCATCGGAAGCGAGCAATCCAATTACGTCTTTATTTTATCCGGCGACCACATCTACAAAATGAATTACCAGACTATGCTCGAGCAGCACGTGGCCGCCGGAGCGGACGTCACCGTCGCCACTATAGAAGTCGATGCCGCCGATGCCGCGGGTAAATTCGGCGTCCTTGAAACCGACAAGAGTTGGCGCATCACTGGATTTCAGGAAAAACCCGCCAATCCCACTCCCTCGGCTAGCGGTTCCGGCAAAGTCAACGCGTCGATGGGGGTGTACATCTTCAACACGCAATTGCTGGTGCCGGTGCTGATCGACGACGCGGAAAATCCCAGCTCTTCTCACGATTTCGGCCGCGACATTCTCCCACGCATCATCAGCAAATATCGCGTCTTCGCCTACAACTTCCGCGACGAAAATAAGAAGCAAACGTCCTACTGGCGCGACGTCGGAACCGTTGACGCCTACCACGAAGCAAATATGGACCTTGTATCCGTATCGCCTATTTTCAATCTGTACGATAAAGGCTGGCCGCTGCACAGTTGGCAGCAGCAGTATCCTCCGGCGAAATTCGTTTTCGCTGACCGCGAGCGCATGGGTGTGGCGCTCGATTCAATCGTCGCCGGCGGTTCCATCGTTTCCGGCGGGCGCGTCGAGCGCTGCGTGTTGGGCTACGACACGCGCGTCAACAGCTACAGCGAGGTCAGCGACTCGATCGTCTTCAATCACGTCAGCATCGGACGCCACTGCCGCATCCGCCGCGCCATCATCGATCGCCACGTCAGCCTGCCAGAAGGCACGGTGGTCGGCTATGACCTCGAAGCGGATCGCGCGCGCTACTCGGTATCCGAAAAAGGCGTCGTGGTGGTGGTCCGTCCGGAATCGATGATCGAAGAACCTGAGTGATTCGCAGCCTGCCCCGCGAAGCTTTCCTGCTTAGCCGCCATGCGATACCATCTCCCCGGAGGTGCCCCGAGGTGTTTATCGCCGTGCTCCGCACCGTGGTCTTATCGGCTCTTGCTTTTTGCTCTTGTGCTGCGCTCGCGCCGCGCGCTTCCTTCGGTCAATTGTCCCCGCACTACACCAGCCCCGCGGCCGAATCCGAGATCACCATTGCCGGAAAGAAGATTCAGATAGCCTATTACGCTCCGTCCATGCACGGCCGCGAGATCATGGGCGACCTTGTGCCCTTTGGCGAAGTCTGGTGCACCGGCGCGAACTGGGCCACCGAGATCACCACCGACGCCGATCTCCGCATTAACGAAGTCAAACTCCCCAAAGGAAGCTACAGTCTTTGGACCATTCCCGGCGAAAAGGACTGGACCCTAATCATTAACAAGGAAACCGGCCAATTCCATCTCGATTACGATCCTTCTAAGGACTTTGCGCGCACCAAAATGAACGTCAAGAAACTCGCCGCGCCCGTGGAAACCTTCCGCATCGACTTGCGCGCCGCGGGGGACAATCGCGGCACGATCGCGCTGGTTTGGGAAAATACGGAAGCGTCGGTTCCCGTCGTCGTCGCGCCGTAGTCTGACGTCCGTTGCTTTTGCTCGGTGTCGCCTCGGCGCAGTGGGGTGCCGCACCCTTGTGGTTTTCAAGGGTGCGGTTTTTTCGCATTCCACCCTGCCTCGGATTCGCGCAGCTCATCAGGCCCGATACATGCGGCCCGATCCATGCGGTGGTTGTTCCGGTTCTACGTAGCGCCGGGGTCTTTAGCCCGGCAGCCTTTCTTGATACTCGTTTACGCTAAATCAAACAGCAGCACCTCGGACGCCTCCCCGGCACGCACGCTAACCCCGGCTTCGTCCGAAATTGCCGCGCCGTCTCCGGCCCTGAGCTTCTTGCCATTCAATTCGACTGCTCCGCGTGCCACCTGCACCCAGGCGTGGCGCCCGGGTTCCAGAGTGTGCTTCGCCTCCGCGTCTGCATCCAACCGCGCGATGTAGAGGTTGGCGTCCTGGTGGATGGTCACCGGCGCTTTCGGTCCGGCTACCAGCGCGAACTTGCCGCGCAGCTCGGCGTCGAGGAATGACAGCTGCTCGTAGCTCGGGTCCAGCCCCTTGCGCTCCGGCAAAATCCATATCTGTAAAAGATGCGCGGGATCCTTCGGCGAAGGATTGAACTCGCTGTGCATCACTCCGCGTCCGGCGGTCATATGCTGCAATTCGCCGGGACGAATGACGCCGCTTCCACCGGTGTTGTCGCGGTGCTCGATCGCGCCCTCGAGAATCCAGGTGAGGATCTCCATGTCGCGGTGCGGATGCGTCGGAAACCCCGCGCCCGGCGCGACGCGATCTTCATTGATCACACGCAGAGTGCGAAACTGCACGTGTTCCGGATCATAGTATTGATCGAACGAAAATGTGAAGCGCGAATCCAGCCACGAAAGCTTGTTGTGCCCGCGTCCTTCGCTGGAACGAATTTCAATCATGGTGCTCCCCTTTCGATGAGACCACTTCGACAAACGAGGGAATCGCCCTGGCGTTTGAAGACCCGCTTTCCAGGGAGTTTCTTGCGAACAACCCATTAGATGCTCGACGCCCGGCGGAGATTCGCGGTGAGGCTTACCGCACTCGGAAGATGGCTTCCGCCTTAGGGTTTCTGCGTGGGCCGCAAAACCACTTCGCTGATGAAGCTCTGCGGCGCTTGCCGAACAATCGTTTCCACTGCTAGCGCCACGTCCTCGGGCTGCAGCATCTTGCTGGTGTCTTTCTTGGCGTGCGGTGAGAAATCCGTCGCTACCGAACCGGGGCACACCGCGCTTACTCGTATGCCGTAGGCGCGCAAGTCCTCGGCCATGCATTGCGTCAGCCCCAGCAATCCCCATTTCGACGCGCAGTACAGGCTGCCTCCCGCGAAGGCGTTCTTCCCGGCTAGCGAGGCGATGTTGATGATGTGCCCGCCGTGCCGCTCGATCATTCCAGGCGCTACCGCCTTGCTCAGCAGGAACACCGCCTTCAGATTGGTGTCTAATACGGCGTCCCACTTTTCCTCGGAGGCTTCTTGTACGGGCGCGAAATATCCGATTCCGGCGTTGTTCACGAGGATGTCGATAGGTCCCGCTTCCCGCTCGGTCTGCTCTACCAGTCGTGCAATATCCTGCGGGCGCGTCACGTCTGCGGCGATCCCTCTCGCGGATAGGCCCTCTCGCCCGAGATCGGAAACCGCCTCGGCAAGTTTTTTGCTGTCGCGCGCACAGAGGCTTAAGGTCGCGCCCATTCGCCCGAGGCTGCGGGCTACGGCCAATCCGATTCCGCGGCTCGCCCCTGTGATCAGCGCTACATGGCCATCCAGGTGGCCGGCCTGCGGTTTCTTAGCGTTGTTTTCCATTATTTCTTGGTCTCGACCAGGCGACGCCGCGCCCCTCTTTGCGATCCTAACATGTGACCCATGCGGGACGGGCGGCCTGCGCGGCGAGAGGCATGCCTTCTCCGAGCGTTCTACGCAATTCAGCTTGCTTGCCCGCAGAGGCTTTCTTATAATCCGGTCGCTTGGGGCTATACTCATAGGTGCGCTTGGCGCGAGCGCTGACTCACCTTTACCGCAGCACGGATAACAACTCGGGGAGGCAGTTTAAATCATGCGAATTCGTTTGAACGGATTGGCGATTCTTGGAGCCACTGTTGTGCTCATGTGTTTGCCGGCGCAACCGGCCGCGGCTCAGGCCGCCGCGCAGGCCCAGACATCGTATACGATTCCCGAATACAACGCCTTTCAGGCCGCTGCGGCGGAGAAGGATCCGACGGCGAAGATCAAGGACCTCGATGACTTCGTCAGCAAGTTTCCGAATTCGACTCTGATGCCCTACGTGTACGAGACCTACTACCAGGCCTACTACCTCGCTAAGGACTATCCCAAGGCCTTGGAGTACGCCGACAAGCTCATCGCCATGGGCGACAAAGCCGAACTCCCGCGCCGCTTCGCCGCGATTCAAGCGCGCGTGCAACTCTTTTCCAGCACTTTCCAAGCGAAAGCTCCCGACGCCAACGACCAGCTGGCGAAAGAGCGCGACGCCGCGCTACTCGGATTGAAGCTCCTTCCCGACGTCAAGAAGGCCAAGCCCGATATCACCGACGACCAGATGAAGCAGTTGACCAGCGGCTTTGAAGTCACTGCGGGTGCCGCCGACCTCCAGTTGAAGGACTACGCCGCTGCCGCCGAAGCGTTTAAAGCCGGCTTGGCCGTCAATCCCAATGATGCGGCCACCAGCTATCGCCTGGGCCTCGCCTATCTCGGTATGACCCCGCCCCAGTCGCTCGACGGATTCTGGGCCCTGGCGCGCGCCATCGATCAGAAAATGCAGGGCGCCGACAAAGTGAAGGAGTACTTGCGCACCAAGATTCTGGCCTATGAGCAGCCGGGTTGCGACGCTCAGGCGGAGGCGCAATTGGATGAGCTGCTGCAGCTGGCCGCGAATTCTCCCGATCGCCCCGCGACCTACACCATTCCCAGCCACGACGATCTGAGCAAGATCAGCCAGTCCAGCACCATCATCTCCGTCATCGCTGACCTCGGCGGGGGTGGCGACAAAGCCAAAATGACCTGGCTGGCCATCTGCGGCGCGGAATTTCCGGAAGTCGTCGGCAAGATCATCGACGTGCAGAAGACGGATGCGGCCTCCGTCAACTTCCTGGTTTTCACCAGCGCCAGCCCTGACGAAATGTCGGCCGCCACTATGGCCAATCTAGCCGTCAAGGTCTGGATCGCCGCTCCTCCTGCGGGCGCCACCACCGCGCAGGTCACCCCGCAGCCGGACGTCGTTCGCTTGGCGAAGGACGACGAGATTCGCTTTGCCGGCACGCTGGTTAGCTACGATCCTTCACCGTTCCTGCTGCACTGGGATCAGGTAAAGGTCGATCCAAGCATCCTGCCGGAAAAGGGCGCCGCAAAGAAGCCCGCGCCCCACCGCGCCGCACCCAAGCCTCCGGGCAACTGACGATCCGACTAGCATCTTTACGTTCTTCACAGAAAGGCCGGCCCCACCAGGGCCGGCCTTTTGCATTTTCGGACCGTAGCTTCTGATTTGACGGGTGCCTGTTATTCCTCGTAGGGGCACGGCATGCCCGTCTCGATTCGTCGTGCCTTTGTAGCGGCCGCCAGAACTTGTCCCGAGCCTGCCGAGGGAGGCGAGGCGTTTTCTTTCGCTTGTGGCGTCCGCTGATAGCTCTCTCTGCCCTCCGATGATCGACCAGAATCTCTCGTTCTTCACGAAAGAAAAGCCGGTCCAACCCAGGGCCGGCCTGCTGCACCCGAGATTTGATTTGAGCGCAGAGTGAACCGCTGGGTTCCTGCGAACTGCTTCTGGAGTCAATCGGGTCCGCCCGGACTCGCCACACAAATTCTTTACACGAAGCCTGATTTGCAATTCTTCGCGCAAAGCGTTAGGGCCCGAATGGTATGAGGATGAATAAAAGGTGGCGCGGAATCGAAGCACCGGCGGCCAAAATACAACGCCGCCGCACGGAGTGGAATTCCGCCGCGGAACCCGCTCTGGCTTTCGGATCAGCCTACTAGGTCGAGGCGGTTTCGGTGCTGGCGCGGATTTCCTGCCAGCGCTTGGGACGCTTCTTGGCGTCGAGGACTTTCTTGCGCAGGCGAATCGACTTGGGAGTCACTTCCACGTACTCGTCGTCGGCGATGAACTCAATGGCCTTCTCCAGCGTCATGTCCCGCGGAGGAATCAGCCGGATGGCTTCGTCGGCCGAGGACGACCGCATGTTGGTCTGTTTCTTTTCCTTGGTGATGTTCACGTTCATGTCGTCTTCGCGCGCATTCTCGCCGACGATCATGCCTTCGTAGACTTCGATAGCCGGCCCGACGAACATTTCGCCGCGCTCCTGAATTCCCCAGATGGCATACGCCACCGACACGCCCGCACGGTCGCACACCAGCGCGCCGGTAAGGCGCATGGCCATGTCTCCGGCGTATTCGGTCCAGCCTTCGAGCAGCGAATGAATCAGCGCGGTGCCGCGCGTGTCGGTCATCAGCTGGCCGCGCAGACCGATTAGTCCGCGCGAAGGGATGCTGAACTCCATGCGCACGCGGCCGGAGTTGTGGTTCACCATTTTTTTCATTTCACCGCGCCGGGTTCCCAGCGATTCCATCACGATACCGATGAACGACTCCGGGCAATCGATAACCAGCAATTCGAGCGGTTCCAGGCGGCGCCCGTTTTCGGTGCGCACCACGATTTCCGGCTTGCCCACCATCAGCTCGTAGCCCTCGCGGCGCATGGTTTCGATTAGGATCGCCAGCTGCAATTCGCCGCGGCCCAACACGCGAAACGCGTCCGTGGTGTTGGTGTCTTCCACGCGTAGCGAGACGTTAGTCAGCAATTCTTTTTCCAGCCGCGACCGCAGATCGCGCGAAGTGACGTATTGCCCTTCGCGTCCCGCAAACGGCGACGTATTGATGGTAAAGACCATCGCGAGCGTCGGCTCGTCGATAATCAGCGGCTCAAGCGGCTCGGGAGTGGCGAGATCGGTGATGCTTTCGCCGATCTGAATTCCTTCCACTCCGGCGATGGCCACAATCTCGCCCGCGAAAACTTCTTCGGCTTCGTCGCGTTCGAGCCCGCGGAACGTAAAAAGCTTGGTGATCTTGGTTGGCAGCAGCGTTCCATCCAATTTTGAAATGCCCACTTCTGTGCCGCGCTTCAGCGTGCCCTGAAAGACGCGGGCGATCGCCACGCGACCCAGAAAGTCGCTGTAGTCCAGATTGGTAACCTGAATTTGCAGAACGGCCGCGGGATCGCCAGACGGAGGCGGAATGGATTTCACGATCTGCTCAAACAGCGGCTGAAGCGTCGTCGAGCCGTCGTCGAGCGCGCGGTGGGCGACGCCAAGTTTCGCATTGGTATAGATCACCGGGAAGTCGAGTTGGTCTTCGGTGGCGTCAAGGTCGATAAAAAGATCGTAGATTTCGTCGAGCACAGCCGCGGGACGCGCATCCGGCCGGTCGATCTTATTCAGCACCATGATGGGCGGCAGCTTCGCAGCCAGCGCCTTTTGCAGCACGTAGCGCGTCTGCGGCAGCGGCCCTTCGCTCGCGTCTACCAGCACAAGTACGCCATCCACCATGCGCAGCGCGCGTTCCACTTCGCCGCCGAAGTCGCTGTGGCCGGGCGTGTCCACGATGTTGATCTTCGTGTCGTGGTACGTGATGGCCGTGTTTTTCGCAAGGATGGTGATGCCACGCTCGCGTTCCAGGTCGTTCGAGTCCATTACGCGGGTGATCACTTCCTGGTTTTCGCGAAAGATGCCGCTCTGCTTCAGCATGGCGTCGACGAGCGTCGTCTTGCCGTGATCCACGTGCGCGATGATGGCGATGTTGCGAATCGATGAGTTCATTTGTCCTGCGAATCCTGCGGCCAGCTGGAATAGGCTGCCTGCATGGTATGTAGCCCCGGCAAGCTGCCTTGTAGTCGGCCCGGCAAAGACGCCGGGAAACCTAGGAAGATCCGTGGAGCGACTTAACGCACCGCTATTTTAGCATGCGGCGTGGATGTCCGCCAACGCACGTAAGCGGGCGGGTTACTGTTCCGCGCCGAAGGAAACGCGATGGGCCTCTGGGCCGCTGGCAATCACGATGCTGGCGATGGTGAATGCCACGGCCGCGAACGTGCCCATGGCTTGCGCGTAGCTCATGTGATGGGTCATGCGCGCCTCGATATAGGGCGCGCTGGCGGCAATCAGCACGCCCATTTGATATGCGAAGCCCGGGAAGAATCCACGCAGCGGCCCGGGCGAAAGTTCGTTGATGTGCGCGGGAATCACGCCCCAGGCGCCCTGCACCATGAATTGCATCAGGAAAGCGCCCAGCGCCAGCGGCGCCATCGTCGGCGCAAACACCCACAACGGAATCACAAACAGCGCGAGTATTACGGACGTGACCATGGCGCGCCGCCGGCCGCGATGGTCGGAATAGAGTCCCACGAGCATGCCTCCGGTAATGGCGCCGATCATGGATATGACGCTGATGACCGCCGTGATGCCGGTGGTAAAGTGCCGCTGCTTTTGCAGGAAGGTGGGGAACAAATCCTGAGTGCCGTGGGACATGAAGTTCATCATGGCCATCAGCAGCACCAGGTAGGCGAAGAGTTTGCCGTTTGCCCCCGCGAGCGCGAAATACTCTTTCCAGCTTCGCTTCTTCGCGGCCGCGGCTTTCCACGCTTCGCTCTCCTCCACTTTCAGCAGGATCAGGAGCGTCACCAGCGCGGGCGCTACGCCCAGAAAAAACATGGGCCGCCAGCCCCAGCGCGGAAAAACGGTCCAGAAGGCGATGGCCGCGAGCAGATTGCCCAGCGCATAGCCCTCCTGCAAGACGCCCGAAAGAATTCCGCGCCACTTGGCCGGCACCGATTCCATTGCCAGCGAGGCGCCCACGCCCCAGGCTCCGCCCATGCCGACTCCGTAGAGCAGGCGCAAGATCAGAAAAACGTGGTAACTGGGCGCGAGGCCGGAAAGCACCTCCATCACTGAGTAGAAAATGACGTCGAGAATCAGCGGGAGGCGGCGGCCCCATCGATCGGCCATCAAGCCGAAAAGCAGCGCGCCAACGGGGCGCATCAGCAAGCTGGCGGTGAGCGTGAAGGCGATGCTATCGACGGAGCGATGAAAGTCCGCGGCTACCTGCGCGACAACATAGGTAAGGATGAAAAAATCGAAAGCGTCGAAGGTCCAGCCGAAAAAGCCGGCGAGAAACGCGTAGGGAGCGTTTCTGCTCTTAGGGGCTGCCGCGCTTGAGCTCATTTGGATGGGGGACCCACGGGCCGCAACTTGGGATCCGCGATGGCGTCGGCGACGCGTACAACTTGTACCATTTCCGCCACGTCATGCACGCGCACGATGTGCGCACCCGCCAGGATAGCCGCCGTGACAGTGGCTGCGGTGCCCCATGCGCGCGCATCTTTTGCGGGGACCGTCTGGCCGGGAGCCTGGCCGATGGCCTGGGCTATGAACGTCTTGCGCGAGGGTCCGACAAGCAGAGGATGGCCGAGGCGCGCCAGTTCCGGCAGGCGCGCCAGCAAATCGAAACTCTGCGCCCAGCTCTTACCGAAGCCGATGCCGGGATCGAGGATGATCTGCGACTTGGCGACGCCCGCGCGACGCGCCACGGCAACAGCGCGGCGCAGATCCGCAGAAACATTGTGCACGGCATCGCGCGCGAAAGGTGTCTTTTGCATGGTGCGTGGCTTGCCTCGCATGTGCATGAGGATGAGCGGAAGCTTGCGTCGCGCTGCGAAGGTCGCGAGCTCCGGATCGAGCCGGAGCGCCGTGACGTCGTTTACGATTTCGGCGCCGCCATCGGCGGCTGCCGCTGCAACGTCGGCCTTGCTGGTGTCCACGGAGATGGGAATGGTGAGGCGGCCGCTAAGTTTTGCTAGCACGGGAAGGATGCGCGCCAATTCTTCTTGCGCGGAAATCCCGTGCGAGCCTGGGCGCGTCGATTCTCCACCGATATCAAGAATGTCGGCGCCCGCAGATTCCATTTCAAAAGCGTGCGCGGCAGCGGCATCAGCGTCGAGGTAGTGGCCGCCATCGGAGAAGCTGTCCGGCGTGACGTTGAGGACGCCCATCACCAAAGTGCGCTCACCGAGCACGAGCGCGTGTGAGGGCAGCTTCAGGCGAAATATTTTGCGATGGCGCACGGAGGGGTATTGAATCACGGTTCCGGCCAAACGATAAGCCGTAATGATGAAATGGCCTAGGGTGCGGCAGCGTAGTAGGCGGCGCGATGCGCGACGCGCGTGCCAGGCTGGTCCACGGTCTCGACGCGCAGAGAGCGCCAGCCGGTGGCAGCGGAACCGCCCCTGTTGTCGCCCTTCTCGTCACCCATGGGATAAAAACCGATCGTGTATTCCGCACGAATGCGTTCGGCGATTTTGCGGAATGTGTCCGCCATGGTTTCCGCCTCGCGCAGGAAATAGAGCTGGCCACCAGCGCGGCGAACGAGTTCGGCGAGATACAGCGTATAGGGAGGAATTCCCTGCCGGCGCGCGTCGGGCGAGATCAACGTGAAACGTTGGTGCGCGGCCAGCCAGTCGGCGGTCATGAGCTTCGGCCGATTTTCAGTAGAGACCGCGAAAATCTGGATGTCCTCCGGGGCGAGCAGGCGAGCGACATCGTCGAAGGTGAGTCTGTTGTCGGCTTCGCCCGGGCGCGGCGCGGCGGAGGTGGGATCGAGCGTAAGTCCCAATCCGCTGTCCTGGCCGTCGGTAAGCAGCACGATGGCTTTGCGTCCAGTACGGCCGGGGAAAAGTTCATGCGCGGCGAGATACACGGCTTCATAGATGTTGGAGCCGCCAGTGTCCTCAAGAAGCGCACGGGCGTCCACGCGCAGCACGGCCTGGCTGATCAGCTTGCGCACATCGGAAAACGGAAGCTGCAAGTAAGTGTGATCGGAAAAATCGACCACCGCCGCCTGGTCGAGTGGCGCGAGCGCGCCGATGAGTTCTTCCGCAGCGCGGCGCATTTCGGTGCCGTCGCGCAGCACGCTGGGGCTGGCGTCGATGACCAACGCTACGCCCGCAGGTTGCGTAGATGCGTCGAAATAGGAGATGGGCTGCGCGATGCCATTGTCGAAGACTTGGAAGTCTTGGCGGGTGAGGCCGGGAACCGGCGAGCCGTCAGCGGCGGAAACGGTGCAGGTGACGGGAACCATCTGCGTGCGCACCTGAATGGCTTGCGGCTTGGCGGGCGCGTCCGCAGTGCCAGCGGCGCCGGCGATTTGTGGAACTGCGATATGCAGCTCTCCAGTGGACGGGTTGCGCGACCAGGTGATGTCTTTATCGAGCTGGCGCGGCCGCGGAAGTTTGGTGGGCTTTTGCTCTTGCGGCAGGGCAGCGAGCGCAGAGAGGAGTAGTGCGCAGAAGATCGGGACAACGCCGGAGAGACGGCACGGCAGAAGAAGTCGCCCGCCGCGAGTGGGCACGGTCAGTCCAGATCGAAGTCGCGGATGGGCTTTTCGACGGGTCCGTCTTTAGCCTTCTTCAGGCCTTCGGCAAACTTGCGCGCGAGAACGTCTTCCTTGGTTTTTTCGGCTTCGACGGAGGCGCGGAATTTCGCTTCGACGGCATCATCGTGGTCGCGCAGATGGCGCGCGGTGTTGTCGAGATCGATCGAAGGAGGACGGACCGGGGCTGCATGGGAGAGCACGACGCCGAGAGTGCGATCCACGATTAGCTTCGATTGGCAGCACGGGCAAGCGATTTCGAATGTGTCGGCAGGTTTCGCACTCATGGCGGTATTTTACGCCAAAAGACGCCACAGAGGCACAGAGACACGGAGGGAACCGGCAAGGAGACAAAGATCCCCTGCGCGCCAGCCGGGATTGTGGTTCGGGATTACAAACGAAAGGTCAAAAAGAAAGGCGCGGCGAATAGCGTGCCGCGCCTTAAAACGATCGGCTGCGGGATCGCGATTTACGCCGGGGCTGGCTTTTCGCCTTTGGCCATGCCAGGGAGCGGTCGTGCCTCCGGTCGCAGAGTAAACTGCGGCTCTTTGGCTGCCACGGGCGGCGCCGAAGGAGGCGGCGGTGGCGGCTTTTCCGGCAGCGGCTTGTTGTCGATCAGGAGCTTCAGCTCGATGGCGTCCAGCACTTCGCGATCGAGAAGCGCGCGGGCAACGCGTTCGAGGGCGTCGCCATGGGTTTCGAGGATGTTGCGCGCGCGGCTGTAGCCGGTGCCGACGATGGTGCGCACTTCGCCGTCGATTTTGATGGCCGTGTCCTCGGAATAGTCGCGATGCTGCGCGATCTCGCGGCCAAGGAAGATCTGCTCTTCCTTCTTGCCGAAGGTGAGTGGGCCGAGCGGGCTCATGCCCCACTCGCAGACCATCTGACGGGCGATTTCCGTGGCGCGCTCGATGTCATTGCCGGCGCCCGTGGTTATGTGGTTCAGGAAAATTTCCTCCGCGGCGCGGCCGCCCATAAGAACGGCGAGCTGCGATTCGAGGAATTCCTTGGTGTAGGTGTGCTTGTCGTCGATAGGCAACTGCATGGTGACGCCCAAAGCCATCCCGCGCGGAATGATGGTGACCTTGTGCAGCGGGTCCGCGCCGGGAGTCATGGCCGCGACCAGAGCGTGGCCGGCCTCGTGATAAGCGGTATTCTTCTTTTCTTCGTCGGACAGAATCATGGACTTGCGCTCGACGCCCATGAGCACTTTGTCCTTGGACATTTCGAAGTCCGCCATGGTGACGAACTTGCGATTCTGGCGGGCGGCCCATAGAGCCGCTTCGTTGACCAGGTTTGCAGCGTCGGCGCCGGAAAATCCCGGTGTGCCGCGCGCAATGACGGAAAGATCGACATCTTCGGAAAGAGGTACCTTGCGTGTGTGGACGCGCAGAATTTCCTCGCGGCCCTTTACGTCGGGGCGCGGCACAACGACACGGCGGTCGAAGCGGCCGGGACGCAGAAGCGCGGGATCAAGAACGTCCGGACGGTTGGTAGCGGCGATCAGGATAACGCCTTCGTTGGATTCGAATCCGTCCATCTCGACGAGCAAGGCGTTTAGAGTCTGCTCGCGCTCATCGTGTCCGCCACCCAATCCGGCGCCGCGATGGCGCCCCACGGCGTCGATTTCATCAATGAAGATGATGCACGGCGCGTTCTTCTTGCCCTGTTCGAAGAGGTCGCGAACGCGGCTGGCGCCGACGCCGACGAACATCTCAACGAAATCGGAGCCGGAAATGGAAAAGAACGGGACGTTCGCTTCGCCGGCAATAGCGCGCGCGAGCAAAGTCTTACCCGTGCCGGGAGGCCCGACGAGGAGCACACCCTTGGGAATGCGTCCGCCGAGCTTCTGGAATTTTTGCGGATCCTTCAGGAAGTCGATGATTTCGTACAGTTCTTCCTTGGCTTCATCGATGCCTGCGACATCTTTGAAAGTCGCCTTTTTCTGCTGCGCG
>Ga0302324_100016168_pt1 | contig 14884 bp, 18 predicted proteins | sample Palsa_T0_1_FD_201949 | JGI IMG/M metagenome (GOLD analysis project Ga0302324, IMG submission 201949) | Peat permafrost microbial communities from Stordalen Mire near Abisko, Sweden - Palsa_T0_1 | ecosystem: Environmental > Terrestrial > Soil > Palsa > Peat permafrost | place: Sweden: Abisko...
GTCCATGAGGATGAGGTGAACGACGCGGTATTCAGTCCGGACGGCTCTCGAATTCTCACGGCAAGTAAAGACAAGACCGCCAAGCTCTGGGATGCGGCCTCGGGCAAGCTCATCTTTTCCTTTGCCCATCAGTACTATGTCAAGCACGCGGCGTTCAGTCCGAAGGGTGCTCGGATCCTCACAACGTGCTGGACAAATCAAGTTCCAGCTATTCGCTGGCCTTCGCGGGACGCTATGAATGCACCCGTCAGGCTCTGGGATGCAGCCTCGGGCAAGCTGATTGCCCCCTTGGGCGATCCCCAGGGTTTTGATGTCCTTTATGGGACGTTTAGTCCGGACGGCACTCGGATTCTCACGGCGAGCATTGACAGCACCGCCAGGCTCTGGGATGCGGCCTCGGGAGGACTCATCGCCACCTTTGACCTTGGGCCGGCTTGGTCAGGGACGGCCTTTCTGGAGGCGGACCGCCCAGCGCTTCACTTTAGTCCGGACAGCGGTCGCGTCCTGGCAGTGAGCACGGATCACACTGCTAAGCTCTGGGATGCGGTCTCAGGCAAGCTCCTCGCTTCCTTTGCCCATCAGGATGAAGTCTTTCAAGCAGAGTTCAGTCGCGACGGTGCTAGCATCCTGACGGCAAGCAGAGACAAAACAGCCAAGCTCTGGGATGCAGCCTCGGGCAAGCTGATCAGTTCCTTTGACCATCCAGACGGTCTCTATTATGTGGCATTCAGTCCTGACGGTGCTCGAATCCTGAGCGCAAGCGGGGACACGGCTAAACTCTGGAATGCGGCGTCGGGCAAGCTGCTCGCATCTTTAGAACATCGAGATACGGTCCCCTGGGCAGGGTTTAGTCCAGACGGTACTCGAATTCTGACGGTAAGCCGGGACAAGACCGCTAAACTTTGGGATGCGGCTACTCCCGTCGAGCTGGCTCAGCAGTTGAAAGAAGCGGCTGGTGAAAAATCGAAAACACGCGCCTCGATGGCTAACTCACCTGCGCAGCAAGTCGAATCGCTCTCAGCTATCGCCAGTGGACTCGAATTTTCAGAAGAAGGCTCGCTCGTCGCAGTCAATGAAGAGCAGAGATCAAAGTTAGCAAAGCAATTGAAGGACCTAGCACAAGGCCCTGGCCTTGGCGCGCGCTTCATACGGTGGTTTTTCAGTACGGGAAGTGATCGAACAATCTTCCCGGCGAGCGATGTAAAAATGGCCGAGTGGGTGGACAACGCACTATAGAGTTTTGGGTTTTGGGCGATGTCTGGTAGGGCGAGGACTTCGGCGAGCATTTTCGACCTGAGCTCGAGTCGAAGGTCAGTCGAGCCGTTTATCCGAGGCTCGGTTTCGGTAAAGGCTGCGTTTGTTGGGCGTAAGTCGGCAAAGCAAAGCTGATTGCCAATCCTGCGAGGGAAACTACTAAGCATTTTTTCATTATCTCCTCCCGGCGTCCGTTGCGAGTTTATTGGTGGCTAGGGCTGGCGGTTGGGGACGGCGTTGCGGCCGGTTGTGGTGCAAAACTCTTGTTGATGAGTATGACACTGTCCGGGTGAGTGTACCAGGCGGCCACCCGGATCTTCCAATCATCGCCCTCACGAACATAAATGCATGCCCAATAGCCCTTGATTGGGAGAGGTTCGCTGTTCTTGCCTTGCCCAGTCTCCCTAAATTCTCCGGTTGCCCACAGTTCGTTGCCAGCCGTACCTATCAAGTGAGCGGCATTCTCGTCGACCTTGGTCATGCAGTTTTTAGGGTGCCACCACTGGTACAGGTCTGTATAGTATTTCTGAATGGCTTGCCGACCAATGATCGGCCCCTCTATTGTAACAAGAACCGCGTCGCGCGTGTATAGCGTGGCAACAGCGGTGGCATCGTTGTTCATGTGTGCCTCATCAAACGCCTTACCGAGTGCGAGGATGTTCTGGGTTGTCTGTGGATCCGCCACGTCTTTTTCTTGGGCGTAAGTCGGCAAAGCAAAGCTGATTGCCAATCCTACGAGGGAAACTACTAAACGTCTTTTCATGATCTCCTCGCCGGCCCGCGTTGCGAGTTTATTGGGTGCTCGGGTTAGCAGTCGGGGACGGCGTTGCGGCTGGTTGTTGTGCAAAACTCTTGTAGACGAGCATGACGGTTTCCGGGGTTAGGCCCCAGGCGTCCACCCGGCACTTCCAATCTTCGCCCTCACGAACATAAATCCAAAAGTTATAGCTCTTGACTGGGATAGGTTCGCCGGTTTTGCCTTGCGCAGTCTCACTATATTCTCCGGTTGCCCAGAGTTCGTTGCCAGCCGTGCCGATCAAGTGAAAGGCATTCCCGTCGACCTTTACCATGCAGTTTTTGGGGCGGTTCGACTGGTGCATGTACATGTCTGCATACCAATTCTGAATGGCTTGCCGACCGATGATGGGTCTATCCGGGGTAAGAAAAACCGCGTCGCGCGTGTACAGCGCGGCAATGGCGGCGGGATCGTGGTTGTTGAGTGCCTCCAAAGCCGCCTTATCGATTGCGAGGATCTTCTGGGTTGTCTGTGGATCGGCCAAGTCTTTTTGTTGGGCGTAAGTCGGCAATGCTAAGCTGATTGCCAGCCCTACGAGGGGAACTACAAAGCGTTTTTTCATTATCTCCTCCCAAGGGGGACTTGTCGTACAGAGATCTGCCGCGGGATTTCTCACGTCGCCAGGAACATCCGTGTCGCCGATGGCGGAAAGAACAGCACCTTTGGTCAGGGGTCGCTGGGCGACAAAGACATTGGACCCTTGTTCCCGATCGAAGTCAATGAAAGAGCTTCCTGTGCCGTATTGGTCGCGGGTTGTTTCACATCCAGCGTTATCAGACAAACGCTTGAGATGCTAAGCGAGGACCCTTCGGCTACAAGAGATCCGCCAAAGGAGGCGTGCTCAGGCCCGGGGTGTCTGGTCTGGGTGAACTCGTGATCAAAGGGCCCGCCAGATTGACGGCACTCGCTAAGCCCTGTTCGCTGCTCGGGCGGGACTCTGGCTTCATCGGCTCTAGGGTGGAAGAGACGAAGGCGCGCATCAATCGCAGGTATCGGAACTCTCGAAGGTCTTTGTAAAAAGTGCGTGAAAATTGCGTGATACCCGAATAGCCGATTTGTAAGTTACTTTAAATAAGGATATTGTATAGTACAGTCTATGGCCGTTTAAGCCGCAGTCGGTACTCTTGCAACGGAACGTTCACTCCGACGTTCGCCCCGGTACGGAAGAGCACGGCAGAAAGAGGACGTCCGTGGGTTCGGAGTGGATCTGACGTGAGCCAGACAAGGTAAAGGAGTGATTTTAATAAGCCTAGGTTCGCTTAGACCAAAGAGGAAGGAGAGACCGCCCCGGGGTTCGACGGGGAGAAAGTCTTTTCTCCCGAAATGACTAGGGATACCGACTAAAGCCACCGTTATCCTGGGTCAATAGCTGCATTAGCTTCGGATGAATGAAGATCTTTTCGCGGCCCGATTGCATTTCCTGCAACACTTCAATTTCTACCAGAGCCTTTAAATGCCGCGATGCAGCTTGGCGCCGGGCCAAGCCCGCTTCGATGACGTCTCCGATTCGACAATACGGCATTTCGAAGATCAGGTCGACTAGCTCACGGCTGTAAATTTTTGGCTGTTTTTCGCGAACGTATTCCGTCGTATGCGTCAACAGTTGCCGAATCGCCGCAATCTTTTGCTTTGTCCACTTCGACGTCTCTTGAACAGCCTTCAAAACATAAAGTATCCACGCTTCCCAAGCCGACTCGCACGTCACCTGTATAAGTAATCTGTAGTAGTCCTTTTTATGTTTGATGATGTAGCGACTGAGATAGAGTATTGGCAGCGTGAGAAGGTCTTCCTGGATCAGGAACAAACTGTTCAGCACTCGCCCCGTGCGTCCATTACCATCAGTAAAAGGATGAATCGCCTCGAATTGATAGTGTCCAACCGCCATGCGAATAAGTGGGTCAAGATCCGTCTCATCGTGCAGAAATTTTTCCCAATTTGTCAGCAGATTTCGAAGCAGATTCTCGCCAACCGGCGGGATGTAAATTATTTCACCAGACTGGTTGGCCAGCGCGCTACCGGGCCCTTGACGCACCCTCATTTCTACTCCTTTGATCTTGCTGCACACCTGTTCAGCGGTGCCTGTGTTCAGGGGACACTTAGCGAGAGCGCGATAACCTTCCAGCAAGGCGTAGCTGTAGCGGAGGGCCTCCTTTGTCATGGGATCAGCTCGATCGTCGGCTTGTCGATATTTGAAGAGCCGGTCGGTCGTGGTGACGATGTTCTCGATCTTCGAGCTGGCCCGCGCCTCGAGCAGTGGCAATGTGTTTATCAGCATTCCCTGATTTGGGATCAGCTCAGCCGCTTGCTTCAGCTCAGCCAGAGCGGCTCGAGCTGTAATGCACTGCTTCAGGATCGCTTTGCTCTCGAGCTCGACAGCAGGAGGCAATATCGGAAGTTCATTGTAAGCCGCATCTGATCTCCATGGAGTTTTGCTCGTGATTGAATTTTCGAGTTTTTGCGACACGTTGAGACGTTATGTCGTCGCAAGCGACACGTCAACCAGGACGTATCGCTATTTTCGAGTTTTTGCGACACGTTTTGGAAACATGTCGCTTGCGACGACATGTTGGCGTACACGAAGCTTATGCGTAAAGCCAAGAACCCGTGCTGGGCAGGTGCAATTGCGTTTTATCTTGCGACTAGGCCTGGATGATTTCAGGGAAAACCTCCCGCAGTAATTTGGGCGGCGAGAAGCAGGCGCCGCTCGAACAGCCACAGAATTTCAGCGTGTTCGCGACGGGAGAGGATCGCGCTATCAAACGGCGACCGGATCCGAATTTGCGAAAAACGTTAAACACTGCGGGCATGGTTTCGCAATTTTGGCGTTTTTCAGAAAACCCAACCCGACACGCAGAAGGAGCCTTCTTTCCCAAGTCGAGTGTGATTTGGGAGGCCGTAAAACACCGCGAGAGCCGCGAACAAACGCGACAATTCGATGTTTTTGTATTTTAATCGGAGACCAACGAAGGGTCCGAATGGTCTACATTTACCTGCAAATATGGTAACGACTACATTATCATGTCTCCATGAGTTCACTCGATTCTGGGTTACTGCAGCTGGTTGACGAGTACTGGGCTCGCTTCTTTGGCTGCGCTCCTGAAGCGCTTCGAAGCAATACAGCGCAAATGGGAGTTCACAACGACTATGCAGGATGCTATCTCATGGAGTTTGGTGGCGCGCCTGTCGTATCTTTGCCTATTGGTGAAATAGAAGCTTACCGTGCCGACATCGCACATTTGCAAGCAGGTACTTTACGAATGCCTGCACTCGTTGCAGCCATTTTTGGGGAACGTGTGGCTGAGAGCATTGGGCCAGCGTTTATTGGTTACAGCGATGTAAAGCATTTCAAATCAGTTTCTTCGGGTGCAACCCGTCGGCTAACGCCTCAGGACGAGAAGACAGTCGATATGTTGCGCGCGGCTTGTGCTGTTAAAGAGTGGGAACATGGTGGGAGCGAATTTCGGCCAAGTGCAATGGTAGGCGCATTTAGCGGTCAGGAACTTGCAGCTCTTGCTAGCTACGAGCTCTGGGGCGAGCAAATCGCACATATTGCCGTGGTTACTCACCCTGCCTTTCGCGGACAGGGCTTCGCAACAATAGCCGTCAGCACGCTGACAGAAATGGTCCTTGAACGCACGTTACTACCGCAGTATCGCACCTTGGAGACGAACGTCGCCTCAATAGCTTTGGCACGCCGAATCGGATTTGCAGAATATGCTACAAGCTTGGCCATTCGATTTGCCCCCACGCAACCGCGAAGGAAACTCCCGGACGGATTGAGACTTTCCTTCTTTTGACCTTTAGACTTCCACACTTCTCGGATTGCTGACAGCCGCTATGTGGATGGAACACGTTTGGTCGTTTGCGGAGAACAACTCGTTCGACACGGTCATCACGCACTTGTTGAGGTAATCGCAATTGCAATCGCTAACAACTCCATCAAAGTGGAACCAGTTCCCGAAAGGAATACTTTATCCGAACTCGGCCGATTCGCAGCGAGCAGGGTCCTATAACATCAGCCAACCTGTTCTATCTAAAATGGCGGCTGACAAACGTTCAGATACCGGTCCCACTCTTCCCTTCCCCACCCTGCTCGCCCTGTACTCCCTCAACGGAATCTTCGGCCTTCTGCGAAACTCCTTCGCTGCAAGTCCATCAACTGTTCACTCGGTAACGCCAATAATCGGGATCTCGTCGATCATGTTTGACCGCTAAGATCATGATTTCTTGCTCCGTAAAGGTGTACAATATCGAGTACGGAAATTTTGGAACGCCGGCAAGTTCGCACACCAGGCTCGAATTCCCGGAATCGGTCCGGCTTAAGAATTATCGCCGCCACGGCCGTTTCGACGGCAGTCACGAACCTTTCGGCTGCTCTGTCATAAAAAACGACGGCTTCGCGAAGCTCGTCTCGAGCGTCAGGATGAAGCCGGAAACTCACTGCTGAGCCAACTGCTTCGCTAGTTGACGCATTTCCTTTAGCACTTGCTCGCCATCAAGAGGAGCCACTTCTCCAGACTCGATTTGACGGATCCGCTCTTGAGCGACCGCGACCCATTCTCGTTCCGTAGCAGTGTCAAATCCATCGAGCCAGTCGCGAAGCTCCTCCTTTTCCTCGGGGGCAAACTCTTCAATCGCTTTCTGAATTTCAGTCAACCTGCTCATGATTAAAAGGATGGTTCACTCGTCTCTGAGCTTCTCACAGTCGTCATCCTCGCTCAAGTCTCTTCAGCTAAGTCCTTATAGCTGTTCTCGACGGCCGAAAAACGACCTGCGGCAGATAGGATGGTTCAGGCTGCTAGCAGACTGAATCTTTCGGGCTTCGCACGGGTCGAAATCGGCCCTTGGCTAACCCTTTTGTTGGAATGCCATGTGTTCCCAGCCCAAAGGCGAGAGGTGGGCCGGAAGGTATTCATCGACCTTGTCAAAAAGCGCTTTTCTGACAGGCGTCGATAGTGATATGGCTAAGCTGTACGGCCAGTCATGTGGCGGGAATGGAACCCGCATCCCCAGAAAGTCATTTAGAATAAGAGGTTGCCGATGAGTCGTGTGATCCTGCTCCTGCCAAGCCCGGACGTTCTACAACTCGCGAACTGCCACAAGCACGTGGCCCGCGCCGGCAAAGGCTACAAAAATGTCTACACCACGAGCACAATCACGGGTAAATGTGCTAACGTCGATAAGATCCTCGTGATTCGGACACGGGAAAAAAGGTGGCTTCGAAACGGCCACAGTCGACGATGTTGCGAACGCAGTCTTCGATAGCGGTATCTCCTTGGCTTCGGTAAAGCATCTGTGGACGTCGCCGGGCCGGTTACTATGGCTATCTGGTTCTCAAGCCGTGTCTTCATTGTCCCTTGAGGATGGTTTAGACCGGTGTGGCCTAAAGACATTCCTGGGGATTTCTCTTTGAGTCACCGGCAATGCTACCCCGGCGTCAGAGGGAAGGCCTTTGCGCAAGGTCGTGAACGACAACGTTAATGGAAGATTGTTGATTGCGATGTCAATAATGCAGAAAAAGATTGCAAAATGCAGCCATTTATATCACCGTAAGGTTCGTCAAAATATGGCTCTTGGTCTTTTCCTTCGCTATGAGGAAGACTTGATCTTCGGCGAAAGATTTAGGCTAATATTTAGCCTGTAGGTCAGTTCGACTCCAGTCTTGGGTGTTTTGTACTCGCTTGCATCTTTAAGTCTCCGTTCGCAGCGCTCCTAGAACGCTAGCTAGCGGGTATTACCTCGGCCTAACTCAACAAAGAAAAACGGTTATGGAAACAACAAATGGAAATGAAATGCTGCACGGCGCTGTCAAACCTTCATTAAATCCTGACGCCCTTAACAAGCTTCTTGGGCAGATGGTCAACGACCTCGGAGCAGCCGTGAATGGAGCGCTGGTCGTACTTGGCGATGGGCTCGGAATTTACACAGCGCTTGCTGATTGCGGCCCCACAACCTCGCAGAAACTCGCGGAAAGAACCAATCTTAATGAACGACATCTGCGCGAATGGCTCAGTGCCCAAGCCGCTTCTGGATACGTTAGTTATGATGCGGCAAGCGAGACTTTTTTTCTCACGGCTGAGCAGACTGCAGTGTTCGCTGATCCAAATAGTCCGGCGGCGATGACGGGAGGGTTCTACGGCATCTCGTCCGTCTATCATGATGAACCGCTTATCGCCGAAAGTTTTCGGACTGGAGCGGGCTTGCCGTGGGGAAAACATCACACCTGCCTTTTTTGTGGGACAGAGCGGTTTTTTCGTCCCGGCTATCAAGCCAATATAAACGAGAACTGGATACCCGCGCTTGACGGTGTCCAACAGAAATTGAGCGCCGGGACTAACGTCGCGGACATCGGGTGTGGTCATGGCATATCCACTCTCATCATGGCGAAGGAGTTCCCTGAATCTGTATTCCATGGATTTGATCTGCACCCGGCTTCTATCGAGGCAGCGATTCGCCACGCTAAGGAACAGCAAGTCAAGAACGTCCATTTCAGTGTCGCTGCGTCGAAAGAGTTTCCAGGTCGCGACTATGGATTAGTGACCATATTCGATGCCCTCCACGATATGGGCGACCCGGTTGGCGCTGCGTCACATGTCAGGCAGTCCCTTCATCCCGACGGCACCTTCATGATTGTGGAGCCCATGGCGGGCGATTCGCTGACGGAGAATATGAACCCTGTGGGCAGGGTTTACTATGGATTCTCGACAATGATATGTACTCCTGCTTCCCTCAGTCAGGAAGTCGGTCTTGCCCTCGGAGCGCAAGCTGGCGAACGAAGATTAAGAGGAGTTCTCGCGGAAGGCGGTTTTACCCGTTTTCGCCGTGCAGCAGAAACGCCGTTCAATATGATCCTGGAGGCGCGGCCTTAGGGAGTCAGTCTAAGCCCGGGTGAGCACTAGAAACCTCAAAGAGAACTCGAAAAGCAGGGATTCCGACGACCACCTCGTCTTGCGGGATGTTCACGCCCAGCGTGCGATGGAGCCGGTCCCAACGGGGAGATACGGTGCCAAAGTTCGTGTTGTTCTCCCGCTGGACTTGCGAGTGGTGGATGCCGTGCATGCGCGGAGTGACGAGCACCTGATTGAGCCGGCATTCATTTTTCTGCCGCGCGAGGCCTTGTCGCAGGAAATCAGGCGGACCATTCCTTGACGGTGCAACTCGAAAAGTCTTGCCCCAGGCTGAACCGCCGCCACCACCCACTCGGCAAGCTCTGGGACGACTTGCAAACCACTCACCAGATCAACGACGAGTTCGTCGTCGTTCCAGACGGGAACGATCAAGCTTATCAACGGACGCGTAGCGTCACTGTCGCCCGCCGCAAGCCGCAAGCCGAGGCAACACCTCTGTCGCGCCTGGTGCATAGTCAGACACGCTTTGAGCTTGCCTGACAACGAACTCCTGCGCAAATACTGAGATTGCGATCAGGCGCGGACACAACCGCCCAAAGGAATTTCTAAAACTCATGAAAGCAAGTGGCATTAACCAACTCCTTGAGATAAAAGGGCATTCTGTGACGCTCAAATTAGACCCTGAATCGATCAGTCGCCGTTTTGTTGCGACACTTGATTTTCCGATACAGCCTGAAACGGAGGCATGATGAATCATGAAACAGCGCTTTCCCAAGCAAAAGAGATAGCCCAACGAGTGCTGGCCCCGGCCGCTAGACAAAACGACAAAGAGGGCCAGTTCTCTAGCGAGGCGGTCGATAGCCTCGGCCAATCCGGACTTCTTGGGCTGACGCTGCCGACGGAGTTCGGCGGTGCGGGTCTTGGGCCGCGAACATTTGCGGCGGTCCTGGCGACGCTTGCCGAGGTGGGACGCGTCGGTCGCAATGGTCTATCTGATGCATATCTGTGCCTCCGCGACGATCGCTGCGGCTCGATCTATATATCCGCCGTTGCCCAGATTCTGAAAGAGATTGCCTCCGGCAAGCATCTGTCCACCCTCGCCTTTAGCGAGGCCGGCTCCCGCAGTCACTTCTGGGCGCCAGTATCCCGTGCACGCTCGAACGGCACGGGCGTGCGTCTTACGGCGAAGAAGTCATGGGCGTCCCAAAAAGGGGGTCGCGTCTATACAAAAGACAAAAGAAACTAGTATAATGTAGAACATGGGTGGGCCTGCCAGCCCTAGCTCCGGTGTAAGAAAATTCGGGCGCAAATTCCCCCACGCTTCCTGCCCTACAATTACGTGCATCCTTGTCCGCCTGTCGACTGGATTGGCGGAGTTGAGCGGGGCGTGCTGCTTTTCCGCGCATGAGCACGCTCTCCGAAATCCGAGCCGCCGTGGACAAACTGCTCCATCCGGAACAGGAGATCCTGCTCGAACACCTCGTCCGGAAACTCGGTGTGCGCCCAACGATAACGGAGGGGTCGCGGGCGCAACGCGAACGATGGCTCCAAAGGCTCGACCGGCTACGGAACCGCGGGGCTACCGGCAAGACGGGCGTGCCACTCCAGGAGATCTACGTGTCAGGTGTTTCGAATGATGAACTTCGACTCGAGCATCCAACTGTCGGGCGCGTAACCCAGACAGCGATAGAATAACGGCGCCTCGCAAACGCTTACCGGGGAGGAGAAGGAACCACAGATTGCACAGAACACACAGATTTGAAGAGCGGACGGAAAAGTTGGCTGCGTGAACTTTTGAACCCTAGCATGGAATCCGCGCGAGTGCTTAGGTGCCGGCGCGTGACCTCTCACGGAACCCGTCCCCCCAAATCTGTGTGTTCTGTGCAATCTGTGGTTACTTCCCCTTCGCCATTGGCGCCGGATAGGGCGCACCGCACCGAGCTCAGAGGATTTATTGACATGGATTGCAACAACAGACTTTGCCTCGGAAATCGCTCAAAGCTACCGGAAGCGATTTCATAAAAATCGAGAAAAGCTCTTTACGGTTTTAAAAGCGGCAGTCCACTCGGCTTGGGTGAATTCAGCCTTAAGATAAGCCTCCGACAAGACCGCGATGGTCATGTCAGGCGTTCTTCATTTGTTCAATGGGATCAAACGTCATACAATGCCGGAGACACGGCAGGTCAACGGGTATATTCTCCAAAGCCGAGTATTAAGCCGCGCTCGTCACACGACGGAGCAGCAACCGCAGAAATAAATGACCCTATGCAAATCGAACTCGTATCCCAGCCTGAAGTTGTCATCGCCCGCTGGCAGGAATTGGTCGATGACCCGGAGCTGGCCAAGCTTCCGTACCGGATCGAGACCGACCGCTTTGGGCGAACTATTATGAGCCCGCCACCCGGCTTTCGCCATGTCAGTAATGTCGCGAAGATCACCAGTCTGCTGAACGAATTATTGCCGGATGGCCGAGCGTTTTCAGAAACTCCCGTCCTGACTTCTGACGGCATAAAGGTGCCTGACGCCACGTGGGTTTCGCCGGAGTACGCCCAGGAGCTGGAAACTAAAGAGCCGCTTGTGCTGGAGCGCGCGCCGGAACTCTGCGTCGAAGTGCTTTCACCGTCTAATTCCAAGGCCGAAATGGAAGAGAAGCGGGCCCTCTACTTTGAGGCTGGAGCGCACGAAGTTTGGATCTGCGGGCGCGATGGCAAGATGGAATTTTACACCCCGGACTTGGCGGCGGCTTCGCGGCTTTGCCCTTCATTTCCCGGCCAATTATGACAGCACGATCTCGTTTATAAGCGTGAGGTTGGTTAATTTGGTGGAGGTATCGTCAGCTTTATCGCTGCCTTCAATTCATTCACGCCAACATCAGCACGCAGCCCTCTGCGTTTAAGTTCGGCCATTAGCCGTTCCCGCGGGGTGTGCATCGCGAACCGGTCCAATAAGTGTATCTCGTCCAGAGTCAATAGAGAACAGAGGAGAAACCCGAGAAACTCTTTGCAATATTTCTCCAGATTGTCGTAGTCCAGCGAGCACAAAAGCTCATTCATATCTTACAGACGCCAATACACGCCCGACTTGCGCTCCATCAAGCGGAAGTCGATCATGCCTCTGCGCAGGCTGGCCGTGTCTCGGTGGCGGCGCTTCAGTAGAGTGTTGATCTGTTTTTCGGTGTACTCGCGGCCGGGTTCGATGTCCTGGACGATGTGCTTGAGCACGGCCCCAAACTTCTTCCGCTGCATCGGAAGCTGCCGTAGCGAGCCGTCGCTGTTGAAAAAGTCCTTAAGCACCCTGCGGTCGTACTCGTCGTAGAGAACGCGGTTGGGGTAGAATTCGGTGGTATCGCCGCCTGCCGGCACCAGGAGTCCGGGGTCTTTGGCCTGCAGTTGTTGCGCAGTGGCGCGCACCGCGTCGAGACGTAGTGCATAAAACTTTTTGTGACCCTCCGAGGTCGAGGTCACCAGTTCCGCGTCGGCGAGCTTCGACAAGTGGTGCGACACCGTCGCAGCCTTAATGCTCAGCAGCTCCGCAAGCTGCTCCCCAGAGCGCGGCTTGGACGCCAGCAGAGCTGCCATCTTCAATCGAGTCTCGTCGGCGAGAGCTTTGAAAAAGCGCAGCAGATCGACATTGCTTTCATTCGCCGAAAGATTAGACATTTATCTAATCTTTAGCCAGCTTATGTCCGATGACAAGCTTATAACTGCCGACGCGGGATTTACGTCGCCGCCCGCGGACTAAGCTGTGCCGCAGAGAAGGATGTCATTTGTATGAAGAAGATCGGGTTCTTGTCGTTTGGGCATTGGACGCCTTCCCCTCACTCACAGACGCAGTCTGCGGCTGACGTACTTTTGCAGTCAATTGACCTCGCCGTCGAGGCCGAACGCCTTGGGATGGATGGAGCCTACTTCCGAGTTCATCACTTCGCTCGACAATTGGCATCGCCGTTCCCGTTGCTCGCGGCCATCGGGGCTCGGACGCGGAAGATTGAGATTGGGACTGGGGTCATCGACATGCGGTACGAGAATCCGCACTACATGGCGGAGGACGCTGGTGCTGCGGATCTTATCGCTGGTTCGCGCCTGCAGTTGGGAATAAGTCGCGGTTCTCCCGAGCAAGTGATCGGCGGATGGCGCCACTTCGGCTATCGTCTTGCGGATCGTGAGGACGACGCGGGACTGGGTCGACGCCATGCGGAGGAGTTTCTGGAATTGTTGCGCGGCAAAGGGTTCGCTCAACCCAATCCGCGTCCGATGTTCGCGAACCCGCCAGGACTTTTGCGACTCGAACCTTACTCCGAGGGATTGAGAGACCGTATCTGGTGGGGCTCGGCTTCAAACGCCACGGCAATCTGGGCTGCGAAGCACGGCATGAACTTGCAGAGTTCGACCCTCAAGTTCGATGAATCCGGAGAGCCCCTGCACGTCCAGCAAGCTGCTCAAATTCGCGCTTTCCGGGCTGCCTGGGCCGAGGCCGGCCACACTCGGGTTCCACGAGTCTCTGTCAGCCGAAGCATCTTTGCTCTGATGAACGACCTCGATCGCGCTTATTTCGGGCGCGCTGGGCAGGAAACAGACCAGATCGGCTTCATTGACTCAGGGCGGGCAGTCTTCGGTCGCACCTACGCTGCTGAACCAGATGTTCTTATCGAGCAACTGCGGAAAGATGAGGCAATCGCTGAAGCAGATACTCTCTTGCTTACGGTTCCGAACCAATTAGGGGTTGCCTATAACGTGCACGTGATGGAAGCGATCCTCACGACCGTCGCTCCTGGGCTTGTTTGGCGCTGAATCGGGTCGCCTAATCAAAACGGCGACGCGACCTGACAATTCTGGTTTTCCTTTCTTTGGAGCCAGAGTTCGCTGGCCCAGGTGCGCGCGAAGGTCCGCACCGGCCCTGCTGGCGCTCGTAGGCACCAGACAGCATCCGAGCGCTTGACACGAAGCGGTTCCCTTTGCGGAAACTTCACCGGTGCTGCTTTGGCTATCCGCGCATCGAGACAGCGATTAACCACGCGTGGAGCCCGAATTCAAGGCCGCTTGCAGGTTTGCTATCGCCGAACACTTGAGCGGCTTCCAACGCTACGGCTCCATGGAGGAACGCCACATGATGCGGCTCTGTGACGGATTGGGGCGGAACGAGTTTAACTCTCATTCTTTTGCCCCTCGCCCTCGGGTGTTGGATTTTCTCCAGGGTCAGCCGCGAAGAATGGGAGCTCCGAAGGGAGCACCCGTCAATCCGCCGTCAACCATCAACTCGACCGCATTGATGTATGACGAATCGTCCGAGGCAAGGAAAAGCACAGCCTTGGCCAGATCTTCTGGCTCGCCCCAACGAGCAAGTGGAACCGTGGAAGAGAAGAAGTCGGAAAGTTCTTGGGATTCTTCTGCAGTGGCATTGGCGCGCGCCCCGCGCTTCCAAATGGGAGTCTTCGTCGCCCCCGGGGCCACCACGTTTACGCGAATCTTGCGCGGCGCAAGGTCGGCGGCGATGGCCCGCGACATCGAGACGAGTCCGCCTTTCGTGGCAGCGTAGGCAGCCACGCCAGGTTGACCGAGATAATTGTGCACCGATCCGTTGAAGATGATGCTGCCGTTGTCGTTCAACAGAGGAGCGGCTGAATTGACAGTAAAGAAAGCACCGTTGAGGTTGGTGTGGACCACCTTCTCGAAGGTGGCTTCGTCGGTCGTGCCAGTCGGCGTCCTGGCAGAGATGCCTGCATTGGCGAAGACGATGTCAAGTTTGCCAAAGTCTTTGGAGAGTTCAGCGAAGAGCTTCTTGCGGTCCTCCGCCACTGTGACGTCGGCGCGATAGCCGTGCGCTTTCGATCCGAGTTCGGCGACCGCTTCATCCAGCTTCTCCTGGTCACGGCCGGTGATGGCGACTTCAGCGCCTTCTGCGATGAAGAGGCGAGCAGTGGCAAGACCGATGCCGCTGTTCCCTCCGGTAATAAGTGCCTTCTTGCCTGCGAGCTTCATGATTCCTC
>Ga0302324_100016170_pt1 | contig 14883 bp, 14 predicted proteins | sample Palsa_T0_1_FD_201949 | JGI IMG/M metagenome (GOLD analysis project Ga0302324, IMG submission 201949) | Peat permafrost microbial communities from Stordalen Mire near Abisko, Sweden - Palsa_T0_1 | ecosystem: Environmental > Terrestrial > Soil > Palsa > Peat permafrost | place: Sweden: Abisko...
GAGTACCTGCATTTCCTGCGCGTGCGCGAATGGCAGGACGTGTACAGCCAGCTGCAGCAGGCCGCCAGGGACGTGGGCCTCGTGGCTGGCCGGGACCGGGGCTCGCGGCCTCAGCCAGCCGCTGGCACCAGGCGACGGCGCCAGGCAGGCTCCGCCGCACGCACCGCAGACCCAGTGCGCGCCGCGGGGGCGGCCGAGCCGGCCGGGAGGTACAGCGCCGACCTCGCCGACCGGGTGCACCAGTCGCTGCTGGCCGGGCTGCTGTCCCACATCGGCATGCAGGACACCGAGCGCAAGGCGGCCGACCGCAAGGCCGCGGACCGGAAGGCCGGCGACCGGAATGCAGCGGACGGCGGACGGCGGCGCGGCCCGGCGGAGTTTGTCGGCGCCCGGGGCGCGAGATTCGCGATCTTCCCCGACTCGCCGCAGGCCCGCAAGCCGCCCGCCTGGGTCATGGCCGCGGAGCTGGTCGAGACCTCGCGACTGTGGGCCCGGATGGTCGCGCGGATCGAGCCGGAGTGGGCTGAGGAACTGGCAGGCGATCTGGTCCGCCGCAGCTACAGCGAGCCGCGCTGGGACGCGCGCCGCGGCGCGGTCATGGCAACTGAGAAGGTCACGCTCTACGGCCTGCCGATCGTGGCCGCACGCCAGGTCAACTACGGCAGCATCGACCCGGCCGCGGCCCGCGACGAGTTCATCCAGCATGCGCTGGTGGAGGGGGACTGGCAGACGCATCACGCGTTCTTCGCCGGGAACCAGCGCGCCCGCGAGGAGGCCGGCGAGCTCGAGCACAAGGCGCGGCGCCGCGGCCTGGTCGCCGACGATGCGGCCGTCTTCGACTTCTACGACCAGCGGATCCCGAAGACGGTGACCTCGGCCCGGCACTTCGACACGTGGTGGAAGAAGACCCGCCCTGCTGACCCGGGCCTGCTCGACCTGAGTCTCGCCGACCTGGCCGGGCCGGCCGCGGACGAGTTCAGCCCGGCTGACTACCCGGAGCAATGGGGCCCGTTCCCGCTCTCTTATGAATTCTCGCCGGGGGAGCCGGACGACGGGGTCACGGCTGACGTCCCGCTAAAGGATCTTTTCGACGGGAACGAGGCCGACCTGGGCTGGCAGATCCCCGGCCTGCGCCAGGAACTGGTGACAGAGCTCATCCGCGGGCTGCCCAAGGACCTGCGCCGGCATTTCATCCCGGCCCCGGACACGGCCAGGGCGGCGCTGGCTGCGCTCGGCGCCCCCAGCGGTGACCTGCGCGACGCACTCAGCGCCGAGCTCGCCCGGCTGACCGGCGTACGGGTACCGCGGTCCGCCTGGGATGTTGAGCGCCTGCCCGCGCACCTGCGGGTGACCTACCGGGTGCTGGACGGGGACCGCGTCCTCGCGACCGGCAAGGACCTGGCGGAACTTCGCCGTCAGCTGCGGCCCGAGCTGACCGCGGTGCTTGCCGAGGCGGCGGCCGGCCTGACCAGGACCGGCGCGCGGAGCTGGGACTTCGGCACGCTGCCGCGGGTGTTCAGCAGCGGCCAGGTGCGCGGCTACCCGGCCCTCGCCGACACCGGCGACGCGGTTGACGTCCGGATTTTCGGCACCGAGGCCGAGGCGAACGCGTCGATGCGCCTCGGGACTCGCCGGCTGGTGCTGATCGCGGTGCCGTCGGGCGTGCGGTCGATCGCCGGCCGGCTGCCGATGAACGCGAAGATGGCGATGAGCCGCCATCCCTACGCGGGCGCCGCCGCGATGCTGGATGACTGCGCGGCGGCCGCGGCCGACCAGGTCATTGAGGACGCCGGCGGGCCGGCCTGGGATGCGGAGGGGTTCGCGCGCCTGGTCGCAGCGGCACGGGACGGCCTAGCTCCTGCGACCGCGCGGGTACTTGACGCGGTGGCCCAGATTCTGTCCGAAGCGCACGAGGTCGAGATCCGGCTGACCGGCGCTAACCCCGTGCCCGCGGTCGCGGCGGCGCTGGCTGACATGCGGGCTCAGTTCGGCCGGCTGATTCACCCGGGATTCATCTCGGAGGCGGGCGCCCGGCGGCTGCCTGACCTGGTCCGCTACCTGCGCGGAATCGTGCGGCGGCTGGACAAGCTAGCCGGGGAGCAGGCCAGGGATGCCGAGCGGATGGCGGCCGTGCACCGGATGACCGCGGCCTACGAGGCGATGCTCGCCGAGCTGCCGCCCGCCGACCGGGACCTGCCGGGCCCGCAGTCGATCCGGTGGCTGATCGAGGAGCTTCGGGTGAACCTGTTCGCGCAGGTGCTGGGTACCTCAGGACCAGTATCCGAGAAGCGGATCATGACTGCCATCGACGGCTTGCTCACCCGGTAGCGCTTCCTAGTCACAGTGTGGCTGGCAGAGCCGGACGGCGGCTCGCAGCGCGTCGAGGCGGGGCCCGGTGGATGGCCCTGGCGCGCTGCCCTGCACACGAGCCAGCTCCAGCGGCGTCGCCAGCCGCCGGAGCGCCTCCCGGATGAGGCCCGCGGGCCAGAGCGACTGCTCAGCCGCTGACCACGGCCTGGCCGCGTCCATGGCGGCCAGGCTGGCCTGCAGCCGGCCGAGGTCTGGCGTGGCCGCGGCGCGGACGTGATACCAGTACAGGGCACCGCACGCGGCGAACAGCACCGAGTCCCAGTACGGCGTGAAGTCGATGACGGACACCACCTCGTCGCCGTCCATCAGCACGTTGTCCGGGCCGAGATCACCGTGAACGAGCTGACGGGGCAGCGCGGCGAGGCTGCCGCGGGCGCGGTCGAGAATGGCGATCGCCCGCTGCGTGTCAGCTGACGCCATCCCGAGCTCCGCCAGCTGCCGTGGCAGCGTGGTGACGAGATGCTCCGGGTCGGCCACCCGTACCCACAGCGATTCGGGGTCTGGTGCGTACCGGACCGGCAGCCGGCCGAGAGCCTGGTGGAACTCGGCCACGTGCCGCATCGCGGCCGCCGTCTGCGCAGGGCTCGGGTGCAGCGGCGCCGAGCCCTCCAGGTACTCGAGCAGGACATAGCCGTTGCAAGTGACGAGCGCGCCCGCGCTGGTGGGCATGACCCGGGCCTGCCGCAGGCCCTGAGCGGTCAGCAGGCCGCTGATACGGGCCTGAAGCTCGACGTCCGCGTGCCTGGCAGCGGGCTTGAGCACGAAGGTGCCCGCGGCCGCCAGCACCTTGCGCCCGGCCAGGCTGCCGGCCGGCAGCTCTTCCAGGCCGGTCAGCTCGCCGAGGTCATACTCAGCCAGCGCGGCCAGCGCCGCGGCAGCAGGGTCGGCACCGGGCTGTGGCATCAGCTCATGATCGCCGGCCACGCGCCGCCGTTTACACTTCCGATGGCATGAAATACGTGCTGTTCTACGAGTCCGGCGAGAGGGTCGCGGAACTGGCGCCACTGCATTTTCCGGCGCACCGGGCCCGGTGGAGTGACTACGCCGAGCGCGGCCTGCTGCTGGCCATCGGCCCGTTCACGGACGGCGCGGCGGCCATGGGCGTGTTCACGACCAGGAAGGCCGCCGAGGAATTCGCGGCCGGGGACCCGTTCGTCCAGCACGGGGTGGTGCGCGGCTGGTCCGTCCGGGAGTGGAACGAGGCGCTGCTCTAGCTGCCGCGGTAGCCGCTGTTGTTGCGGCGCAGCCAGATGAACGCGATCAGGCCGATGATCAGCCAGGCGCCAACCGAGTGCGTCAGCGCGTGGAGCACGAGGAACGCCGCGACCGCCACGGCCACGATGAGCACGATGACACGCAGCGACCGGGTCCGCTGACGGCGCTCGGCCTGCCGGTGATGGTGGCGCTCGTGCCGGAGCCTGAGCTGCTCGCGTTCAAGCTGGACCCTGGCCAGCTTGCGCTGCTGCCGCCGCTCCACGGGCGGCGGCGCTGGCGTTACCGCATCGGCGTCCGGCAGGTCGGCGAGCAATCCGGTCAGGTCAGCCATCGTCTTCGCCCGCATGGCCCGGTCAAGCCGGTCGCTGAACTCGGTCTCGTCGAGCCGTCCGTCACTGAAGTGCTGAGCCAGGCGATCGGCGATCGCAGTCCGTTCGGTGTCGCCGACCCGCATGTCTGAGCCGGGCCAGCTAGCCCGCCGCAGGGCCGGACCGGCTGGCTTCGGCGGGCTCACGGGAGTGGACATAGTGTGCAGGGCCCCCTTGGTCAGTTGCGCCATGCCTGCATGTTGCTGGAGAACTCGGTGGCGATGGACTGGGCGGTGTCCTCATCGGGAACCAGCACCCAGCACGCCAGGTACAGCGGAATGCCGAGTCCGCCGACCAGGGTGAGCACGACGAACGCGATCCGGACGAGGACCACGTCGACGCCAACGTACCCAGCAACGCCTGACGCCACCCCTGCGATCATCCGGCCGTGCCGGGTGCGGACGAGTGTCCCGCGACCGCCCACGCCGGCGGCATCGCTCGTCGTCGGCTGCGTCTGCTCTGAACTGCCTGCGGTTGTAGTCATGCATTCAGCGTGCCCGCTCGCAGCCAGCCGGACTATCGGGATCAACCCTGAGCCGACCCTGAGCACCCCCCGGCAGGACCAGGGACTGCCCGGATGGCGGCCAGGCCGCTCATCAGGCCATGATGGGCACATGGGGGATCAGGCCAATCCAGCCGCCCGCGCCGGCACCGCCGCTGACCAGGTCAGCCGCTTCGGCGTGCCGCCAGCCGCCTGGCCGCCGGGGGACCCGGCGCTGGTCGGCGGGCCGCCGGAGGGAAGCCCTCAGCCCGGCCGCCCCGCTACCGCGGCGCCCGGCGATACCGCCGGCAACTCAGGCACCGCCGACTCCGGTGACAGGCAGGCGGGCAGTCACTGGACGACCCGGCTGGAGAGCCACGGCCTGCGGATCAGCCGCGGACCGGGCACGGCCGGCCCCGTCCGGCGCGCGCGCGAGGGGCAGCTGCTCGGCGGCGTCGCCGCTGGCCTGGCGCAGCGGACAGGCTTCTCCGTCGGCGTGATTCGCGCTGCGATTGTCATCGCCACCCTGGTGAGCACCGGGTACCTGGCCATCGCCTACGTCCTGGCCTGGCTGCTCATCCCCGCTGAGGGCGCGGACAGCAACATCGGCTCGAAGGCGCTCACCGACAAGCGCGGCATCAGCCTCGCTGCCGCGCTCGCGTCCGTGCTGGTCGTCGCCCTGGTGATCGCCTCGGCCCTGAATGCCCCGTGGGTCACCTCCCTCGCCGTGCCGCTCATCGTCTGCGCGGTGGGTCTCGTGCTGATCTCGCGGAACGCGCCGGAGGAGGAGCTGGAGTACCTCCGCGGCCTGGCTGACCCCGCGGGCATGAGCAGGACCGCGCCGCGGTCCAGGCGCGTGCTGCGGGTGATCCTGGGCGCTGTGCTGCTAGTTGGCGGGCTCGGCGTGCTGCTGCAGGGCCATGAGCGCCTCGCGCTGCTGAAGCCGCTGGCGGGCATCATTCTCCTGGTCGGCGGCATCGTCCTGACCCTCGGGCCGTGGCTGCTGCGAACGGCGAAGGAAGCGGTCGACGAGCGCCAGGCCAGGGTCCGGGCCGAGGAGCGCGCAGATATGGCATCGCGGGTGCACGACTCGGTGCTGCAGACGCTGGCGCTGATTCAGCGCCGGGCGGGCGACCCCAACCAGGTGATCCAGCTGGCCCGCGCACAGGAGCGCGAGCTCCGCTCGTGGCTGTTCGACGGGCGGGCGCCCGGCTCGATGGAGGGCCAGGCGGAGACTGTCGCCGACGGAGTCCGCCTCATCCAGCAGGAGGTCGAGGCGCAGCACGGCACGCCAGTGGACGCGGTCACCGTGGGTGACTGCGAGCTCGACGACGATCTGAGCGCGCTGCTGGCCGCCGCGCGAGAGGCGACCGTCAACGCGGCGAAGTGGTCAGGCGCGGACGTGGTCTCACTGTTCGCGGAAGTCGAGCCAGCCTCGGTATCGCTGTTCGTACGGGACCGCGGGCGCGGGTTCGACCCGGCCACCGTGCCCGGTGACCGGAAGGGCCTCGCCGAGTCAGTCCAGGCCCGGGTGGCACGCCGCGGCGGCACCGCGACGATCCGCAGCGCACCCGGCCAGGGAACCGAGGTGGCGCTGACGATACCGAGGCTGGCGGCCGACCGGCAGCCGAGGCGGTCATGAGCATGCCAGGGCCGGGCGGCAGGCCGCGGGTGTTCCTGGTCGATGATCACGGCATGTTCCGGGCCGGGGTGCGGTCCGAGCTAGCGGGCGCGGTCGACATCGTGGGCGAGGCCGCTGACGTGGCGCCGGCGATCGCGCAGGTCTCCGAGTGCCTGCCCGATGTCGTGCTGCTCGACGTTCACCTCCCGGCCGGCGGTGGTCAGGACGTTGTCGCGGCGGTGAAAGCCGAGCATCCCGAGGTCCGGTTTCTGGCGCTGTCCGCCTCCGATGCCCCGGAGGACGTTATCGCGGTCATCAGGGCCGGCGCGCGGGGGTACGTGACCAAGACGATCTCCGGCCCTGAGCTGGTCGATGCCATCCGCCGGGTGGCCGCCGGCGATGCCGTGTTCTCACCCCGGCTGGCCGGCTTCGTCCTGGACGCTTTCGCGGCCGGCGAGGCCCCGGAGGCCGGGCGGCCGACTTTCGACCCGGAGCTTGACCAGCTCACCGGCCGGGAGCGGGAAGTGCTCAGGCTCATCGCGCGCGGCTACACCTACCGCGAGGTCGCGAAAGAGCTGTTCATCTCGGTTAAGACCGTGGAGAGCCACGTGTCCTCGGTGCTGCGCAAGCTCCAGCTCTCGACCCGTCATCAGCTCACCCGGTGGGCCGCCGAGCGCCGCCTGACCTGACGGCCCCGCTGCCTGCGCGGCTAGACGTGCGGGCCGAGCCGTGCCTCCGCGCGCAGGACGGCCGCGAGGTCAGCGGGCTCTGGCGTTCCGGGACTGAGGCCGGTCAGGCCGCGCGCGGCGAACCACCTGGCGACGTTGGCGGCATCCCGGTCGAGGTACTCACCGCCGCGGGGGCTGGCGATGATGTCGACGACCTGCGGCGTGTCGATCAGGACGAGCTGGCCCCGGTGCAGCAGGAGGTTGTAGGCCGACAGGTCGCCGTGCGCCAGCCCCAGCCGTGCCAGCACGATCAGCGACTCGACGAGCTGCTGCCAGAGTTCTGCCAGTGCGTTCCCGCGGCGGGAGGTTTCGGCAAGGCGGGGTGCGGCGGTGCCGTCCGGCTCGCCGATGAACTCAAGCAGCACCTCGGTGCCGAGCACCTGGACCGGGTAGGGCACCGGCACGCCTGCCGTGTGGAACTGGCAGAGGGCGGCGAACTCGGCTCCGGCCCACTGCGTGGCGATCATCTCCCGGCCGACCGCGGTGCGGCCGGCCATCGCGCGGCTGGCCCGCGATTCGCGCACCCGTCGCCCTTCGAGGTACTCGCTGTCCCGGTGGAACAGCCGGTGGTCGGCGGAGCGGTATCGCTTCGCGGCCAGCAGGCAGGAGCGGTCGGTCCCCGGCACGCCGCGGCGCACCAGGTAGACGCTGGCCTCCTTGCCGGTCTTCAGGATGCCGAGCTCGCTGTCGGTGGCCGCTAGCTCCGTCACCAGCCAGGCCGGATGCGGCCGCGGGCCGCGCTCGCTGGGCGTCGACTGGTCCCAGGTGGACCAGCGGTCGCCGTCGGTCAGCCCGTCGGTGGCATCGATGTCGTCAAGGGAAGGCAGCGCGGCGCGGTGGCGATTGCGCCGGGTGAAGACGGGCTCTTCGTCGTCGAATCGCGGCTTACCGCGACGCTGGTTGTACGCCGGATCGCGCACGGGCGGAACTCCTCAGGCAGGAAGGAAGGGCGGGCAGCATGAAACTCGTGACGGTCGTCATCTGCGTCCTCCCTTCTGCCTGTGGCTCGCGTGAGCCGGGCTCGTCGCACGCTCTCACGCCGCCGGGCAGGACGGCAACTGGTTTTCCGTCGCAGTCGCCGGCTGGTCTGCCGGTTTCCGGCGGGGTCTTCCGGGCCGGGTCTGCCCTGCTGAGGCGCCCGGTTACAGCTGCGCCGCCGCGATCGTGGCGCGGGCCTGATCCTGCGTGAGCACCCTGGCGATGCCGACGGTGGTCCAGCCGCCGCTCTCCTCAAGCTCGTCCCGCAGGATGGCGGCCTGGTACTCGATCGACACCGGTCCGATCGCGACGAGTTCGGACTTCTCGTTCCGCATGACCAGGATGAAGTTCACGTCGTTCCCTCTCGGTCGGCTCGTGGCCGAATCTAGCCGCGCGGGCCGGCTACGTCGACCGGTCTTCGTGAGGTTGCGCCCGCCGCCGGCGTGCAGAAGGATCACCGTGTGCGGATGGATGAGCTGTGCCAGATCGCGTCCAGCCGGCTACCGCCGGCAGTAGCTGCGTACTACCGCCTGGGCTCGTCGGAGGGCATCAGCGCGGCCGCGGCTGTCGCGGCCTGGGACCGGATCCGTTTCCGGCCCCGGATTCTGCGGGACGTGTCCGTGGTCTCGACGACGACGACCGTACTCGGCCAGGAACTGGCCACCCCCGTGTGCGTGGCGCCGACGGCGCTGCACCGCGCGGCCCACCCGCACGGCGAGGTCGCGACCGCCGCCGGGACAGCGGCCGCGGGCTCGCTGATGACGGTCTCGACTAACTCGGGCATGCCGTTCGCGAGCATCGGCGCGACCGGCGTGCGCTGGTGGCTGCAGTCCTACGTGATGCGCGACCGCGGTCTGACCAGGGCGATCCTGGAGAGGGCGGTCGAGGCGGGCGCGAGCGCCGTGGTGCTCACGGCCGACACTCCCGTCGTCGGCCGCAAGCGCGACGCGGCGGAGAAGGTCTGGGACCTGGTGCCGGGGGAGTACCAGCTGGCGAACATCGATACGAGCGGCCTTCCGGCGGATGCGACGGAGAAGGCGGCCGACCTGACCCCGGACACGATCGGCTGGCTCCGCGAGGTGACGGGCCTGCCGGTCGTCGTGAAGGGCGTGCTGCATCCCGATGACGCGCGCATCGCGGTGGCGGCGGGGGCGGCGGCGGTGCAGGTGTCCAACCACGGCGGGCGTCAGCTCGACCAGGCGCTGGCAACGGCCGATGCGCTGCCGGACATTGTCGCGGCCGTGGCGGACAGCGGCGCCGAGGTCTACGTCGACGGCGGCATCAGGCGCGCCGAGCATGTGCTCGCGGCGCTGGCGCTCGGTGCCAGGGCGGTCTTCATCGGGCGGCCGGTGCTGTGGGCTCTCACCGCCGGCGGGGCGGCCGGCGAGGGCGGCAGCGACGGCGTCGCCACGCTGCTGGACGGGCTGACTGATGGCCTCGCTCACGTACTGACGCTGGCCGGCGTGCGCAGCCCGGCCGAGATCAGCGCCGACCTGCTCGGCTAGTTCCGGCGGCTGGCTCAGGCAGGAACGTCCAGCCAGTAGTTCCGGCGGCTGGCTCAGGCCGGAACGTCCAGCCAGGCGGTGGGGTCTGGCGGGTAGCCGGGAACCCCAGATCCGCGGCTGCGTCCCGCGCACGCGAATCCGAGGTCGCGCAGGATGTCTGCCGCCGTTCCGCCTGCTGCCGGGCTTGCCCCGTACTCGCTGACCAGGAGCCGGCCGGTGGCAGGCCGGCAGGTGCTGACGAGGTGGTGGCGGACCAGATCGGCCCGGCGGTGCCGGGGCACGCAGTCAAGCAGGATGTGCACGTAGTCGAACCGCAGGCCATCCGGCGGCAGCCAGTCAATGGCATTGCCGGTCCAGATCCGGTCGGCCCATCGCGGCAGCCTGCGGCGGGCGAGGTCCGCGAGCCCGGCGCTGAGATCGACCCCGTAGGGCTCGACGGTCAGCCCGCGCTCCGCGCACCAGTCTGCGACGGACTCCATCAGCAAGCCGTTCGCGCAGCCGACATCCAGGAACGTACCGCTGCGGGTGATCCCGTCGGTGATGTGGTGCCGGGCCTGCCGCCAGTCAGCCTCGCTGCCGCCGAAGCCAGAGCCCGCCGCGGCGGTCACCCCGCGCAGGTAAGCGTGCTCGAGCCGGCTGACGTTGCCGGCGTAGAAAGCCTGGTCATCGAGGGATCGATAAGACACGGCGGCCGCCCGGACTACTGCTGCCAGCTCGGCCCGGCCCGCCGAGTAGAGGCGCTCAGCGGCCTGCTCTGCCGAGCAGGCCGTCAGCACGGCAGCCGCATGCGGCCGACGGCCGGAATACGGCGCGCCCTCGATCCAGCCGTACAGGTGTCCGTCGTCCAGGCCGAGGGAGCGGAATCGCTGATAGCGAAAGCCAGCGGTTTCCAGCGGTACCCGCAGCACAGTGTCGAACAGGTAGTCCTCGCCGGGCCGCACGTCGCCGGACGGCAGCACCGGACCGCCGGGCTGCTCGACGAGGACGCACTGACCGTCCTCCAGGAACGGCACGAACGTCATCCGGCGTACCTGGCCGGGTTCCGGGTCGTGGTCCAGCGCGGCGAACATGACCGGAAAGCCTAACCGCGGCGTGAGCCTGGCGCGCGGCGGGCCGTGCCATCATCGGCGGGTGGCCGTGCACGTCGCTGCGTACGATCCGGACTGGCCGCGGCAGTTCGCCGCTGAGCGCTCCGCGCTGGAGGAGCTGCTGGCACCGTGGCTGAGCGGCCCGGTCGAGCACATCGGGTCGACTGCCGTTCCCGGCCTCGACGCCAAGCCCATCCTTGACATGCTGGCGCCCGTCAGCGACCTGGCCGCGGCTGAGGCCGCCATCCCGGTGCTGGCCCGCCGGTCCTATGTGCACGCGCAGCACCGGCCGGCTGCCCTGTACTTCTTCCGCCCGGCGATCCCGGCCGCGAGCGGGCACACCCATCACGTGCACCTGACCGAGCGCGGCAGCGATCTCCGGCAGGAGCGGATCGCGTTCCGCGATGCGCTGCGCGCCGATCCGGCACTGGCACGCCAGTACCAGCACCTCAAGGACACTCTCGTGGCGGCCGTCCTCGCCGCCGCGGGCATCGCACTGCAGCCCCGGCCGCCGGCTAGCTGAGGGGACTGTCGTCGCCCCAGGCCAGCGCGCCCTTCACGGTGTACCAGGTCAGCACGCGGGGCACGAACCGGCCGGCTCTGACCGCGGGGTCATCCTCGGCTAGCTTGCGGGCTCGCTCGAGGGATCCGGCCTGGTAGAGGCAGATGCCCGCGATGGACTCGTCGTCGTCGACCGGGCCGGCGACCTTCAGGAATCCGGCCGCCCGCATCTTGCTGAAGTGGCCGAGATGCCGGCGGTGGAGCGCCCGGTGTTCCTCCTCGCCGAGTTCCGGCCTGCCGGGCGCCGCCTCTAGCAGCACCAGCTGGTAGGTGTCGAACTCATCCGGGGGCTCAGCCGGGTCCCGGTCCGGCTCCAGCGCCTTGAGCTGCTCCAGGTGCACGTCCAGGTGGAAGCTGGCGTTGCCGGCGACGAAGGCGCCGATCGGGATCGGGCCGTCCTGCACGATCTCGCCGTTGTCCCTGATGATCACGTGCACCGGTGTGTTCGCCCGGTCGCCTAGCGCCGCGCCCGCGGCAGCCAGCCGGGCGGCGGACCGCTCAATCTCCCGGGCGAGGCCGGGAAGGCCGCCGGCATCGCGAGCGAAGGCAGCCAGCTCCTCATCGCCGACCGTGCTGGCGTTGTCGTAGCTGACCTCGGCACCGTCGGCGACTTGCTCGGCGGCGTGCGCGATCAGGTCGTTGTTTGCCGCCACGTGGGCGGCGATCAGCTCGGCTGGCCAGCCGTCCGCGGGGTCGCGGAAGCCGCCCGCCAGCAGCGTGGCAATGAACGGGGCGTAAGCCGCCTCAAGATCGTCGGAGGTCATAGCCGGTCCTCAGCATCTGGCCGCGGCGAGCCGGTCTCGCCCGCCTGGTGAATGCCGACAGTGCCAATCGCGGTGCGGCTGCGTCAAGGGGCCGGGCAGGATGGCCCGGATTGAGGCATTCGCGGCCGCGGCTCGCAGGCAGCCTGCAGGCGGGACCGGGAAGCGGGACCGGGGGGGCGCCTACGGAAACAGACCGTGCAGGGGGAACACGGCGTTCCTGGTCGCCATGATCGCCTGGTCGATGGGGTCGCCGGGATCGTAGCCAGCATCGAAGTCGGTGAAGGCCGCGGCGGAACCGTCCGTCATGAACTCTGGTGGTGCCTCCGCCGTGACCTCACGAACGAACTCCTGCCAGATGGGGGGCGTTGAGCTGGCGGGGTCGATGGGCCGGCCGGCGGCTTCGGCGAGCAGGTGGGTCCAGGTCCTGGGGACGACCTGGATGAGCTGGTAGCCGCCACCGCCGGTGAGGATCCAGTGGCCGCCGGCAGTCTCGTGGGAGAGGCGGTGGATGAGCGCGTGGGCGACTCGCTGAGCGTCGATGGAGATGGCGAGGTCGGCGAGGGGGTCGGTGTAGTGGGTGTCGCAGCCATGCTGGCTGATCAGGTACTGAGGCTGGAACTGGCGCAGCAGCGGCGGCGCGATGGCATGCAGGGCGCGGAGCCAGCCGGCGTCGCGCGTGCCGGCCGGCAGGGCGACGTTGACAGCCATTCCGTCAGCCTCGGGGCCGCCGGTCTCGCTCGGGCGGCCGGTGCCGGGGAACAGGGTGGCGGGGTGCTCGTGGATGCTGATCGTCAGGACGCGGGGGTCGTTCCAGAACGCGGCCTGGACGCCGTCGCCGTGATGGACGTCAATGTCGAGGTAGGCGACGCGGCTGGCGCCGTGGTCGAGCAGCCAGGTGATGGCGATGGCGGGGTCGTTGTAGATGCAGAAGCCGCTGGCGTTGCCGCGCATCGCGTGGTGGAGGCCGCCGGAAATGTTGGCGCCGTGCTCGGCCGTGCCGGACCAGACGGCCCGGGTGGCGGCGAGAGTGGCGCCGGCAATGAGGGCGGATGCGTCGTGCATGCCGGGGAAGACGGGGTCGTCTGCGGTGCCCAGGCCGTGGGCGAGCAGGGTGGCGGCGTCCGGCACGCTGCCGATGGCCTCGAGACCGGCGCCGTCGAGACCGGCGCCGTCCAGACCGGCGCCGTCGGCGTCGGGGCCCGCCGCTGCGGCGCTGCCCGTTCGTTGTGGCCGCCGGCCGGCTGCCCAGGCGCCGGCCTGCCTGACGATCTGGATATAGGCGGGATCGTGGATGAGCTGCAGCTCGGCGTCAGAGGCCGGATCCACTGGCGCGACCGTTACCCCGTCGGCGGTCAGCAGGCCGAACGCGCGGGCCAGTTCGATCGTGAGCTTGACCCGGATCGGGGCCATCGGGTGCTCGGGGCCGAAGTCGTAGCCGGTCAGCCGCTCGTCCCAGGCCACCTGCAGGGAACAGGTCACGTCGTGGTTCCTTTCCGCGAGCGTGCCGCCGACACCACCGCTCGCTAGCCTGTCACACCTGCCGATCTGCGCCGGTTCGGCCGGTGGTGGTCCTCACGCTGGACTCAGCTAGCTGACGCTAGATATCCTGAGCATAAGCTGTCAGGCAGACGGCGGCGGCTTGTGCACAGCGCGCCTTGGTACGCCTTGCGCTCAGCGCTGCCTGCGATACTGAGAGCTGGCGCCGCGCCGCTGCGTAGCGACGGCGCCGCCTGCAACGGCACCACCTACACCAGCGCCACTTTTGCACAACGGGCACGTCGCGACAGCGCCTCGGCCCGCGGGCCGGACGGCAGGCCACGCGCCGGTCAGTCACTCGGGAGAGATATGGCTAGCCAGTGGGACGCCCAGATGGAGGCCTTCGGTGCCTTTGTCCGCAGCCAGCGCAAGCTCGCTAACCTCACGCTGCGGCAGCTCGCCGAGCTGACCAGCCTGTCCAACCCGTATCTGAGCGAGCTTGAGCGCGGCATGCACCAGCCGTCCGTCCGAGTGCTCAAGCAGCTCTCCGACGCGCTTAACGTTTCCGCGGAGATGCTGCTGCGGCACGCCGGGCTGGCGGACACCACGGGCCGCGGGGCGGACGGTGACGAGCAGGCCGCGGTCGCGGTCGAGCAGGCGATCAGGAGCGACGCCACGCTGGACGACACGCAGAAGGCAGCGCTGCTCGCGGTGTACCAGAGCATGACCAGGCCGCAGTCGCCGGACTCCTGAGGCGCGGTACTCATGAGCCAGCCGCTGGCCGGCGACGACATCAGGCCGAGCTACGCACTGCTCGCCGACGGCAGCACCGTCGAGATCCGCGCTGCCCGTCTCGCGGACGCCGAGGACGTGCGGCGCATGCACGAGGAGCTGTCACCGGGCAATGCCTACTTCCGCTTCTTCAGCTTCAGCCCGCAGGCGCCGGAGCGGGAGGCCCAGCGGCTGACGCGTCCCGCCGGTGACGACCACGTGGCCCTGCTCGCCCGGCTGGGCGGCGACCTCATCGGCGTAGCCAGCTACGAGCCGACCGGCCGCCCTGGCGTGGCCGAGATCGCGTTCGCCGTGTCGGACGAGATGCACGGCCGCGGCGTCGCGACGCTGATGCTTGAGCACCTCGTGTCGATCGCCAGACGGCGCAGGCTGACCGCCTTCGCCGCCGAGACACTGCCGGACAACCTCGCGATGCAGCGGGTGTTTGCCGACGCCGGACTGCACGTCAAGCGCCGGTTCACCGATGGCGTGATCGAGCTGATCATGCCGCTGCCGGGCCGGGACGGCGACCAGCTCGACAGCTACCTGCAGGCGGTCAGCGGCCGGGCAATCCGCGCCGATGTGGCGAGCCTGCGCCATCTGCTGCGGCCGGCCTCTGTCGCCGTCGTCGGCGCCAGCCGGCTGCGCGGCTCGGTCGGCCGGGAGATCCTGCACAACATTGTCGCCGCCGGGTTCGCCGGGCAGGTCTACCCGGTGAACCCCAGCGGCACGCCGATGGAAGGGCTCCCCTGCCTGACGTCGGCCGCTGAGCTGCCCGCCGGAACGGACGTCGCCATCGTCGCGGTTCCGGCCGCGGAGGTTCCCGGTGTTGCCGAGCGGTGCGGCAGCCGGGGCGTGCACGCGCTCATCGTGATCACCGCCGGGTTCGACAGCCGGGCGGGCGCGGAGCTGCTGGGCATCTGCCGCCGCTACGGGATGCGGCTGGTCGGCCCGAAC
>Ga0302324_100016171_pt1 | contig 14883 bp, 12 predicted proteins | sample Palsa_T0_1_FD_201949 | JGI IMG/M metagenome (GOLD analysis project Ga0302324, IMG submission 201949) | Peat permafrost microbial communities from Stordalen Mire near Abisko, Sweden - Palsa_T0_1 | ecosystem: Environmental > Terrestrial > Soil > Palsa > Peat permafrost | place: Sweden: Abisko...
GCGAACACCGCGTTGATCTCGCAATCGGCCATGAGCTCGGCTTCCTCGACCGCGCGCTGGATCGACTGCACGGTCGATTCGATATTTACGACCACACCCTTTTTCAGACCGCGCGAAGGCTGGCTGCCCAGCCCGATGATCTCGATCGAGCCGTCCGAGGTAATCTCGCCCACCAGCGCGAGCACCTTGGAGGTGCCGATGTCCAGACCGACGATCACGTGTTTGTCGGGCTTCTTAGCCATCGAGCGGTGCCCCTTCGCCATGCGCGCGAGCGTTGCCGGGATGGGCGGCCAGATGAGCACCCCCGCCCTTCCAGCCGACCGCGAAGCCGTTGCCGTAGCGCATGTCGACATAGGCGATCTCCGCCGCGCGCTGACTCACGAGCTTCGCGGCTGCGAGCATGAAGCGCTCGAAGCGCGCATCGATTTGCTGGCGCCCGAGCCGCACCTCGACGCCGTTGTCGAGCCGCAGCGTCAAGGCGCCGCGCGCATCGAGGCCGAGCGCGACGAGGCGCAGACCCGCCTCCGTGAGCCGTCCCTGGACGGCGAGGTAGCGCGCCGTGGCCTCCCCCTCGGCGCCGCTGGGGCCGGATAATTGCGGCAATTCCGGCGGCACGAAGCGCGCCTCGCTCAGAAACAGCTGCCCGCGTGCGTTGACCAGGCCGGTGTCATTCCAGCGCGCGACCGCCGCCTGCTCGACGATCTCGATGTGCAGAGCGCGCGGCCAGCTGCGCTGCACGGCGCTGCTGTCGACCCAGGGCAAGGTGCGCAGGCCGCGACTGATGTCCTCGAGATTGACGCTCACCAGCCCGGCGCCATGCAGGCGCGCGCGCACGATCTGTTCGACATCGAGCGCCGAGACGCGCTGCAGGCGGCCGGTCACGATCACGCGCTGGATCGGCTCATCCAGCAGCACGATCAGCGCCCCGCAAGCCAGCAGGCTCACGGCGATTCCGGCCAGGCTCAAGCCGATGCGGCGCCAGTTCAGCGCCGGCAGCTTGAAGCGGCGCGCACGCGGCGCGCAGCGGCGATTGTTGCGTTTGCGCTGGAGCATCAGCTGCCCTCGGGGCGCGCGCGGCGCGCCAGACTGGTCTCGAGCACACGCCAGACCAATTCATCGAAATCGATGCCGGCCGTGCGCGCGGCCATCGGCACCAGGCTGTGATCGGTCATGCCGGGAACGGTGTTGATCTCGAGCAGCAGCGGCCGCCCGGTCCGATCGAGCATGAAGTCCGCGCGCCCCCAACCCTCGGCGCCGCAGGCCTCGTAGCTCGCGAGCGCCAGGGCCCCCAGATGCGCCTCGGCCTGCGCCGACAGTCCTGACGGACACAGATAGCGCGTGTCGTCGCGCAGGTACTTGGCCTCATAGTCGTAGAAGCTGCGCGGGGTCTCGATGCGGATCGAAGGCAACGCCCGGCCCTGCAGGATCGCCACGGTGTATTCGGGACCGGGGATCAGACGCTCGGCGAACACCACCGGATCGAAGCGCAGCGCATTCTCCAGGGCGCTCGGCAGTTCCCCGGCGTGCTCGACGCGCCTCATGCCGACGCTCGAGCCCTGCGAGCCGGGCTTGATGAACAACGGTAGCCCGAGCCGCTCACAGGCCGTGTCCAGATCCGAGGCCGTGCGCAGCACCACGCTATCCGCGCTCGCCACACCGACAGCCTGCGCCAGCCATTTGGTACGCAATTTATCCATACCGATGGCCGAACCCATGACGCCACTGCCGCTGTAGGGAATGCCGAGGCATTCCAATGCTCCCTGCGCAGTCCCATCCTCGCCGCCGGGCCCGTGCAATGCGATCCAGACCCGATCGATCCGCAGCTCGAGCAACTCAGCGAGCCTGCGCTGCGCCGGATCGAAGCCCTCGGCGTTCACGCCGCGACGCTGCAGCGCCGATAGCACGGCCTTGCCGCTGGCCAGGGACACCTCGCGCTCGCTCGATGAGCCGCCGTACAACACGGCCACCCGTCCGAAGTGCGCGGGCTCGCGCACCCGCTGCATGGCGTTGATGTCGTGTAGCAGGCGCATCAGTACGGCTCGCTCTCGGCGAGCGCGCCATCCGGCGCACGCTCCCCGATGATGCGCACTTCCGGCTCGAGCGCGATCCCATGGATTCGCTCGACCGCCTGCTGCACGTGCAGGATCAATTGCTCGAGTTCGGTGGCGCTCGCGTGGCCGTCGTTGATGAAGAAATTCGCGTGCTTCTCGGACACCACGGCATCGCCGATGCGATAGCCTTTGAGGCCGGCGGCTTCGATGAGCCGCGCGGCATGATCCCCCGGTGGATTGCGAAACACCGAGCCGCAGCTCCATTCGCCAAGCGGTTGAGTCTGCCGGCGACGCTCCGAGAGCGCGCGCACGCTGGTCGCGCGCTCGCCCGCACCGGACTCGAATTCCAGTTCGGCAGAGACGAAGCATTCCTGCACCGCCACACCCGCGCTCGCGCTGGCGGGCTCGACCCGACGGTAGCCAATGCGATACTCACCCGGTTCGCGGCTGTGACGCTGGCCCTGGCGGTCCATGGTCTCCACGCTGCGCACGTGCCGCCAGGTGTCCTCGCCGAACGCGCCGGCGTTCATGGCCAGTGCTCCGCCCAGGGTCCCGGGAATGCCGCCGAAGAACTCCCCCTGCGACAGATTCCAATTGAGGCAGGCGCGAGCGATACGCGCGCACGGCACGCTGGCCTCGCAATAGATGCGGCTCTGCGAGCGCCGCTCGATACGCGGGAAGGCGCCCGGCGTCGCCACGACGACGCCGCGGATGCCGCCGTCGCGCACCAGCAGGTTGGTACCGAGTCCGATCCAGCAGACCGGCACCTCGGGGCTCAGCGCGCGCAGAAATGCCGCCAAGTCCTCGACATCGCGCGGGGTGAAGAACATGTCCGCAGGGCCACCCGCGCGCCAGGAGGTATGCGCCGACATCGGCTCGTGCCAGCGCATTCTGGGGATGAAATCCGGCGAGATGCCGCGATTCATGCGCCCTCCTGCGCGAGCCTGGCCGCGAGTTCCTGCGCGACCTGGCCGATATGGCCCGCTCCCATGGTCACGATCACGTCGCCGTCGCGGAGCACCCCGATGAGTTCCGCGGCGATCTGCTCGAGCTTCTCCACGAACACCGGCTCGACTTTGCCGCGACTGCGAATCGCGCGGCAGATCGCGCGCCCGTCCGCGCCTTTGATCGGCGCTTCGCCGGCCGCATAGACTTCGCCCACGAACAACACGTCGGCCGTGGCCAGTACGTTGGCGAAGTCATCGAGCAGGTCACGTGTGCGCGTGTAGCGATGCGGCTGGAATACCAGCACGAGCCGGCGGCCGGGCCACGCCTGACGCAGCGCCTCGAGCGTTGCGGCGATTTCGGTCGGATGATGGCCGTAGTCATCGACGATGCTGACCGTGCCGCCGGGGATCGGCGCCTCGCCCAGGTGCTGCATGCGCCGTTCGATGCCCTGGAAACCGGCGAGCGCACGGCAGATTGCCTCATCGGCAACACCCAGCTCGCTCGCCACGGCGATCGCGGCCAGCGCATTGCGCACATTGTGGGTACCGGGCAGATTGAGCATGACCGGCAGCGGTGCGCTGTGCCCGGAGCGCGTGACCAGGAAGCGCGTGCCGGCGCGCTCGGTCACGAGATCGACCGCGCGCACATCCACCCCGGCGCGCAGGCCGTAGGTCAGGAACGGGCGAGTCACCCGCGCGAGGATGCTCTGCACCTGCTCATCGTCGCCGCACAGCACCGCGAGGCCGTAGAACGGCAGGTTGTGCAGAAATTCCACGAAGCTCGTCTTGAGCTTGGCGAAGTCCCCGCCGTGCGTGCCGAGATGATCGTTGTCGATGTTGGTCACGACGGCGATCACCGGCTGCAGATGCATGAATGAGGCATCGCTCTCGTCGGCCTCGGCGACCAGGTAGCGGCCGGCGCCGAGCCGCGCATTGCTGCCGGCACTTTTGAGCCGTCCGCCGATCACGAAAGTCGGATCCTCGCCCCCTTCCGCCAATACGCTGGCGATCAGGCTCGTGGTCGTGGTCTTGCCATGCGTGCCCGCGACTGCAATCGATTCGCGAAAGCGCATGAGCTCACCGAGCATCTCGGCCCGGGGCACCACCGGCACCCGGCGCGCCTGCGCGGCGCGCACCTCGGGGTTGTCACGCGCGACGGCGCTGGAGACCACCACCACGTCGGCGCCATCGGCATGGGCCGCCTCGTGGCCGAGGCGCACGACGGCGCCGAGGGCGGCGAGGCGCTCGGTCATTGCGTTGGCCTTCAAATCCGAGCCCTGCACGCGGTAGCCCAGATTGAGCAAGACCTCGGCGATCCCGCCCATGCCGCTGCCGCCGATGCCCACGAAGTGAATCGTCTCGATGCGGCGCATGCGCGCATTGGCCGTGGCCAGCGCCGTGAGTCCAAGGATCTTGCCCGGCGGCGCGGTCACGCCGCACTCTCCTGGCCCGCAGCGCGCACTAGCTCGGCGCAGGCATCGGCCAGATCCTGTGCGGCGCGCGGCCGCGCGAGCGCACGGGAGCGCTCCGCCATCGCGATCAGCCGGCCGCGGCCGCTGCACAACGCCGCGAGCTCATCGGCGAGCCACTGCGGGCTCAACTCGCGCTCGGCGATCATGATCGCAGCACCTTCGCCGACCAGAAAAGCCGCATTGCGGGTCTGATGATCATCCGTGGCCGCCGGAAATGGCACGAGAATGGCGCCCACGCCGGCCGCCGCGAGCTCCGAAATCGTCAGGGCGCCGGCGCGGCAGATCACCAGATCCGCCCAGCCATAGGCCTCAGCCATATCGTCAATGAAGGGTTGCACCCGAACCGCGATGCCAGCCTCCACATACGAGCGCTGCGCGGCCTCGAGCCCGCGCTCACCCGACTGATGCCGCACCTCGAAGCTCAGCTTCGATGCCAGGCGGGCGAGCGCGAAGGGTACGATCGCGTTGAGCCGCGCCGCGCCCTGACTGCCGCCGAGCACGAGCAGGCGAATGAGCGGTCCGCGCAGAGCGAAGCGCTGCGGCGGCGGCGGCAGGGCGAGGATCTCGCGTCGCACCGGATTGCCGACCACCCGCGCACCCAGCGGGGCCGGAAAGCTGCCCGGAAAGGCGGTTAGCACGCGATCGGCGAGTCTGCTCAGCACGCGATTGGTGAAACCCGCCACGGCGTTCTGCTCGTGGATCAACAGCGGTTTACGCAATAACCAGGCGGCAAGCCCGCCGGGACCCGCGACGAAGCCGCCCAGACCCACGACGAGCGCAGGGCGTTGCCGCCGGATCACGGCCAAGGCCTGCAGCACGGCGCGCGTGAGCTGCAGCGGCGCGCTGAGCCAGACCAGCAGGCCCTTGCCCCGCAAGCCACCGACCGATAGCCACTCGAGCGCGATGTTTTCGGCGGGCACGAGCCTGGCCTCGAGCCCGCGTCGGGTGCCGAGCCACACGACCCGCCAGGAGCGCTCGCGCAACTCGCGCGCGAGCGCCAGGGCCGGAAACACGTGGCCGCCGGTACCGCCGGCCATGATCAACGCCAACGGCATTTGCGCCGGTGCGCTCATGCACGCAGCTCCCGAGCCCCGCGCCGGGAGCCGCGGACGGTCTCATGATGCACACGCAGCACGATGCCGAGCCAGGCCAGCGTCACAATCAAGCTGCTGCGGCCATAGCTCATGAGCGGCAACGTCAGACCCTTGGTCGGCAGCACGCCCATGTTCACGCCGACGTTGATGCAGACCTGCACGCCGAGCCACAGACCGAAGCCCGCGGCGAGGTAGGCGGGAAATTTGAGCCCCGCCTCGCAGGCGCGGCGCGAGATCAGGAACGCGCGCCAGGTCAGCGCGAGGAACAGGCCGAGCGTCAGCATGACACCGAGCAGACCGAGTTCCTCGGCCAGAACGGCAAAGAGAAAATCCGTATGGGCCTCGGGAAGATAGAACAGCTTCTGCACGCTCGCGCCGAGCCCGACCCCAAACCATTGGCCGCGGCCGATGGCGATGAGTGACTGGGTGAGCTGGAAGCCGCTGTTGAAGGGATCGGCCCAGGGATCGAGAAACGCCGTGAGCCGGCGCATGCGATAGCTCGAGAAGATCACCAGCAGCGTCATGGAGCCGCCCATGGCGAGCAGCATCGCGAGCACATAGCGCAGCCGGGCTCCGGCCAGAAACAGCACCCCGAAGCCGGTGATGAACAGCACGGTAGCGGCGCCGAAATCCGGCTCGAGCAACAGCAGCAGCGCGATGAGCGCCAATAGCCCCAGCGCTCGCGCGAGACCGGGCAGGCCGGAGCGCAGCGCCGCCTCGTAGCGCACCGCGTAGCTGGCGATGTAGATCAGCGTCAGCACGCGCGCGGCCTCCGAGACCTGAAAGCTCAGGCCGGCCAGGCGCAGCCAGCGACGGCTGCCGTTGACCACATGGCCCAAGCCCGGCACCAGTACCACGAACAGCATGAACCCGGCGATCAGCAGCAGGGGCAGCGCACACTGCTCGAGTCGCTGGCTCGGAATGGAAAATGTCACGGCCGCAAGCACCACACCGACCAGCAGCAGCAGGAGCTGGCGCTCCAGATAGAAGAATGGATCGCCGTCCCGGCCCGCCACGGTGATCGATGCGGAGGTCACCATGATCAGGCCCAACAGCACGATCGACAGCACCAGTATGATCGTGATTGCGTCCAGGGCCGGACCGTAGCTGCGCGGCCTGCCCTCGATCGCGCCCAGCGCCGCGCTGCTCATGCGGCCAGCCTCCGCACCGCCGCGGCAAACACGTCGCCGCGCTCAGCATAGTCGCGAAACATGTCGAGGCTCGCGCAGGCCGGAGAGAGCAACACGGTGTCCCCGGCGCGAGCCAGTGCCGCGGCAGCCGCAACCGCCGCTTCCAGACTCTCGGCGTAACGGTGCTCGCAGGCGCCCTGGAGCGCGGCGGCCAGTGCGCCCGCAGCACGTCCGATCAGCAGCGCAATGCGCACCTTGCCGACGAAGGCCGCGCGCAGCGGCGTGAAATCCTGTCCTTTACCTTCACCGCCGAGGATCACGAGCAGCGGACCGGCAAGGCCGCTCACCGCGGCGAGCGTGGCGCCGACGTTGGTACCTTTGGAGTCGTTGATATAGCGCACGCCGCGCACGTCGGCGATCCACTGCGTGCGATGCGCGAGTCCGGTAAAGGCGCGCAGTTCCGCCAGCATCGCCGCGCGCGGCACCAGCAGTGCCTCACCGAGCGCGAGCGCGGCGAGCGCGTTGGCCGCGTTGTGGACACCGGTGAGTTTCAGGTCGCACAGGGGCAGCAATGCCTCAGCGTGATGCATCAGCCATTGCTGTCCGCGATCATCCTGCGCCAGTGCATAGTCGGCGCCGGAATCCGGCCGCAGTGAGAAGCTCAGGCGGCGGCGCGCCGGGTCGAGCATCGCGACGACTCGCGCGTCGTCGAGGTTGATGACCGCGACTTCGCAATGCGCGTAGATGCGCGCCTTGGCGGCCGCGTAGGTCTCGACTTCGGCATAGCGATCCAGATGATCGCTGCTGACGTTGAGCACCGTCGCGGCTGCCAGCGACAGCGATTCCGTCGTCTCGAGCTGATAGCTCGAGAGCTCGAGCACGTACAGCTCGGCGCGCTCGTCGAGCAGATCGAGTGCCGGGGGACCGAGATTGCCGCCAGCGCGCACGCGCAGGCCCGCGCGCGCGGCCATCTGAGCGAGCAACGTCGTTACGGTGCTCTTGCCATTGGTGCCGGTGATGCCGGCGACCGGCACACGCGCGGCGCGCGCAAACAATTCGATATCACCGATGGCCGTCAGACCCTTGGCGCGCGCGGCCTCGAAGAAGCTTCCGGTCCGAGCGATGCCGGGGGAGACCACCAGCAGCGCCGCGCCGTCGAGCAGCGAGGCGTCGAAGCCGCCGCGACGCACGGTGATCTCACGGCCGAGTTCACTGCCGAGCGCCTTCAGGCGCGGCCACTCCGGCGGCTCGGAGCGACTGTCGGTCACCGCGACCTGCAAGCCGCGCTCGAGCAGGTAGCGCGCGGCCGAAAATCCACTCTTGCCGAGCCCCACCACCACGGCGTGCGCGTTGAGACTCCCCGTCCGAATGCCTGGCGTGCTCATCGCAGCTTGAGCGTCGAGAGCCCTGCCAGCACGAGCAGGAAACTGATGATCCAGAAGCGCACGATCACCTTCGGCTCGGCCCAACCCTTGAGCTCGAAGTGGTGATGAATCGGCGCCATGCGAAAGATGCGACGGCCGGTGAGTTTGTAGGATGCAACCTGCAGGATCACCGATGCGGTCTCGAGCACGAAGATCCCTCCCATCACCAGCGCGACGATCTCCTGGCGCACGATGATGGCCACCACGCCGAGGCCCGCCCCCAGCGCGAGCGCGCCGATGTCGCCCATGAATACCTGGGCGGGATAGGAGTTGAACCACAGAAATCCCAGGCCCGCGCCTGAGAGCGCGCCGCAGAAGATGAGCAGCTCCCCCGCCTGGGGTATGGCCGGAATGGACAGGTAATTGGCGAAGATCGCGTTACCGCTGGCGTAGGCGAATATGCCGAGCGCACCGGACACCATGGCGGCCGGCATGATGGCCAGGCCATCGAGCCCATCCGTCAGATTCACGGCATTGCTCATGCCTACGATCATGAAGTAGCTCAGCGCGATGAAACCGAAGGCCCCGAGCGGCACGCTCACGGTCTTGACGAACGGCACGTAGAAGTCGGTTTCGGCGGGCACGGCCGCGGTACGGAACAACAGCAGCGCGGCGCCGAGGCCGAGCAGGGACTGCCAGAGGTATTTCCAGCGCGGAGTCAGGCCGCGCGAGCTGCCGACCACCAGCTTGAGGTAGTCGTCGCAGAAGCCGATGACGCCGAAACCGACCGTGACCCCGAGCGTGATCCAGACGAAGCGATTGCGCAGGTCCGCCCACAGCAGTGTGCTGATGGCGATGGCGACGATGATCAGGGCACCACCCATGGTCGGCGTGCCGGCCTTGGGCAGATGCGATCGTGGCCCGTCGTTGCGCACGACCTGGCCGATCTGGTAGCGCGAGAGGCGCGAGATCATCTTCGGGCCCACCACGAGCGAGAGACTCAGTGCCGACATGACGGCGAGAATCGCGCGCAATGTGAGATAGGAGAACACGTGGAACACCGAGTAGTGCAAGGCCGCCAGCTTCGCGATCCAGTACAGCATCGCTCAGCCCGCCTGACGCGCATCGGGGATCGACACGAGCGCATCGACCACGCGCTCGAGACGATTGACTCGGGAGCCTTTGATCAGCAGTCGCACATCAGCGCGCAGATCCGCGTCGAGCGCGCGTGCGAGTTCCCCGGTATCGCCATACTGCGCGCCGCCGGCGCCAAAGCGCTCCGCCGCGAGTGCCGCGAGCGCCCCGACGCTGTAGAGCCGCTCCACGCCCTGGGAGCGCGCCAGTTCGCCGATCTCGCGATGGCTCGCCTGGGCGTACTCACCGAGCTCGGCCATGTCCCCGAGCGCGAGCCAGCGCCGCCCGGGCAGCTCGCCGAGCACTTCGAGCGCGGCGCGCGCCGAGCTCGGATTGGCGTTGTAGGTGTCATCGATGAGCCAGGCGCCATGATGCGTGCGGCGAAATTGCAGCCGTCCCCTGACCGCGCGCATGGCGCTCAAGCCCGCTGCAACCTGCTCGAGGCTCGCCCCGGCATTCACGGCCGCGGCCGCCGCGGCCAGAGCGTTCTGCACGTTGTGGCGCCCGGCCAGCGCCAGCGTCACGGCGATCTGGGCATCACGCTGGCACAGTCGGAAGCGGCTGGAGAAGCCCAGCTCGCCGACCTCGAGCTGCAGCGCCTCGGCACGGAAATCCGCGTCGGCTCGCAGGCCGAAGCTGCAGACCCGCGCCCGCGTGCTCGCGCGCCAGAGCGAAGCGTAGGCATCGTCGGCATTGATCACCGCAACCGCGCTCTCGGGCAGTCCACTCACCATCTCGCCTTCCGCGCGCGCGGCGCCCTCGAGCGAGCCGAAGCCCTCCAGATGCTCGGCGCCGGCGTTGGTGATCAGGCCGATGTTCGGGCGCGCGATCTGCACCAGTTGCTCGACATCACCGCGGCGGTTGGCGCCCATCTCGATCACGGCGCTGCGGTGCTTCGCATCGAGGCGCATCAGCGTCATGGGCACGCCCAGATGGTTGTTGAGATTGCCGCGAGTCGCGAGGCAAGGACCGCGCTCGGAGAGAATGGCCGAGAGCATTTCCTTGACGGTCGTCTTGCCGTTGCTGCCGGCGATGCCGATCACGGGTCCGCGGAATTGAGCGCGCGCCGCCTGGGCCGCCTGCGCCAGCGCCATCTCGACATTGGACACGACTATCTGCGAGAGCGCCGCCGCACTCGTGCGCAGCACCACCGCCCCGGCCGCTCCGGCCGCTGCCGCCGCCGGCACGAAACTGTGGCCATCGATCTGCGCACCCTGCAGGGCTGCAAACAGATTGCCGGGCTGGAGCTTGCGCGTATCGATCGCGATTTCGTGGAAGTCGCGATCATCACCGATGAGGCGCCCGTGGCAGGCAGCGGCGAATTGCGCGAGCGTGCGTATCATGCCGAGCTCCCGGCCACGGCCCAATGCCGCAGCGCCGCCCTGGCCACGACCGCGTCATCGAACGAGCGCCGCTCGAGCCCGACGATCTGGTAGTCCTCGTGGCCCTTGCCGGCGACGAGCACCACGTCCTGCGCGCTCGAGGCCTCGAGGGCACGGTAGATCGCCTCGGCGCGATCGTGAATCAGCTGCGCGCGCGCGGCGCCCCCTGCGGCCACGACACCCTGCATGATGGCCGCGGTGATGAGCTCGGGGTCCTCCCGGCGCGGATTGTCATCCGTCACGTACAGCTCGTCGGCGAGCTCGGCCGCGAGCCGGCCCATCGGGCTGCGCTTGCCGACGTCACGCTCGCCACCACAGCCAAAAACCACGCGCAAGCGCCCGCGGCAATGCTCGCGCGCGGCCCGCAGCGCCTTGACCAGCGCATCGGGAGTGTGGGCGTAATCAATCAGCACCAACGGCGCGGTGCCGCCGCCCTCGCTCTGCATGCGCCCGGGTGGCGCCTCACAGTGAGAGAGCGCGATGCAGGCCTCTTCGAGCGGCACATCCCAGCTCAGCAGTACGCCCAGCACGCTCAGCAGATTATCGACGTTGAAAATCCCGATCAGCCGGCTCGACAGCCGCGCGACGCCGCGACTGCTCTGGATATCGATCTCGAGTCCCTGACTATGGGCACGCACTGCGGCGGCACAGACCCAATCGGTTGCGTCCGCAGCCGCTGCCAGCGGATGCCTCGAGGTCCGTAGCAATTGCGCCGTACGAGCCCCGCGCATGCTCTGCTGTGCGAGCTCCAGGCCGAAGGGGTCATCGACGTTGATGACCCGCGATTTGAGCGTCGGCCAATCGAACAGCCTGGCTTTCGCCGCCGCGTAGGCCGCCATGTCCCCGTGATAATCCAGGTGATCGCGCGTGAGATTGGTGAACACCGCCGTGTGGAAGCGCACTCCGGCACAGCGATCCTGATCGAGTGCGTGGGAGGACACCTCCATGGCGACGGCTTCGAAACCCGCTTCACGCCAGCGCGCGAGCAGCCGGTGCAGCGTCACGGCATCGGGCGTGGTGACACCCAGGGCGTGCAGCGCGCCGACGGCCCCGGCGCCGAGCGTGCCGAGGTAGGCCGCGCGCCGGCCGCTGCGCCCGAGGGCCTGGGCCAGCAACCACGCGCAGGTCGTTTTGCCGTTGGTGCCCGTAATCCCCGCCACCGTGAGACTGGCCGAGGGCGCATCGAAGAAACGATCGGCGATGTAGCCGAGCTGGGCGTGCAGATTCGGTACGGCGCGCACCAGGATCGATGGATCGAGGCTCGGTGCCGTCACGCCGGGGGCGGGCTCCCAGAGGATGACGCTCGCCCCGGCTGCTGCTGCCGCGCCAGCGAACTCGAGCCCGTGATGCGTGCGGCCGCGGCAGGCCATGAAGGCCGCGCCGCGGCTCACGCTGCGGCTATCCTGGGTCAGATCGCTGACCTCGAGATCGGCAGGCACGTCCACCAGGCCGCCCAGCGCGGCTTTGAGCGGCCTCCAGGCTTGTGCAGGGGCCTCGCTCATCGCCGCGCTACTTTCTGACCCGAGCTCAATGGCTCGACCGGCGCGTTCATGTCATCGGGCGCCACGGCCAGCAATCGCAGCGCACCGCCGACCACCGCGGCGAATACCGGTGCCGACACGTCGCCGCCCATATATTTTCCGGCCGTGGGCTCATCGATCACGATCACGGTGGCGAGGCGCGGATTGGAAGCGGGCGCCACGCCCGCGAAGACTGAGGTGTAGCGATCCTTGGAATACGTACCATTGCTCGACTTCCACGCCGTGCCGGTCTTGCCTGCGACGCGATAGCCCGGGATCCTGGCGCGCACCCCCGTGGCCCCTTCCTGCGTGGTGACCGCTTCAAGTAGCCCGAGCATCGCGCGGCACACGGCCGGATCGAGCACGCGCTCGCCGGCCGGGGGCGTGTCAACCCGGAGCATGGAGACGGGCCGGCGTATACCGAGCGCGCCGATCGCCGCGTACGCCTGGGCCAGCTGCAGGGGCGTCACGGAAATGCCGTAGCCATGAGAGAGCGTGGCGATGCTGATCGCGCGCCAGTGCGAATAGTTGGAAAAAACGCCGGCCGACTCGCCCGGAAAGCCGCTATTGGTGACCTGGCCGAAGCCGAAACGATTCAGCGTGCTCCAGATCTGCTGCGGCTCGAGCTGCAGGGCCAGTTTGATCATGCCCACGTTGGAGGATTTTGCGAGCACCGTGGACAGGCCGACGGTGCCGAGGTTGTGCTCGTCCTCGAAGGTGGTCGCGCCGACCTGGATGAATCCCGGACTAGTGTCAAGGATGCTGTTGGCCGTGAATTTTCCCGAGGCGAGCGCGGCGGCGACGATGAACGGCTTGATGCTCGAGCCGGGCTCGAACAGATCGGTGACGGCGCGGTTGCGAATGGCCGCCGCCATGAGCTGGCTGCGGTCATTGGGGTTGTAGGCCGGCTGATTGACCATCGCCAGCACCTCTCCCGAGTCGATGTCGATCACGACCACCGAGCCGGCGAGCGCGCGATTCTCGAGGATGGCGCTCTTGAGCTCCCGATAGGCCAGGTACTGGATGCGCAGATCCAGACTCAGGCGCAGGTCCCGCCCCGGGCGCACCGGCCGGATGCTCTCGATGTCCTCGACCTTGCGGCCTTTGCTGTCCTGAATGACGCGCTTGGCGCCATCTTCGCCCGCGAGCCAGTTGTCGAAGGCGAGCTCGGCGCCCTCCTGTCCCATATCGTCGATGCTGGTGAAGCCCAGCACGTGGCCGGCCACCTCACCGGCGGGATAGTAGCGGCGATACTCGCGGGTGAGGTTCACGCCGGGCAGGTTCAACGCTTTCACGCGGCTCGCCTCCGCCGGCTGCAGGCCGCGCGCCACATACAGGAATTCGCGATCCATGTTGCTGCTGACGTGACGCAGCAGCGCCTGCCGGTCCCCGCCGAGTGCGCCGGCCAACCGTGGCAATTGCTCGAGGCTGCCGCCGAGCTCGCGCGGATTGACCCACACGGAATCGACCGGCGTGCTCACGGCGAGCGGCTCGCTGTTGCGATCGGTGATGTTGCCGCGATGAGCCACGATGGCAGCCAGGCGTGCGAAGCGCGCATCGCCCTGCTGCGCGAGAAAACCATGATCGACGAGCTGCAGGTCCACCGCGCGGCCGATCAGGGCCGCCGCCGCCGCGATCAATACGACGAACACCAGGAGCAGGCGTGCCCGAAATGAATCCGATGCGGCCCGAGCGCCGCCGCGCACGGCGGCGGGACGATCGCGCAGCGCGCGAGTAGCTCGCCGCGCGCCGGGGCGGCCGCGCAGGGTTGCCCAAAGCTTCATATGCGCGGTTGCCTCATGGCGCGACAATCTCGATGTCGCGCGAATCCGGGATATTCATGTGCAGCCGCTCGCTCGCGACCTTCTCGACGAATGCGTAGGTCGACCAGGCACTCTGCTCGAGCTGCAGCCGGCCCCATTCGGCATCGAGTTCGTCACGGCTGCTGTTCAGGCGCTCGAGCTCGACGAACAGCTCACGCGCACGGTACTTGGCGTAGATCGCGCCGGCGGCCGAGCCGAGCACGGCGCACCACAGCAATCCCACCAGCGCAGCCATCAGAGCGCGTGGCACCTTCAAGACTGCCGCTCCGCAGCGATGCGCTCGGCGACTCGCAGCAGCGCGCTGCGGGCGCGCGGGTTGGCCCTGATTTCATCGAGCGATGCGCGTTGCTTGCGCCCGATGCGCCGCAGCGGCGGCTGCGCCTGCGCGGGCAGTTGCGGCAAGCGGGCGAACACCGGGTCGGGCTCGGAGTGTCTGCGAATGAAGCTCTTGACCAGCCGATCCTCGAGTGAATGAAAACTGATGGCTACCAGGCGCCCCGAGGGAGCCAGCAGCTCGAGGGCCTGATCCAGCCCGCGCTCGATCTGCCCGAGCTCGTCGTTGACCCAGACGCGCAGCGCCTGGAACGTGCGTGTGGCCGGATGTTTGCCGGGCTCGCGAGTACGCACCACGCGCGCCACCAGCGCCGCGAGCGCACTGGTGCGCGTGAGCGGCTCCGCTGCGCGCACGCGCTCGATCTCGCGGGCGATGCCGCCGGCAAAGCGCTCCTCGCCATAGGTGGCGATCACGTGACGCATCTCATCGCGGCTCGCCCGTGCGAGCCATGCGGAAACTGGTTCGCCGCGCGTCGGGTCCATGCGCATATCGAGCGGACCGTCTTTATTGAAACTGAAGCCGCGCGCTGCTTCGTCCAGCTGCGGCGAGGAGAGACCGAGATCGAACACGATGCCATCGCACTGCGCTCGCAGCGCTTGCGCGCGCACGAGCGGCGCGAGCTCGGCGAATTC
>Ga0302324_100016176_pt1 | contig 14877 bp, 16 predicted proteins | sample Palsa_T0_1_FD_201949 | JGI IMG/M metagenome (GOLD analysis project Ga0302324, IMG submission 201949) | Peat permafrost microbial communities from Stordalen Mire near Abisko, Sweden - Palsa_T0_1 | ecosystem: Environmental > Terrestrial > Soil > Palsa > Peat permafrost | place: Sweden: Abisko...
TGACGGCAAGGCTGGCGAAGACTCCCGTCAGCACCACCCCGATGAATCCGGCCACCATGTGAACACCGACGACGTCGAGGGCGTCGTCATAGTGCAGACGGGCTTTAAGCTGAACTGCTCCGTAGCAGAGCAATCCAGCCGCTCCCCCGATGACCAGCGCGGCCCAGGTCGGCACATACCCTGACGCGGGTGTGATTGCGGCTAACCCAGCCACAGCCCCCGACGCAATCCCGACTCCCGACGGCTTGCGCCTGTGAGACCATTCGATCGCCATCCATGCCAGCATGCCGGCACAGGCACCAATCTGGGTGTTGACGAGTGCGGCCACGGCAACCGAGTTGGCGCCGCCGGCACTGCCGGCGTTGAAACCAAACCAGCCGAACCACAAGATGCCCGCGCCCAAGAGAACAAGCGGCACGTTATGCGGTCTGTCCAGCTTGTGCCGTCGCCCGAGATAGATCACTGCAGCAAGTGCGGAGGCGCCAGCCAGTTCATGGACCACCGATCCCCCAGCGAAGTCGACGGCGTGCAAACCGCCCGCACCGAGGAATCCGCCTCCCCAGACCCAATGCGCGAAGGGGCAATACACGAGGAGCGACCACAGACCGATGAACATGAGGTAACCCCGAAAGCGCATACGTTCCACGAAAGCTCCGGCAATGAGGGCCGGGGTGATCACAGCGAACATCATCTGAAAGGCCATGAACAGGAGTGGGGGTATATGCGGGGCGAAACCCGACGGCTTGCTCCCGATCCCACGCAACATGAAGTACTGGAGTCCTCCAACGACTCCTCCATGATCAGGACCGAATGCGAGCGAGTACCCCACCACAATCCACAGGACCGAAACGATCCCGATGGCGATCAGGGACTGGGCCATGGTGGCGATGACATTCTTCTCGCCAACCAGTCCACCGTAGAAAAGGGCCAGCCCCGGCATCATGAAGAAGACCAGCGCAGTGGCCACAAGCATCCAAGCTGTGTCACCGGCGTTGATAAACATCAACCCTCCGGATCCGCGCGTTGAGGAGGAGGCAATTCTTGTCGGTCGGCTCGATCCCGAGCGCGGTAAAGATGCCGACTGTCTCTGGGGTGGCCATCAGGCGTCGCGCCGGACGAGGAGGACCATGGCCGCGCCGATCGTCGCAGCGGCGTAAGCAAGGAGCACCAGGAATCCGGCGGTTGGAGCCAGCAGGTTCGGGAAGCGGACGACGGCCGACATGGCGGCCCCAGCCGAGTTGGGGAGGTACAGGGTGATGTCGTTGTTCCATGGTGCTGGAAGAAGTTGTACGAGTCCGGGAATGATCAACAGGACGGCGAAGAGGATGGCGACTGCTCCGGCTGTGTGGCGCACGATGGCGCCGACTCCGACTGCGATGACCCCGATCAGCACCATGTGCACCGCCCCACCGACCACCGCTCGAAGGACACCGGGGTCGGCGATCGACACGCCAGCGTGCTTGGAGGCGAGAAGTGCCTGACAGATGAAGAAGACCGCGACGCACGAGATCAGGCTGACGACGGCAATCACAACGCTGAACGTCAGCGCCTTGGCGCCGAGGAGAAGGCGCCGCTGGGGTGTGGCGCCGAAGGTGAGCCTGATCACCCCAGTGGCGTACTCAGAAGTCATGATGAGTACGCCGAGGACCCCAATCGACAACTGGGCCAGATTGAGGCCAGCGTAACTGTAGAGGAGGGGATCGAAGCCGGTGATCTCGGAGAGAGACCGGTGGTCCCAATGGCCCACCGCGAGTGCCGTGAGCAAGACCCCGAGGCCGATGGTGCTGATGACTGTGAAGACCAGTGCCCACATGGTGGAACGCACGGTGCGAAGCTTGGTCCATTCCGAACGGCAGGCAGCGAGGAACACCTCGGGTAGTCGGTCATCGGTCGAGCGGAGAGCGGCTTTGGGTACAACGACTTGGGTCACGTCCGGCTCGCTTCCAGGCTCTGCGTCGTCCCGTGGTACTCGGCGTGCTCGTGAGTGAGCTCCATGAAGGCGTCTTCGAGCGAGGCGCGTTGGGTCGACAGCTCGTAGAGGGTGAGTCCCGCTCCTGATGCAAGGATTCCCACGTCTCGAGACTCGAGTCCCTGCACGCTGAGATCCTGGGGCCCGTCGACGGTAACGGTGGCACCTTTGTCTCGCAGCAACACGACGAGCGCATCGGCGTCTGGCGTGACGACCTTCACATGATGTCCGGCGCTCCGCTCGATGAAGTCCGCCACCGGGCCCGAACTGAGCAGGCGCCCTTGTCCGATGATGATCAGTTGATCTGCTGTCAGCGCCATCTCGGTCATAAGGTGGCTAGAAACGAGCACCGTGCGGCCTTCGGCGGCCAGGGATCGGAGCAGATGGCGCACCCAGAGGATCCCCTCGGGGTCGAGCCCATTGATCGGCTCGTCCAAAATGAGGGTCCCGGGGTCGCCGAGCAGGGCGGCGGCAATGCCGAGCCGCTGGCCCATGCCGAGCGAGAGTTCGCCGGCCCGACGGTGTGCCGCTTCAGTCAGACCGACGATGCCCAGGACTTCGTCGACACGGGTACGGGGGATTTTGTTGGAGTCGGCGAGCCAGAGCAGATGGTTGCGGGCCCTCCGACCGGGGTGGGCCGCATTGGCGTCGAGCAGGGCGCCCACCTCGTGGAGGGGGAAGCGGAGTGCCCCATAGGTCTGTCCCCCGACCGTAATGGCCCCGGACGTCGGCATGTCCAGACCGACGATCATGCGCATGGTCGTTGACTTCCCGCTCCCATTCGGGCCGAGGAACCCTGTGACCTGGCCCGTTTCGACCTCAAAACTCAGGTCGTCTACCGCCAGCGTTTCGCCGTATCGCTTGGACAGCTTCCGCGCCTCAATCATGGGTTACGCGCGAACAGCAGAAGTTGATGACCGTGTGGTCGTCTCCAGAAGAGGCCGAGTATCCGATCCCCCGGTTGATGGCGGGGTTGAATAACGGAAATGATCTGGTCCGGTGGCTAAAGAGCCGGGACGACCTCACGCGGTATGCGAATTGAGTTTGGCGGGAGCTGGTAGGCGGGGAGGCCGAAGGCCGGCGAGGTCGCGAAAGCCCGCGGCAGCGGTGGCCAAGAGCAGCACTCCGGCCGCGATGCCGGTGGTGGCGGCGAGCGAGGAGCCTGACATGGTGGCAACGAGGATCACGGGCCCAATGGTGAGCACCCCGCCGACGGGCCGGTATCGGGGGATATGCACCAACCGGTCGAGCCACAGCAGCAGTGGACCGATAGTGAACGCGATTGACGGCAGCACCCAGTCGCTGTGGCGGGCGGCGGTGACGATCACGGGAAGCACAAACGCCGCGATCAGCTCGATCACGGTCGCGATGGTCACGGATCGCTCGATGTGCTTCGCTCGGAGATTGGTGAGCCTCGGTCCAGTACCAGCGGTGACCCGAATGCCATACACCATCACGATCAACGTGACAACGACGAACGCCAGAGACAGTGGGCCACGGATCTGCCCGTGGAGGTTGTAGGCGCCGCGCACCAACCAGAAGGCGGCGAAGGCAAGTTGGATGAAGCCGCCAACCCGCCTCACCCGCTGCGACCATGCCTCGACCGGGCCGAGGTCAGTCCTCTCGGTATCCAACTTGGTCATGTGGCACTCCTTTGGTTCCGGTACCAGGTGACCGTCTCCTTGATAGCCACATCCAGGGCTGTCCCCGACGCTCCGAAGGCGGACTCGAACTTGGCGGTATCAAGGACAAACGGCTCCTCGAATTCGTACGCCATCTCAGCCAACCCCCGCATCATCGGATTCACGAGTCCGAGGGCACGCAGGAGGAGATTGGGCACCGAGCGAACCGGGACCGGATGGCCCACCTCGCCGGCAATCAGCTCCAGCACCGCTCGGGTGGTGACCGTCTCGGGACCAGGAAGATGCCATACCTGCCCGACTGCTCGCTCGTCAGTGCCGAGTACGACCAAGCCGTCCGCGATATCAGGTACGTAGCTGTAGGTGTGGGGCAGATCGGGGTTGCCGATGAAATCGGCGCGCTTTCCTGACACGGCGTTGGCGAAGACCCGCTCACCAAGCGTTGACTCAGTCACGCCAGAACCGAAGAAGTCCGAGGCCCGCCCGATTGCCATGCGAACTCGGCCGTTCTGCGCTGCGGCCAATAGTTCGGCGGTCATGGCGGCGCGGACACGTCCTTTCGAGGTGGTGGCGTTCAGCGGAGCGTCCTCGGTCATCGGTGCACCACCAGGGGGACCGTAGCCGTAGAGATTTTCGAGGCTGACGAGCAGAGCATCGGTGCGCTCAGCAGCGGTCAATACCGCCCGCTGCAGTGGTGGAAACTGTTTTGGCCATTGGGTGTACGGAGCGTTGAGACACTGGTAGATCACCGATGCACCCTTGGCTGCGTCGATCGCAGCCTCCGGATCGCTGGCGTCTGCGCCGCGCCAGTCGACGCCTGGGGCCAGCAAGGATGGCCGCTGCCGCGAGACTGATCGCACCGGGTTCCCCGAGCTGGCCAGCCGAGCAGCGAGGACGAGTCCGACCTGGCCAGCGCCGAAGACAACCTGCAGGTTCCCTCCCGTCACCGGAAGTCCCCCCAGTTCCATCCGTCGGGCTCAAGGGTCCCGAGCTCGACGGAATGTCGGCGGCCGAACAGTTCGGCATTGAAGTTGCGCCGGTTTACCATGCCGCCGTCTCACAGTGCGACGTCCCCGTAGTGGACGTTATCGCCAAGCCGGCGGTCTTCTCCTCGTTGGGCGGCCTATCCCGCGAAAGCGACATGAATCTCCTTGGAACGAGCAACGATTCCGATCGCTGTGCCGAGGTGCTTACGGCCAGGGGACCATTCCTTTTCTTGAACGCTAAGCGCCAGGGAGCGGCGACGGTAGAGCCGTTAGGCACGTATGTAGTCACGCAGATTGCTCTCCTCAGGCCGATCAAGCGCGATGACGTGTCGAACGATCGCCCGCAACGAGGGCCGTCGCCCGTCAGCTCATATTGAGGCGTTCACCACTGACAGAGTGGTCTGAAAGGGATCGACACGATCTTTTTTCGATCGCGTAACGACCATCTCCACTTGCACTGTCCTATCCGACCTCAGTCAGCGGGAGATCACGACCTTGATGGCACCGGTGTCTGCAGCTTTGGCAAAGACGTCGTAGGCCCCGAGCATGTCGTCCATCTTGAAATGATGGGTGGCGAATTGAGCAGCGTTGATCTGGTGGGATGCGACGAGGCGAAGCAGGGTCGGCGTCGAGTAGGTGTCTACCAGTCCGGTGGTGATCGTCACATCACGAGTCCAAAGGGACTCGAGGTGAAGGGTTGCCGGCTTGCCGTGGACGCCGATATTGGCGACATGTCCTCCCGGGCGGACGAGTTCGGTGCAGAGTTCGAAACTGGCTGGTACGCCTACCGCTTCGATCGCCACGTCCGCTCCGAGGCCACCGGTGAGGCCCCGTACGAATTCGATGGCACCATCCTTGCTGCTATTGAACGTGTGGTCAGCGCCGAATCGCTTTGCCGCGTCAAGACGCGCGTCAGCGAGGTCGATGGCGATCACGTGACTGGGCGAGTACAAGAGTGCACCGGTGATTGCCGAGAGGCCGATCGGGCCTGCTCCCACGACGACGACGGTGTCGCCCGGTTGAACCTTGCCGTTCAAGACCCCCACCTCGTAGGCAGTGGGCAAAATGTCGGCCAGCATGAGGATTTCCTCGTCGTTGACACCTTCAGGCAGACCGTATGTCGAGGTATCAGCAAACGGCACGCGGACATATTCGGCTTGGGTACCATCGATCATGTGACCGAGGATCCAACCTCCGCCACCGAGACACTGCCCGTAGCGACCCTCTCGGCAGAACCGACACGCGCCACACGCAGAAATACAGGATACGAGGACGCGATCGCCTACGGAAAGTGTCTTTACTCCGGAGCCAACCTCTTCAACCGTACCGACCGCTTCATGCCCAAGGATCCGACCTTCCGTCACCTCGGGCGTGTCACCTTTCAATATATGCAGGTCAGACCCGCAGATGGTGGTCACGTCCACCCTCACAATAGCGTCGGTGTCGTCCCGCACGCTCGGACGAGGAACCTCTTCCCAAGACTTTGATCCGGGTCCTTTGTAGACGAGTGCTTTCATAGTTGGGGTCCTCTTTCCTATCCCTTGTTTCCACCCTGCTCTTCATCTCGGCCATCCAGTAGTGCCGAACGGCCCCCTTCGCAACCTCTTGACGGTTCCCAATAGCAAATGGGAGCTCCTCAATCGTCGGCGGCGCGAGGCGCCGGCTGGATTAGCTCGTTTCCGATTCACGCTGCACGATGACGCGCCCAGAGAGTTCAGCCGTTGCGATCCGTATGAACACGTTACGGGCACCACCCGCCCAAGGCTCGATGTCGAGTGCGACGAGTTCTCGGTGTTTCTTCGTATCTTCCACACGGCTCGGAGCTCCAGTCGCCAGGACGCTCCATCCCTCGCTCATCGCTTCGTCGATGCGATCGACCTCAAAGCTGACGATCCTTTCCTTCTCTATGGCGGTAGCAACTGAATCGTCCGTGCGAAACAGCACATCGCCTTCTTGAGATACGAAGTTCACCGGGAACGCAACCGGTCCCTTCTCGGTTGAGAACACGATTCGGCCAACCCCACCAGCAGCCAGATGAGCCTCGCAGTCCTCTTTGGAAAGGGTTTCAAGTCTCGGATGAGGTCCGGCACGACCTTCTCCGGGTGGTCGATCCACGTCACCGCCAACAAGAGCGGCGGTGGTCGTGTCGAGGGCCTCCGCCAAGCGAAGCAGCGCAGCACCTGACGCCGACGTATCCGCACTTTGTTCAAGGTAAGTCAGGTATCCGATATCCATTCCAGCGCGAATGGCCAAATCTTGGGTGCTCAATCCCAGAGCATTTTGCCGAGAGGCAACCCGACGTGCCAGGTCGCCGCTACGCGGGACAACTGCGTGTCCGCTCACTTCTGCCTCCGCTGATCTGAAAGGCTCAAACCCTCATTGCGCCGCGTGCCTTGGGCCGGAGTGGACCGTGGGACCAGCACCGCAATGACAGTCCGATGCGATCCGATCCACTCAGCAGTGCTCCATAGCCATGATCCCAGTGCACCAATTTCTCCCTCGGGCTCACGTTCGGCCTCACGTTGTTGACTAATGGGAACAGAATCCATCTCACCATTGTGGTGATCAAGGCGCCGCACAAGTAGAGCCGAATGGCACGCTCTGCAAAGCTCCATCCCGTTATCGTCGCATCGTTGGCTAATTCCGTTGATCGATCGGTCTGCGCTCCGTCAGTTCCAACCGGCGGTCGTGCCAATCCCGATCATGCCGTTCGGCCCTACCGAGAGCCTCAGCCAGGGCGCATGGTTGACCGTAACCCCCACAGGAGGAGCGGTCATGCAACGTAAGGTATTCGATTTCATTGCCAGCGCCGGAGGCGCTGTCATGGTAGTGGTGTTACTTGTGGCTGGTGGGCTCCTGATGTGGGGCAACAGCTTCACCACAAATAGTGTTCACAACCAATTGGCTCAGCAGGACATCGTCTTCCCAACCAAGGCGGAGTTCGCCCAGGCGAAGGCTGGTACCGAGATCACGCCGGGAATGCTTCCCTATCTGCTCAAGTACGCCGGACAACCACTAACGACGGGCGCCCAGGCGGAGGCGTACGCGGACCATTTCATCGCGGTGCATCTGAGTGAGATGCCCTACGGCGGCGTGTACGCCAAAGTGAGCAATGCCTCCCGGGCTGATCCGACGAACACGGTTTTGGCCGCCGAGGTCACCACCTCTTTCCAAGGGACGACGTTGCGCGGGCTGCTCCTTGAGGCCTATGCCTTCTCTGAGTTCGGTCTGATCGCCTTATGGGCCGGGATTGCCGCCTTCGCCCTTGCCGGCGTCATGGCCCTTTTGGTCGCCTTCGGCTTCTGGCATGCCCGACGGACCCCAGAGAGCGCTGAGATATTGGTGCACCCCGCGTCCGAACCCGAACTCATCGCAGTCTGATCCGTTTCGATCTCAAGCCATGACTACGTGCAACCAACCCGACCCGCTCGCGCGGGTCGGGTTGGGCCGCGCCGAGAGTCCACATACGACTGGCAAACTAGGGAGCGAGCGGAACCCGCCAGGAGACTTCGGTACCTCCATCGAGGCCAGCCTTCAAGGTGAAGGACCCCTTCAGCGTTTGGGCCCGCTCCGCCATATTGGAGAGACCTCGGCCTGCGCCATGCCTGTCGTTCTCGACTCCAACGCCATCGTCCATCACTCGCAAGTAAACCTCTTCGCCGACGATCAACTCGACCACAATGTGGCGCGCCTCTGCGTGACGGGCGGCGTTGGTCAATGCCTCACGAAGAGTGGACAGGAGCTCATCGCCCACCGAAGCGCTCACGAACCGGTCGATAGCCCCGACAAAACGGACTTCAGGTTCGAAGCCGAGGCTGCCTGCAGCCTTGGTGCAAATTTCGAGGACCCGGGCCCGCACACCTTTCTCGGCTGCGATCGGTGGGTCCAGAGCAAAAATCGTGGTTCGTACTTGTCGAATGGTGTCATCGAGATCCAAGATGGCGTCTTCAACACACGATCGCGCCTCGGGATCATGGATCAGCGTAAGCTTGGACTGCAAAGACAGTCCCGTGACGAACAAGCGCTGAATGACCGTGTCGTGGAGGTCTCGCGCAATCCGCTCGCGGTCGGCCGCCACGTTCAACTCGCCGAGACGAGTCTGCAATCGGGCGTGATCCATCGCGATGCCAACGGCGCCAGCCAGAGTAACGACGAGAGCCTCATCGGTTTCGGTGAACTCTTGGGACCCCCCCTTCTCGGCGACATAGAGGCTGCCCAGGATCTCGTCGCGCACTCGGAGCGGCACCCCGAGGAACGTACGCATCGGCGGATGGGCCGGCGGGAAGCCGGTGGGGTCTGGATGAGCGGACAGATCAGCCAGGCGGAGGGGTTTCGGGTCGGTGACGAGCTGACCAAGAATTCCTACTCCGTTGGGAAGTTGACCGATGGCATCGACAGTTTTTTGATCCATCCCCACAGAAACGAACTCGCCACCCCCATTGCCCGAAGAAGCGAGGAGGCTGAGCGCCCCGTAGCGGGCGCCGGTAAGCGAACAGGCTGTCTCGGCGATGCGGCGAAGGATCGCAGGAAGCTCGACCTCGGAGTCGATGGCGATCACGCCCTCGAGCAGGGCTTGGAGCTGCCCGGAGTCGCCGATGGCGTGGAAGGGCACACGTCCATTCTGCCAGCTAGCGACGCCCCTGACCCCCGCACGCGACAGTTTGGCAAACTGAGAAGCGTGCCAATAAGGGTCTTTCTGCTCGACGACCATCAGATCGTGCGCGAGGGAGTCCGGCGCATGCTCGAGACAGATGACGACCTTGTCGTCGTCGGGGAGGCTGCCACGACGGCCGAGGCCCTCATTCGAATCCCGCTGTCGCGCCCCGATGTGGCCGTGCTCGACGTACAGCTCCCTGACGGGAGCGGCATTGATGTCTGCCGGGAAATCCGCTCTCGTCATCCCGAGATCGCTTGTCTGATGCTCACATCCTTCGCCGACGATGAAGCGCTGGCGCAAACCGTATTGGCCGGAGCGGCCGGGTACGTGCTGAAACAGATTCTGGGCAACGAGCTGGCGACATCGGTGCGCGCGGTTGCGGCCGGTCAATCTCTCATTGATGCCTCCACCACCCAACGAGTATTGAACGACCTACGGGTAGCCCATGAGCAAAGCGAGGGCGTCGAACGGCTCACACCCCGCGAGCGAGAGGTCCTCACGCTGATCGCGGCGGGAAAAACGAACCGCGAGATTGGCGTCGAGCTCTACCTGTCTGACAAAACAGTAAAAAACTACGTCTCCAATTTGCTCGGCAAACTTGGCATGGGTCGCCGCTCCGAAGCTGCCGCATACGCTGGTCGATTGGCCGAGCGACGAGCAAAGACCGATCCCCGAAGCCGCTAAGAGATCAATTCGCATGCGACGTACATCCCATCGATCCCACGACTCTGACGCTCGATCCAACGGCTTCGATCTGTTGGAGGGAGACGGACTCGCCTCGGCCGTGCTTGGGGCATTGCCGGACGCGACAGCTGTACTGGATCGCTGCGGCCGGATCGTTGCGGTGAACCGTGCCCTGGACAACGAAGGTCGTCCTGACGCCACAGGGAACGGCCTGAACTATTTGGATCTGTGTGACCGGTCAGCCGCGAGTGGTTGCGCAGAAGCAGCACCCGCCGCCGCTGGCATTCGTGCCGTATTGGCCGGCGAAGCGGTCCAGAGTGAGCTCGAATACCCCTGCCCATCACCCACCCTCAATCGGTGGTTTCTTCTTCGCGTCACGCCCCTCCTCGGGATATCGAGTGGTGTGGTCGTGTCCCATATCAACATCACTCGTCGCAAAATGGCCGAGGAGGAACTGGCTCATGAGACCGCTCATGAGCCGCTCACGGGCCTGGTCAACCGCACCCCGTTCTTTGTCCGACTCACGAGCGTGCTCACCCGGCGTGCGGGTCGGCCCCTCATCAGCGATGTCGGTGTTTTGTACATCGATCTGGATCGGTTCAACCTGTTCAACGACACCTACGGGCACAATGCAGGAGACGAGGTATTGGTCCCCTGCGCTCAGCGCCTCCAGAGCCAAGTCCGGCTCCAAGACAAGACCTCTCGGCTTAGCGGGGATGAGTTCGCTGTGCTGGCTCCCCGCATTTCAACCCCGTGGTATGGCAGCGCTGGCTGGGCGCGTCATTCGGGCACTCTCCGAACCGTATCTCGTACACGGAAATGCCACAGCGGTCTCGGGCAGCGTTGGCTCATATCTCGCCGCCCCGGGCGAGCTCGGCATCAACGTCCTCCACATGCGGACGATGCCATGTATCTGATGAAGAGAACTCGTCCTGAACGACCGCGCACGCACGACATCGACGCGAAGGACCCGTCTCGGCATCAACCACCTACCCCGATCACTCCAGGAAAGGCCACTGACAATGACGGTATCCACGACATTCAAGATCGGCGCTGAAGCCCGCTGTAACGATGGACCTTGTGGCCAGGTACGGTGCGTCGTCGTCGATCCTGTAGCCGAAGTCGTCACGCATCTGGTGGTCGAATCGAAACACCGGCAGGGGCTAGGCAGGTTGGTCCCTCTCGACCTGATTGGCACCGTTGGCGACGAGCTTTCGTTGAACTGCGACCGGGCGGCCTTCGAAAACCTCCAGATGGCCGAGGAGATCCAGTTCATGCCGGGAAGCATCGGCTACGCAACCTACAAGCCAAAAGAGACGCTCACCTTGCCCTATTACGGGTTAGGACTCAGGGCGGCAGCTGCAGCCGACAATGCGGCACAGTCCGTCACAATAGACAGGCTCCCCGTGGGCGAGGTGGGTATTCATCGCGGTGACCGGGTCCACACCACTGACGGCGAAATCGGACTAGTCAAGGGGCTCGCCGTCGACCAACGCACCCAATACGTGACGCACATCCTCCTCCAAGAGGGCCACCTTTGGGGACGCAAGGATGTAGCAATCCCGATCGGCACGGTGACAGGCCTCAAGGACGGGGTCCGGCTGAGTCTTTCCAAGGCGGAAGTTCAAGAACTCCCATCAGTCGACCTAAATGAACCTGGTTAGCAGGCTCGGCCTCAAACCAATGCCTTTGTAGGAGTCGCTGGACTTTCGCCTGCAGCGTAGCGGGGAGGGGTTCCGTCGCTGATCCAACTCCCACTATTCACCGAGCAGCTGGCTATGGGTACGGGTAAACCGACGCCGAGGAAACGCGCATCTGGTGGGACGGTGTAAGGGCGTCGAGACGAAGTACAGTTAAGAATCTGCGCTTCAACCCACGTTCCAAAGACGTGCACTCCGCGCGAGTCGATTCATCTCAGCGAACGGCATTGGTTTGGCGAGGTAGAAACCTTGTGCGCGAGGAAAGTGAAGCCCTTGAAGTAGATCTAGAAACATCGCGTGGCCGAGGTCGGCCAAGAGCAGGTAGATGGACCCTTCGCGCAGGTGATCCCCGAGGAACCCTCCGATCCTCGACGCGTTGCTGTACCTTGCCGACCTGAGTGCCATAGCTCAAATTCTTGCCGACCTGGGCACGAATCGCGAGCCTATCGGTGAGATTACTTCAGACCTCTCCTATTTGAGTAAGTCGCCGGTTCGAAGTCGTCAGTTGTCAGCGCCCGAAACCGCGACTTTGGCTTGGCCCGCGTCCCCGGTGATGTCCGGAATGCTTAGCCGTTGCAACGGCCATGCGGTCCTCGAATGTGCGTTCGCCTGGAACCAGGTCCTGGGCTGAGGTTGTCTCGAACCGCTTGTGGAGCTCCCTGAGTTCGCTCGACAAACTCTCGACGAGTTCCTTGGCCATCTGTGTTTCCCCTCGGACGGCATGGGCTTCGCCGATGACGCGAAGCGTGCGGGCCAATTGATCCACCAACATGGCCCAGACCGCGGGCGAACCGTTGCTCAGCTGCGACTGAGCGACGATCGCCGCGATGCCGCGGAAGTTGGCCACCGCCCGGTTTGGCACGGGATCTCGCGGTCGGTTCTGCGACGATCGTGCTAGGGCATCGGCGCTGGCCGCCAACGGTCCGGGGCTATCCCCTTCGAAACGTCTCGACCATGCGGCAAATACTCCGGCGGTCTCCCGTGCCGCCCCCCGCCACGCGCCCAGATCGGACACCGGCACGGCCCGGAGCCGCTCGGTGGCTCGCTCGATACCGGCGAGTGCCCGTTTCCAGTCGTCGGGTATTCCGAGTATTGCTTCCCGCCCTGGGGCCACGGGCTTGGTCGCGCTCCATTCGAGCATCGCGGCTTGGCGGTCCTGTGCAGTGACCTCCCAGTGTTGGCGTAGGTGAGGCAAGGTCAGATCCTTGGCCAGCTTCCCGCCGCCGAACCAGATCGGCGTGTCACCGGATCGGCTCCTCATGGCGACCGAGTAGCCGACCACTGCATCCTTGCCCCCGCTTGCATAACGCGGACGCACGAGCGCCCCGCTCACTCGGAGCCGGCGAACGAACTCGGCTTCGTCCCTGGAGGCGATCGAGGCCGCCCGGACGAGGCGGGCCAGGGTGATCCTCGGCGGTTCGGCCAACTGCTCTTTAGCGGTGCGCTCGAGTTCGGCTCTGCTCAGCCCGGGCATGCCCTTGCCCTGGCGCCCCTCAACCACGGTCAGGCCGTAGGTGCGCTCAAGCTCGGCACACAGTTTGGACAGGGTCCGCTTGGACTGCCAGGTATCCACCCGGCTGCCGTCGACGCGAACCAACGACGCCGCAACATGAATGTGCTGATTGCCCTGGGCGCTGTCGCCGTGTCCCACAGCCACCCAGGCGGCCGGTTCAAGTCCCTCCCGCTCGAACCCGACGGCCCCAACGGCCCGCTGCGCGATCTGTGCCCACTGCTCGTCGCTCAACGATTCGCCAGCAGGGAGCGACAGCGAGAGGTGCCAGATGTGCCCACCGGCCGGGTCGGACCGATATATCTCGTTGCTCGCGTCGAGGGCGGCACCGAGATCGGCGATCTCGAGCGGAGCCAACGCCCTCCCCTCTTCCACTCCCATCACGATCCCCGATGCCACTACCCGTTGATCGCTGTGCTCGTTGGCCCGTCCCGGCCCGAAGAGATAGCGCATGAGGACAGTGCCGCTGGCCCCCTGGGAGACCTTGGCAATCACGAGGGTGCCGCCGGCATTCCTTGGCTACCCGCTTGGTCGGCGAAGGCAAGGGCGAGGCTGGCGGACGTCGCGTCCACCGTCAGGGCCGCTCGGCCCAGATCTTCGACGACGCCTTCGAAAGAGCCAGGGAGCACGTGGTTGGCATTGGCCCACTTGGTGAGTTGGTTGAGATTGTTGGCCACGCCGCGCAAGATCGCCCGAGCGGCCCGCATGTCGACCGCGGCGTGACGGCGGAGCGCCGCGCTCTGGGTCGATCCCGAAAGCGCCGTTTCGATGAGAAACCTCTGCGCAGAGAGGCCCTCGTGTGCCGCAAGGCTTCGGATTCGTCGGTCCTCTTCGTCGGTGACGCGGACATAGAGAACATGAGTCCGTCCACCTGGGGAGCGTTTCATCCGCGCCGTCTTGGTGACGGTGGACTTCTCGCTGTCGCTACCCGTTTCGGCTACGGGCTGTTTCATGTCTGCCAGCGCAGCGACCCCGAGAAACTCTCGGGGACAAGGGCGGAGCTGAGCCAACGGCAACCCCACCACGATCCGCCCAGCGGATCGTCCATCTTGCTCCGTCCTTCATGACGCGCAGCGACCTTCATGATCGGGCGCGGATCAGTAAAACAGCGAGCCCTTTGAGCTCTCGTTTTGTCCTCGCACTTCGATGGGATTGCCGAGCAGTATCGGCATCACCAAGAGACTGATGACGAAAAGCGACAGCCGTGATCGCGCGAACCCTCGGTCCTTGCGAGTAAGCGAAATGTCTCTCCCACCAGGCAAACGCGAGGGGCAACGCGACACTCCTGTCGAGTTGCGTTGCATGGTGGTTGTGGTTCGGCGGCCGCTGATTCGGTTGGTTTGTTCGCATGCAAAGAACTGGGTAGCGGATTCGGCGCACGGACTTTTCTTCAGGATGAACCCTCTTTGCTCCGTCATGAAGGGGTTGATGGTTACCCCCATGAACCCTTGAGCTGGGATGTTGTTCGCCCTTCCGCCTTGTCTGACCAACGAGGCACCCGAGTTTCGACCCACGGGCAATCCTGATCGTTAACCTTTCATGGTACGAACCATGAACCCCGCACGCAGGGACTTTGCCAGTCCTCTGAATCACGCCCACCGGAACGCCTGGCCCCTCCTTTGGTGATTGATGGCGGGTGGGCGCTTGTCGCCCCGCCTTTTTCCGTCATCGATCACCTACACGCGAGTTCTCGCACCGGCGGCGGCCGTCAATGGACGGCTAAGGGCCGAG
>Ga0302324_100016178_pt1 | contig 14876 bp, 16 predicted proteins | sample Palsa_T0_1_FD_201949 | JGI IMG/M metagenome (GOLD analysis project Ga0302324, IMG submission 201949) | Peat permafrost microbial communities from Stordalen Mire near Abisko, Sweden - Palsa_T0_1 | ecosystem: Environmental > Terrestrial > Soil > Palsa > Peat permafrost | place: Sweden: Abisko...
TCGCGGCGCTGGACACCTCGACGCAAATCGAGAGAACGTGATCCGACTGTCTGCCCGCCAACAGAGCGCTGGCGAGCTGCCAATTCGGTATCGCGCCTGCGCATCCTTGGCCGACGAGGTCGAAAGCCAACACATCCCGCCGCAAGCCGAGCCGCTCAACGATGTACCCGCTCAAGGCAGGGCATAAATAGCCGGTGCAGGTCGTGACGATCACTGCGTCGATCTGTTCCGCATCCATCCCGGCGCCGCGTAATCCCGCGAGTCCCGCGGCGGTCGCGAGTCGCGGCGCGTGAGTGGCGAAGCGGCGATGCAGGACATCCGCGTTGATGGCGAACACCTCATCGAGCGAATCAACGCTGAGCCAACGCTCCTCCATCCCGTTGTCGCGGGTCAGCACCATTTGAGCAATCGCGTGGGAGCGAGCGTCCAGGCGCGCAAACCACTCGGAGGCCTTGAATGCTTCCCAGCAGTCGCTTCTGGTGTAGCGTTTGTCGGGAAGCGCCGTGGCAATGGAACTTAGAAACATAGGAACTTCTGTACGCTCTTTGCGGCCTTACGGAAAGCCCACCTGGCGACCACTGAGCCGCGACAGGGACCGGATTGATGCCCCTGCGTCCGCCGATAGCCTATAATTCAGTATAGAGCCGTTCGCAATGGATCGCGTGACTCTATTTGCGCTGTCCTGACCCAGTTTGCAAGCGGCAACCCAGGGGCCGGCCCGCTGCAACTCACTTTGCAACCCAAAGTGAGCGGATGAGTTTGCGCATGGTTATCGCTGTCTCGTTCGATGGAGAGCGGTTCATTGCGGGTGCTTCGCTGCCAATTGCTCGGTTAGCAAGGTGCATCGGAGGTTCACCAAATCCATGACCACGGCGAGGTAGAGCCATCCCTCCCACGTGCGAATGTACCCTTGGGGCTCCGTAGATACCGTGGCTTGCCGCGTGCGAGGCGCGGACCCGCAGCAGCCTGAAACGAGGTCGGATCCGGAGCCTTGAGCGTGTCTTAGGAGGGCCGCCCATGGTGCTGGCGCCAAAGAGCGTGCCTTCTGCAAGCGATGAATATTAGCGAAAACTTGCCAATCTCTTTAACCTGCCAAGATGTCGTCGATTTCGAGTACACCTATAGCGGCAGCGACCACGGGCTACGGTCTACGGGAACACCGCGGCATGATTGCCGTGACCGTAATGAGTGCGACCATTTTGACGGCGCTTGATACCACGATTGCCAATGTCGCGCTTCCCCACATGCAGGGAAGCCTGTCCGCAACCCAGGATCAGATGACCTGGGCGCTGACCTCGTACATCATCGCGGGCGCTATCATGACGCCGCTGACCGGCTGGCTCGCGGATCGTTTTGGGCGCAAGCCCCTGTTCCTGTTCTCCGTTATCGGTTTCACGATCGCCTCGGCCCTCTGCGGCATGGCCCAGTCGCTCCCGCAAGTGGTCGCATTCCGGCTACTGCAGGGCCTATGCGGCGCGTCGCTATTCCCCATGTCCCAAGCAGTGCTTTTCGATATCTACCCGAAGGCTCAGGCTGGCCGCGCCATGGCGATCTGGGGCATGGGTGTGGGCTTGGGCCCGATGCTCGGCCCCGTTATCGGCGGATGGCTGACGGACAATTACAGTTGGCGCTGGGTGTTCTTCGTCAACGTGCCGATCGGCGTGCTCGCCGTATTCGGCGTGCTCGCCTACCTCCCCGACACCCGGCATGCGCGCAAGTCGTTCGATTTCTTCGGATACGCGATGCTGGCATTGTTCGTGGGCACGTTACAGATGGTCCTGGATCGCGGTCCGACCAAGGATTGGTTCGATTCCGCCGAGATACAGCTGGAGGCTATCCTCGCTGCACTGGCCTTGTACCTGTTCATTGTCCATACGATGACGGTGGATCGGCCGTTCATTCGATTCGCACTTTTCAAGGACCGCAACTACTTGAGCGGCAACGTGATGAGTTTTCTGATGGGTATGGTGATGTTGGCGGTGATGTCGCTATTAGCGCCATTCCTGCAGGGACTGATGCACTACTCCGTCCTCCAGTCGGGCTACCTGATGTCGTCACGCAGCATCGGCACGATGGTCAGCATGCTGGTGGTCGGACGCATGGTGGGCCGGATTGATGCCCGGCTGTTGATTGCCACTGGACTAAGCCTGACCGCATTCTCGCTTTGGCAGATGACGCAATACAACCTGTCAATGGACACGTGGCCGATCATGCTGCCGGGTCTGATCATGGGGTTCGGACTCGGCAGTGCCATGGTGCCGGCGACGACGCTTGCTTTTGCTACGCTCGTGCCTGCAGAGTTCAACGAAGCCACGGCGCTCTACGCGCTAATACGCAACCTCGGCAACAGCGTTGGGATCTCTCTCATGCAGGGCCTGCTGGTACACAATATGCAGACGGCTCACGCCTCACTGGCGGCGCACATCACTCCCTACAGCCGCACGCTGCCGCATCCGGCCGGCGCGACAGGCATCAAGGCCATCGAATTGCTCAATCAGCAGGTGACGACGCAGGCTGCATTGATCGCCTACATCGATGACTTCAAATTCCTAATGGTGGCCATCCTCATGGCGTTGCCGCTGCTGCTGTTCGTGCGCAGTCCGGGTCAAATCAAACAGGAAGTCACCACTGTTGTCGTCGAGTGAAAATACCAATATCGAAGCGAGGCGCCGTCACAACTTCGCCGCGCCGCACGCTTGCCATGTGGTACGTCATACAAAGTTCGCCACAGTGCGACATGCATTTCTCTTCCGGAAAGGAAGCAAGGATTCCGACTGTTCCGAGACGTCTGATTTTTTGTGTCTGAGCCATACTTTGGCGACGAAATCACGCGTAATGCATTACATAGGCATCGGACTATTATTTGCCGTAATGCTATTCCACTACTGGCGAGCATCAATTAATTTAAAATACGGGTGTATAAATGGGTTTACTACGGCACCTCCATGGACCGATTCATACTTTCAAGCAGCAAAATCCGCGTTCCGCGGATCATCTACGGAACTGCCTGGAAGAAAGCCGCCACCGCGAAGCTGGTAAGCGTTGCCATACAGAACGGATTTCGCGGCGTCGACACCGCCTGTCAGCCCAGGCATTACGACGAGGCGGGTGTAGGAGCCGGCGTTGCAGCCGGCATGAAAAACGGCCTCACCCGCCCCGATCTCTACCTGCAGACCAAATTCACCTCGCTCTCCGGTCAGGATCCTAACCGGGTGCCCTATGACCCGAAAGCGCCACTGCCGGACCAGGTCGCACAGTCCATCGCCGCATCTCTCAAAAACCTGCGAACTGATTACCTCGATTGCGTACTGCTCCATTCCCCGATGCCAACAATGGCGCAAACGCTTTCGGTCTGGAGCACTCTAGAATCCTTCGTCGACAATGGTCAAATTCGCCAACTCGGCATCAGTAACTGCTACCGGCTAGCGGATCTCGAAGGCCTATACCGAGCTTCAAGAAACAAACCCGCCGTCCTGCAAAATCGGTTCTACGCCGACACCCAATACGATCGCGAAATACGCATCTACTGCAACCAAAGCCACATCATCTATCAAAGCTTCTGGACCTTAAGCGCCAATCCGCATCTCCTGACGCACAAGACAATGACCGCCCTCGCCTCCAAGCACAATCGCACCACTGCCCAAATCTTGTTTCGTTATCTAGTCGCGATCGGCGTTGTTCCTCTCACTGGCACAAAGTCTGAAACCCACATGCGCGATGACCTGGCCATCTTCAGCTTCGAACTTGCCAACGACGAGCTAAGTGCGATCGACGCACTATGTTAGGGACGACGCGTCCGCGATTCGCGGCAGCGAAGGGACGGTCGCCGAGCCGCGCGCGGCTAGCGGGGCACGCCCACTGGCGACCGCATCCGCGTCATCTTCCTCGCCCCGCGCCTCTCGCCCGTATCCCTTCCTCTTCCCACCTCACCCGACAAACAAACACCGCATCTCATGATCAGCCTCTGCCGATGTTCCTCCAACCAGTCACTATCGCCGGTGGGTGGCGCAATGCTCGCGACAACCTCCTTAAGGTCCACTCCCTCCTCGAGCGCCAACTGACAGCGATAGAGCTGACAGAACACATCAATCTGCGCGCGCGTTCGAAACGGCGCGGAATGGACCGGGACAATCTCGTAGGATCCCATTCCCTACAAGCGGAGCTCGGCACGGCGCAACGTAATCGCCTGTTCGGGACACGAGCTCACGCATAAGCTGCACGCGCGATAGGCATCCGCATTCGGCGTATAGGCCACCTCCATGCCGTGCACTCGCAGCTTGATCTTGTGTAATAAATTAAGGCTCCCATAGTCAGGCTCATCGATTCGCCGAACTTGAAAAACATTCTCCGGACAGACACGGACGCAATCGCCTTTGCCCTCGCATCGCCCCAACTCGACGAGCGGTCTGACAACTCCCGGATCCTGATTGCAGCTGACCGGTGCCGGCTTCGAAGAATTCATTCCCGAGTGCAACGGGCGGCGCCCATTCGTCCTCGAAACGACTCGCGTTCTTCTGGCGTCATGGCCTGCCATTTCTCCCACTGACGACGCCGATGCCAACCGGGGGTTCCCCGGAACCCGCCGAATAAGATTCGGCTCAAGACCAAGAGCCCAAGCGCATGTACATAGTCAAGCGGACGAGCCGCCGTGAAGGCACTGGTAGCCACTGCGTTCCATAGCAGCATGACGATAAAGGCTAGGAACGGGACTGCCGCTAGAAACAACACTGCTCTGCTCAAGACAAATACTTTAAAACGCATTTCTCACACTCCTCAAATGTCGAGTTCGTCATACGCGGCGCGCAGACGCCGCCGCAAAAAAGTGACGGCGTAGCGCTTGCGTGCCAGCAATGTGTTCACGTTAAGGCCGCTCTCAAGACTCAAGTCCCTAAAGCTTTTGCCTTCTAGCTCGTGGGCGAGAGACACTGCTCGCTGACTGTCCGGCAGCTCATCAAGTGCATCCTGCAACGCCCCGAGCAAGGCCGATCTCGCGTATTCACCCTCCGGGCCCGCATCCACGGCCGGTAGGACGAGATCTAGACGACTGTCACGTTCCTCATCCCCGCCTGCGCCCTCGAGAATTCGCTCCTCTTTCTTTCGTCGGAAGCGGTCGATGATACGGTTGCGGGCGACTTGAAACAGCCACCCACTGGCATGTTCGATCGAGGTCGGAAGACGAAAAGCTTCGACAAATGCAAATAGGACGTCTTGCAAAATATCCTCTGCATCAATCTGATCGCGCACACGGCGGCGAATGAAATTCCCGAGCCGCGAGCGCTCGCGCAGAACGATAGCAGTCAAGTCGATGTCGGGGTCAGCCATGTCCGGGCAGCGCGTCAAGGACTCCATACCTTAGTAGACGTTTGAGGCTCACGAATATTGTAGTCTCATGATCGATAATTGATTTTCCTTGGCCCCCTGGCGTCCAGCGATCGCCCTGTCGCGCCTCGAGTGGCCGACCAAGGCCCTGTCTATTGCCCGATCGTCCACGCCCGCAAAGCATAAGCTGGGCGCTCAATGGCCCGATGAAAGCAAGCAGCGTATGCAGGCGGAGATGGATAGGTCCGATAGCCGGGCTGTTCGGGCTCCTGCCCTCGCCGGGCGCCCCTCGCCGGCGAGTCAGACGCGTAACTCCCGACTGGCCGACTCGCCTTCCGCTCTGCGGCCGTTGCCGCTTCCTGGGCGTACGATCACCGCCAAGAATTTCAAGTGGAACGAAGGCAGGCGAAAGAGAGCCTTTGCGAATTCTCAAAGAGAGGCCCCGCAATAACACGAGAGAAGATGAAACGGTGCAGCCTGGCTAACTCAAGTGAAAATTTCACGGCCGGATTCGTTTTTGCGTACGTTAATTCGAGTATGAGCCGGGGGACCGCTCGAGCCGGGCAGTCCCCTGGCCGAACGTAAGACCGAGGAGTACGCTTACGAGTCTCACTCAACCGCGAGGATGCGATGAGTTCACCCTACCGATCACGCGCGCGCGGCGCGCTTGGCCCGATGGTGTTGATCGCGCTCGTGGTCGGTACCGCCGCAGCCGCTTTCGCTTACACGGCGGGATGGTTCTCGCCGGAGCGGCTCACGCCGGACAAAGTGGTGGCTGCATTCGCCCCGCCCGGAGGTCCGGCGCTCGGGCATCGCCGCAACCACGTCAAGGGGATCTGTTTCACCGGCACCTTCGAGGCGAACGGCGCGGGATCGAGCCTGTCCGAGGCTCCGATGTTCCGCCCGGGGCAATATCCGGTTATCGGGCGCTTCAACCTCGCCACCGCCGATATCAAGGCGGCCGATGCGACGGTGCGCATTCGCGGCATGGGGCTGCAGATCGCCGCGCCGGGCGGACAAGTGTGGCGGACGGCCATGATTGATTCGCCCTTCTTTCCCGTCTCGACGCCGCAGGCTCTTTACGGGTTGGTGGTCGCATCTGGGAGCAAGGATTCTGATGCGATGAAGACCTTCGCCGGGGCGCACCCGGAGCTCGCCCACTTCGGAGCCTGGGCGCAGAGCGCGCCTTGGACGGGAAGCTACGCGGAGGAGCCGTACAACAGTTTGAACAGCTTCGTCTTCACGAGCGCCAGCGGAGCGACCAACGTCGTGCGATGGTCGCTCCTGCCATCAGCGCAGCCCGTACCCGTTCCGCCGGACGAACTCGCGAAGCGTGCGCCCGATTTCCTCGAGCAGGAGATCGCCGAGCGCATCAAAGGCGGCCCGCTGCGGTGGAACCTGGTGATCAAGGTAGCCGAGGCCGGCGATCCCACGGCCGACCCCAGCCAGGAGTGGCCTCAGAATCGCCGCGCGGTCGATGTCGGCACGCTCATCGTTCAGGCCATCGAGCCCGAGGCGAACGGCCCGTGCCGCGACATCAATTATGATCCGACCGTCCTGCCGAGGGGGATCGGAACGTCGGACGATCCGTTCCCAGCGGCGCGCTCATCCGCTTACCGCAGATCCTACGATCTGCGCACGGCCGAAGCCGCTCACTTTCCGGCCGCCACCCCGGAGGCAACTCCATGACCCCGATGCCTCAACGGTTCACGCCTCTGCAGCGCGCACTGCACTGGCTGATGGCGGTCTGTATCCTCGCCATGCTGTTCATTGGTGTCGGGATGGTCTCGACCGTCGCCCCGAAATATCTGCCGCTCATTGCGATTCACAAGTCGCTGGGCGCGGTCATTCTGCTCCTTGCCTTGATTCGCCTCGCGGCGCGTTGGCGCTACGGCGCGCCAGCCTTGCCGGCAGACCTGCCCGCACCCATGAAGCTCGCGGCGGAGCTTTCGCATTACATCCTGTATGCGTTGATGATCGCCATGCCGCTCCTCGGCTGGGGCATGCTGTCGGCTGCGAACTACCCGGTGGTGCTGTTCGGCGGCTTGCATCTTCCTATGATCTTGCCGCCAAGCGACAACCTGCATACGCTGCTGTGGAATGCCCATTTCTATCTAGCGTTCGTATTCTTTGCGCTCGTCCTGATGCATCTCGCCGCAGCGCTCTTTCATGCCCTGGTGCGGCGTGACGGCGTGTTCGACGCGATGGCGCCCGGGCCGCGACGCGAATCAGTGCTGGATCGCGCATCGCAGTAGACCAGGACGCGCTCCCTGTGGAGCGCGATTGCGGCCGCCGAGCAATGGGGGTGACGACGCGGCAGGTGCGCCGTTTGGCGAAACCGATATCGTTGCGAAGGGCCGTTTGATATCGTCTCAGGCGCGTTACGTTTCTTTATTGGCGGGCTTGTCGGTACTCCCAGGCACCGCTGCTTCAGCCGCTTTGAATCCCATTTTTGAATGGGTGCCATCGCAGAAGGGCTTATTGGTCGACGCACCGCACCGGCAGAGGTAAAACGGGCGCTTGGCTATTGGATAGGTCGCACCATTCCAGTCAACGAGCGTGGCATCCGCGCTATCTACTTTGAAGGGGCCGTTCTGCGATACGGTAATTGTAGTCATGAAATCACTCCGCCCGAATGACGGGATAGCGTACCACTTAGCAGCTTATCTAGTACGACGATGTGGCGATTGAGAAGTCGACCAAGCAGCTTGGTCACGACCTGATGCGACCTCGCGCGCTAACGGGCACGAACTTCGACCGATCGGGTGACGTCCTCCAGTCCACGCCTCAAAGCGCTCAACCACGGCCGGCCCTCGCCAGGCGCCAAAACGAGGTAAATGAAAATCCCGTGACGAGCGCCGTCCCTGCTATGACGATCACGGCGCCGAGTAGAGTATCCAAGCCGACCGCTTCGCCCAGGAACAGGTGTCCCCACAGGATGCCGAATATGGGCACGAGAAAGGTCACCGTGAGTGCCGGAGCCGGACCCAGGTCGGCGATCAAGCGGAAATACAGCAGATAGGCGATGCCGCTGCAGAGGATGCCAAGCGCTAGCACCGAGAACACGAGCGTCGCGGTAAAGGGTGTCGACTGCGCGAAGAAGGGGACGGCCGGCACCATCCACAGCGTTGCCGCCCACATGCTGCCTTCCGCATTAGAGAACGCATCGATGCGGGGGGCAGAGTGTGCATATGTGGTCGCGATCCCGTAGCACAGCGCAGCGGCGAGCCCGAGCAGAATCGCAACGTGCGCACCTTCGCGCACCGAAGAGGGATCGAAGCGCACGAGGATCGCGACACCCGCGATTCCCAGTAGGAGACCCACAAACACTGATGGACGCGGCAGAGTGCGCGACCAGAGCGCGGCGACCAGCGCGCCCCAGATCGGTGCCGTGGCATTCAGAATTGCCATGAGTGAGGCCGACAACGTGCGAGCGGCGGTCGCGAACAGCAAGAACGGCAGCGCCGAGTTGATCAGTCCAAGAATAAGGAAGTGGCGCGCATGTCCGCGCATCCCGTGCGAGCCGATGCGCCCAATATGCATGAGGCGAAGAAAAAGCGCGGCCAAGCTGACCCGCACGGCGATCAGCACCACCGGCCCGAGCAGGGGTGCTCCGATCCGCATGAATAGGAACGAGGACCCCCAGATCGCCGAGAGTGCCAACAGTCGTAAGACGCTAGGCGTGCTCATGAATCATCCGCTAAGGCGGGATCATACTCGGCCCGACAGGCGGCGGCTCGCCGCTTTCGGTCATCGAATTTGCTGTGGGTCGGCGCTCGAAGGAGCGCTGCGACGCTTCGCTCGCGCTCAGCACTTTAACGGTTCGCCCGTGCCCTGGTCATCGTCGATCGAGTTGAGGACGGGACTTACAGGCCAACGCGGCAAACGTCTTGGATTTCGCAAATATCCGAGACGCTCACCGTCTCATGGAACCGAACGGCGCTAATGCAAAGATTGTCATCCGGGTGTGAGAGCACGTACTTGAGCCGTTGTATGCGCTTGCGCCCAGGCTCGACAATAGCAGAGCCCACGCAAGCGCTAACCAGCCGTAGGCCAGCCGACAAGGGTTTTCATGGTCTCCGGATTTGTGCCCACGGGACTGACCAACGACAGGGTACGTTGAAATCGACAGTCTCGCTTTGCTGCGTGGAGCACCGCCAAAGGTGGTATGGTTGCAGATCGGAAATGCGCCGACGTCGCAAGTCGCTGCGAGACGGCACCGCCCGTATCACCATCCAATGTGAAGAACTCGCTGATCGTGAGGCGCTCAAGGTGGACGACAGTTGCGTTCGCCCCAAACAATTGCTGGTGGCGCGTGGTCGGAGATCCTTTTCCGATGGCTCCTGATCATGCCTGGAATCGGGCAAGAAAACATACCGGGCTTCGCAAAGAGATAGCCCTGAAAGTATCGGACGTTGGCTTCGAGAAACCATTGATATTCCGCCGCAGTTTCAACGCCCTCGGCGATGACGTCGATGCCAAGGTCAACACACGCCTGCAGGATGGCGCGCACAAAAAATTAAGGCCGGCGTATCCTGCGCCAAAGTCATCGATGGATATGGTGAGCCCTTGCGCGCGGAACGCGTTTAAGGCGCGTCCCAATTGCACCGCATCGTCAATCACCTCGCTTTCGGTCACTTCGAGTACGATGCGCTCAATCGGAAACTGACATGCGGCCGCGGCTTTGAATATGCTGGTAATCGCGTCCGGCGAGGTTTGCGGGCTTTTCGGGAGAAAATTGAGATTAAGCCTGCAAGGTATGCGGAGCCGTGCCGCCTGCGCGATGGCGAGGACGCGCGCTCGCGGCCCCCATGATGTTCAGGGCATCGAGCAACTGGAGGTACGTTGGCACTCGTCAGATTCAGGCCGGCGTTGGCTCGAATGTGGCGGCCACGGCCCCCATCACCCCTTCATCTCACCCTTGACGAAAGCGAGTAGGTCGGCGTTGACCCGTTCAGGATCGACAATCGCGATACCGTGAGCACCGCCGGGGTAAACTTTCAGTACCGCGTGAGGAACGACAGATGGTACACGGCGGCCAGTCGGCTCGATCGGCACGATCTGATCGTCTTCGCAGTGAATGACGAGCAATGGTACATCGCACTTAGCGATATCTTTGGTGTAATCGAGTTCCCAGCTGTAAGTCGTTTCATACTGAGCCTTGGCGCCGCCCAGCAGACCCTGGAACCAGAACAAGTCGCGCATGCCTTGCGTTGCGGTCGAACTTGGGCGATTGGCGCCGAAGAACGGCGCCGACAACTCTTTGTAGAACGATGAACGATCATGTGCAACGCCGGCGCGGATGCTGTCAATTACCGATTTCGGAGTGCCCCCAGCTATACCGTCACGTTGCATCATCACCGGTACGATCGAATCGAGGAGGACCATCTTGGCGACGCGCGACGTTCCATGGCGCGAGATGTAGCGGGCCAGTTCCCCACCTCCCGTCGAATGCCCAACCAATATTGCGCCGCGAAGATCAAGCGCGTTGATGAGCTCATCCAGATCGTCGGCCCAGGTGTCGACATCGTTGCCGGATCCCGGTTGATCGGAATAGCCGTTACCCCGCCGGTCATGGGCGACAGTGCGGTAACCCTGGTCATTGAAAAACAGCATCTGCGCTTCCCACGCCGCACCGGTCAACGGCCAGCCGTGAGAGAAAACGATAGGCGGTCCCGAGCCCCAGTCACGATAGTAGATCGCAGTACCGTCGCGGGTAGTGATCCTGGGCATCGAATATTCTCCTTCGTTACTTGAGCGGCTAATGCAAAGGCGAGTCGCGATGAGCCATACCCGTGACTCCCAAGAACGCGCCGTCACCCCCGGAAAAATGTGCCTCACTCTCCCGCGAGATTCTGCGGATGTCAATGAGGGGCGATTAATAGGTTCACTCTAGGGCTCTTTTTTTGGCTGCAGTGCAGCGTATTATGATCCGCTTGCAGCGACCGCGTATTTCAGACACGGAGCATCCGCAGAACCCTGCTATGTCGAAGTCATCCGAGGCCAATCCTCCGGTAAGGAAAGCACCGTCAAGACCACGTTTGGCAGCAATATCTTCTCCCGTGGACCGACGAACTTGGTCGGATCCACTGTCTACAGAAGGGCCGGTGTCGACATCACATATCCATGTCACCTGATTTCACTTGGCGTTGTCGCGGAGAAATATTACTCGCGCGCATCACTCTGATTCGCTAGGAGTTTTCACGGCCTCCGAATTAGCGCCGCGGGACTGACGACCAGCCGAGAGAAAAATTTTTCAACAATCCGTGTCACGATCGCGCGTCTTGCCAACAATTGATGTCATCGTCCTCGGGGTTTCGGAGCCGCCACGGGGTACAAATTCGACGTTCGGCGCAGTGATTGCATGTTCTGCGACGGCTTTCCCGTCTTCGTGACATCAATTGCGGGGCGCGGATGTGGGATGGCGTGCTGATGGGGGTTGAATCATGAGGTCGGTAGGAGACCGCGAATCTGCCTCACCGCGTAATCGACCTTCATCTCGAATGCGCGCTTCCCCAGCTCCGCCGTTGAGCGGCGCGCGTCACCCAGGATTCCGTTTTGTGGACTCTGCGGCCCGAACTGCGCCTTGCCATCGACGACGGGATCTCCCACTGCAGAGGAGACCAGATCTCTGCGCACCCATGTGTTGTCCTTGTCGAGATACATCATTTCCGAGGTGTCAGGAATGCCACCGTGGAGGCTGAGTGGATAGCCGTGCTGCGCCAGGTACTGATCGAACGCATCATTGGCGGCCCTATAGACCTGGTCACAGTAGAACACACGAGCTCCGTTTGGCCCGGAGCCGTCGAGCTTCTTGGCGACCTCCTCGTAGACCCGCGGCTGGCCGCCAGCGTGATCGCCCATCAGAATCACGTTGCGGAAACCGTTGAGGATCGCTTGCTCCGAGATGCGCTCGAGCATGGCAGCGAGCAGCTCGTTCGTGATCCCGATGGTACCGGGAATCGATTCTGCATCGTTCGGAGTGTAGGGCAACACGGGCAAGAAGATGGCATTGCCGAGTTCTCTCGCGATCGCCTCGACCGTCGCATGCGCCATGAGGTTATGGCCGCCGTTCGCGTCCTGGGGGCCTCGTTCCTCGACACCGCCGGTGTAGATGAGCGCCGTCGTCTTGCCCGCCGCGAGCGCGGACTTCACTTCCACCCAGGTCATCTTCTCGAACTCCACCAGATCGGACTGCGCGCGCGGCGCAGCGCGCGCAGATCCCGCAGCCAGTATCAGGGAGGCCGTGCCGCCGGCGATCAACATCAGCAAGGAATGCGAAACCGAACCAATGCGCATGTCATTCTCCTCATTACTTAGGTTTGCGGAACTTCAGGATGAACCGATCGGTGTGTCCGCGAATCGTTTGGTCGAACACTTTGGCCGTGCGGGGGTCCGCCGGATTAGCGAGAATCGAACTCTCGGAGTCGAACTTGAACCCCGCGGCTTCGACCTCTCGGCGCACGGTCGAGGACTCGATGCGATGCAAGGTCTCGGTTACATTTGCGGGAGCACCCAGAGCGGCGAGTTGGTCGAGAATTACGTATACGCCAACGGGCTTCAGCGCACTGTAGACGGCCTTGTTAAACGCGGCGGTGTCGACCGGGCCCATGAACTCGTCGTGTAGGTCGTGGTAATTTCAGGAAATCCAGAATAGATCGAGCTGCTCGGGGAACTTTAGTCCTTCGAGCGCCGCGGCGATCGTCACCGTTAGGTTCGGATGGGTGACGGCATAGCCCTGCAGCATGGTTCCAATCTCCTGATGACACAAGCATTTGGTGAACTCTCAAAGTTGCGGTACCTGCGGTTTGTGCGCATGAGGGCCACACGACGGTCTATGACACCAGCGCGGACGGCGGCACGTCGATTTCGCCGCTGGCGATGTAGGCCGTGGCACCACCAACGCTGACAGAGGTCACGACGGCTCCGCTCTTACGCGCTTCCGCTTCGATATCGCTTCGGCGCCCCATCGAGACGCCTTGCTGGATCGAAAGGCGATAGACCATCCCGCCAAAATCGGGCTTCGATGCCATGGCCCCGACGAGGGCGGCACAAGCGCTGCCTGTCGCGGGATCTTCTTCGACGCCCAGCGCGGGTGCGCACATGCGAGCATAGAGCTTGCCGCCATCCCGTAGATTTCCCGCGAAGAAGAAGACGTGGGGAGACCACGCGCGCGCGAGAGTTGCCGCCCAGGCGGCCCGATTGATCGCCGCCCGATCGACGACCTCGTTCGAGCTCAGTTGCGCAAAACAGAATGGAACACCGACACCCGCGAAGAAGACTTGGCTCACCTCGGCGGGCTCGATGGATAGGACGGCGGCAAGATCAGTCAGAGAAGGTGCGCCGGTGGGTGCCTCGATCTTCCCCGATAACGTCAGCGTGCCGTGGAACCCCCCGTTTCGCTGAGCGACGTCCACCGTCACGGGACCGACATTCTCCTCCAGAATGAGCCGGATTGGATCACCAGGCCCTACATGCTGTTTCATCACAAGCGCACAGGCGGTGCCGACCGAGGGATGCCCCGCAAAGTCGAGCTCCGCCCGAGGTGTGAGGATGCGAACCCGACACGTGTTCGCAGGATCGTTCTTCGGCAGGACGAAGGTCGTTTCGCCGAAATTGAATTCGCGAGCAATCTTCTGCATACCCTCGGTCGAAATGCCGGCCGCGTCAGGCAGAACCGCGAGTTGATTGCCGCCGAACGGTGTCGAACTGAAAACATCGACGATGTGAAATGTGTACTTCATGAGATCACCCTCCGTGCGTCGCCTCAAGCCTTGACGACGAGGTCGATCTCAACGCAGGCCCCCAGCGGCAGCGCGGCCACCGCGATCGTCGTGCGGGCGGGAAAGGGCTGACTGAAATGCTTTGCGTAGATGCCATTCATCGCGCCGAAGTCACTCATGCTCGTGAGATACACGCCGGCGCGCGCAACGTGATCGAAACTCCTGCCGGCCGCCTTGAGAACCGCCGAGAGATTCCGGAAGACGCGCTCTGTCTCGGCCACAATACCCCCCTCGACCACCTTGCCAGTGGCCGGGTCTTGGCCGACCTGACCGCTGAAGTAGAGGAAACCACCGACTTCGATCGCCTGGGAAAACGGGCCGACCGGCGGCGCGAGTTCGGGCGAGGTAATTGCGGTCTTGCTCATGGCAAACTCCTGTGGATACCGGGTTGGATGGTCAGAATGGTGGAGCCGGAGGTTGCGCGCGCTTCCAATGCCTCGTGGGCGTCTGCAGCATCCTTGAGCGCAAAGCGCTGATTGACGTTAATGCGCACCTTTCCCGAAGCCACCACCTCGAACAGCTCGTTCGCGGAAGCTTCGAGTCAATGTAGTTGAGGCCTGCCGCCGCCTGGCGCAGGCGCACCTGACCCGACCCGGGCTCACCGACATCGACAGCTGTCCAGTTCAGAACCTCGGGACCGCCCGTCTGCCGAATTTGCATCGCATGAGGCATACAGATTTCCGCAACAACATGAACTCCGTAATACTCTGATGCGCGACAGGTAATTCCACAACTTCATTATTTTCACGATTATAATGCCAATGCCGCACGTTT
>Ga0302324_100016179_pt1 | contig 14875 bp, 11 predicted proteins | sample Palsa_T0_1_FD_201949 | JGI IMG/M metagenome (GOLD analysis project Ga0302324, IMG submission 201949) | Peat permafrost microbial communities from Stordalen Mire near Abisko, Sweden - Palsa_T0_1 | ecosystem: Environmental > Terrestrial > Soil > Palsa > Peat permafrost | place: Sweden: Abisko...
GTCCGCCGAGCTGCACGGCTTTGAATTGGCGCCCGTTGCGGATGCCGCCGCCGATATCTTCCACCACCTCGCGAATGGCGATGCCCATGGGCACTTCGATCAGACCGCCGCGGTTGATCTTGCCGGCAAGCGAGAAGACCTTCGTGCCGCGGCTGGTGGGCGTGCCCAGCGCGGCGAAAGCGGCGGCGCCGTGGCGAATGATCCACGGCACGCAGGCCAGCGTCTCCACGTTGTTGATGATGGTCGGCTTCCCGCGAAAACCGCGCTCCACCGGGTAGGGAGGCCGCAATTTCGGCATGCCGCGCTTGCCTTCGAGCGACTGGATGAGCGCGGTCTCCTCACCGCAAACGAACGCCCCGGCGCCCTCGCGAACTTCCAGGCGCAAGCTTCCGAGAAGACCGCGCTGCTCCGCCTGGCGGATGGCCGCGCGCACGCGCTCGACCGCCAGCGGGTATTCGGCGCGAATGTACAAGAAGCCTTCAGCGGCGCCGATGGCGTAGGCGGCGATGGCCAGCCCCTCCAGCACGCGGTGGGGATCGGATTCGAGCACCAGGCGGTCCATGAATGCGCCGGGATCGCCTTCATCGCCGTTGCAGATTACGTATTTGACGGGGTCGGATTGCGCGCGGCCGAGGGCCCATTTTCGGGCGGTGGGGAAGCCCGCGCCGCCGCGCCCGCGCAGGCCGGCAGCGGCGATCGCGGCGATCACTTCATCGGGGGTAAGGTCCGCGCGGCAGGCGGCCAAGGCGCGGTAGCCGTCACGCGCCAGGTAATCGTCGATGCGCAGCGGATCGATTTCGCCGCAGTTCTCCAGCACGATGCGATGCTGCTTGCCGGATGGTTCCAAGGTGGGCGTGAGATGGCGTTGGCGCGAGTGCTTGCGTACAATCTGCTTCGCCATCGCAACCGTGACATTGCCGTAGGTGATGCGCCCATCCGCGGTAACGACTTCCACCAGCGGCTCGCGATAGCACATGCCGTTGCAGCCGACAGACTTCACGACCGCGCGGGCGCCCGCTTTCCGGACGGCCTGTTGCAGGGCATCGCGCACGGGTTCTGCGCCGCTGGCCACACCGCAGGAGCCGAGACCGATGCGGAACTCGATCATACGGTCACTCGCAAGGCTTCGCAGGCTGTGGCAGGCGTCAGTTTGCCGGCAGGGTGGCCATCCACCATCAGCATGGGCGCCAGGCTGCAGCAGCCCAGACAGGCGACTTCATCGAGGGTGAACTGGCGCGCGGCGTCGGTGTCGGAGCCTTCGGGGATCGCCAGGTAGCGGCGCAGTTCCTCGGTGATCTGGCGCGCGCCGGAGACGTGGCAAGCGGTCCCGTGACAGACGCGGATGACGTGTTCTCCCACCGGAGAGCGGCGGAAGCGCGCGTAGAAGGAGGATGTGCCGGCGATTTCGGCGGGGGTGATTTCGGTTAGTTCACAGACGCGGCGCAAGGCTTCGTCGGGGAGGTAGCGATAGTGGGTTTGAATGGCCTGGAGCAGGGGGATAGTGGATTCTTTGGTGCGGCCTAGCTGGGCAACGGCGGATTGCACGAAGGCCAGATCATCTTCAGGGGCCCGAGGCAACTTGGCTTTTTTGTGGGGCGGGCAATACTGCCCGCAGCCGGCTTTCAGCCGGCTCGGCCGCCTAAAAGGCGGCTGCGGGCAGTATTGCCCGCCCCACAAGAAAACAACGGCCGCGGCGATCAGCACCCATGCTGCGACGTTGTCTCTTTTCTTGCGTGCCAGGCGCGCCGCAGTGATACCTTTTTGTTCGGCCGCCAGTTTCGGCGCCCACGATGCATCCGCCTTGGTTTGCGCCTGCAGATCCAAGATCCGCCTGGCGCCGGCCGGCGCGCGACTCGCCGCCACCACGTAGTCGACGCAGAGGATTGCGACGCACAGCGCCACAATGGAGCCTGCGATCCACATGGTGCGCCGCGCAGTCATGATATCTGCACCAATTTTCGCCCGCGCGGGCAGGAGGTGTAGCAGCGCGCGCAGTACAAACAATTCCTTCGCACCGCGCGCATCTTCTCGATAGCGCCGTAGGGGCAGGCCTCGCTGCAAAGTCCGCAGTCGATCTCTTTATCCGGCGTGATGGTCACGCCCCGGTGCGCCAGCCGCGTACACCAGGCCAGCAGTCCGCCATAGGGACACAGCCACCGGCAATAGGGGCGGCCCACGAACATACCCGCCACCAGAAAGACGCCGCCGATCAGCAACATATGCGGCGCGCCCGTGCGCCGGAAGAATCCGACGAAGGGATCGAACCGGCAGATCAGGAAATCGCGCGCCAGCGCCGGTTTCACGGCGCAGAGGATCGCCAGCGCCAGATACACGTACTTCAACAAACCCAGCGCCCGGTCGAGCCGGCGGGGCACCTGGATGGGCCGGATTACCACCAGTTCCTGAATCGCGCCCAGCGCGCAGACGCCACCGCAAAAAGCGCGCCCGAAAAACAACGCGACCACCAGCGGCAGGACGAAGGTGGCGGTCACCACGATGGGAATCGAGAATTTGGGATCGATCATGGCCGCCGCGACATTCTGGATCGAGCCGATCGGGCAGATGCAGCCCTCGCGGTAGAAGCCGAAATAGGCCAGGCATGCGATGGCCAGCGCCATAAGCCATTTCCGGCTGCGCCGCGCCAGCACCAGCCACACCGAAACGCCCATCGCCGCGGCCAACAGCACCACGTCCGTCACCTGCAGCCAATAGTCGCGCGGCAAGGGCTTCTGGACCGGTGGTGTCCGGTAGCCGCCGCCGATGGTATCCGGCTGCGGGGCGGTTTCCACGGGACGCTGATAGGGAATCGCCTGGGCCGGCGCACTGCGCGCGAAGGCCAGGCAGAGCAGCAGGCAGGCGGCGATCTTCATAGAGCCTGCGCGCGCGGCAGTTGGACGACCGCGTTGTGCGGACACGCCTTGGAGATGGAGCAGCGGTTGCAGTTTACGCACTTGTCGTAGCGCACCCGCAGGGTGATCGACCCCAGGCCCAGCGGCTCCTTGCATTGCATCGCGCACTTGCCGCAGCCATCGCACCTGGTTTCGTCGATGACGTATTCGTAGAAGTTGTTGGCCGGGTCTTCGGGGTCCACTTTGCCGATGGGCCGGCGCGCGATGGCGTCGCGGGGGCACAGCTTTTCGCTGGGGTAGCCGCGCTCGTTCACGGCGCTGGTGATATTGAAGTACGCGGGGCAGATGTTGCAGCGGCCGCACTTGGAATGCTCGTTCACCGCGCGCACGGCCGACAACGCCACGACGCATTCGGTGGTGCAGAGATTGCACGCCGCCACGCCGGTCTCGCCCAGGCGGCTGTTGATGCAGCGGGAAGCATCCACCTGCCAGACGATTTGCCCGTTGGCTTTTTTGACCAGAAATCCGGCGCCGCCGCCCAGCACCGCCAGCACGGTTCCGCGCACGATGTCGCGTCTTGTCAGGTCGCTCATACTTTCACCGGTTCGAAAACGAAGATGGCGAGCTTCACGGTATCGGCCACGTAGACGCGGCCGCGCCCGTCACCCGCATCGGAAACCGCGATGTCCATGTTCTTGCAGTTGGGGTCGAAGATATCCGCGGCGATTACGGCCAGCAGCTTGCCCTCGAAATCGTACGCCTTCACGCGCGGGCCGGCTTTTTCGGTGGTGTAGATCGCGCCGCCGATGGCCACGTTGGTGGGGTTGCAGCATCCTTTGAAGCCCGCGGGATCGTTACCGTCGAACCGCCCGATGTGCCCTAGCAATTCACCGCCGGGCGCATAGCGCTCCACGCGATGCTTGCCCGGATTGGCCGCATAAATTGTGCCGTTCAAAGCCACTCCGAAGTCGACCACGCCGTTGGGGATGAGGAGGCCGTTCACGGGATTATCTTTTCCGATGGTGTTGAGGAACTTGCCGTCGCGGTCGAAACGATGGATGGCGCGGTACCAGGTATCGCCGGCCAATACGGCATCCCCGCTGAATCCGAGGGCGGTCACGCCGCCCACCAGTTTCTGGTTGCGCCAGGTGCGCATGAGTTTGCCTGTGGCGTCGAAAATTTCGATCTGGCGCTGCTCGCCGGCGAACACCGCGCCATCCTTCGCCACCGCCACGGAGAGGACCGGCTGGGACGCCGCCCAGCGCGGGGGGGGGCGCCCGGCGGTGTCGAAGACTGCGATTTCGGAATCGCCTGCGGCGTAGAGTTGGCCGTGCGCATCCGTGGCAACGCCCGTTAGCGTCGTTTTGAACTGGCCGCCGATGGTTTCAACTTGGCGATAGCTCATATAGATTAAGTGGGGCAGGCCCGTGGCCTGCGCGGGTCCCGTGGACCCGCCGCGGCCTATGAGGCCGCCGCAGGCCGAGGGCCTGCCCCACTATTTGTAAAACCACCTATCCCACCACATCCAGGCAGATCATTTCGGTCAAGCTGCGCAATACGAGCTTGCCGTCCGACAGGGCCATGGGGCCCCAAACTTCTTCTCCGGAGAGAACCTGGGCGCTGGCCAGTTCGTTATAGCCGCTGGCGCCCGCCTCGATCAAGTGCAGCTTGCCGGTATTGCCATCCATCACAAAGAACATGCCGTCGGCCAGCAGGAAGCTGCCCAGGCCGAAGGAGGCCTTCCCTTCGCTGGTCCACACCTCCTTGCCGTCCATCCCCAGGCAGGTGAACAGGCCGCGCTTCTTCTTGCCGACCGCGAATAAGTGGCCTTGGTAGACGATGGGCGTGTGCACCTCGGAATTCCACTCGTTGCGCTGCATGTCGAAGACGCTTTCGGCGCGGAACGTATCTCCCGTGCGGCGCACCCGCACCATCACGCTGCCTGCGTCGTAGCTGGCGGTCATGAAGACGCATTCCTGGTCGACCGCGATGGGCGAGGGCGCCACCGCCACATTGAACTTGCGGGGGAACGTCCACAGCAGCTTGCCGTCCTTGGCGGAAACGCCTAGCGGTCCGGCGAGCGTTCCGTAGACATATTGCCGGACGCCACCTAGAACGGCGGGCATCACCGAAGCGTGCGACATCAGGAGCTGCGCCGGATTCGGCGTGCGCCAAATCTCTTTGCCGGTGGCTTTCTCGAGGGCCACCAGGACGGCCGCGCCGCCGGTGGCCACGATTACGCGATCCGGCTCCTGCAGCGGGTTCTGGCCGTTGTACCAGGAGGGGATGGTGGCCTGATAATCCGTGACCAGGCTTTTGCGCCAGATTTGTTTGCCGGTCTTGGCGTCCAGGCAGTGCAGCACGGCTTTGGGGTCGAGGGAGACGACGAAGCGGCCGTCCACCGCCGGGACGGTGCGGGTGATGGCGTGGTTGGGACGAATTTCGCGCGCCTCGCGGAACTGCCAGATCTGCTGGCCGGTGGCGAGGGAGCGGCAGTTCACCATCCACTCGGACTTTTTCGCGTCGTAGTCGTGGTGGTAGACGCGTCCGCCCACGATGGCCGCGCCGGCATAGCCCTGCTCCACCGGGACGGACCAGAGGCGCTTGGGGCCGCTGGCGGGCCATTTACGCAGCAGGCCGGTTTCTTTGGAGATGTTGGTGCGGTCGGGCCCGCGGAATTGGGGCCAATCGGACCCGCGCGGGGCCGGCAGGAGCGCCGACGCACCCAGTGAGCCCATGCCAACGACAAAAGCACGCCGCGTGTACATCATAAATCATATTTTACAGATCTTTTTATCTTTTGGTTGGAAGATCGACAGAACGGGTCCCCTCTGGGGACGGCTTTGGCCGCCTAAAAGGTGGCTGCGGCCATGATTGGCCGCCCCAGGTCCTACGTCCAAATCAAAGGCGGATCAAACTTTTGGTGCCATGGTGACGGCTCTGGACAGGCTGTACAAGAGATACGCGAAAGGGCGCAGAATCTGCTTAGTCGGCGAACCGAAAATGGCAGTCCAGTTCAACCCCGCATCCCTTGGTCCCTGGCCGAAAGGCATCGGTTTGACGACGCTTAATCTCTGTTATTTGGCTGCTGAGCAGTTTGATCTTCCGCCCGGAGAACTGCGCGCAACCCCTCAGCCCGCGTTTCAGGAAATCGGGCGATATTTTCCTGCTCCCGATGCGGACGACGACGTGGGAGTTCTCCGCCATAACGGCGCCAAGTGATCTCCACATATCACCGATAAACGACCAGTAGTCGTCCGCGGTGCCGTGCCGATCATCACGAGACATAGAACCCTTTTTCGGATGGCTCAAACCGCCAAGAAACCACAGCCGCAGCCACTGATCTTCCTCAAAGCTCGTTACGTCCATGTAAGGGGGCGACGTGACCACGCAGCGTATTAGATCCGTTTTGGGCGTATCAATTACCCTCGGCAAGTTGCGCATATCGGTATGCAGGACAATCGAACTGCCGATCGGCAACGGCGAAGCATACCGATATGCTGCCATTTCTCCGAGGATTTTAAACGCATCCCGCTCCGGAGCCACAAGATTTCTATCTTTCCAAAACTTAACCGAATACCTGGGTTTTGTGCTGATCGTGCGTGGCATTTGGTTGCTGAGATAACGGGTAGACTGAGTTTCACCGTGGAGCGATCCAAGAACCAGCGCTGCGATCATATTGTCAACCCGCGAGTTCTTCCAATCGAGCGTTTCGCGGAGATATACAAGCTGGGCTAACGTTACAGGTGCATACGCGTATTGGAAAAATTCTTCAGCGTCGTCGGCTACGATCTTCCACTCCTTGACCCTGAATCCGTTCTCTAATTTCGTAATCCGGGATTTCAACCGACCGAGCGACGGAGCTGTCGTCTTGGCCTTGGTAAGACAGACCGCCACATCGTTTACGTCGCTCGATATCGCTTTACGGCCGTACAACAAAGCAGTCAGAGCTGTAGTGCCTCGACCGCTGAACGGATCAAGTACAAGATCACCGGGCTTCGTTAGGCGTTTGATCCAATACTCAGCAAAGCTCTCTGGGAACATTGCGAAGTACGGACAGATTGAGTGGAAACGGTGCCTCATGCCGCAAAGCCCCCCTCAAGCTGGCGCTTAATTGCTGCATCTACCCATGTCTTGCACTTGCCGAAAACCTCTTGCGAAATATCGTATCCGTACTGAACGAGGCGGCATCGATCAAATAATAATCCTCCAGCTCGACTGTGCTGATCCCACATCGCGCCGTCCACCCGATGCGGAACCATATAAACTCTGATTGGCTCTAGAATCATCGGTTCGGCAAAATAGTTTCCACAGAAGTTTTTCGGCACTAGCTTCTCAAGGTGATCTTTCCAATGAATTCCCGTCTTGCATTGCCCAAATCCGATAAGACCTCCAGTCCTACCGTCTGAGAACACCCTCCACACGACCACATCAAGACGACCATCGCCACCACCCGGCGCCCTCGCCTTCGGCTTGAGGCCGCGCCCTTCCTTAAGGGTGGCGCATAATTGATCAACATTGGTGCGGAAATTCTGGTTTGCCTCCGTCTTCGTTCGCGCCGTTCCAAAAACCATCGAGCCAGAATGTGCGGTGCGGCCACCCCAAAAGTTCAGCAAAACATCCGCGCAAAGTTGTTCGAACAACGCTGTGGGGTCAAGTTGCTCAAGATGTCGCTGACCGTCCATGTCAGCCCGCGATGCCACAAGCAGGAATTTATATAAGATCCCGGCTTTAACAGCCGCTTTGGCACCGGGACGAACCTCCAACAACGTCCGCGTGTCGCTTATAGTAAACGGATATTCCCAACCTGGGCCTTTGCCTGGCAGTGGGGCGCACGAATCCTGACGATCCAACAATTCCTTGAACACATCGTTCGCCACCACGTTCGCGTCCTCTTCATCCAAGGCATGTGCCTGCTCAATGGCGCGCGTAAGATCTTCCTGCGACGCATTTCCGTCCTCAGCGAGAAGCGCTTTCACTTCGACCCAATCAGCTAGATTGACGAGGCCGTCGTCTTCATCCGGAGAAGGCACAGCAAGGAGATTAGTTACGGGTGGTTTTTTCTTTTTTTCCATCCCTTTTGTCCCTTGCCCTCTTCACGTTCATGCCTTCGATTAGATCGTTTGACAGGCTTTGAATGTCTCTGGCAACGCCGATCATGTCGGCATCCTCAGAACTGAATCCCGTCGTCAAAGTCCCGAGCGCCTTCTGCAGAGACTGTTTGGCCTGCTGAAGAGCTTTCCGAAACAGCCGCTCATCCCCTTGACTGATATCATGAGCCACGCTTAGAGGAAGGCCGTCCCGTAAAGCCTTAACGCCTGCCTCCGTAAGAAGGACAGTATCCAACATCTTAAGATCTGGATTCTGTGAACGGATCAGCGATGCCGTATTCGAACTGTTTTTTCCATACAGCCAAAGCATCAAGTCGCCGAGCGGCTTGAACTTTGTGGGGGGAACAGGCTTCTCCGGCGTCACTCCTCTCGATCTCAAGCCCAAGAACCCACTGATTCCTGGATAGTCCATGCCTGTGTAGATATAGTTGAAGCTGAATTTCTTCTTGGCAATATCGGAACGAGAAAACACCTTTGCCTTTTCAGCCTGTTCTACGATCATCAACCCTCTGTACATGCGAAGAACAGTGGAATTGCCATCTCCGATTTGCGCTGCAATGTCATCAAGAGGCACATTATACGTGTTATGCACGAAGGCGATGTATTGCGCCTTCGCATATGATCCCCATGTGGCTGGGCCGTTGACGTGCTTAAATCCGAGATATCGCCATGATTTTTCGCGGGTCGTCACGATAACCGGAAGAGTCTCCAAGCTTTTCGTGCGGGCCGCGCTAATAGGGGGCAGCCTCGTCGCCCTAACCTTCTGGCGTAGGGCTGAATCGACTAAGAGCATTACGGCCGCCAGCCGCCTATTACCCTCGATAACGACATAGGTGCCATCCCCAGAATCCTCCACAAAAAGGGGCTCGTGATCGAAGTAGCCGCTGTAAGCGATCGACATGGCGACTTCCTCAACAGCCATCTCATCCCAAAGAGCCTTCACCAGATCAGGCTGAGAGACATCCGTCTCAATGCCGAGTTCCGCCAATCGCGGATTTGTGGTGTCCAGTCGAAGCTGTTTCAGCTCAATCCTCTTGTAGGCACCATCCTCAGGAATCGCTGGTTGCTCAGCCACAGAATGTTTATTCATGGCGTGATCCGCCCTTTTAGATCGGTCATATATGCCGCTCCTTGTTACGCTTCAAAGGATTCGTTCTCCTTAAGCCAATTCGAAAGAAGTTCCTCGACGAGATCGCTCAGCTCCTTTTCCTTGCTCACTAATCTCGTCTTCACGGCGAGGTGCGTTGTCTTCCGGACGTACGTCGTGAATTTAAGGTAGGCCGGATCGGCGCGTTTGGACAACTGCGCTCCCTGTTGGCCGCTCTCGACCAGCAAAAGTGATTCTTTCACACTCTCAGGCGAGCGTCCGTGGGTGGATTTCGATGCGCGTTTTGCCACTAATCCGTCCTCTCGACACAGCTTACCACAGACAGCCAGACAGGCGGACAGGTGGACGGCCAGCCAGCCGCCAGCGGATAAATCTACCTTGTTTAACCTAGATTATGCACGCAACCTGGCTCTGCACCGCGTGTGACGCGATGACGGCGTGTCGGCCCGATAGCGCTTAGCCCTCTCTGATTTCCGCCTAAATCTTCATTCTCCCCTCGTAAGTCATTCTCATGCCTCAAGCAACCGTGCATAGAATTTTATGCACGCTGATCGTTCAGAGCCGGAGCGCCGCTGCCACCACAGGCGCGAACCCATGGCCGGTCCACTCGATCGCGCGCAGCCGGTCCATTAACCGCCCCATCGTCCCTTGCTCGGCGTAGTGGTCGCTATACCGCACCAGAACGGCGCCGGCGTGATGCACGATCTTGCCCGCCAGGAATAGGAACCGCAGCCGCGCGGTGGCCAGCGTGGTGTGCCGCAAATCCTCGATCTGGGCCAACTCCTCCCGGTTGAACAGCATCAACCAGCAGTTCAGGTTATAGGCCAACATGGCCAACTGAAAGTGCACACAGTTCATGCTCCGGCGCGCCGAGGGGTGCGCCGCCAAGCCCGCATCGTTGTTGGCTTCCTTAATCAGATTCTCCGCCCCGGCCCGTTGCCGGTAGAATCCCACCACCCCGTCGATGGGGGCCTGCATATCCGTCACGAATACCCAATAGGTGTATTCCGGCGTATCGAACAACTGGTATTGCTCGTGCTGCACCACCGGTTTGACCTTTTTCAAGTAGCGCAAGGCCACGAACCGGTAGGCTCTCTCCCAACCTTCCGGCTGGTAGCGAAACTCGCACTGGCCGTCGGCGTCGGTACGTGGCGACCCCGTCCACCGCGCGGCCTTTAGTTCCGCCACCAACCGCGGGGTCTTCTGCGCCGATATCCCGAACCGGCATCCATGCTTGGCATACGCCGCCACGGCTTCCCAGCAGTAAAATCCCGAGTCCGCCCGCGCGTATATCCGCTCCACCGACGCCGGCAGCCCCGCGCACACGCTGTCCAGGTGCGCGGCGATTTGTTTGCCCGTGGGCCGGTCGCCTTTGCGCAACTCTCCGCCCACGTATTCCCGCGTCTCGGCCAGAAACGTCAGGATCGGCTGATAGCTCTTCTTGCCCCGGTGCTGCGGGTTATATCCCTTGCGCGCGCCCATCTGCCGGCCATACACCGTCTGCACGGTGGTATCGGTGTCCAGCGTGACTTCCTGCAATCCCACATGGGCCGCTTCCCACACCCGCTGGCGCATCTGCCGCTCTACGTCCAGCAGTTGCCGCGCCACCCCCAGGTGCAGCGCAGCCAGGAACCGCCAAAAGGTGCTTTGCACCGGCAATTCCGCCACCTCTAGAATTCCGGTCAGCATCGGCTCGCGTTGCAGGAACTGCAGATGGTTCAGCCGGGAAAAGCCCACGTACAGCGCCAGAATCATGGCCAACACAAACCGGCACCCCGGCATCGAGGTGGTAGGCCGTTTGATCGTCACGTGCTGTTCGATGAGTTGCTGAAATTGCAGTTTCTCCAGCATGGTGGCGACCGGCAACAAGCCGCCGTAAGCCGTCATGTTCGAGCCTTGGAAATCATAGGGCGTGGAAGCCCCGATTTTCATGGGCTTTGGAGTAATCTCGTCCGCCCCTTGTTTGGCGGGCTTTTTTGGCGTATCCTCTTTTTTGTTTGTCACCATTTGGGTGGCTCCTGAGAATCGAGCTCGCGAGTGGCAAGACTCGCGGCTCTACTGTTTTAACGCAGGATTCTCAGGGGTCCCAAATGGCCCGTATGCTCACGTCTTCAACAAGGGATCAGATTTGGTGCATAAGCCGGCTTTAATATAATACCGTCTCGCTGGAATCCGCCTAAAACGGAGCATGGAGGATTTCGCCCTGGACCGAACGGATAACGTCCAGCCTGCCCATTACGTCAATTCCGTATGTACTCGCTGGTCAGCGAATTCTTGGCAGTGAGCAACTGCTTGGGCGTGCCTTCGAACATGACCTTGCCGCCCTTCGTGCCGCCTTCGGGGCCCATATCGACGATCCAGTCCGCATTTTTGATCACCCTGGTGTTATGTTCGATCACAATAACCGTGTTGCCGGCGTCCACCAGCCGGTTCATGATCTCCAGCAGGTGACTGATATCCGACATGTGTAAACCGGTGGTGGGCTCATCCAACACATAGATGCTGCCTTGTTTGTGCAGCTCGCTCGCCAGTTTGATGCGCTGGCATTCGCCGCCGGAGAGCGTGCTCAACGGCTGACCCAGGGTCAGGTAATCCAGGCCAACGTCGCTCATGGCCTGTAGCTTGCTCGCGATCTTGTCTATCTTGAAGTATTCGAGCGCCTGGCTGACGGTCATTTCCAGCACATCGTCGATCGATTTTCCGTTGAGCTTATATTCCAGCACTTCATCTTTAAATCGTTTGCCCTCGCAGATCTCACATGGCGACTTCACCTCGCCCATGGCGGGGATCTCCGTGTAGATCACGCCCAGTCCCTGGCAGTTCTCGCAGGCGCCTTCCGAATTGAAGCTGAACAGGGATGGGCTCACCTTGTTCGCGGCCGCGAAGGCCTTGCGCACCTCGTCCATGATGCCGGTATAAGTGCCGGGATTGGACCGGCTCGAAACACCCACGGGGGATTGGTCGATCACAATGGCGTCCGGGTGTTGACGCAGAAAGGTCTGATGAATTAACGAGCTCTTCCCCGAACCTGCCACGCCTGTGATCGCCGTGAGCACCCCCTTCGGGATGTCCACGCTCACGTTCTGCAAGTTATTGGCTCTTGCATTCTTGATGGGCAGTTTTCCACTGGGGGAACGGAAATCGCTTTTGATCGAAACCGCCTGTTTCAGATATTTTCCGGTCAGCGTGTCCGCGCTCAACAGGTTGGGGAACGGACCTTCGTACATGACCTGGCCGCCCTGAGTCCCCGCATGCGGACCCAGGTCCACGACATGGTCGGCTACTTTAATGACATCCGGATCGTGTTCCACCACGAGAACCGTATTTCCCCGATCGCGCAATTGTTGAAGCAGTTCGTTCAAACGATGCACATCGCGCGGGTGCAGACCCACGCTGGGCTCGTCGAACACATACATCGCGTCCACCAGGCTGCTGCTCAGGTGTTTGACGATCTTCACGCGCTGCGATTCGCCGCCGGAGAGCGTGTCTGTTTCACGATTTAAGGTGAGATATTCGAGGCCGATATCCACGAGATATTGCAGCCGCTGGATCAGTGTTTTTAAAATGGGTGCGGCTTTCGGTTCCTTGATCTTCCCGATCACTCCGATCAACTGGTCCACTTCCATGGAGGCCAGCTCGGCGATGTTGTATCCGTCGATCTTGCACTTCAGCACTTCCTGGCTTAAGCGCGCGCCCTTGCACACCGTACACGGCGCCATCGTGATGTAAGGCGCCACGGCCTTTTGCGTACGTTCCGACATGGTCTTCACGTCGCGCGTGATGTACTTGGCGGTAAATCTGGCGATGATGCCTTCGCACGTCAAATTGAAGGTCTTGCCTCCGACATTTGTTTTCAACTTATATGGTTTGCTGTATAAGAGCAGTTCCATTTCCTTTTCGCTGAACTTGGAAAGCTTCTTGTTCATGTCGAAGAGTTTCGACCGGCCGAGGAAGTTCCAGCCCCAACTGTCGACGGCATATTCACCGAACAGGATGGCGCCTTCGTTCAGCGATTTGGATTTATCGAGGAACAGATCCACGTCCACGCCCATCTTGCGGCCGAGGCCGTTGCAGTTCGGGCACATGCCCTTAGGGTCGTTGAAGGAAAAGACATTCGCATGTCCCACATGCGGTTTGCCGATGTGGGAGTACAACCGGCGCAGCACCGGGTAGATGTCGGTGATGGTGCCCATGGTCGAATGCGAGCCGCCGCCGAGCCGTTTCTGGTCCACGACGATCGGCATGCTCAGGTTCTCAATGGCATCGGCGTCCGGCGCGGAGTAGCGCGGCAGGAAGGTGCGGATGAACATGCTGAAATTCTCGTTCATCTGGCGTTGTGCCTCGGTGGCGATGGTGTCGAAGACGATCGACGATTTGCCGGAACCCGAGACGCCGGTGAAGATGGTGATCTTGCGTTTGGGGATGCGCAGCGAGACATTCTTCAGGTTGTTCTCGCGGGCGCCGCGAATCTCGATGTATTCCTGGGACATGGTTTCCTCTACAGTTATGATATTTTGATTCAGGCGGAACAGGTTTGCCGGATCGTATTTGGCCTCGATCTGGCGCAGGCGATCCCATGTGGACCCCGGATAGGCCGATGCGGACCTGAGCCTCGCCACCTCCCCGCGAATGGAACCGCGATAGGAAGCCCGGACGGAAATCGCATGTTACTATGATTTGCAAGCGCACGGCGTGCGCGGAGGTCAGAGCATGTTTCGACGAACGATTTGCTGGTTCGTTCTGCTAAGTGCTGCGTCCGCGATGGCGGCGCAGAGCTTCCGGCTGGGCGTGGATTTCTCCCAGCCGATCGGGGACAGTTCGCTTTTTGTTACCAACGCGGTAGCGACGGATGCGCAGGGCGACATCTACGGGCTGGCGAGTATCGGTTTTCCAACGCCGCAAAGCTATCTGGTGAAATTGACCCCGGCAGGGGCTGTGGTTTACCAAACGACGCTGCCATTCTACGCGCCATTCATGGCGGCAGATGCGACCGGAAATGTGTATCTGGCGGGGAATCCGGATGGGTCCAGCACCTTTGTGGAGAAGTTGGGAACAGACGGCGCAACGGTCGTTTATCAAACTCCGATTGGCGTGCAGATGCCAGCCGGTATCGCCGTTGATTCGAGCGGGCGTGTATATGTCACCGGCGTCCCGTCTCTGAACATGCAGGCGACTCCTGGCGCCTATCAGTCAACAGCGACCAACGCCAATGCCTACAACGGCTCCGTAGTGCGCCTCAAGGCGGATGGCTCTCTCGATTACGCGACCTATTTAGGCGGCGGCGTGCCCACCGGGATCGCCGTAGATAACTCCGGGGACGCGTTCGTCACGGGGAATGATTTCCTGAGAGGTTACCCGACCACCCCCGGCGTTTACCTTTCGAGCGGCGCTGTGTACCTTACGCGCCTGAATTCCAGCGGCACGGGACTCGTTTATTCCACATATACCCCGGGCACCGCAGCCTGCTGTGTTGCGGTGGACTCCGCGGACAATGCGACGGTGGCTGCCCAAGGCAACACCGGCGCGGATTTTCTGGTCGTGCGCTTCAATGCCCAAGGCGCCGGGCTGATATTCTCGCAGGACCTGCCTGGGTCGTCGCTTCCAGCCGCAGTGGCACTGGACGGGGCGGGCAACAGCTACGTGGTGTTGTCCTCCGGCCTTAAGAACGGCCTCATTGAGTCGCCGGTCGCCGCCAATTTTCGGGCCAAGGACAGCGTCACGCCATGCTCCGCCGGTATGAACTCCGCGCTCGCCGTCCTCGATCCGAGCGGCAATCTCTTGCAGGCAACCTATATTCCGTCCACGAA
>Ga0302324_100016182_pt1 | contig 14874 bp, 10 predicted proteins | sample Palsa_T0_1_FD_201949 | JGI IMG/M metagenome (GOLD analysis project Ga0302324, IMG submission 201949) | Peat permafrost microbial communities from Stordalen Mire near Abisko, Sweden - Palsa_T0_1 | ecosystem: Environmental > Terrestrial > Soil > Palsa > Peat permafrost | place: Sweden: Abisko...
TGGCCCGGGTAAATGCCCGGGCTACATTCAGGTTGATAAAATTGAAACAGGCAATAGTAAGGACAACGAGGGCGATTAATATCAGTGTATACAGATAGGTTTTATTCATGTCGGAAAAAAAACCAAGATCTCTATCAAAATGAAGTGAGGCAAACGGGGCTAATTTCCAGGCGTAAGGATCTCCCTTGCTGTCCTGTAGAAAGTGTGCGTTTTTCAAGTTCTCATCATCGGCCAGATGGTATTTCTTTACGATTCCCCGGAGTTCAGTCTCTGCCTGCGCTTGCGTAAACCCAGGCGCCGTCTGCACAAACACGCTATGGTTCATTGTATTCCAGCCATCTTTCTTGGATGCATAATCTGCGTTGATTTCCATTCTTGCTAGTATATCGTACTGGATCGAAGAATTCTCCGGGGCGTCCCGTAAGACAGCAGAAACAACCAAATCATTCCAAACCCCGCTTACTTTGACCTTCACGATTTTGCCAATTGGATCTTCCTTTCCGAATACCGCATCTGCGGTGGATTTGCTGATCACCACTTCGCCTGTACCGGCCAGCGGGCTTGTTTTTTGCCCCGAAAGCACCAGAAACGAAAACATGCTAAAGAAATCATTGTCTACTAGTGCGACTTCCTTATCCAATTCCTGGTTTTTGTACCGAATGCCGCTGCCTGCCGACATGAATCCCGTGGCTTTGCTAATAGCTGGCGCTTCGGTTTTGAGGGCCGGGACTACCGGGTAGGCCATGGAAGTGCTCTTTCCGTCTCCACCAGGGGTACGGCTGAACACATACATTTCAAAAAGCGAAGATTCATGCTTTTGAAATCCATCGAAGGAAAATTCGTGATGCACCATCAGAAACAGCAGAATGCTGCAGGCGAAAGCGACCGACAGGCCTAGGACATTTATAACCGCATTGAGCCTGTGTTTGCTAAGGTTTCTCCAAGCGACTAAAAAATAATTGCGCAACATGGGATTTCTCGGTCAAAATAAATGCCATTTTTTTTTGGATTTATAATCAATGACATACAACTAAGAAAAGATGGGCGCTGTTCGCTTTTGGAACAGCGGGTGTCCGCTTCGATTTTTAAATGACTAGTCCCAGTTTTACTATACATGTGAGTGAATGAATCCTGTCAGAGCCTCTATGTCCCTCTTGTTCATTCTCTCGGAAATTTGATTTTCCCAGCAAAGGTTTAAGACAAAGAATGGGCTTAGTAAAAGACCTATCGCCTGCCAGCACTATCTGCCGGTTGCTGAACCTAGTCCGTCCTTAAACTCTTTACCGGATTGGCGATGGCAGCCTTTATGGCCTGGAAACTCACGGTGACCAGGGCTATTCCGATGGCGCCAAAGCCAGCAATGATAAATACCCACCAGCCGATATTCGTACGGTAGGCAAAATCCTCCAGCCATTGATTCATCAGGTACCAGGCGATGGGAGAAGCGATCACCAGCGCGAGAAGCACCAGGATCAGGAAGTCCTTACTGAGCATGCTGGTGATATTGGCTACGGTTGCTCCCAGCACTTTACGGATCCCGATTTCCTTGGTCCGTCTTTCAGCCGTAAACATGGCCAGGCCGAATATTCCCATGCAGGAAATGAAAATGGTGATGATCATGGCCACATTCATCAGGGATTGAGTCTTAGTTTCCTGGTCATATAACCAACTGATCGATTCATCGAGAAAATGATATTCAAAAGGAGCATGGGGATATATATCCTTCCATTTTTTCTCAACCTGATCCATGACATTTTTTACAAATCCTGATTCATTGCCTCTGCTTGCGAGTTTGATGGCTACAGACCTTTCCTCATCGGGCATATGGACCAGTACCACGGGTTTCATAGGCTCGTGAAAAGAGTTTTCAAAAAAATCAGCTACAACCCCCACGACAGGGTAGGATTTTCCGTCCCACCAATCAATTAATTTTCCTAATGCTTGATCCGGGTTGGTAAAGCCAAGGCTTCGTGAACAGGTCTCGTTGATCACAAATTCCTTAAGGCTATCACTGGGGAACAAATTTCTACCGGCGAGTATTTTCATATTATAAAAAGGAATGAGGCCTTCATTTGCCGGTTGAATGGATACCTCTATTTTAATTCCGGTCTTCCCTTTGTAGGTGATCGTGCTGCCCATATGGGGGAAACCCATCGGGGCAAAGGCTTCCAAAATCGCGGCATCAATTCCAGGGATTCGTTTTATACTTTCTTTCAAGAGGGCTGCTTTTTCTTTGCTCCGGTCCCCCCAATTTCTATTGATTGTGGCCACGGCATTGGTTTGAAATCCTTTATCACTATCCCGCATAAAGCGGATTTGATTACTGATCACCAGGGTGCCTATGATGAAAATGAGTGAGATGCTGAATTGAAAGATGATGAGACCCTTTCTCAGAAACCATTTTTCGCTCCCTTTTTGGGTGCCATCACCTTTTAGACTCTGCACGGGTAAATAGGCAGATAGCACTTTTGCAGGATAAAAGCCGGCCAGTACCGTAGTAGTTAAGGTAACTGCGATTAAGAAAATCAGCGTGGAGCCGGTCAGGCTAAATTTAACCCCAGCCGGAATATAATCGCTGAAAAAATAAATGACAGGCTTTACCAGCAACACTGAAATCAAAACTGCACAAAGACTTAAAATCAATGTTTCAGTTAAAAATTGGAAAACCAGGCTCCTCTTACCGCTCCCCAAAACTTTGCGGATCCCTATTTCTTTTGCACGCTGAATAGATTGGGCTGTCGATAAATTAATAAAATTGACCGCTGCGATAATTAAAATAAACAAGGCTACGCTCATTAGCGCATAAAGAGTGGGCAAGTAAGCCTTTCTGAACTGGTTATCTCCATCATCTCCCCGGTGAAAATCGCTTGTAAAATGAATACTGGTCAAGGGTTGCAGCCACATAGTCAGGTTCGAGCGATGATCGCTATTTTTTTCATGGGTTTTAATAAATGCCGCCAATTTCCCGTTCACCTGCCCGGCTGTGACGCCCTTTGAAAGCTTTACAAAAGCTTGTGATCTATGTGGGCTCAGGCTGGTCCAATCTTCCGAAGGAATTTGAGCTTTAAGAAAACTATGGGTGGCTGAGCTGATCGAAATAAAGTCAGTAAATCCGAAATCTGTGTTTTTCTCCCAGTCTTGCACAATGCCGGATACGGTAACTTCCAGGGAATCACTATAGATCATTTTCTTTCCCAAGATCTCGGCAAAAGGGAGATTGCCGAAATATTTGCGGGCTGCTTTTTCCGAAATAACGCTTTTAAAGGGCTCTTTCAGGGATGCCGCATTTCCTACCAGCCATTGGTATTTGAAAATATCAAAAAACTGAGGTCCGGTGATGATCGTCGCTAGTCCTTCTGCGTCTAATTCGCCCTCATCAAATTTTTTAGACGCCTTACCGTTTTCGGGGATGATCACCCCCGCTCCAAAATCATAAAAACCGGAACTCACTTCAAACCCCGGTATCTGTGTCTGAATTCCCGCATCATCTCCCATGGGACTGTTCAGGAACATTTTTTCCCCATTGGTTTTCTGAATTTCCCCCACTATCCTGAAAATGCGGTCTCCATCAGGATGGAAGCGATCGAAGCTGAAATCATAACTCGTAATCAGGTAAATGACCAGACAGGCACAAATGCCCAGCGCGAGTCCAATGACATTGATAACAGTGTAGATTTTGTGGCGGGTAATATTCCGCCAGGCGATTTTAATATAGCTTCTAAGCATGTCTAACAACCACTAAGAAAATGCCATTTCTCTAAGATATTAGTAAACAATAGTCTGTATTTTTTGACCTTTGGGAACTGTCCGCTTTCGACACAACCCATGTATGATTTAGAACCTGACTGTCAGATCAGGATGGTCGTCACGGGACGGATGCCGGGTGCAGGAATTGAATCGATTTGATTTCAAAGGGAATAGGTAAACGTGAAGGGGTCTTATTCCGCTAATGTATGATTTGATCCGAAACATGCAAAACAAATCAGGAATTGCAAGTGACTGCTTCTATACGCTTATCGGTGTTTGGTCTTGACCAGGATTTCTGCGGAAATCTCATTTATTTTTATACCTTCCTTAAGATACTCACCGTGCATGTTCTTAACAATGATCCTTGCCGAAAGATCGCCATGTTGCGCATTCAGGGTCATGGAATCTTCACTGATTCTTGAAAATTGGGTATAGGCATTCTTTTTAAAAGAGTTGATGAGCAAAGAGAGGTCAAAGCCGAGCGTGCTGTCTTTTGGCGACTGGAGTGTTATTATATTAGTTTTTGAATTAAAACCCACGACAAATAATTCCTTTCCAGTACCCAAATAAAAAGTATCGGTGGGATCCTGCCCATAGGCATTCATATGGTATCCACTAATAAGATAGTCAAAACCTTCAATAGGGGTGATGTGGTTTGAACTGTTATCGCCGTCGAAACTGAAATAGTTGGGTCGGTTATTCTCCGTTTCATACAGATTCGTATATTTTACATTCATCAGGCTTAGCAATTTATTCGCCTGTGCATATCCATAGCCCAGGTCTTCGGGATTGTCCGAGCTGATCAGTGAATCCAAATTTTGTGAGAAATACTGTTGAAGACTGCTCAGGCCATGTTTGCTCATCAAATATTCCACTACCGAGGTAAGGTCCTTTGCATCTTTTAAAGGGACAGTATCTGTTGCCGGCACGATCTTTTGACCGATCAGAAGATGATTCTTTTCTAGGATCCGGACGAGATGGGCATGCTGGCTTCTTAAAGAAACAGAAAATGCGCCCCAGGGACCAAAAGAACCGCAAACCACAATCAAACAAAGCGACACGGGGATAAGCTTTATATTTTTTATTTTCGAGAAGATAAAATAAAGGGCGATTAAGCCGAGCCAGCAGGCAAGCGCCAGGACAAAATACCGGTTTTCTGTGATGCCATAATCTACTATCCTGCGCTGTATGGCTAAAAAAAGTAAGATGATCAGCGGGCAGATCGCAAAATAAAAAAACCGGGCAAACCTTAATATCCATCTATTGTTTTCATCATTGCGGATGGGATACATCAGTAAGAGTGAAAAGATCCCTGCTATGGAAAAGGCGAGCACCAGATAGGATACCCAACCAAATGGCCACTCGGCCGTCAGGATGATTTTGAACATATAGGCATAGAGGATCAACAGATATATCGTGATAATGGGTAAGAGCACATACTGGGTGAAGATCTTTAAACCCTTTGGATAATCCGTCCGCTCTTCCAGTTTTTCAATCTCGCTTGGAAACCCAGCCAGGAAAAAGCAGGTATTGAATATGCCTGCGATGCATACCCAAAGATATCCGTATAGCTTTGTATCGATATTTGCTTTAAAAAGCTGGTCTATGGCAAGAATGGCAAGCGATAGACCAATATATAACACGCCGGAATACAGCGCGGTCATCAAAATCCGCAAAAAGATAGCCTTATTATATTGCCAGAAGCCGTTGATTTCCCCCTTTCCAATGAAGGGCACAAATGCAATGAGCAGGTGCAGGGCAATTGCAAATAAAAAAAATTGGGTATTGCGGATTTCCATGGAATGCGGTGGAAGCGAAAAATAGTAGAGTACGATGATGACCAGTCCTACGAACTGAAGAAATATCCTTGGGCGCAGAAGCAGCTTGTTTCTTTCACCATAGATTGTCAAGGCTAAAAGCAGGAGCATGCCCAGGTAGGCGCTCTGAGTGATATTGCTGTAGTAATGATGCTGATCCTTATCGTTATAGTGCAAATGAATATTCAATATGGCAAATAAAGAGCCTGTAACGGCCAGTAGAATGGATAGGGGGAATCTCTTAAAAGCTGCCATCACCAATTGGGTGAGCGCATGGATGGAAGGAAGTTTCACGTGGGTGTTATATTATTTTAGCAAGCTAGTCCAGTCATCCCTATCGCACGACCAAATATATCGAATTATCCATAGTGTTGAATCATTATGGATTTAATCCAACTCAGTACCGAATGGAGGAGTAAAATGCCCACTTGGGCCTGTAGCATTTTCGGATCGGACCGGCAGGGATCAAAGAAGTTCTTACAAGTCAGGATAGCTCTTTGATGGGGGGCCGATTTCTGTCTTATGTTTCCCAAACAGATAATAAATACTGATTTGGACCGCGCTATTTTTGATGCTTCCGCTTTGCACAGGAGCGCTTTGCATTTCCGTGCCGGACACGTTGCTGAAATTGCTCAGGCCTAAAATATAGCGGACATCAAGACCGATATTATAGGGGAAGAGGTAGCCGGTTCCCAATGTCCATCCAACATCACTGGATTTATATTGATTTTTCACATTGTAATACACCAAATTGGTGGCGCCCACGACATTCTCTTCAATGCTCGCGCTAAGTAGGAGTCCAAGCTGGGGTCCCGTTTCGACATAATAACCCCAGGGGGAATGCCATTTTAAAAGAAGGGGAAACTGTATCCAGTGAAAACTGTATGTCTCCGTAGCGCCCACGGTATAATCACCTGGTGGATTATTGTATGCGCCTTGGGCGGAAAATCCGACTTCCGGTTGTATTGCAAAATGTGTTGACAAAGGGATGGACAAAAGTATTCCGCCTTCAAAACCCATCGCCGGGAAGAATCTTACCGTTTGCGGACTGCCGCCAATATAGACGACTTCACTGCTGGTGGTCAACACATCAGACACACTCATTCCCGCTTTTACACCGAATTGTATTTGGGCTTTTACAGAAATCAAAAGAAAATTGGCGGATAAAAACAGGATGGATAATTTCCTTAAACTAGAATGGATCATAAAAAATCAGTTGGTTAAATGTGATTCAAGCGCTAAACCACCGGATAAAAATAAATCAGTAGTGGAATGCATCGCGTAAATACATTGTTAATGCATGAATTTATAATCTCAACGCCTGGTCAAAATAAATTTGACCGGTAAATTTTCTCTCTCCACCGGTCATCATGATTGCATGAGCAAGGACTATATTGCATTCTAATAAGTAGCGCGTTCCAGAATGTCCCAGTAAGAGGATGGATATTGCCGGTCCGTTAATCCAAAAAGGAAGAAGCACCATGATAAAAATTTTTTATTCAGCCTCCCTTTTTCTTTTTTTCTTTTTCAACAGCTGTTGCAGAAGCCCCGATTCTTTGGATCTCATGACCACTCAGATCAATCAAAATGTCTATACCAATATCAACAGCGTGCTGATATGGCAAGGCGGACAATTGCGGTATGAACATTACTTTAATGGTTTTGGCAGGGATTCTCTTCACGATACACGTTCTTCATTTAAATCGATCACTAGCCTGCTCATGGGTATCGCCATTGACCAGGGACTGGTGAGAGATGTGTATCAAAAAGTATATTCCTTTTTTCCGGAGTACCAGGATTCCCTCCAAATGGACAAGCGGAAAAAAGGAATGACCATTAAAAATCTCCTGGAAATGCAGTCGGGATATGACTGCGATGAGTGGGATGATGTGAAGGATTGCGAGAGCGAAATGATAAAGTCAGAGGACTGGGTAAAGTTCTCTCTCTCACTTCCGATGAAAAATGATCCTGGAAAGGTTTGGGCCTATACCTCCTGCAACCCGATGGTGATCAGTGGTGTTATTGCAAAAGCGTCGGGTGTGTCCATCATGGATTTTGCAAAAAAATTCCTTTTCGATCCTTTGGGTATTACAGGTTATACATGGACCCTGGATCCTGCCGGTCATGGAATGACCGCAGGATCATTCTATATCCGTCCATTGGATATGCTTAAAATTGGCGAGTTGGTTCTGGATAAAGGGGTTTGGAATGGAAAAAGGATTGTGTCTGAAAAATGGCTGGAGGAATCCACCCGGACTACCATTCCCATTCCCGATTTTTCCTATGTCAGGTTTAGCAGGAATACCGAAGCGATCCCCCAGCCCAGTTTTTATGGGTATTACTGGTATAGCGAAACTGTCAAGACAAAGAAGTTTCAGGAAGATTTACTTTTTGCCTCGGGTAATGGGGGCCAGTATATCATGATCATCAAAAATCTCGGGATGGTCATCGTATTCACCCAGAGCAATTATAATCATTGGCAGGCCAAACGTGCTTTTGATCTGCTGATCAAATATATCCTGCCTGCATTTGAACCGAAAAATTAAGCTCATTTAAATGTTTTACAAAGGAGTAAAGTGAACCACCCAAGAACCACCCACATACTTAATGCGATGAGTGGGTGGTTATCTACCTTATCTTGACAAGCACAACAAGTTAAAAATTATGAGCAAAATTATCTTTGACAGCGGAATATCACTTGATGGCTTTTTCGCAGGCGATAACAGAAGTCCAAGCAACCCAATTGGCGACAATGGACCAGCAATTCATAACTGGATGTACAAACAAAAAGCATTTTGGAAAAACATCAATATGGAAGGCGGTGAAGAATACGGTGCAGACAGTAAATTAATTGATGATGTATTTGCAAGAACAGGTTCTTACATTATGGGAAAACGAATGTTTGAAGAAGGCGAAGTTCATTGGAAAGAAGATTTATACAAAGCAGATGTTTATGTTCTGACACACGAAAAACGCGATCCTTGGGTTCAAAAGGGGACAACGACTTTTTATTTCATCAATGATGGAATACAAAGTGCATTAGAAAAAGCAAGACAATCAGCCAAAGGAAAAGACATAAGAATACAAGGTGGTGCCAATACTATTCAACAATTTCTCAATGCAGGGCTTGTGGACGAATTTTTTATTCACATTGCCCCTGTTTTTTTAGGAAGTGGTATCCGTCTGTTTGACGGCATTGACAAAGACAAATATGATATTCAAATTGCAGAAGTAATACCATCAGACTTGACAACACATTCAAGATATAAACTGACGAAGAAATGAAAACAACTACTGCCAACAAATGTATTTGCAAAAACAGGGCTGGACAATCAATGAATTCCCTGCCTTCGCAAATACTTGAACGTTTGGCAGTCATTTACAAACACGTTACAGGAAGGACATCTCCTGCTTGTCTGGCCGGAAGGATACGTATATCCCCCGCAATAGAAATTCTAATTTTTACAGTACTTCGAACCTACTAATTATTTGATAACCAAGCTTTAGTTCAAAGAAGAATAAATTGTTGAAAATAATTCGAATAAGAAAACGCCTTCAAATCCAATGACTTGAAGGCGTTTCAATTTTCCAGCGGAGAAGCAGGGATTACCTTCGCCCGCTCCCGCAAAGCTCGGTGATCCCGTTTAAAGGGAGGCTTCATCAAAAGAACGACAGTACCGCACTACTTGCGCTATTTTTTGTTCCCGTACGCTTTGGCGAACAAGTTCGCCTCGCTTCCGGAAACAAAAAATGCCCCCGCTCGATGAGCGAGGGCACTGTCATTCTTTTGCTGGCGGAGAGAGGGAAAAGAACCTTATTCTCTATGAATTTATAATCAATATATTAGGATACCTGTAAAATGGTAGTCATGGATTGCTCAAGTCCAAAGATCGTATATGCATTCTGTCATCGTAAAGATAAAGAATAGACTGTAAATTATAAAATAGTTCTACCAGTGGATATTTTTTGAAGACAAAAACTCGCAAATAATCAACTCGTCATCGGACTCTACAAATACCACTGTATATTTCTTTTTATAGGGAACACATCTGTACCCCAATAAAGCCCTTCCTGGTTACCTGCAAGTAGCATGACTTCTTCTAGGATCAGAGAGTTTAATGAAGAAATCATATACATTGTCAGCAAATTTCTCGGCAGTAGCCACTAAGCCTTTTGATTCAATATACCATGCTATCTCTGCAATGCCATCGGCTGCCGATTGCTTAACAATTATTTCGCGGCGGCCCACTTTCTTATTAACTTTTTGCTATATGCCCTAGCCTCTTCAATCGACAATGTCTTTTCTGGCCTTGTTTTTAAGGCTGCCTTTTTCTGTAATGCCTGGTAGCTTTCTGCGGGAATAACAACATAAGATTTATTATCAATGACAAGTTTGTTCATAACCTGCTATTTTCTTCAAATTTACAAAACTTCCGTGAGAATTCAATTCTCGGCCATGTATTCTGGTCGATCACCAAAGGGAAAAATCAAGGCCGTTCATGATCTTAGAAAGACAGCTGAAGGAATGCCAGAAATATGATCAGCCGCCCATGAACACCTCGGTATTGATGGGAACATCCTCCTGGAATATGCCTAAATGAAAGTGGCTGAAACGGGGTTCGCGAGGAGGAAGGATTTGGACTTTTTTGGTTGCGAATGGCTCATAAAATTCAAAAGGGCAGAAAGATTTGTATTCCTTCGAGCCCAATTGTGTTCAAATCGATCTAAATTTTCAGCGGAGAGAGAGGGGGAAGGAACCTTACCACTTTCCGCGCTTATTTTCAATGTCTTGGGCTCGGTGGGTTTATGCCAAATTCAGCAGTCCTAACTTGGATTTGATTAACTTAGATTCCTGATTCATGATCTGACATTTTGGGGGTTGATTAATAAGTGCGGTAACTTAAAGTTAACCCCTATTGTCAGATCAAGTCTTGACTAATTCAAATGAGAAGCTGTCTAACCATTATGCTGGTGCTAGTCATGTGGTCGGGCTATTCGCAGTCGCAGGTATGCCCCCTCAACATCGACTGGTCATCAGGTACCTTGACGCATTGGTTCGCCTATACCGGCAACAATGCGGGGGGGAATGGTCCAAGCGCTATTAAGCAGGAGTATGACTCCATCTTGCCGGCTCCAGGGGGCACGATCGGCGCTACCGTCATTCTCGAGTACGATGCATACAAGACGACCGGTATCGAGGTGATCACCTCCAATTATGTCGATCAGCTGGCGAATTTATCGGCTATTCCGACGATCAGTGGATATCAATACACCACATCGGTGCGGATCGGATCAACCCTTGTCGATACCGGCGAGCTGCCGACGGGGGGTTATATACGGGGCCTTGGAATGACGTTTACCGTGCCGCCCGGGCCCGGCAGCGTGCCTTATACGCTGACCTATGCCTACGCACTCGTGATGAGCAACGGTTTCCATCCCAACAACGAGCAGCCTCAATTTTCCGTCACGCTCCTTGCGGGCGGTTCAGTCGTCAGTTGTGCCTCGCCGGTGCATTATCTGCCAACGGCAAAGGGCCCCGGAGGGTCTCTCGACACGTCCGATGCGAAAGCGCAGGGATTTTACATTATCCCGACTATGGCGCCGGCGCCATTCACAATGGCGAAGGCGTGGTCGGAAGTGTCCATCAATCTGGCCCCGTACCGGGGACAACAGGTCTCATTGATATTCGAGGCGGACAACTGCGTTCCGGGCGGTCATTTTGCTTATGCCTACGTGGCGATTCGCAGCAGGTGTTCGGTAGGCCTGGGTGCGCCTGTCATCTCCGGCGATACGGTTCTTTGTTCCAATATGCCGGTGCAGTATTCCGTTCCCGCGGTGTACGGAGAGGTTTATCAGTGGGTAGTGCCACCCGGCTGGTCCGTTCTTCCAGGCGGAAACAGTAGTCCCACCGTAAAAGTCCAAACGGGAATTACACCAGGCACCCTCGTTCTCCACACTCAATATGGCTGCGATACCTTTCTGTCTTCTTTGAATATAGTCACCACTCCGCCGACGATAGCCGGTCCGATCGGCGGCGGTACGGAAGTCTGCACGGGGGTCAATTCGGCCACCCTGACCTCGGCGGGAAACCTGGGAAGCGTACTGGGATGGCTGGCGACAACCGACGGAGCGGACTATACCGCGATCAACGATACAACCTTGCAGTATACCGCTCTGAATCTCGATAGGACCACGACTTTCCGGGCGATTATCCAGAACGGATCCACCTGCGCAGTCGATACGAGTTCCGGCGCGACTGTCGTGGTCGATCCGGTGAGTATTGGCGGAGCCATATCTCCTACCGATCTTCAATACTGCAAAGGCGAGCAGGTAGGCGCGGCGCTGAGCCTGGCTGGACAAACAGGTGCGCCGGTGGACTGGCAGATGTCGCCGGACAGTGTCCATTGGACAGATGTCACGCCTGTGGATACAACGGAAACGTATACGTTAAGCAATATGGCGGCGTCGACCTTTTTCCGGGTACTGGTGCAAAGCGGCGTTTGTCCGGCGGATACCAGCACGGCCGTGGAGGTCAACTATGTCGATGTTCCTTACCCCCAGGCCAGCCATGCTCCGGCCGATACTGCTATCTGTTATGGCGCCATCGCACCGCTGCGCGCCGAGATCGACGTCGGAACGAACTATGCATGGACGAATGCCGGTACGCTAACCGGTACAGGAGACGGGACGGTCAACGGGCTCCCTGATCAGCTTCAGGTGGTGGCCGCGCCAAAGGGATCGACGACCTACGTGCTTAGCATCGGGAATGCGGGCTGCCCGAATAGCCTGCTGGATAGTTTTATCGTCGCGGTATATGCGCCGATCGTGGTGAATGCCGGTGGGGATACTTCGGTGACCGTGGGGCAACCGTTGCAGCTGAATGCAAGTTCGGGCGATACCACCACCGCCGGAGGTGACAGCTTCTCCTGGGCGCCGGCGACGGGGCTCAACAATCCTTCCATTGCCAATCCTGTCGCTACGTATAGCACGGCCGATTCGATCCGGTACTTGGTGACGGCGACGGCTTCGGATGGGTGTAGAGGCAGCGCGAGTCTGTTGGTGAAAATATATTCAACGGGAGCCGGAATATTCGTGCCCAATGCGTTTACGCCGGGCAGCGGCACCAACAATATCTTCCGGCCGGTATGCGTGGGTATTGTGGGGTTGACCTATTTCCGTGTTTATAACCGATGGGGGCAATTGGTCTATGAGACCACGCAGATCGGGGATGGATGGGATGGCCGTATCGATGGCCATCTGGCGGAAACAGGAGCCTATGTTTGGTTGGTGCAGGGTAAGACATATCTGGGCGAGGTGATCACCCACCGTGGTACGATGATACTGATCCGTTAATCGGGAGGATTGTATCCGCTTGGACCTCGTTGCCAGAATAAGTGTAGGTGGAGGTCGCGAGGATCTGAGAAGAATGGACTGAAATTCGTAATTTCCCTGAAACTAACACACATGATGTCTTTTCAGCGGACGGCTTATGCGCAAGTAATTAAGATTTTACACATAGGATTTTTATTGATGGCCATAGGTTTTGTTTCCAAGGCTCAGAGCAACAAGGAAAAAGAAACGAGAGAAAAAGAAACGATTAATCCTGACACGGTGGTTGACAGTATTTCGTTTTAGACTAATTAAGTAAACAAAGGACCGTAATTTTGCTAAGAGAAATGTCCTTTACTGGTAGAGGACTTTTTCACTTCTGTTAAAAATTGGCCCAGAATATTTCAAGGTTTTTAATAGGATATATTCAATATAGAAAATACCCAATTGCAAGACTTCTGCATAAACAATAGACGGGATGGATTGGAGGGTTTTTCGTTTTGCTTCCTGGCTGTGAACAATTGCGTTTCGAATTAGCACAATCATTTCTGGGCCATCCATTTTATTATTGCAATACTTAATCGTATTTGACAAGTTTGAAGGAATTGAGGCGGACAAATCGAAAAAGACCAATAGGTCTCGAATTTTGTCAACAGTTCCCAAAACTGCCGCAATCAGCCTCTCTGCCATCTCTGCCGGGTCGTTGAACCCGAAAGAAACTCCTGCACAAAAATAACGATAACTAAAACAAAAAAACAAATCAGTAGGTTCATAAAAATGCCTGTGAATGATAGTTCTTAAACTTATTCAGATAAAGCCCTTTTGTAGGTAATTTGTAAGCACTGCCAACAATCTAAGATCAGCCTTTGACCTGAAACCCTTGCTGGGTATGAGCCATCTATGGGAGTCGAACCCACGACCTGTTGATTACGAATCAACCGCTCTGGCCAGCTGAGCTAAGATGGCTTGTAAACAGGCAAAAATATAGAATCGGATACGGTTTTGTACCTTGCTTATCCTTTAAATTTTCAACCATGCATAAATGGTTTGCGCTTCTGTTGCTTTTACCCAAATTCGTTTCGGCGCAGGATATTTCCATAACCAAGGGATGGAAATTCAAAACGGGAGACCAGGTAAACTGGTCAAGTCCCTTATTTGATGACAGCAGCTGGTCTCCGATATCGATAGGAAAAGCCTGGGAGGTCCAGGGCTATGCGAATTACGATGGGTTTGCCTGGTATCGGCTGCATGTCCGCATACCCTCATCTATTAAAGAGAAAGCTTTTCTTAAGGAAAGGATAAGATTTGATTTGGGGATGATTGACGATGGAGATGAGGTCTTTCTCAACGGCTCATTGATCGGAAAAAACGCTGGGAGACCTGGAGATATCAAACAAGGTTTTTACGATATCCAGAGGTCATATACCTTATTGATAAACGATCCCCGTATACACTGGGACCAGGAAAACCTCATTGCCGTGAGGGTATGGGATGGAGGAGGGGATGGTGGCATGTATGAAGGCAAATATGGGATCAGCGTAGCGGATGTTACTGATTTTGTCAACATTAATACCAAAGGAAATCCCTTTCAATTTGGCACCGGAAAAAAGATTTCAAAAAAATTAATCCTGCAATCCACTGATGAAAAATATGATTTTACGGGAAAGCTGCAGATTAGTATCATCGATCCCGAATCAGGAGCAACAGTATTCAAACAAACCCTAGGAATTGATTTTGCAAAGAACAGACCTTTTGAATATACCTATAGTTCTATACTACCCGAAATCAAATCGTATCTGGCCTCCTATACTTTCCAGGAAGCCAGGAGTGGAAAGGAACTGAATGTGACAGAGGGCATTCCTTACATTTTGACACCACCAGTTTCTGCTGTTCCGAAAATCCATGGCCCCGATATTTTTGGTGTAAGGCCGGGAACCCCTTTTCAGTATAAGATTCCAGCTACCGGAGAAAGGGGTTCCCG
>Ga0302324_100016183_pt1 | contig 14872 bp, 14 predicted proteins | sample Palsa_T0_1_FD_201949 | JGI IMG/M metagenome (GOLD analysis project Ga0302324, IMG submission 201949) | Peat permafrost microbial communities from Stordalen Mire near Abisko, Sweden - Palsa_T0_1 | ecosystem: Environmental > Terrestrial > Soil > Palsa > Peat permafrost | place: Sweden: Abisko...
CGTTCGGCACCGATCTGCTGGGGCGTGACGAATTCGTTCGAGCGCTGTACGGCGCGCGCGTCTCGCTCACCGTAGGCATCACCGCGATGATCGTGGCGATCACGATAGGCACGCTCTACGGCGCGATCTCGGGCGCTGCCGGTGGACGCGTCGACTCACTGATGATGCGTTCGGTCGATGCCTTGCTGGCCTTTCCGTCGTTCTTCCTCATCATCACGGTCGAGGCGCTCACGGAGAAATTCAGCCTCGTCATCATCGTGCTGATCATCGGACTGCTTTCCTGGATGGGCGTTGCACGGCTCGTTCGCGGTGAAGTGCTTTCGCTGCGGGAGCGCGACTTCGTTGAAGCCGCGCGAGCGCTCGGCGCGAGTCCGGCGCGTTTGGTCCTGCGCCATCTTATTCCCAACGCACTCGGCCCGGTGGTCGTCGCCGGCACGCTTGCGATCGGCGACTTCATCCTGCTCGAGGCCTCGCTCTCATATCTCGGGCTCGGCGTTCAAGTTCCCACCCCTTCATGGGGCAACATGCTGCAAGACGCGTTGACGCCGGATGCGCGCAGCGCGTACTGGCTCATCGTCACTCCCGGTCTACTGATCGTGTTCGCGCTGCTCGGCTTCAGCCTACTCGGCGAAGGGCTTCGTGTGGCCTTTGACCGCACGCAAACTCAGGAATTGACCGGAGCCTTCGAGGACACAGCGGTTCCGGCAGGTCGCGTACCCGTCGAAGTTTGAGGTTAGGCGTCGAGGAAGGCCTGCCGTAAGCTGTCTTCGTCGGGTTCCGATGGGACGTCGATCGCGATCGATGTAGGAAGCGCACCGTCGCCGGGCGTTTGGGTCGTGCGCAGGTCGGGATAGACGAGAAACATGACGGCGATCCGGCGGCGCGCATCGTCGAGCGTCGCCTGATCCGGAATGGGTTCCACGATAAACGTAGCCATGCCGCCGCGTTCGGTCTCTCAGTCGCCCGTACTTGCTTGCATCGCGAGGGAAAGGCCCGAGCCGCGCCAATCTCGGGACGGATGCTTTTCAAGAGCGCGTTGCGCGCCGGCCGCATCGTCTATACCAACGACCTTCCGATCTATGCCGCCTTCGACGCCGCCGCCGTTCGCTTTCCGGGGCAGCTGATCTCCGACGTGCCGGCTGCACTCAACGCAATGCTCCTCGAGGGCGCGCTCGATCTGAGCCCGATCAGCGCGTTTGCCTACGCGGCGCACGCCGGGCGGTTCGCGCTCTTGCCGGAACTTTGCATCGGATCGCGGCGCGACGTCTGGTCGGTGCTGTGCGTGAGCCCTCGTCCGCTCGAAGAGCTCGGCGACGCGACGATCGCAGTGACGCGCGAGTCTGCCAGCGGTCGAAACTTGCTTCGCGTCCTGCTCGAACGGCGCTTCGGAGTTCGGGCGCGCTTCGTCGATAGCGACGATCCGTACGCTGCCGCCGAGCGGGGCGAAGCGGCGTTACTGATCGGCGATCGCGCGATCGACGCGCTGCAGAATTTTCCCAAAGAGCAGATCCACGACCTCGGCCGGCACTGGCACGCGTGGACGGGCTGCGACATGGTGTACGCCGTCTGGGCGGTCAGGCGCGACGTCTTGCAGACGCGGCCGGAGGATGTCATCGCGGCCGTGAGCGCGCTCGTGGCCGCGCAACGTTGGGGTGCTGCGAATCCGTCGCGCGTCGTTGCCGCCGCGGAAGCCGTGCGGCCCCGCCCGCGTGGGTTCTACGAAGCGTACTACGACACGTTGAACTTCGCGTTCGACCTGCAGGCGCGCGCCGGTCTGCAACGCTACGTCGAAGAGCTCCATGCGATCGGTGCGATCGATCGTATCCCTTCCGTCGAACCCGAACCGTTGCTCGCCGGAGCGGCGTCCTAGACGGAGCAAAGCTCAGGGGTGCGTCGCCGCTTCGGGCCACGGATTCGCGCCGGGTAGCAGCCACGTCGATCCGTCCGCGTACTTCACCTGGCGTACCGTGTAGAACACGGCCCAGGCGCCGGCGAACGGATCCGTCGGGTCGGCCAAACTCCCCGCGCCGGCAACGACGCAGTTCGGCCGGTTTGCGTTTGCGTCGGCGATCGAACTGGGTCCCGCGACGACGACGCCGGGCACAAACGTGCCGATGCGGCGCAGCCCGAGAACGCGCTTCATGAAGCCGTACCCGTCGGTCAGCTCGAGATCGACGTCCACCTCGGTCGCCGCTTGTTGCGCGTTGTTGACGAACGAAATGCAAGCCGCGCCTTCGGTGCCATCGGCCCGCGCTGCGGCGAAGCCGTGCGTAATCGCGATCTGCGAAGGCCCACCGTCCGCATCCGCCGTCGAAGAGGCAAACGTGAGCCCGCGCCACCTGCCCGGCCCACTCTGTGGCGCTGAGTGGGTCGAGGCTGCGTCGACGAGTGCGCCGAGAAGCGCTTGAGAATCAACGCCGACGCTTACCGAAGACCCGGAGGATGTCGTCGTTTGAGAACCGTCGGCGTTGTTCGTGGTCGACGACGAGGAACTCGAGGCGGACGCGATCGGAATCTGTCCGCCGGGAATCATCGAGGCGAGCGCGCCCAAGAATCCCGAGCGACGCTGTTGCGGCGGCTGCGTCGGCGCGGGTAACGGCGGGGGACGCGGCATCGCCAGCGCTGCGACCGTCGGCGGCCACGGTCCCGGCACGACGGTGTAATCGATTGCAAAATACGCGGGCCCGATCTGCGCATCGCTCACGCCTTGTGCGTGCAGCGCGCCACGGCCGTGCGACTCGAGCCAGTACAACATCGCGTCGCGATCGCCCGGCGCCAGACTCATGATCTGCGTCTCCAGCGTCTGTAAGGGGCCGCCGCTGCCGTCGGACGGTTCCGTCCGATTCGCCCACGCGATGAGGCCCGCCATCGGCCCGAAACGGGCTGCGCCCAAAACCGCCAACACCTCCGTCGACGGCGCCGGCAAGGCGGGCGGCGACATCGATTGCGCGCCCGCCCGCGAGCAAACCAGCAACCCGAGGAACGCGGCGGCGACCAACGTCGAGCCCTTCATCGCCGCATAGTTTCTGCATGCTCCGCCGCGCGCGCCTGCCCGTGGCCTGGGGAGCGACTGACTACGGGACGAGTTTGCCGACCTTGTTTGCGAAGTATTCGGTGAACCAAAGGTTTCCGTCGGGGCCGGTAACGATGCCGACCGGATTCGAGGTCGCCGAAGGTAGCGGGTAGGACGTGACGGTGCCGCTTAAGGTGGTTTGCGCGATCGCGCCACTGCCCTGGGACGCAAACCAAAGACCGCCTGGTCCGCTCGTAATGCCGGCTGGTCCGCTCGCGACCGAGGCGTACTCGGTGATCGTGCCTGCCGTCGTGATCTTCCCGATTTTCGAATCGCCGTACACGGTGAACCACAAGTTCCCGTCGGATCCCGACGTGATGTACTGCGCCACCGACGTATCGGGCAATGCATACGAAGTCACCGCTCCAGCGGGCGTCATCTTTCCGATGAACGCATTTCCTGAGACGACCCCATAGGTAAACCAGAGATTGCCGTCGGAGCCGGCCGCAATACCCGACGCATAGTAACTACCGGAACCGATGAGATACTCAGTTATCGTGCCGCCGGTCGTGATCTTGCCGAGGCGATCGCCGTTGCTCTCGGTAAACCACAGATTTCCGTCGGGCCCGGCGACGATTGCGGCCGGTCGCGAGTTCGCGGTCGGCGTCGGATACTCGGAGATCACTCCACTCGTGGTGATCTTGCCGATTTGATTTGCGCCGTTTTCGACGAACCATAGATTTCCGTCGGGTCCGGGAGCAATGCCGAGAGGGGCCGCGGAAATCGTCGGGAGCGAATATTCAGTGATCGCCCCGCTCGTCGTAATCTTAGCCACCTTGTTCGAGATCTCTTCGGTGAACCAGAGATTACCGTCCGGTCCTACAGCGATGCCCCAGGGAAGCGATTCCGGCGCAAGCGCATATTCCGTGACGGTCCCGGCCGGTGGCGCCGATGGCGTAGAGCTCGCAGCCGGCGACGGCGTCGTTCGCGCCGGCCCTGGCGTACTCGAACCCGAGGCGCAGCCGTACGCGGCAAGCGCGGCGGCGATAAGTGCGGCGCCGGCAAATCTCTGGCGAGCATCCATGCAGACTATCTCCTCTGCTCGCTTCGTTCACGCCGGGTCCTAAACTCCCCCGGTCTTTGCGCTACGTCTTGCGCAAGTGTGTTTCAAAAAAGTGCAGCGTCCTGCGCCACGAGTCTTCGCTGGCGCGCAGCTCGAACGAGTCGCGCCGTTCGTCGGCAAATGCATGACCGGCACCCGGGTAGATCACGATGTCGTGCGGTACTTCCAAGCCGGCTTCGAACGCGCGTACTCGTTCGACCGGAATTCCCGTATCGTCCCCGCCGTAACTTCCCACCAGCGGAACGTCGACGACCTGCGGATCGATGTCCGCGAGACCGTACCAGGCCGCGACGGCCGCAAACGTCGTGTGGCCGCTCGCCCGCGCCGTCGCCATGCGTCCACCCATGCAAAATCCCGCTAAGCCTATCTTTGCGAGCGGATACCGGCCGTGCAGCCAGCTCACGCAGGCGCCGAAGGCGGCGTCGATATCGACGGTGGTGAGACGTCGCGCGAACGGGACGAATGGTGCGGGATCGCTCGCATCGTCCCCGGCAGGCGCTCCGAGCCGCGCGTAGAGGTCCGGGACCAGCGTGACGAAGCCGGCTCGCGCGAAGCGTTCTGCTGCGGCACGCATCGAAGCGTCGACTCCCCAGAGATGCATGGCGAGAACGACTGCCGGCGCTTCTTCTCGCAACGTCTGCGGTGCTGCGAAGAAGGCCGGCAGCGTCTCCGACCGGTGTGCTAGTTGGACGTTCTCCGAAAGTACGGCGAATCGCTCATCCGAATCCATGCCTCGCATGGTGTTATACTTCGGCGCAACGGGCCAACCACGTTAGTCGAGATTAGCGGTAATAGGCTCCGGGTGCAACGTCGACGCGCGTCGCGTTGATCGCGCCGTTTCCACCGCGTACGCCGTAGACGTACACGTGCATTCCGGGTTGCAACCGCGTGCCTGTCGGGTTAATGACGGTGCCGTCCTTCAAGAAGATGTTGCGCCCATCTTCCAGTTTCACGTTGGTCCCGTTCACGACGGCGATCGTGCCTTCAGTCTGGCGCGTTCCGTTGTTTCCGCCGGGCGGGGCATAGGCCGAGTTGCCCTGGACGTCGACGCGCGTCGCGTTGATCGCCCCGTTTCCGCCGCGTACGCCCCACACGTAAATCTGCATGCCCGGCCGTAGCGTCGTGCCGGTCGGATTGATGGCCGTGCCATTCGCGAGAAAGATGTTCCGGCCGTCTTGGAGTTTGATGTTCGTTCCGTTCACGACGGCGATCGTTCCCGACGTTTCGCGCGAACCGTTGTTGTTGTAGTTGTAGTTGGGCGGATAATTCTGGGCCAGAGCGCTCGAGGTGCCCGCGGCGCTCGCAGCCAGCAAAATGAGGACGAAAGCGGTCGACTTCATGGTGTCCTTTCCGGAAGGGTCAGTCTGGTAGCGGCTTTTGCCTGGAGGGCCTTCGCGCCTGCGTCGTAGCGCTTCTCAAGCACGACGATAGGAAGGGCGCGCGGCACCGCTCTATACATGGCGAATGCTTAGGCAGCGCGCCTCGCCTCGCGCGCGGGAATCGCTTTCCGCCGCGCAAGCTCGCCGCATAGCGCTGGCCGCTCAAGGCTTCGCCGACCCCCGGCCGAAGGGGCCGGCCGGCCTTCGCCACCTGCGCGGAATCTTCGAGAAGATCGGCATCCTGCAGATCGACAGCGTCAACGTGCTCGTTCGATCGCACTACCTCCCAATGTTCTCGCGTTTGGGGCCCTATCGGCAAACGGTGCTGGAGCGCGCCGCGTACGGCAAGCGGCGCAGCCTGTTCGAATACTGGGGACACGAAGCGTCGTTCTTACCGCTCGCGACGCAGCCGCTGCTGCGCTGGCGCATGGACGAAGCCAAGCTCGGCGTAGGAACGTGGAAGCACATCGCGCAGATCGCGCGCGAGCAACCGAAAGTCGTCCCGCTTACGCTGCAAGCGATTCGCGAACGCGGCCCGCTGGCGGCTTCCGATTTCGAAGGCGAGCGCGGCAGCGGCGGCTGGTGGGGCTGGAGCGACACGAAGACGGTCCTCGAATATTTGTTTTGGGCGGGCGCGATAACGACGGCGCACCGGCGTAACTTCGAGCGCCTATACGATTTGACCGAACGCGTACTACCGGCCGACATCATCGCAACGCCGACGCCGGACCGTGCCGATGCGCAGCGCGAGCTCGTCCGAATCGCCGCGCACGCGCTCGGAGTTGCGAGCGAAGCCGATCTGCGCGACTATTTCCGCCTGAGCGCCGCCGACGGTCGCGCTCGCGTCGGCGAATTAGTTGAAGCGGGCGAGCTTCTTCCCGTTACCGTTGAGAACTGGAAACAACCGGCGTACCTTTCGCCGGACGCACGGCTTCCGCGCCGCGTCGATGCGCGCGCCTTGCTCTCACCCTTCGATTCGCTCGTCTGGTTTCGCCCTCGGGCCGAGCGCCTGTTTGGCTTTCGCTACCGGATCGAGATCTACGTTCCCGCGCACTTGCGGATTCACGGGTACTACGTGCTGCCGTTTCTCTTCGGCGACATGCTGACCGCGCGCGCCGATCTCAAGTCGGATCGCGCGCGCGGCGTTCTCATGGTACGCAAAGTTCACCACGAGGCGCACGCCTCGCGCGAAGCAAAGGCCGCGTTCCGCACGCAAGTGCGCGAACTGGCGGATTGGCTGGAACTCGAGCGTGTCGAGTACGGATGAGACGCCTTAGGGCAAGGGGTGCGTGTCGGTCGGAGCCTGCGGCGGCGTCTTGACTGAGAGCAGCTTGAGTCCACCGGAATCCGTGAGTCCCCCGTGCGTCGTGCCTTTGGGAATGATCAGCATCGTCCCCGGCGAGAGCGCGACCTCCTTATCGCCAAGCCACTCCGTACCGGAACCGCCGAGCACGACTTGGATTTCGTTCGCGTCGGCGTGGTAGTGCTTGAAAACCGTTCCCATTTGAACTGCCATCGTGGCGCCGTCGGTCACGACGAGGGTCTTCGAACGGAGATTCGGCGTCGTCGGCGACGCCGGCGGCAAGCTGTCCGGCGTAACCGCAGCCAGATCGATAACCTGAGGCAGCAAGGGCGCCGCCGCGGCTCGTACCGCAGCCGGACTCCATGCGACCAGAAGTCCCAGCGCAAAGGCGAGCGCGGCAATCACCGCGGTTCGGAGCGTGTGTTTCATGTAGCTGACTACTTCGCGGGCGGGGGCGTCCCTGCGCGAAATCAGCAGCCGGCGGCAGCCGCGTTGCCTGCGTAGAAATGGTAGTCGTTTTGCGCCGAGAAGTCGATGCGCTCGAACGCGCTGATTTGCGCAGGATTAGTATAGATGTTGAGTTTCGCGAAGGTCCGCTTCGCAAGCCTCTCGGAATGCAATCCGGCACCGGTCCTAACCACGTCGCGCTTCGCGAGGCTTGGACCGCTGCCCGGGCGGCCGGCGCGGTCGTGACCTCGAGGGGGATCCAGGAACGTAAGCCGGCTCGCAACCCGGCCGGCCCCCGAGTGGTATCTTCTATAATGATGAAGAGCCGGAAGCGCCTCGCGACGATCCTCACGCCCCTTTTGAGCCTCGTGCTCTTGGCCGGAACGCTGGGAGCGAGCTTTCCCGATCCGCCCGCCGCTTCGGCCGACGCGGCGGGCCCAAGCGAGCAAGTCGTTCTCGCCGGCGGTTGCTTCTGGGGCATGGAGGCGGTCTTCGAACAGCTCAAGGGCGTCTCGCGGGTCGTTTCCGGCTACGCCGGCGGCGCGGCGGCCACGGCCCACTACGAAATGGTCAGCACCGGCACGACCGGGCACGCGGAATCGGTCGAGATTACGTTCGATCCGAAGCAAATCTCGTTCGGGCAGATTTTGAAGGTCTATTTCTCGGTGGCGCACGACCCGACCGAACTCGACCGTCAGGGTCCCGATGACGGGACGCAATATCGCTCGTCGATCTTCTTCACGACGCCTGCGCAGCAGCATCTCGCCGAGAGCTACATCAAAGCGCTGGACGCGTCGAAGGTCTTCGAGCGACCGATCGTCACGACGGTCGTTCCGCTCAAGGGATTCTACGCAGCCGAAGACTACCATCAGCACTTCGCCGCGCGCAATCCGTACTATCCGTACATCGTCTTCAACGACGCGCCCAAGCTCAAGGCACTGCGCCAGCAGTACCCGCAACTCGTCGTCGCAACGCGCTAAGAACTACTTCTCGGGAGCGAAATCCAGCGCGAGCGAGTTGATGCAGTAGCGCTGGCCCGTCGGCGCCGGGCCGTCGTCGAAGACGTGACCGAGATGCGACCCGCAGCGCGCGCAAACGGCTTCGGTGCGTGCCATGCCGAGCGATCGGTCCTCGACCAAATCGACCGTGCCGGCTGCAACCGGCGCGGTGAAGCTCGGCCAGCCGCTGCCGCTATCGAACTTCTCGTTCGACTTGAACAGCTCGGCGCCGCACGCGCCGCAGCTATACACGCCGCCGGCTTTATTATAGTTGAGTTCTCCGCTGAAGGGCGGTTCGGTCGCCGCTTGGCGCAGAACGGCGTAGCGATCGGGATCGAGCTCTTTGCGCCATTCCGACTCGGGCTTGTCGATGCGGTTCATGCTCGAGACCTTCGCTTCGCCGCAAACCGATCCCGGGTCTTACATCATCCGGAAGCCGTGAGCCGACGGGCCGCCTGCTTCCACGGTTTCCGGGGCACGATCGGGCGCTTTCATCCAGGGCATGAGCCCGCGCAGTTTCTTGCCGACCTGCTCGATCGGATGCTTCGCCCAGGTCGTGCGGAAGCGGCTGAAGCGCGGCTTGCCGGCTGCGTGCTCCGCAATCCATTCCTCGGCGAACGCGCCGGACTGGATGTCGGCCAGGATTTTGCGCATCGCAGTTTTCGTTTCGGCTGTGACGATTGCGTCGCCGCGCGTATAGTCGCCGTACTTCGCCGTGTTGCTGATCGCGTCGCGCATGCCCTCGATGCCGCGCTCGTACATCAAGTCGACGATGAGCTTCACTTCGTGCAAGCACTCGAAGTACGCCATCTCGGGCGCATAGCCGGCCTCAACGAGCGTCTCGAAACCGGCGGTCACGAGCCGCGTCATGCCGCCACAGAGGACGGCCTGTTCGCCGAACAGATCCGTCTCGGTTTCTTCTTTGAAGGTCGTCTCGAGGATGCCGGCTCTGCCACCGCCGATTCCGCTCGCGTACGCCAGAGCGATCTCGCGCGTGTCGCCCGCAGGGTCTTGCTGAATCGCGATCAGACACGGCGTGCCGCGTCCGGCCTCGTACTCGCTGCGCACGAGACGTCCCGGCGCTTTCGGCGCGACCATGAACACGTTTGCGTGCGCCGGCGGAGCGATCGTCTTGAAGTGGATCGAGAAGCCGTGCGCGAACGCGACGTACGCACCGGAGCGAAGGTTCGGGGCGATGCTAGCGCTCCAAATCGCGGCTTGCTCCTCATCCGGCGCGAGCATCATCACGATGTCGGCGCGACGCGTGGCCGCTTCGACCGAATCGTAGGAGAGGCCGTCTTCGGCCGCCGCGTGCCGCGAGGACGACCCGTCGCGTAAGCCGACGACGACCTCGTGACCGCTGTCGCGAAGGTTGCGAGCGTGGGCACGGCCTTGGCTGCCGTACCCGATGATCGCGATGGTCTTGCCGCGGAGTTTTTCCGGCTTCGCGTCGCTGTCATACAGGGGCTTCATCGGGACATCTCCTTATCGTCGTTGCAGAGGCGGGTGAGTTGGGCGTCGAGCCGGCGGAGCGCATCCGGCGCTCCCGTCAGATCGAACGTCGCGTGGTAGCGATCGTTGTGGGTTCGTACGTCGACGCGCGTCAAAGCGCAGCCGAGCCGGCCGATCAAGCCGACGATGCGCTCGAGCACGCGCCAGTCGTGCAACTCGAACGTCAGGTTCATGCGAACACCGGCTCGAGGTCGGGCGTCGCCGGACCGAGCGCATCTTGGACGCTCGCGCCCGGTGGGATCAGCGGCCAGCAGTTTTCCGCCGGGAAGCATGCGCAATGCAAGAGCATCGCTTCGCGCGATTCCACAAAACGCGCGAGCGCGTCGTCGAGTCCGAAGGGTTCGCAAACGCTTTCAGCGCGCACGCCGTAGGCGCGGGCGAGGGCGACGAAATCAGGGTTGTCTGAGAGATCCGTCGCGGAGTAGCGCTGCTCGTAGAACAGCTCTTGCCACTGCCGCACCATGCCCAGACGGCGGTTGTCGATCAGCAAGATTTTGACCGGCAAGTCGTAGCGTTTGAGCGTCGCGAGTTCCGCCAACGACATTTGAAAGCCACCGTCGCCGACGACGGCGACGACGGCACGACCGGGATGCGCCAGCTGCGCGCCGATGGCGGCAGGCAGACCGAAGCCCATCGCCCCAAGCCCGGCCGATGTCAGAAAGTCACGGGGATCGCCGGCGCGCTGCCGTTGTGCGGCCCACATTTGGTGCTGCCCGACGTCGGTCGACACGATCGTTCCCGGGGGCAGCGCTGCAAACAGGCGGTCCAGCACGACGGTCGCCGACAGTTCGTTTTGCGGGGCGCGGTCGACCGGCAACGAGCCTCCCATCGCTCGCGCGCGCTCCGCCCAGCCGGCAAAGACCGGCATCTCGACGGCACCGAGCCGGCGCAAGAGATGCGTGAGGGTCTCGCGCAAATCGCCGTGCAGCCGGACCGCGGCGGGGACGATCTTTCCGATCTCGGAAGCGTCGATGTCGGCGTGAATGAAACGCGCGTTGCGCGCAAAACGGTCCGGCCGGCCCGTGACGCGATCGTCGAAGCGCATGCCGAGGGCCAGCACGACGTCGGCCTCGGCGACCGCGATGTTCGCCGCCTTCCAGCCGTGCATGCCGAGCATGCCGAGAAAGCGCGGATCTCCCGGCGCGGCGCATCCGAGACCATTGATCGTCGCCGTGTGCGGCAACGCGAGTTGGGCGCAGAGTTTGCGGAAGAGCGGCGCGGCCCCCGCGCTGCGCAGGCCGCCCCCGGCGATGGCAACCGGCCGCTTCGCGCCGCGCAGCAACGCGATCGCTTCATCCAGGGATGCGTCGTCGGGGCGTTGCGGCGGCGCGCTCGCGGCGCGGGCGGAAAACGGATCGAAGGGCGCTATCGCCGCCTTCAGCACGTCTTGCGGAATGTCGACCAGCACCGGGCCCGGACGCGGTCCGCGCGCGAGCCGGAAAGCCGCGCGTAGCGTCCGTTCGAGGCTTGCGACGTCGCGCACGCAGATGCTGCGCTTGGTGACCGGACCCGCAATCGAAGCCACGTCCGCCTCCTGAAAGGCGTCGGTTCCCATCACCGCAGTCCGGACTTGACCGGTGATTGCCACCAGCGGAATCGAGTCCATCTGGGCGTCGAGCAGTCCCGTAATCAGGTTCGTGGCACCGGGACCCGAGGTCGCGACGCAAACCCCGACGCGGCCCGTCGAGCGCGCGTACCCGCCGGCGGCAAAGGCGGCCGCCGCTTCGTGCCGCGTGAGAACGTGCAGCAGCCGGTGTCCCAGCAGCGCATCGTAGAGCGGCATGATCGCGCCGCCGGGATAGCCGAAGATCGTCTCGACGCCTTCGTCGGCGAGAAGATCGAGGACGAGACGTGCGCCGGTCGACTGGCCGGTTTCGAGCACCGTGGCTACCCTTTCAAAAACAAAAAACCCCCCGCCGGTTGGCGAGGGGCTTCGCGTGTATCGTGTTCCCGTTTCTACGCGATAGCTCTCCGTCGCTCAACCGATGGCTGGCGAATAAGGCTTACGACGAGTACGAGAATCGTGCGGAACATCTGAAGCGCTTTGTACCACGCCGCCGCACTCGAAGTCAAGTCACTCCTTTCGCATTGCTGCTTGACGCGCGTCCCAAGCTCGTGTTACGGTGCCGCGTATGAACGGCCACGTACTTTCGTGCGGCCTCCTCCTTAGCGGTACGCCTCCAGCGTAATCGCTTAGCGCCGTTTGCCCTCTTCACCGGGGTCCGTCGCCAGCGACGGGCCCCGGTTTCTTTTTTCAGAGGCCACCTCAATGCACTCGATGCCGACTCACAAATATCGACCCTTCGTCGCCGAACCGCTTGAAGACCGCACCTGGCCGGGGCGGACTCTCGAGCGCGCGCCGGTCTGGGCCAGCGTCGATCTACGCGACGGAAATCAAGCTTTGATCGAGCCCATGGGGCCCGGCCGCAAACGCCGTATGTTCGAACTTTTGGTCCGGCTCGGCTTCAAAGAGATCGAGGTCGGTTTTCCGGCGGCCTCTCAAACCGATTTCGAGTTCGTCCGCGAACTGATCGAGGAAGGCCGGATTCCGCCGGATGTGACGATCGCCGTGCTGACGCAAGCGCGCGCGCAACTGATCGATCGAACGTTCGAGTCCCTGCGCGGCGCCGAACGCGCTATCGTGCACCTGTATAACTCCACCTCGACCGTCCAACGGCGCGTCGTCTTCGGGCTCGACCGTCCCGGCATCGTCGACATCGCGGTGCGCGGCGCGCGGGCGATTGCCGTTCGCGCAGCCGAGATGCCCGAAACCAATCTGACGTTCGAATATTCGCCCGAAAGCTTTACCGCGACCGAGCCCGACTTCGCGGTAGAGATCTGCGACGCCGTACTCGACGTGTGGCGCCCCACGCCGGCCAAGAAAGTCATCCTCAACCTGCCGGCCACCGTCGAGATGACGACTCCCAACGTCTACGCCGATCAGATCGAGTGGTTCGCGCGCCGCATCTCACGGCGCGACTCGGTGGTGCTCTCGATCCATCCCCACAACGATCGCGGCACGGCGGTCGCCGCAGCAGAACTGGCGATGCTCGCGGGAGCCGAACGCGTCGAGGGCACGCTTTTCGGAAACGGCGAGCGCACCGGCAACGTCGATCTCGTCACCCTCGCCCTCAATCTTTTCACGCAAGGCATCGATCCCGGACTCGATCTTTCCGACGTTCCGGCCATCGCGCGGGCGTTTGAATTTTGCAATCGTTTGCCGGTTCATCCGCGTCACCCGTATGCCGGCGACCTGGTGTTTACGGCGTTCTCCGGTTCGCATCAGGACGCCATCAAGAAAGGCTTCGCCGCCAGGGCGGCCGGCCACGAGCTCTGGGAAGTACCGTATCTTCCCATCGATCCGCACGATATCGGCCGCAGCTACGAAGCGGTCGTGCGCATCAACAGTCAATCGGGGAAGGGCGGCGTGGCCTACGTTCTTTTGAACGACTACGGGTTCGATCTGCCACGCGGTCTGCAAGTTGAGTTCGGAAAGACGATTCAAGCGCTGAGCGAGGCGCGCGAGTCGGAAGTCGCCCCGCCCGAAATTTGGGCCACGTTCGTGCGCGAGTATCTCTCGGTGAGCTGGCATCTCGTGCTTTCCGACTACAAGACGAGTGCCGATACGGCGGGGCGCGTTCGACTCGAAGCCACCTTCGGCCGCGACGGAAACCGCCGCCGGCTCAAGGGCGAAGGCAACGGCCCGATCGACGCGTTCGTCGATGCGCTAAGGCGCGAGACCGGCGTCGCCATAAGCGTTGCCGACTTTCACGAGCACGCGCTGGGATCGGGTGCCGACGCCGTCGCGATCGCCTACGTCGAACTTGAAATCGCCGGCACCACACGCTTCGGCGTCGGCCGGAACGCGAACATCGTGACCGCGTCGCTCGACGCGATTCTCTGTGCGCTGGACCGCTCCGCCGCACTCGAAAGGGTCGAATATGCCGCAGTCTCTGTTTGATAAAGTTTGGGCAGCCCACGTTGTCGAGGAGCTGCCGGGCGGCAACGCACTCGTGTTCGTCGATCGCATCGTCGCGCACGAGATCACGACGCCGCCCGGTGCGGTCGCGATCGAACGGAGCTTCGGCGACCGCCTCTTCGATTCGAACCGGATCATGGCGATCTGCGATCACGTTGCGCCCGCCAAAGATACCGAGACGGCGATTCAAGGGAAAATTCTGCGCGATTGGGCCAAGCGGCATCACATCGCGATGTACGACATCGGGCAAAACGGAATCTGTCACGTCGTCGCACCCGAACGGGGGTACGTGGAACCCGGGATCACGCTCGCGTGCGGCGACAGTCACACCTGCACGCTCGGCGCCTTCGGCGCGTTCGCGCTCGGAATCGGGACGACGGCGCAAGCCGGCGCGATGCTCGCGGGCTGTCTGATCTTGCAGCGCCCCAAGGTTTTGAAGATCGAGCTGGAAGGCCGGCTCGCGCACGGCGCAACGGCCAAGGATCTCGCGCTCTACGTCATTTCGCAGATCGGCTTCAAGGGCGGCACCAATCACGTCATCGAGTACAGCGGCTCGACGATCGATTCGCTCTCCATGGACGAGCGCATGACGCTGTGCAACATGGCGATCGAGACGGGCGCGACAACGGGGATGTGCGCGCCCGACGAAACGACGTACTCGTATCTGCGCGGCCGCGAGAACCAACCGTCCGGCGCGGAATTCGAGCAAAAAGTCGCGCGCTGGCGCTCGCTCCGCGCCGATCCTGGTGCGCAGTACGATCGTGAAATACGCCTCGACGTGAGCGAACTGCGCCCGATGATTACGTGGGGGACGAACCCGGGAGAATCGGTACCGCTCGACGGTGTCGTACCGGCCGACGCGAGCGCGGCAAGCCTCGCCTACATGGGACTCGAACCCGGCACGGCGTTACGTTCGCTCGAACTCGATCAAGCCTTCATCGGTTCGTGCACGAATTCGCGGCTGTCGGACCTGCGCGCCGCTGCCGACGTCCTGCGCGGTCAGACCGTCAAGATCCCGACCATTATCACACCGGGCTCGCAGGCGGTCAAACGGGCTGCGGAGCGCGAGGGATTGCACGACGTGTTCCAAGACGCGGGAGCCCTTTGGACCCACTCGT
>Ga0302324_100016187_pt1 | contig 14868 bp, 14 predicted proteins | sample Palsa_T0_1_FD_201949 | JGI IMG/M metagenome (GOLD analysis project Ga0302324, IMG submission 201949) | Peat permafrost microbial communities from Stordalen Mire near Abisko, Sweden - Palsa_T0_1 | ecosystem: Environmental > Terrestrial > Soil > Palsa > Peat permafrost | place: Sweden: Abisko...
GCGGCGGCGGCGGCGAAGGCGGCTGCTGCCGTTAGCGGGGGGGCGCGGGCCGGTGGCTCCACGGTCCCGAGCGCGAAGCCGTCGGGTGGCGGTGGCAAGCCGTCCGTCGGGGCTGGTGGTGGGAAATCATCGGGTGGCGGCGGCGGGAAACCGTCTGCGGGCGGCGGTGGGAAATCATCGGGTGGCGGAAAGCCGGCCGCGGAGGGAGCGGAAGCCTCGAATGGCGCCGCGAAGCCCTCGCTCGGCGGCGCCAAGCAGGCGGCAAGCGGGCTTCTTCGCCGTCGTCTCGAGCCGGCGCCTGAGCCCTCGGGCGGAGGGGGCAGTCGCGGGGGGCCGCCACCGCGGCCGCCGCGTAAGAAGAAGAAGCGCTCAGGACGCAGGAGATAGCGTGGAGGCCTCGGAGCCGGATCCGGCCAGTCGGGTACGGGAGCTGCTCGAGCGCGTCGCGGCGGCGGCGGGCGTGTCCGCGCGGGTCGAGGTTCATGAGGACGGCGAGACGCTGACGGCAGCCTATGTCGGCGATGACCTCGGCCTGCTGATCGGTAGGCAGGGCGTGACGATTGACGCGATCCAGCACCTCTCATACCGCGCGGCGTTCCGTGGCGAGGCGGCACGTAAGCGCCTGGTCGTCGACGCGTCCGGCTATCGCGAGCAGCGTGCGCTGGCGCTGCAGGCAGACGCCGACCGCGCGGTCGACGTGGCGGTGCGCGACTCGCGCCCGGTGTCGCTGGAGCCGATGAGCCCGCTCGAGAGGAAGGTCGTCCATGAGTATCTGCGCGACCGGGCCGGCATCGAGACCTACAGCGAGGGCGAGGAGCCCACTCGCCACCTCGTCGTCGCGCCGGTGGTTGAGTAGCTCGGGCCGCTGGGAGCGGCCGATCGGCGGGATGGGGATGGCGTTCGTTCTTGTTTCACGTTTTTCTCGACGGTGAAACAGGCGTGGAGCCGCTCGAGATCACCCCGTTTGACCGTGGACTGGTCGTCGGTCTGCTGATCGGCGAAGGGTCGTTCGGGGGAGACGGAAAGCAGCCCCAGATCACCCTTCGCATGCACGTGCGTCACGAGGCGCTGTTTCGCTGGCTGGTCGCCCTGTTCCCGCGGACGCGCCTTTACGGTCCCTACAGTCACGGAGATCGCTCGTACTACCAGTGGATGGCGCGCGGCCGCGCGCTCGTCGAAGACGTGCTGCCGGTGCTCGAGCAGGGCCTGACTCCCGAGCTCGACGGCTACGCGTCCGAGCGGCTGGCGCAGATGCTCGAGCGCTACGCGAGCTACATCGCCCGGGTGCAGGCGCGGGCCGAGGCGTGAGCCGCCGGCCGACGCGCAGCGGCGGCAGCGGCGGCGCACGGGCGTCCGATAACGCCGGCGACGCGGTTAAGGCGTTGGTGCGCCGGTACGGACTGCACGCCGGCGCGGCCGGGGCGCTGCTCGCGCTGACCGAGCTGCTGGCGCATGATGAGCACGCCCCGAGTGCCGTCCGGGATCCGCGCGCTGCCGTTGACGTGCACCTCGCGGACTCGCTCGTCGCGCTCGAGCTGGTCGCGGTCGGTCGCGCCCGCGAGATCGTCGACCTGGGGGCCGGTGCCGGCTTCCCCGGCCTCCCGCTCGCCATCGCGCTTCCGCACGCGCATTTGACCCTGCTGGAGGCGAGTGCCCGTCGCGCCGCATTTCTGGAGCGCGCCGTCGCGGTGGCCGGCGTGAGCACCGTCGATGTCGTCAACGCTCGCGCCGAGGAGTGGAAGGAAGGGCTCGGCGCGTGCGACGTGGTCCTCGCGCGCGCGCTTGCCCCGCTTCCGGTCGTGGTCGAGTACGCCGCGCCGCTGCTGAGGGTCGGCGGCGACCTGATTGTGTGGCGGGGTCAGCGTGATGCTGAGACTGAGCGTGCGGCCGCGCGGGCGGCCGCCGAGCTGGGCCTCGAGCCGGCTCCACCACGTCGCGTCCACCCGTATCCAGGCGCAAAGCACAGATATCTACACCTGATGTCGAAGGTGAGGGCTACGCCCGCTCGCTTTCCCCGCCGACCCGGCGTGGCGCTGAAGCGGCCGCTTGGGGTGTCTGGGGGCGCGTAGCGTGGCGAGGGCTGTGCGGGTTGATGCGCGGGGCGGGCGGGCGCCGGTGCCGGCTTGCGCGAGCGGGGGCGCCCAGGCCTACGGGACCTCGTCCGACCGCGCGCCTCGGTAGCTTCCGGATGGCCATGGGGACGGTCTATGCGGTAACCAACCAGAAGGGCGGCGTGGGCAAGACGACCACTGCGGTCAACCTCGCCGCGTGCGTGGCCGAGGCGGGGTACGACTCGCTCCTGATCGACATCGATCCGCAGGCCAACGCAACCGTCGGCCTTGGGCTCGGCAAGGATGCGGAGCTCACCGTGTACGACGTCCTGGCCGGATCGGCGTCGCTCGAGGACGTGATCGTCCCCAGCGGCATCGAACACCTGTTCGTAGCGCCGTCGGGCCCGGACCTGGCCGGTGCGACCGTCGAGCTACCGAGGATCGTCGGCTCAGAATCGCGGTTGCGGTCGGCGCTCGAACCGATCCGCGACCGGTATGCGTTCACGCTTATCGATTGCCCGCCGTCGCTCGGCCCGCTGACGGTCAACGCGCTGGTCGCCGCCGATCGCGTGATCGTGCCGGTCCAGGCCGAGTACTACGCGCTCGAGGGGCTGGCCGCGATGCTCGAGACGCTCTCGCTCATCCAACGCGAGTTGAACCCCAGGCTGACGGTGGCCGGAATGCTGCTCACGATGTACGACGCACGCACGCGGCTGGCACAGGATGTCGAGCAGGAGGTCCGCCGCCACTTCCCCGAGCTGATGTTCGAGACCGTCATCCCGCGCAACGTCCGCATCGGCGAAGCCCCCAGCTATGGCAAGCCGGTGATCCACCACGATCCTCATTGTGCGGGCGCCGACGCTTACTTCGAGCTCGCCAAGGAGGTGGCAGCGCGTGGCTGACCGACAGCGCGGGATGGGCCGTGGCCTCGCGGCGATCCTCTCGGCCGCTCCGCGGGACGAGCTCGAGGAGCTGCGCGAACTGCCGATCGAGCTGATCGCACCGAGTCCCCACCAGCCCCGCAGGACGTTCGAGGAAGAGTCGCTGGTCGCGCTGGGAGAGTCGATCAAGCTCCGCGGCGTGCTCCAGCCCGTGCTGGTGCGTCCGCTCGCGGGGGGCCACTACGAGCTGATCGCGGGCGAGCGCCGCTGGCGGGCCGCCCAGCTGGCGGAGCTCGCCACCGTGCCGGCGATCGTGCGCCATCACGACGACGCGACCTCGCTCGAGGTGGCGCTGATCGAGAACATGGCGCGCGAGGACCTCAACCCGATCGAGGAGGCCCGTGCGTGCGCGGCTCTCGTCGAGGAGCTTGGTCTCACGCGCGAGGAGGTCGGGCTGCGCGTCGGTCGTAGCCGCGTCGCGGTCTCCAACCTGATCCGCCTGCTCGACCTACCGGACGACGTCGTCGCGCGGATCGAGCGTCGAGAGCTCACCGAGGGCCACGGACGGGCGCTGCTGCTCGCCGCGGATCACGGAGAGCGACGGCGTCTGGCGGCCGAAGCCGTCCAAGCGGGCTGGTCGGTGCGCGAGCTCGAGGGACGGGCGCGCTCGGCCGACGCCAAGACCCACCGCCGCTCCCCGAAGTCGAATGGAAAGACCCTCCACCCCGATCAGGAGGACGCGATCGCCCGCATCGCCGACGCTCTCGGCGCCGCACTCGGAGCGCAGGTCGATGTGACGCCGGCGACGGCCGGCTACCGCGTCGCGCTCAGCTTCGCCTCGCTCGACGAAGCACTCGACTTCGCGCGAAGGATCGGTATCCGCCCAGTCGCGTGACGGCCCCCTCGGCCCGGCCCGGACTCCCCGACCCGCCGCTAGAATCGCCTGCCCCGGGCGATTAGCTCAGTCGGTTAGAGCGCTTCTCTGATAAGGAAGAGGTCCCAGGTTCGAGTCCTGGATCGCCCACTCCCTGGCGCCCGCAACTGCGGGCGTTTCGGCTTCTGGGGGACGGCGCCCAGTCGGCCGCAGGCTCTGATGGAAGCGCTATGGAAGCCAGCGATGATCGCGGCCAACCTCAGGACGCGGAGGCGAGCGTCGCAGGGATCAACTCGGCCGGCTGGATGAGGCCCGGCGGAAGGCCTCAGGGTTGTCGGCATCAACCATCCGCCCGCGGGAGCAGACTGGCGTTCGCGAGTGGGCCCCCGACGAGCAGGTCTGTGGGCGGTCGCGCGGCTTCCCTGCTGCGCGCGGATAGCGCGCAGTATCCAGCTTGACCGACGGGACCTGCTCTCCAATCGATGCGGGACCTTTCGATGCGGGGTTGTCAAGACGGTCGAGCCCCGGTTATTTGCCGATCCTCCACAAGTTAGGTGATGTGGAAGGCGGTGAGCGGATTGGGGGAATCGTCGCCAAGCAGAGTCCCGCGGCTGGTTCGTCGGCGCACGAATGCGAGCGTCGGCACGCCGCCCGATTTCGCAATGCAGCGGTGGTCGATTAAGGGGGTTGCGCCGCAGCAACCGTTCCAAATGAGCGCTCTCGCAAGGCCTCAACCGGTCGCTTGCACTTCTGGTTAGCGGCCCGCCACGGGCGAAGCAGCACTCCCGCGTGAGCGCGTCGCGGAACTCCTGCGATCAGCGATCGGGCTTGCAGCGATCCAGACCGTGGACCCGGCGACCCTGCTGCGAGCGCTCGAGGTCTACGAGACCGAACGTCTCGACTTCGCGGAGTCATACCTTGTCGCCCAGGCCGAAGCGACAGGCGTCGACGAGATTCTGTCGTTCGACAAATCGATCGACACGGTCAAGACCGTCACGCGCCGCGACCCCTGACGCGACGATCCCGCCGCGAGCCGTGGAGAATGATGTCGTTAGACGTTGATCGTCCGCGACCCGGTGAGGCGCTTGCCGTGCCGCGGGGTGAACGTCACGGTTTCCGTCACCGATATGGTCCCCATGGAGTGGAGTGCCTTCGTGAAGATGCGGCGCCCGGCGGCAGTGATGCGCGCGAGGGAATGGGTGTCTGCGTTTGCCTTCACCGGAACTTTGCCCGACGCGAGCACTGTTCCGCCGGTCGTGACGGTCAGCTTGAATGTGCCGGGCGCGCCGAACGAAAAATCGGACCCGTAGCCGCCCTGATCGAGGATGTTGCCGCTTGAGACCACGTCGGCTGCCAGCAGCAGGTGCAGCGCGCGTGGGTTGTTGATTTTGGGGACTGTGAACGTCCGATCGGCACCGTAGGAAGGTGCAGAGCCGAAGCCGTTGTCCGCGACGAGCCGATAATGGTATTTACCGGGCGTCAGCAGTTTGGTCTGGAAAAGGCCGGGGCCCCCGCGTCCGCATGCATCGACAAAGCTGACGTCTCCGGTCACCGCCTGCGTGCCGGTGAACTCGCCGATTGGATCCGTCCCCACGCTCCCGAGGGCGAGCTGATAGTCGCCGTACGCCGTCGTCGGCCCGTACTCGAACGCTGCCTCGGCGACGAGTTGATCGTGATCGTCGACCGTTCCCTTGAGCGTCGCCTGGGATCCGTTGTAGTTGTCGCCGCAGTTAGGAGCTTTGACGAGCACCGGCGCCGCCGTCGTGACCGACGGCGCCTGCGTCGCCGCCGGCGAGGTGACCGTGACGTCGCCACCGCCCGGATCGGTCGGGGCAGCCTCAATCGGACCGCCCGGGTCCGGGTGGAGGTCATAGAAGACCTGGAAGTGCAGAGACGCGGTCGGGCTCGGTCGGCCGAACGTCATCCCGTCAAACACAGATGACCGCGGGGTGACGTCAAACGCGGTCGAGAAGTCCTCGCTGACCGTCTGCGGGGTCGTCCCGCCGCCACTGAGCGCCATCACCTTCACCTGGTAGGAAGGAACGAGCTGTCCGCAGTCGGCCTGGCGCAGCGCAGGGTTGGGGCACTCGTAGCCGAACACGTCAGACGCGGCGCTCCGCGCGACGATGAAGTAGTAGCTAACGCTCGGGGTGCCGTTCGGATTGATCGTTGGGCGCGCAGATTCCTACGTTTGCTCACTCAGGTCCGGCGGCATCTGGATATCAACCACTCCGGCATGGGGATGATGCGCGCCGACCTTGCGAAGTAAATCGACGGCGTCACCGACCTGGGCGACGACGTCGAGGCCGCTCTCTCGCAGCAAGCGGACGAGGCCCTCGCGAAGCAGCACTTGGTCGTCGGCGACGACGCGGAGCGCCTCCACGAACCACAGAGTAACCGTACTCCCAACAGCAAGTGTCGGGTTTTCCCGACCACCGGGGAGTCGCTGGCGGACTACCATCAGGCATGAGCGCAATGACCCCAAGACAGACCGCAAAGGACACGGTGGAACTCATGAGCGCCATGACCCCCACGAGCCTGAACGCCATGAGCCCCGGCACCGACGAGGGAGACCTCGGATCTCCCGGCCTGCAGTTGGAAGGAGACTCAGCGTCGGGAGAGGACTTCCGCGTTGCTGGTCGACGCCACGGAGACTGGGATCCGACCCGCGAGGAGGAGAGTCAGTCGCGGCTCAGATCAGCCCTGCGCACCGAGAGCGAGCGTCTACCCAGCACCCCGCTCGTCCTTTTCGTTCGCTGGTGGCTGCCCGCGATCATCTGCCTTGTCGGAGTCGCGATCGCGATCGACATGAAGTTCGACGGTGAAGGCCTCGACGCGCTGGCCGCGTTCATCGGCGCCGGTGGCTCGATCTGGCTGCTGAACTTCCTGTGGCGCATGGGCATCAGCGGCGAGGACGAGCGCGACGCGGAGGCTGCCGCGCGGGACTTCCTCACCGAACACGGCCACTGGCCAGATGAGCCCGGCCCCGACCGGTGACGCACGGACCATGCTCTACGCCGACCAGCGATCGGATCTGGGGCAATCCGAAAGCCCTCCGCGGTACTGATCAGGCCCGATCGGCCGAGCGCAAAGTCGCGACATAGGCAACCGTCACGATGCCGCGCGCTCAGCGCCGCACTCGCGTTCGCTTGGTTCCAGCCAGCCGCTTGAGCGAACGTCCGCGTGCAGCGCGCGCTTCGGCATGCGGAGAGGGATGCGACCGACTGCAACGGCCAGCCAACGTTCCCGATCCTCCACGAGGTCGATGCCGAGGGCATGCCGGTCAGGGTTCCGCAGGGCGCACTGCCCTCGATGCACTCGTTCCGTCACACGGTCGCATCGCGTGCGCTTGTCGCCGGCGAGAGCATCGATGAGGTGGCCCGTGACTCGGACGGTCTACGTTCGCGAGATTGCAGACGCCCGGCGCCGCGCCATGCGCCGTTCGCGGATGGTCGCCGAGTACGACGGCGTCCTGACTGACGGTCGATCCGTATCGGCTGAAAGACTTCCAGCGTGGCCGTTGCAATCTGGACCGATGGTGCCTGCTCGGGCAACCCTGGCCCGGGCGGTTGGGCTGCGTTGCTTGTCTACGGCGAGCGCGAGCGCGAGCTCAGTGGCGGCGAGCGCAGCACGACGAACAACCGAATGGAGCTCATCGGCGTTATCGAAGGACTGCGCGCGCTTACCCGAAGCTGCAAGGTACGCGTCCACCTGGATTCGAGCTACGTCATGCATGGCTTCACCAAAGGCTGGCTTGCCGCCTGGCAGGCGAACGGCTGGCGCACGTCCGCGAAGAAGCCGGTCAAGAACCGCGAGCTTTGGGAGCAGCTGCTGACCGAAGCCGACCGGCACGAAATCGAATGGGTGCTCGTCAAAGGCCATGCCGGCGTCGAGCTGAACGAGCGCGTTGACGCCCTTGCGATCGCGCAGCGCGACCTGCATGCACGACGTTAGGAGCCCCGCGAAGCGGCCCCGGGCGTCTTGCTCGTCGCCGCCACGGATCTCGTGATCGCAATCGTCGGGTAGGCCCGACACCTTGCGACGCAGGGCCCGCTTGCGCTTGCGGCGTCAATCATCGAGGATCCAGCTGTGGCTCTTCGCGCAGTTACTTCGAGCCAGGGGGACCGGGTCGCAGCGCCGGAGCGTGCGCGGGTCAGCCGTGGGGATGTCCTCGTACGCCTGGAGCAGGCGATCCGGCGTGGCGGTGGTGCCGTGATCGCAGGGGACGCCGGGATCGGAAAGAGCCATACGGCCCGTACTCTCGCCCGTCGGCTACGGACGCGCGGTGCCACCGTCGAGCTTGTACTCGCGACCGAGGCGGCGTCGACGGTGCCGTTCGGCGCGTTAGCGGGGCTGCTCGGGCCGGCCGCTGAAGCTGGTGGTGGCGATCTGCTCGATGTCCTGCGGAGCGCCGGTGCCCGGCTCACGAGCAGGGCGGGAGCCGGCGTCCTCGTGGTGATCGTCGACGATGCCCATAGGCTCGATCCGGCGTCGGCAGCGCTGCTCCTGCAGCTCGTCACCCGTCACGGCATTCGCGTACTCGCGACCCTGCGCGTCGGCGCGCGCGCCCCCGACGCAATTACATCGCTGTGGAAGGACGTCGGACTGCTGCGCGTCGACCTCGAGCCGCTGACCGAGGATGCGGCCGGGGACGTCGTGCGTCACCTCCTCGGCGGACCGGTCGAGCGTGGTACTCGCCGCTGGCTTTGGGAGACGAGCGCCGGTAACCCGCTGTTCCTGCGGGAGCTCGTGCGCTCCGGGACGGAGCTCGGGGGTCTAGTGCAGGAACGTGGGCACTGGCGGCGCACGAAGGCGATCCCGCCTCCGGCGCGTCTGCTCGACCTGCTCGACGAGCGGATCGACTCACTGAGCACCGACGAACGTCGCGCGCTCGCGCTGGTCGTCCTCGCCGAGCCGGCCCCGCTTGATCTGCTCGCCGGACTCGGCGCACTCGACGCGGCTCGGAATCTCGAGTCTCGTGGGCTCTTGGCCGCCGCGGAGACAGGCGCTGTGACTGGTCTGCGCGTCGGGCACCCGTTGTATGGCGAGGTGCTCCGCGCCTCTTTGAAGGCGACCGAGGCGCGCGATCTGCATCGTGAGCTGGCCGGTCATCTCGATCCGGCCGGCGACGGGACTCGGCTGCTTCTCGCGACGTGGGCGCTCGACGATGGGCAGCTGGGCGCCGGCACGCAGTTCGCGGCTGCCGCCGAGGAGGCGCTCGCGGCATTCGATCCGGATCTGGCGATTCGACTCGGGAGAGCCGCGCTGGCCGCCGCTCCCGGAATCGACGCGGCGTTGCCGCTCGCCTCGGCGCTGCGTGCGGTCGGGTGCTTCGAGGAGGCTGAGGAGCATCTCGCAATGGTGGAGGGTGAGGCGCGCTCGAGTCCGCGTGTGACCTCCTACCTGTTCGTCAGGGCCACGAACCTGCAGTGGGGACTCGGCCGTACCGACGATGCGCACTCTCTGCTGGCCCGGGTGCAGGTCGAGCCCGGGTGTGCCGCGGTGGCCGCCGCGCTGGACTCCTCGGCGGGCCGACTTGGAGAGGGAGTAGCGAGCGCGAGACGGGCACTTGCAAATCCGGGCACCGACCGGCTGGCACACGCGATCGCCGCGGTCGTGATCGGGAACGGGCTCGCGGCGCTCGGGGATCCGCGCGCGGCGCTCGGGGTGCTAGACCGCGTCGAGCGGAGCGCCGGTGGCGTCGAGTCTGAGTGGCCCCGGGCGGCGGTTGCGGTTACCGGCGCGTTCTACGGGGCCGAGCAGTGGGCAGAACGTCGTCAGGCTCTTGAACGACGGCACGCGGCGGCTCGAGTAGCGGGAGACGACGCGCGCGCCACATTGTGCGAGCTGGCGCTCGTGCGGCTGGCGGTGCCGTCCGGCGAGCTTGGCCTGGCGCGCCGCCTCGCGGAGGACGCGCTCGCACGATTGGCGTTCATGGACCCGCGCGCGATGGCTCCGGTATGTCACGCCGCCGTCGCTGAAGCGGAAGCCACGTCGGGTCGCGCCGAGGCGGCTCGAGCCGCGTTACAACGCGGATACTCAACGCTGGACGTAGAGCGGTCGAACTCGCTGGCTGACGAGAGCCTCTACCTCGCCAGCGCGCTCGTCCTGGCGGCCGAGGGTGATCACGCAGACGCTCAGGAGATCGCGCTGAAGGGCGCGCAGGCCGCGGGCGAGGCGGTGCTGATTGAGGCCGAGATGCTGCACCTGTACACGCGTGTAGGCGGAGCTCCTGGTCGTGTGGCGGTGCGCCTGGAGGAGATCGCGGCGGCCAGTCGCGGCGGGATGGCCGAGCTTTGGGCGCGACAAGCGGTCGCGGCACGCGACGGCGACGGCAGCACGCTGGAGGCCGTCGCGGCCGACTTCGAGCGGGTCGGCGCACGTATCTTTGCCGCCGAGGCCGCCGCGCAGGCGGCTGTCGCCCACAGCGCCGGAGGCAGCGCCGACGGGCGCCGACGCGCGGAGGGCTACGCGGCCCGCCTCGCAACCGCCTGCGGCGCGGGAGGCCTCACGCTCGTCACGACGATGCGCATGTCCACCCTCACTGCACGTGAGCAGCAGACGGCACGGCTCGTGGCAAGAGGCCTGAGCAACGCCCAGATTGCAGCGCGGCTGTCGCTCTCCGTGCGGACCGTCGAGTCGCACATCTATCGGGCAACGACGAAGCTCGGATTGCACGATCGCGCGGCGCTCGGTGCGCTGCTCGCGGGAACGCGGGAAGCCCGAGTATGAGCTTCCGTGCCACGAGCAGGATCGTGATCGAGCCCGCGGTCAGGCTCCCTCTGCCGGGACGGGGACGGAGAATACACCGGAGGAGCTCGGCTTGTTGACGACCAGGCTCCAGCTCGTGGCAGCCGGGAGTCCGCTGCTACCTGTACCGCTGCCGCTGCCGCTGCTCGTGCTGCTGGGGGGCTTCACCTTGATCTGCGTGAATCCGCAGGCGAGGAGGTATTGGGCGGCGATACCGGCACTGGTCAGCGTGTGGTACTGCGACGCAGCCTGTGCCATTGCTTCAAAGGCATGCGTGCCGGTCTCGGCCGGGCTCAGCGCTACGGCATAGACGGAGGTGGTGACGCCCAGGGCGCTACCCCGACCGTCGGTGCTGCTCAACCCCTGGCGCACGAGCTCGCCCAATGCGACGGTCAGCCTCGCCTTATGTCCCGCGGCGACAGAGAACGGCGTGTCCTCGCCGAATTTGCCGTCGGTCAGCAGGATCGTCCCGGTGCAAGCCGTGGCCTGATTCCTCGGGCATGTCGCGCTCAGGCCGCCCTCGCCGCTCCGACTGACGACGATGGTCGGGTGGGCGGAGAACCTCAGCGGACTGAGATCCCCCGCCAGTGGGCTGTCCGCGGCCGTAAGCGTCGCGCCGGCATCGAAGACGCAGTCGGTCTTTCGCTTCGCGGCGGCCTTGCAAACGAGCGCCTTCGCCGAGTCCCCGACACAGCGGAGTCTGCCTCCGGCTGCGGTCGTATCGCTCACCACGGCCCTGCCGGTGGCCTTGCAGGTGAAGCGCTCCGCCGTGGTGACTCCCGAGCAGCCGATCGCGCGGGCCGAACCGGTGCACTGGATGTCGGGCGCCCCTCCTGAGCAGGTGCCGGTAGGCGTCTGACCGGCCTTAGGGGCGGCGATACTGCAGGTCATCGTCCAGCCGTTGCCCGCGCACTCGAGCGAGTCCCCGACGGTGCACTTGACCGAGTCCTTGCCCGCGGTCACCGGCGTCGATGGCAGCGTCCGCGGCGCCGTGCTCGGTGGCTTCGTCACCGGAGCGCCCGGGGCGTCGATGTAGGTGGTGGTGGCAACTCCGGTGTACCCATCGCTGTCGGTGCCGACGGCGACGAACGGCTGCGGAAGTGGAGCCTGGAAGACAAACGGCAGCGGCACAGGACTGCCACTCGGCGCGGTGCCGTTGCAGGAGGTGACGGGCAGCACGTCCGCGCAGGTGTACTGCGCGTCGACGCTCTGGCCATACGTGTAGGCGGCGCCGTCTCCGGGAGTGGTGATCGTCACTACCGGACCGAGGGTGTACAACTGGAACTCGCCGTAGTCGACCGCGAGCACGTCGCCCTGGCTGCTGTTCTTGGGCTCCCAGGCGACGTTCTCCGGGAGGCGGCCACCCACTGGAGCGATCGTCGCGGCCGCGGTCAACGTCCCGGAGCCGGCGACCGTGAAGATCGTCGTGCCGGGTCCCTGCGGGTCCTCGTCCGTGGCGGCCAGCAGGTTCCCGCTGGGGCTGAACTCGGCGTCCGACAGGCTCGCGCCGGAGTCTCCGTCGGTGAACGGGGAGCCGGGCACCTCGGTCAGCTTGCCGGAGCCGTCGACGGAGAACACCGATACACCGCCGCCGCTGCCGGTGTCGGTGACCGCGAGCAGGCTGCCGCTCGCGTTGAAGCTGACGGTCTCTGGGTCCGTCCCGTTAACGGGGAACGGGGAGCCGGGAACTTCGGTCAGCGCGGGGCCATTCGAGCCGTCAGACACTGTGAACATGACGACCGAGTTCTCGGCGTCCTCCGGGACCGCCAGGAAGCTCCCATTCGGGCTGAACCTGGCGCTGGTCAGAGAGGCATCGGCGGCCACCGGGAAGACGACCGGCGAGTTGTCCGATTCGGTCAGCGCGCCCGACGCAGCGACCGAGTACAGCGAGATCGTCCTGCTGGTCAGGTTCGGAACCAGCAGCATCGAGCCGTCCGGGCTGAACGCGACCCCACTGGGGGAGACCCCGTTGACGGTGAACGGCGAGCCGGCGACCGGGACCAGCGCTGCAGTGCTGCTCGTCGGCTCGACGTGGAACACCGAGACTGTGTCGTCGCCCGAGTTGGAGACCGCCAGCAGCGTTCCGGTCGGGTTGAAGGTGACGCCCGTGGGAAGCGAGCCGACCGGGGTTGGGCTGCCCGGCAACTGGGTGAAGCCGGAGGAGTACGACAGCGGGCTGGTGGACGCCGTCTGGTACAGGGAGACGGCTCCGCTCTCGGTGACCGGCACGTCGGCGACGAGCGACCCGTCCGGGCTGAAGGCGATCCGGTTCGCGTTCGAGCTGTTCGCGGTGAACTGTGGGGAGCCGACCGCAACCGGCGTGAACGCCGCCGCCGCGGACGCACACGCGAACAGGGCGCAGATGGCACAGAGGAGCGCTACGAGCGCCGCTGATCTCGTGGCGGCCCGCGACCCCACGGCCCCGATCAGTCTTACCAGCCTTATCGCCCAACCGTCGCTCGGCCCGGTCTCGAATCCTTCGCGCCGCTCGCTCACGCCCGCCTCCTCGGATGTCCTGCGTCAAGTGGGCCGCAACGTACCGAGCCGCCGCGCGCGCTCCAAGCTTTCCCCGTCGATTGCCGTAGCGACTACTGCGTCGGCGCGGCGCGCGAGACGGTGATGGGGCCGCCCATGTATCAGCCCCACGGCGTTTCAGAAACGCGCTAGGTTCGAGGGGTCATGCGCGCCTACTTCCGTTCCCTCCCGCGCTTCAGGATCTCCCAACCGTGGGGGTGGCTCGCGCTGCCGCTGGTCGTGCTGTGGGGCGTATTGGCGGTCTTCTTCTATATCTGCCTCGGCGTGTGGATCGTCGCTCGGTTCATGACGCAGCAGGCCCAGCGGGGCTGGCGGGCTCTCGCGCGCCGATAGATATGGCCGTCGGAGTGGGGCGCCGGCCTCATCCGACGAGATAGGTCTCATAGATCACAGCTACCGCCTGGCGGCCGGCGACGCTGATGAAGATGCCCTTGTTCAGCCAGTCGAGCTCGGGGGCGGCGGTCTCGATCTGGGTTGAGGTGCGGAACGTGTACTCGCCGGCGTCGACGTCCTCACCCCTTCCTAACCGAGCGAGGACCTCGGCGCTGCCGTGGCGCACACTCCGGGATTGGACGTAGAGGAGAGCGCCGTCGTTGGTCTGAAGCGTGTAGCGGATGTCCCCCAGTGCGGTGCCGTTCGGCAGGACCGTCTGCCAGTCCGCGCTCGCGCCCGGGAGCAGCGTCCCGCTGAGCTCGGGGCCAGTGAATGTCCCTCCGGTAAGGGGCACGATGCGCCGGTGGCCTTGAACGGTGTCGCCGAGATCGAGCGGTTGGCCGAGGGTGGCCGCTAGCCGGTAGATTCGGGTTAGGCGAGGATCGGGCAGTTGATCGCTCATGGCCGGCTCCTGTCAGTCAGGGGGTGGTCGCCGGGGGGGCGGGATCTTCGGATGACGCGATTCATGCCCCGGACGATGCCACATGGTCTCCTGCGGGTCGTCCCGGGCGCACGCGTGGAGGAGTGCGGTCAGCTCGCGGCGAGAGCGAGCTCGGCGAGCCGTTTGATGCCGCCGCGGGTCCGGGCAACGACGAGGAATCGCTTGGCGTGGCAAAACAGCGCTTCCTCGACGCCTGTGGCCGCGGCGAGGTCGGCGCCTTCGAGCCCGCCCCAGGTGGCCGGCAGGTCGCGCCGGTTCTCGAACGAGCCGAGTTTGCGTGGTACCGCCTCGAGGCCGAAGCCCTGGCGCTTGGGGTAGATCACGAACAGGGCGTCAGCCGCCTCGGGCACGAGCACTTGCTTCCAGGGGGCGTTGACGGGTAGTTCGACGACCCGCGGGTCCGGCGCCGCGGTGATCGCCTCGCGGACGATGCGCTGTGCGCGGCGGCCGGAAGCGGCGGAGGCGACCTCGCGCGCCAGGATGCCCTGGGCAAGGGCCACGGCGGCGTCGAAGCGCTCGCGCTCCGCTTCCGGTGTGAGGGCTTCATCCCAGTGTGCGTTGAACCCGCCGATAATTCCGTTGACGGTGATCGGATGCACGCCGTCGATCAGCGACTGGGTCAGCTGTTGGCCGGTGTCGTTTGCGTCCACGGGTTGCACGAGTGTTTCGTCGACGGCGTCGGCGACCTCTTGGTCACCGCCGCAGGCCCCTGCGCCGAATTCGCGCCATACGAGACCGAAGGACGCGTAGCGGACCCCGTTGCCACGGGCGGTGCAGAAGTCACGCTGGTGATGGTCGAAGTCACCGGTCGTGGCGTCGTCGCGAAAGCCGACGTCGACGCGTAGGTCGGCCTTCGCGAGAGCGTCAGGGTTGCGCGTGCGCACCACCTCGATGGGATCGCCG
>Ga0302324_100016188_pt1 | contig 14868 bp, 10 predicted proteins | sample Palsa_T0_1_FD_201949 | JGI IMG/M metagenome (GOLD analysis project Ga0302324, IMG submission 201949) | Peat permafrost microbial communities from Stordalen Mire near Abisko, Sweden - Palsa_T0_1 | ecosystem: Environmental > Terrestrial > Soil > Palsa > Peat permafrost | place: Sweden: Abisko...
TGCCCGGAAGATAAGAGCAGGTGAAGGGCACCTTGGCGAAGCGTGTGAGCGCCAGTTCCACGACCAGCAGCCCAAACACCGCGAGGAATGCCATATGTCCCACAGCCCTGGGCCAAGGCCAGACGGCCAAGTAGACCGGGGTGGCGATGGCGATCACTGGCGCGAGTGCGAACAGCCAGAGCGCCTTGCGCGTGGCGTCCAGGTAGTCGCCGCGGCCGAAGGGATCGGTTAAACGGAACAGCCAGTTGGCGCGCAGCTCGATGGGAATGGAGAAGGAGACGCGCAAGCCGACGATCAGAAAAAACAGCAGGATGAGCGGAATTCCGAGGGCGGTCTGCGCGCGGTTCTCCATCGCGCCGTAGGCGCCGGGTTTGAAATGATAGAGCACATAGGCCACCTGGCTGAACACATACGCTAATCCCATACCGGCATAGATGGAGAGCAGCAGGCGGTGCTGGCGGCTGCGCGCGAGGGTGCGGCCGATGAAGGCGAGAATGGCACGTTCGGGCGGGCGGCGGGCGAACGCGCCGGCGATAGCGATCCAAGGTACGATGGCGCGGCGCGAGGGAGCGATGCCGGACTGCTCCACGGTGCGGCGCATTTGGCGCGCGTAGGCCAGCGTGTACGTGCCCAAGGCGATTAGCGCCGTGATTGCCAGGCCCGCCTGCGCGCGGCGCGCCAACGCAACCAGGGCCGGATCGGCGGCGCCGGTCATCGTCTGGAACAAGCCGAAGAACCAGTAAGAGGGGACCAGCGTGTACCAGAGCCGGTTTTCGGGTGAGGCGAGCGCGTGCGGACTGGCCAGCGGCGGCGTCAGGAAATACAGCGTGAGCACCGCGAAAAACGCGGCGGTCTGGATGAGGCTCGACCAGCGCAGAAACGAATGATGGGGGAGGAGGTGCAGTGCGACGCCCTGCATGCCCAGCAGCAGCAGAAAGACGAATCCGGATGCCAGCAGGATCACGATCCAAAAGGCCACAAAGTCCCGCAGCGCGCCGAGGGTGCCCGCGGCATCGGGCACAATCAGAAAAGGGCAGACCAAGCCGGAGAAGCAATTCACGGCCAGGATGGCGAGCGCCAGGGCCGCCCCGAGCGCGGCCAGTTTGGCGGTGAAGAGCGTCCGGATGCGCACGGGCATGGCGCCCAGAATCAGGCAATCGCGGCGGTCCGGGAACAAGGCATCCCAGAGGAGCAGCGTGAATACTCCGATGATCGCCATGGAGGTGGAGAACAGGAATTCCCGATCGGCCCACGCGGCGGCGCGAAGCTGCACTGGGGTCAGGTGCTGGTAAAGGCCGGCGTACTTCGGCGCAACGATGAGCGCGATCACCAGGCTGAGGGCTGCCAGCAAAGCCGCGAACTGGGACAGCAGAGAGGACAGATCGCCGCGCACGGACAGAATATCGGTATCGAAGAAGCGGTAGGCGAACAGACGCACCAGCGCCCGAAACTGGCGGCGCTCGGTCACTGGCGGATGGCCTCCGCGATCTGGCGGGCGGTCGCATCCGGATCGCTGTCGGTGACCAGTTGGGCGAAGATATCCTCGAGCGTGGGCAGGGCCATCAGGTCGCGAAGGCGGTCGATGGAGTCGTTGGCTACGGCATGGCCCTTATGCAGGATCACTACGCGGTTGCAAACCTTCTCCACCACTTCGAGCACATGCGAGCTGAAGAGTATGGTTTTGCCGGAGGCGGCCAGAGACCGGATCAGGCTGCGCACGACCAGGGCGGCGTGCACATCCAGCCCGGAGAAGGGTTCGTCGAGCACGATCAGCTCGGGATCGTGCAGAATGGCGGCGCAGATCAGGATCTTCTGGCGCATGCCTTTAGAGTAGGACGAGATGGGCGTGTGGCGGTCGCCGGCCAGCGAGAAGAGCTCAAGCAGTGTGCCGATCTTATGGTGCAGAGTGGCGGCGGGCAAGTCGCGGAGCTCGCCGGTTAGTTCCAGATACTCTGCGCCGGTCAGGTGCGGGTAGAGGTACGGTTCTTCGGGCACGTAGCCAAGGATGCGCTTGTACTCGACCAAGTCAGCGCCGATCGGGCGGCCGCGATACAGGATCTCGCCGGCGGTGGGATCGAGCAGGCCGGTGATCATTTTCACGGTGGTGGATTTGCCGGAACCGTTGGGCCCGAGGTAGCCGGTGACTTCGCCGGGGAGCGCGGTGAAAGAAACGTTGTCGACGGCGACGACCCCGGGATATCGCTTGGTAAGCGCGCGCACTTCAAGCATCGGAGTGTTTAGACTGGCGCGGCGGGTGGAAAGTTTCTGCCGGGACGCTCCGGAAGGCCGCCGCAGCTCCACAATCCCCTTACATCCTACGGTAGTGACGCATGTTCGCCCACACGTGGCGGGCATCTCGACTTCGCGGTGGTGGCGCCGGCGCCTTCAGTGGGCCGACGGTTATACGCTCCCGATTACGTTAGGCCTGGTCACCGCGGACGTGGGTAACGACGGCAACCTGCACTCGGGAAAGCCGGCTAAAAACCGGCTTAGCCGGGCTACGCCCGCGGCGACCGCAAGAGTGCGGTCGCGGCACGCTGAGAGCGTGCGCCACGTCGGCGGTCACACTGTGACCTTAAATGGCCAAACTCCAGAGCCGGCTAAAAGCCGGCTGCGGACATGATTGCCCGCCCCACGGTGAAGCGTCACGATTTACATCTTATTTACAGAAGTGTCGCAAGTCAGCATGCTGCACATGCCTATAATCGAATGACTTGGAGGATGTGGTCTATGCAAGCGAGCTTTACGAATAACTTACTACGGCTAATAGCCGCAGTTTCTTTAGCCGCTCTGGTCCCGGCCTTCGCCCAGACGCCGCCATTTTCATTCTTTGCCCGGCACGACATTCTGGCGGCGGTTCAGAATGACTCGCCGGCGCTGGCCTCCCTGGGGATGGCCGATTTCAACGGCGACGGCATCATGGACATGGCCATGGCAGACGATGCCGGGCTGATGAGGGTGATGTTGGGCACCGGCAATCTCACCTACACCACTACATTGTACGCAGCACCCGGCGACGGGCAACTGGAGTCCATCGTGATCGGCGATTTCAACAACGATGGGCATCCGGACATCGCCGTGGGGGGCTTCCTTACAGGCATAGGCGTCTATCTCAACAACGGCGACGGGACGTTTACCGGGCCGACAGTTTTTGCGCCGGGTGAAACCACCTTCGGCTTGGCCGCGGCGGATGTCGACAACGACGGCAACCTGGACTTGATCGGCCAAGGGTTCGTCATGCTCGGTTTGGGCAACGGGCAGTTCGAGCCCGCCGAGCCTTTTGTGCGGACGAGCATGCGGCCTGCCGGCAAAGTGCGGCCGGGAACCGCGCCCAAAGCCACCAGCGTGATTGGCGGCCCGGTGGCGGTGGGCGACTTCAACGGCGATGGCAACATCGATATCGCGTTTGTCGGCGACGACGGCGGCGGCGTGCAAATTTACCTGGGCAACGGGAATGGCACCTTCAACAGGCCCCCACGCGGATCCACATGCGACGGGGCCGGCTATCAGGTGGCCGTCGGCGATTTCAATAACGACGGCATTCCGGACATAGCTTTCACGGGCGATGGCCAGCTGGGCGTGTGCCTGGGCAACGGCAACGGAACCTTCGGGACAGCGCTCACGATTCCCATCGGCGGCGATGCCGTTGGCCAGTCCATCCTGACGTACGACCTGAATGGCGACGGGAACATCGACATCGCGGCGGTGGATCTCAATCGCAGCGGCTTGGCATCCCCAATGGCCGTGCTGTACGGGAAAGGAGATGGCACTTTTCAGCCCGCGGTGGTGTACAACACCTATTTCGCTTTTGGCATCGCGGAGGGCGATCTGAACGGTGACGGCATACCCGATCTGGTAGTGGCCGGCGGCGAAGAGACCGATCCATTGATTTTCGCCTTCCTGGGAACATCCCGTGGAAAGTTTCAAAGCGCTCCGAACCTTAGTACGGTGGCGACGGCTCCCGAAGCATTTGCCTTCGGTGACTTCAATGGCGACGGCAACCTGGATCTGGCGGTCACCGGAAACAAGTCGAACAACGTCAGCATCATGCTCGGAGACGGAAAGGGCGGCTTCTCGCCGGGCGGCGCCTTCGCTACCGGTCCGAAACCCATCGGCGTGGCGACCGGGGATTTCAATGGCGACGGCAAGCTGGATCTGGCGGTGGTCAACAACGGCCTGGACAATGTTTCGATTCTGCTGGGCAACGGCGATGGCACTTTTGGAACCGCGGTGGGCTTTGGGGCCGGGCAGTCGCCGGTCTACGTGGTGACTGGCGATTTCAATGGCGATGGGAAGTTGGATCTGGCCGTCACCAATGACGCGGGCAACAACGTATCGATTCTGATGGGTAACGGCAATGGGACGTTTGGGCAGCCCACGAACTTCGCCACCGGAGTACAGCCCGAGTTCCTGGCAGTGGGCGATCTGAACGGCGATGGCAAGCTGGACTTGGCCATAGCCAATGTTGCCGAGGGCTTCGGCAATGGCAGTGTCTCGGTTCTGTTCGGCAACGGCGACGGCACGTTTCAACCGGCGGTGACGCTGGCCACCAATGCTTTTGAAGCGGCGGGCATCGCGATCGCCGATTTCAATGGCGACGGCAATCCGGATATTGTGGTGGCGAACTTCGGGAACGCGACGGTGTCGGTGTTCCTGGGAAATGGCGCCGGAGCGTTCCAGGGCGCCATATCGAGCCCGGTGGATAATGTTTTCGCCACCGCGCCGTTCGCACTGGCCGTCGGCGACTTCAACGGCGATGGCCGCCCGGATGTGGCGGTGGTGGCTTACGGCCTGCAGGATGTGGCGCTGCTGCCGGGCTTGGGAAATGGCAGTTTCGGGCCAGCCACGCTGTTCGGGGCCGCTATGTTGCCTTATGCCATCGCCAACGTTCCGCTCAGTAAGGGAAAGCCGGCCCAACTGGTGGTAGTCAACAAAGTGAGCGAAGTGGTTTCAGTGTTGCGGAACACGGGAAAGTAGAGGACTCATTCGATGCGTACAATAGGGCTCCTTCTTTTGGCTCAGATGCTGCTGAGCGCGGCGGCGCCGACGCCGATATCGTTCTTCGCGCGCCGCGATACGCCGTTGGGGACCGGAGGTATTTTCAGCGGCGCTGGAACGCCATCCAACCTGACCATCGCGGACTTCAACGGCGACGGACTGCCGGACTTGGCGGTGATCAGCGCGTCGACGAACTCGTTATTCGTGCTCATCAATCGGGGCAATGGCACTTTCCTCGATGCCAAGCCGATCAACGCCGGCCTGACGCCCGCGGCGGTGGTGGCGGGCGACTTCAACGGTGACGGCCATCAGGACCTGGCGGTGGTCTCACTGAGCGGGCTGGGCATCCTGCTGGGCAATGGCGATGGCACGTTCCAGCCGCTGGTGAACATTCGCCTGGCGTTCGGCAATGCCCTGGCGGTGGCCGACTTCAACGGCGACGGAATCCTCGACCTGGTGGTGGGCTACAGCGGGTCCGACGCGTTGGATCTGCTGCTGGGTAATGGGAATGGAACGTTTCAGCCGATCGTTAGCGTGCCGGCTTCCAGCAACGTCGTCACCATAGCGGTAGCCGATCTGAATGGAGATGGCAAGCCGGACCTGGTGCTGGCCACTGGCGCGGACGACCAGGTCCTGACCATGCTCAACAAGGGCAATGGAACTTTCGACGCGCCGGAATCGGTTCTTGTTGTGGGAGCCACGGCGCTGGCGATCGGGGACTTCAACGGCGATGGTAAAGTAGACGTAGCTTGCGCCACGCTTTCCGACGGCAGCGCTGCCGTGGTTCTGCTGCTGGGAGAAGGGAACGGCAAATTGGGCAGCCCGACTACTATCGTCAGCGAAGGGGGCCCCACCGGCGCCGCGGCCGTGGCCGCCGCGGATCTTAACGGCGACGGCAACTTGGACCTGGTTGCGATCAGCGCAGAGCTGAGCAATAACGCCACGCTAGTGCTGCTCGGCAATGGAGACGGCACGTTCCAAAAGCCCACTTCTTATGACATGGCCGACCCCGTAGTGCTGGGCACCGCCGATTTCAATGGCGACCACAAGATCGACATTCTGACTGCCAATTCCTTCGTCAACGTCAGCCTGTTGACGGTGTTGCTGGGGGAAGGCAACGGAACCTTTCAAGTGGCGCCGCAGACGACGTTGAGTGCGTTTGCGGCGGGCGCCGCTTCAGTCGACATGGCATCGGCGGATCTGAACGGCGACGGATTGACCGACTTTGTCATCGCGGAATCCACCGGCGTGCAAGTGCTATTGGGCGCGGGCGACAATCAACTGACCATCGGGCAGTTCATTGGCGCGGAGGCCAATGCCATCGCGCTGGCGGACGTCAATGGCGATGGCCATCCGGACTTGATCATGACCACCAGCGGCAACAGCGTGGCCGTGTTTCTGGGCAATGGCGACGGCACCTTCCAGGCGCCTTTGCACTCCAACGCCAATGGCAGCCAGCTCGCCTTGGCCGTCGGCGATTTCAACGGGGATGGCAAGCCGGACCTGGCCCTGATCGTTAGCGCGGGCTCTCTGGGCGTGATGCTGGGAGATGGAAACGGCAACTTCGCTCCGCCGGGGCCATTCTCCGCGGTTGGCAGCGAGCCCGACTCTATTGCCGTGGGCGATTTCAATAAAGACGGCAAACTGGACGTGGTCGTAGCAAATTTCGGGGACCTCGCCCCGGCCAGTATCTCCCTTCTTCTCGGAAATGGAGACGGGACCTTTCAGCCGCAAAGCAACCTGCCATTGCCGAGCAATGCCGGTCCGTGGGATGTAGGAGTCGCCGACCTGAACGGCGATGGGAACCTGGACATCGTGTCGTCCAACAATAACGAGTCGTATCTCTCCATCTATCTCGGCAAGGGCGATGGTACCTTCCAGCAACCTACCAAGGCCTTCTGCGCCTATGCGCCTGAGAACATGGTGATCATGGACTTCAACGGCGATGGCATTCCGGATATCGCTTTCATGAGCTACGGCGAGGAGGATGCAGGCGTGCTAGTCGGGAAAGGCGACGGGACGTTTGAAACGGCGGTCCTCTTCGGCGCCAACTCCTTCCCACTGCAGATTGCGGCGGGGACGCTGGCGCAGGGCGGCAAACCTGGGCTGGTGCTGGTGAATAACGGATTTTTGCAGTTGCCGCCGGTGACGTACACGGTGCTGCGGAATACGTCGAAGTAATAGTGGGGCAGGCCCTCGGCCTGCGGCGGCCTCGTAGGCCGCCATCTTCTCTTCTGCAGAGCTCAATTTCCGGGCGACAAGCGGGTCCGGGGGACCCGCGCAGGCCAAGGGCCTGCCCCACCCATTCCCAGAAGCGGACACTCGGCGACAGCGCACTTCCGCGACAGCTAGTGATTTCAGCCGCTTGCCCAGCCGCCAGAACGGCCATTGGCTTGCCACGTAGCATCGCGTGTTCACTCTTCTGAAGGATCTGCGTTACTCGCTGCGCACCTTGTGCAAGGCGCCCGGCTTTAGCATCGTGGCATTGCTGGTGCTCGCGCTGGGCATCGGCGCGAACACTGCGATTTTCAGCGTGGTCAACTCGGTGGTGCTGCGTCCGTTGCCATATCCCGGCGCCGACCGGCTGGCGCTCATCTGGGAGACGGACCTCAAGGACGGCATCAAGCGCGAAGGGCCCTCCGCGCCGAATTTCCTGGATTGGAAGGAACAGAGTCAGTCCTTCGAAGCCATGGAGTTGCTCGAAGTCGGCACGGGCACAGTGACCGGTGGAGGCGAACCCGAACAGGTCACCGGCCTGCGCGTGACTACGAATTTTCTGACGATGCTCGGCGCGCGAACGGTTCTGGGGCGTGGATTTACGGCGGCCGAGGGCGCAGGGCAAGCGCGCTACCCGGTGGCCGTGCTCTCAAACGGATATTGGAAGCGCCGCTTCGGATCGGACCCCGGCATCATCGGCAAAACCTTCACCATGAATAGCGAGCCGTACACTGTGATCGGCGTGCTCGCGCCGGATTTCTACCACCCGCTGCCGACCGATCTTTACGTGCCGTGGCCCATCGCGCAACTGCGCGCCAAGGCGCGCGTGGATCACGATTTCGGCGTCATCGCCCGCCTGAAGCCGGGCGTCACTATCGCCGGCGCGCAGGCCGAGTTGAGCGCTATCGCGCGCCGCATTGACGCCCAGACTCCCCGGCTGGCAGGCTGGGACGTGAGCGTGGTGGGGATGAAGGATGCGCTCTTCGAGCACATCCGGCCGGCGCTGCTGTTGCTGCTGGGCGCGGTGGGACTTCTGCTGCTGCTGGCATGCGTGAACGTGGCCAGCCTGTTGCTGGCGCGCGTCACGGGGCGGCGTAAGGAGATGGCGATTCGCGCGGCGTTGGGCGCGCGGCGCGGCCGTTTGGTGAGGCAGATTCTCAGCGAAAGCCTGCTATTGAGCCTGGTGGGCGGCGCGCTGGGCGTGTTTTTCGCCGTCTGGGGCGTAGGCCTTCTGAGCGCGGTGCTGCCCAACACGCTTCCGATGGCGGAGGCCGGAGTTGAAATTGTGCGGCCGGTGATCGGCGTGGATGGCCGCGCGCTGGCCTTCGCGTTGCTGATCTCCACCGGGGCCGCGCTGATTTTCGGACTGATTCCCGCACTGCATGCGGCCGGCGCCGACGTGAATGAAGCCTTGAAGGCCGGCGGCCGGACCTCTTCCGCGTCGGTTGGCCGGGCGCACGTGTGGAGTTTACTTGTCGCCGGCGAGATCGCTCTCGCCAGCATGTTGTTGATGGGCGCGGGGCTCGCCATGAAGAGCTTCGTGAAGCTGCAAGAGGTGAACCCGGGTATACGGCCCGACCACGTCTTAACATTCCGCATGCGCCTGCCCACCGACAATCTCTACAAGAACGATCGCGATCAGGCCGCCTTCTATAGGCGCGTGCTCGACAACGTGGAACACCTGCCCGGTATCCAATCCGCCGGACTGAGCGATGTGCTGCCGCTCGGTGAACAAAACGACCGGGAATACTTCGTCATCGAGAAGCGCCCCTTGCCAGCGGGACAGTCACTGGTCGCCGACTTCCGGCGCATCAGCCCGCGGTATCTGCACACGATGGGAATCGCGCTGCTGCGGGGCAGGATGCTTTCCGATCGCGACGGTCCGGAAGCCCCGCCGGTGATCCTGATCGACGAAACGCTGGCGCACCAATATTTCCCCGACGAGGATCCCATCGGCCGGCGCATGCGGCTGTGGGGCGAGTTCCGGGAAGTGGTGGGCATCGTGGGCCAGGTGCATCATTACGGCTTGGAAAAACAACCGGAGCCGACCATCTATGCGGCGTTCGAGCAGATGCCGGATAAAGCCATGGCGCTGGCCGTGCGCACCACCATGGATACGCAGGCCGTGGTGAAAGCCGTGAAGCAGGCCGTGTGGTCGGTCGATCCGGGCCAGCCGGTCTTTCAGATCCGCGCCATGGGCGATTATATTTCACTGGCCGAAACCGCGCCGCGCATTTCGACGGTACTGCTGCTGGTATTTGCCGGCATCTCCATACTGTTGGCCGCGCTGGGAATTCACGGCGTGGTTTCCTATGGCGTGGCAGAGCGCACCCGCGAGTTTGGCATTCGCATGGCGCTGGGATCTTCGCCTGCGCAAGTCCAGACGCTGGTAATCGTGAACGGTGTCAAGATCGCTCTGATCGGGTTGCTGGCCGGAATGGCTGGCGCCGCTGTCTTGGCGTCCGCTTTGCGCGCAATGCTTTTCGGCGTGGCGCCGCTCGATCCGGCCGTGATGGGCGCAGCCGCGGCGTCGCTGCTTACGGTAGCGATCGTCGCGAATTACGTTCCGGCGCGGCGCGCGACGCACATCGACCCCATGCAGGCGCTGCACCATGAGTAACTGGCCACGAATAAGAGCAAGTTGATATTATGCCGTGGTATGCGTCACGCGATCCGTAGTGCCGTTATAGTGCTGGCAAGCGCCATCGTTGCCGGCGCGACCGACAGCCAGATCAAGATAGGCAACATCGTGGCTTACACTGGCAGGGGCAAGGTATACGCCTCCGTCGCGCGCGCGGAGGCTGCTTACTTTCAGATGATCAACGACCGCGGCGGTATCCACGGGCGCAAGATCGAATTCATCAGCCTGGACAACGCTTCCGAGCCGGGAAAGTCTCTCCCGCTGGCGCGAAAGCTGGTGGAAGAGGATGGCGTCCTGCTGATCTTCAGCTCGCTCGGGACGGAAGCGAACCTGGCGATGCGTGCCTACCTGAACGACCAGAAAGTACCGCAGCTTTTTGTGCAATCCAGCTCGGCGGTCTTCGACGACCCATCGCATTTCCCCTGGACTATGGGCTTCTTTGCGACCTACCGCACGGAGGGGCGAGTCTATGCGAAGTATATCCGGCAAAACAGGCCTCGCGCGCGAATCGGGATTCTGTATGCGAATGACGATGCCGGAAAGGAGTATCTTGCGGGCATTCATGAAGGCCTGGGCGACCAGGCTGCGGCCATGATCGTCAAGGAGGTTGCCTACCAGGACTCGGATGCCGCGCTCGATGCGCAGATACTGGCGCTCAAGAACTCGGGCGCCGACGTGCTGCTCAACATGTCGATGGGAGGCTTCGCTACGCAGGCCATTCGCAAGATTTACGAGATGGACTGGCACCCGCTGCAGTTCATTCCCAATGCAGCTCTTTCGGTGGCGGCGTTCCTGGAACCTGCGGGCCTGGAGAAGGCGACCGGAATCATTACGAATGCGCGATCCAAGGGCTGGTCGTCGCCCGAGGCGCGCCGAGACCCGGGCGTGGCCGAGTTTGTGGAATGGATGCGGAAGTACAATCCGGAGGCCAGCCTGCGGGATCAGGACAACGCGGCGGGCTATGAACGCGCGCAGGCGTTGGTCGAGGTGCTGAAGAGATGTGGCGACGATCTGACGCGCGCCAACGTGATGAAGCAAGCCGCCAGCCTGGACTTGGAACTGGGGATGCTTCGTCCGGGTATCAAGATCAGAACGAGCCCTGACGACTATCAACCGATCAAGCAGTTGTACCTGGTGAAGTTCGACGGCAAGTCCTGGATTCCGTTCGGCTCCGTGATCGGCGACTGATTTTCGTTGCTCAGCATTGCGCCGCCTTGGCGCGCAATTCCCGTAGAGCGTCGTGGCCGATCCAGCGGGCGGCGCGCGAGCCGCTGGCGGCCAGTTCCTCCGCCAGTTTTATGGCCGCTCCGCGCAGTTCCGGGTTGCGCTTGCCGATCTGGCGCAGCGCCCAGTTGACCGCTTTCTTTACGAAATTGCGGTCGTCGGTGGCCGCTTTTTTTATAAGCCGCAAAGCCGAGAGGAACCGCTTGTCGGTGGCTTGCTTGTCGTGGACGGCCAGCGCGGCCAGCAGCGCAAAGGCGGCGCGGCGCTCGTATTCGGGTTCGCGCCGCGACCATTCGCGCACTTTGCGCCAGGCAAACGGAGTCTTCCAGAGCATGCAGACGCAGGCCGCATCGCACACCCCCCAGCAGTCGAATTCGTGGACCCAGCGCTCCACTTCGGCTTCCGGAGTTTGGAACGGATCGGCGATCATGGTGGCCAGGATGCGGGCTTCCAGGACGCCGGTGGACCATAGCGCGGGCGCCGACGCGGGTTGGCCGCGCAGGTCCTTGGCAATGGCTCGGATCGCGGGTGTGGCCACACCGTACGCCTTAGCGGGGCGGATGCCGAAGTGGGCCATGCCTGCGATGTTGGCGGCTCTGCCTGCGGCGCGCAGGCGGGCGAGGATATCAGCGACCGAAGTCGACCTTGTCATACACTGAGGACAGAGGGAGGGCTGCACCAATCGATGTCAGCTGAATCGTTTGGCTGAGGTCGCCATACTCCACAAGTGTCCAGTAATTCTCTTGGCGTGTGTGATGTTCGATGTGAGACCGATCCTGCGCTATCGTCAAATACTCCAACAGAGAAGGCAGCGTTCGATATAGCTCGAACTTTCGGCCACGGTCGTAGTTCTCGGTGGATTCCGAGAGAACTTCGATCACGAGGGCTGGATTGAGCAGGGTATCCCTTTGGTCGTCGGCAAATTGGGGCTCGCCGCAGACCACAACCACGTCGGGGTAGGTATAGAGTCCCGTGGAGGCCACTCGCAGCCGCATATCGGCGGGGTATACCTCACACGGCTTGGTCCTCAGTTGGCCACCCAATTCGATCGCCAGATTCGTGACGATTAGCGAATGCTTTCGGCTAGCGCCCGCCATGGCCAACATTTGGCCCTGATAGTATTCGCTCTTACGCTCGGCCCGGCGCTCGATTTCCAAGTACTCCGCCGGAGTGAGGAAGTTGGCTCGCTGTGAAGACATGATTCTATTCACTGTAGCTTACTTCCAGGCCGAGACCACCCCCTGCAGTCGAATTCGTGCACCCAGCGCTCCACTTCAGTTTCCGGAGTTTGCTGCGCGTTTGGCGGGGCGGATGCCGAAACTGGCTGGCCATACCTACGATGTTGCTGGCGCTGCCGGCGGCGCGCAGACGCTCCAGGATATCAGTGGTCGAAGTCGACCTTAGCATACACTTCGGACAGAGAAAGGAGCGCGGCGACCGATGTTAGCTGTATGGTCTGACTAAGATCGTCATATTCGGTGAGGAGCCAGCCATTCTCCTGCCTTGTCCACTGTTCGATGTGCGGCCGATCCTGTGCGACGGTCAGGTAGTCTATGAGCGTTGGTAGCTTCCGATAGTGTTCGAACTTTCTGCCCCGGTCGTAATCCTGAGTGGCTTCGGAAAGCACTTCGATAATGAGAGAGGGATTCAGCACGGTATCGTCGTGGTCGTCGGCAACCGCTGCCTCGCCGCAAATCACGAGTACATCGGGGTACGTGTAGAAGCCCACGGCAGTCACTCTTAACCTCAATTGGCTTAAGTACACCCGGCAGGGCGTGGTCTTCAATTGTTGGCGAAGTTCTCCCGCGAGGTTGGCGACTATTAAAGCGTGTCGCGCACCGACGCGGGCCACGGCGAGCATTTCGCCCCCGTAATACTCGCTCTTGTATTCGGCCTGGCGCTCCAGTTCCAGGTATTCAGCCGGGGTCACATTACTCACTATAACTGACTTCCAGCTTGCGAGACTTCGCCGCCGCGTAGGCCAACACCAGGGCGGAGACGATCAGGAGCCCGGGAATGGCGAGCCAGGCGGGGGTCGGATCGGTCATGGTAGCCAGTATGGCTAGTGGGCCATCGTTGGGAATCTCGCCCACCGGGCACAGGGATTTCAAGTAGAAGATGATGCTGAATTTCTTCAGCAGCGAAGGCAGAAACGGATTCAGGTTTTCCCAGACCCACACCACCGCCGCCGGGATCATGGGGTTGCGGAAGAGCACGCCGGTCATCAGAAACACGGAGCCGTAACCCACGCAGGCAAGCGCGGCCGTCAGCGCGTACCAGCCCAGTTGCGCCAGGCCCGGACCGTGAAACAGATACTGCTGGAACAGCGGTCCCCAGTGCGCGGAGATGAATAGAAAACTCAGCACTACGCTGCCTCCGAAGTAGACCACGGCGGCAATTAATCCCGCAAGGTACTTACTCACTGCCAGTACTTCGCGGCGCACGGGAGACATAAAGTAATAATGCAGCGTGCGCTCCAATACCTCGGCGCGAAACAGGTTCGAGAAAATACCGAGACAGCCGAAGAAGATCCCCAGGCGCAGGAAGTAAACTTGGAAGATGCCGGCGAAGATCATGTTGTCTTCGGCCATCGTATGGTGCCGCTCTACACTGCCGCTGAGCAGCGAATGCATGCCGGTGATAAGGACCGGGCCCAGCGTCAGAATATAGATCCACCAGGCGCGCTTCGAAAACAGGCTCTTCTTCAATTCCATGCGCAGGATGGCGGCCACCTGGCGGCGCCAGAGCATCCAGGGCATGGTGGTGACTTGGCTCCAGGTCATGTGGTCCCTCCTTCGCCTCCGATCAGGTATTGATAAACGGAGTTCACGTCGTCGTCGGCGGGCGCGACGGCTTCCACTGTCAGACCGTTGTCGAGTACGATACGGTTCAGCAGCAGGTACAGGTTGTCGGCGTCGTGGGTGCGCACCAGCAGGCCCTTGCCATCCTCGTTGACTTTGGCTTCCACCACGTGGTCCTGCTCAAACAGCCGGGAGGCCAGTACGCCGGGCTTATCGCAGCGCACCAGGATCTGCATGGGCTGATCCTTGACCTCGCTGCGCACGCCCTGAATCTGGCCTTCGGCGACGACGTAGCCGTGGCTCAGCAGGATCACCTGGTCGGAGATGCGGTCGACCTCGTGCAGGATGTGGCTCGACACAATAACGTGCCGGCCTTCCTCGCCGAATTGTTTGAAGAGCGCGATGGTCTCGGCGCGGGCCATGGGATCGAGACCGTTTAGCGGCTCGTCGAGCACCAAGACGCTGGGCCGGTGGGCGATAGCCTGGGCCAGCTTGATGCGCTGCCGCATGCCTTTGCTGTAGGCGGCCACGGGGCGGTCGGCGGCTTCCGTCATGGAGACGCGCTGGATGGCTTCCCGCGCGAGCTTGTCGGCTTCGGATTCGAGCATCCCGTGCACCAGCAGGAACGAATAGATAAATTCGTAGCCGGTGAGGCCCTTGGGGAACGCATCGAATTGCGTGCAGTAACCGGCCTTGCGGAACAACTCCTCGGGGCGGTCCGGCGGGATGCCGAGCACGCGGATCTGGCCGCGCGAGGGCTTGATCAAACCGGTCATCAGGTTCATCAGCGTGGTCTTGCCCGAACCGTTGGGGCCGACCAGGCTCGTGATGCCGGGCAGGATGGAAAGGTTCACGCGATTGACGCCCAGCACTTCGCCGTAGAAGCGGGAGACGTTGTCGAAGACGATGCGCGGCTCGCTCATGCGGCCGCCTCACATACCTTGTGGGGCGGCCAATCTTGGCCGCAGCCGCCTTTTAGGCGGCCAG